>Ga0180009_10002997_pt1 | contig 19534 bp, 15 predicted proteins | sample OS_PC_MetaG_FD_123537 | JGI IMG/M metagenome (GOLD analysis project Ga0180009, IMG submission 123537) | Groundwater microbial communities from the Aspo Hard Rock Laboratory (HRL) deep subsurface site, Sweden - OS_PC_MetaG | ecosystem: Environmental > Aquatic > Deep subsurface > Groundwater...
CATCTTCGGGGAGAAGCTCTCCCAGAAAGATATCCGCCTCCACGGGATAAGGAGTGCCCACCTCCAGCTCTGGGAGGTCCTTCATCCGGATATCCTTGATGGTCACGCTTGCCCAGTTGTACATCACCTTTTCCCGCCACTTGGCCAGCCTTTTCAGGCCGTCCAAATCGTTCTCGATCAGTCGAGATCCCCGCTCTGCAGCGGGGAGATAAAAGCGATCCCAATACTCCGAGACCATCCGGTGGGTGTTAAACATGGGGCAGAGCTTATGCATGGAGGCCTTCATCATGGCGACCCAGCGCCTGGGGATATTGTCTTTGCCTCTTTCGTAAAATATGGGGATGATGTCCTTCTCCAGGATATCGTAGAGGGCCCCGCTTTCCAGCTCGTCCTGAAAACCATGGTCCTCGTACTCCTCTCCATTTCCTATGGCCCAACCGATTTGCCTCTCGTAGCCCTCGTCCCACCATCCGTCAAGGACGCTCAGATGAAGGGCCCCGTTGGCCACGGCCTTCATGCCGCTGGTGCCGCAGGCCTCCAGGGGCCGACGAGGCGTATTGAGCCAGATGTCGACGCCCTGAACCATGGTGCGGGCGATATCCAGGTCATAGTCCTCGAGAAAGACCATGCGTCTTCTCAGGCTTTCCTTTGTCGCCGTCTGGACAAGGTTTTTGATTAGTTCCTTTCCGGGCCGATCATGGGGATGGGCCTTTCCTGCAAAGACGATCTGGGCGGGCCGCTTTTCGTTTGTTAAGATCTTCTCCAACCGCTCGATATCTTTAAAAATCAAATGGGCCCGCTTATAGGGTGTAAATCGCCGGGCAAAACCGATGGTAAGAGTCTCCGTATTTAAGACCTCATCGGCAAGGGCAAGGTCCCTGTTGGAGGCCCCCCGTTTCGCGATCTGCTCCCGCAACCTCTTGCGGGCAAAGGTGACCAACCTTTCCCTTCCCCGCTCATGGGTCCGCCACAATTCCGGATCTGGGATCTTATCGACCCGTTCCCATATCTTCACATTGTCCGGGTCTTCGATCCATCTGGGACCCAGATACCGGTCGTAGTTTTCGGCCATGGGTTTGGAGATCCAAGAGGGGATGTGAACACCGTTGGTGATGTGCGTGATAGGCAGGTCCACCTCGGTCGTACGAGGCCATATCTTTTGCCACATTTTCCGGCTCACGGTTCCGTGGAGGCGACTGACGCCGTTGATCCAGTTGGACAGCCTGAGGGCGAGGACGGCCATGGAAAACGGCTCTTCTTTGTCCCTTGGATCTTGCCTTCCAAAACCGAGCAGGACATGAATTGAGATGCCCATGGACTTGGCAAAAGATTCAAAATACCCCCAAACCAGGTCAGGATTGAAGGTGTCGATGCCGGCAGGGACGGGGGTGTGGGTGGTGAAGACGCTCGTCACCCTGACCAATTCAAGGGCTTCGTTGAAGCTCAGGCCCAGATCCTCTCTGAGCTGGCGAATGCGTTCAAAGACCGCAAAGGCGGCGTGCCCTTCGTTCATATGGTAGACGGCCGGTTCAAGACCCATGGCCCTGAGCATCCTGACCCCACCGATGCCCAATATGATCTCCTGCCGTATCCTCATCTCGCGATCACCGCCGTAAAGCTGGGAGGTGATCTCTCTCGCCCACCCTGAATTCTCCTTGAGATTCGTATCAAGGAGAAAGAGCTGGGTTCTCCCGATATTCACTCGCCAGACCTGGACCCTCACCTCTTCGCCTCGAAGGTCAATCGAGATCCTGATCGGGTTCCCGTCAGCACCCTTGACCAGACTCATGGGCATCGTCGTAAACTGGTTTAGCGGGTAGCTCTCCATCTGCCAGCCGTCTTGGATGAGATACTGCCTGAAATATCCTTTTTGGTAAGCGAGGGAGACGCCGACGACCGGGAGGTTGAGGTCGCTGGCCGATTTCAGGTGATCCCCTGCAAGAATCCCGAGCCCGCCGGAGTAAATGGGGAGACAGTCGGCGACCGCGCACTCAGCGGTGAAGTAGGCCACAAGGAAAGGACGGCCTTTTTCGCCGAAGACCTTGATATCCGGTTTTTCCAACACGTAACGGTCAAACTGCTGTTTGACCCTCTCCAGGTGGGCGCAGAATCCTTCGTCCAGCGCCATGCCTCGCAATTCCCTCTGTTTCAATCGGCAAAGGAATTCAACAGGGTTTTGTCTGGTTTCCTCCCAGAGGTCGGGGTTCATCCTTCTGAAAAGGTCTTCTCCTTCATAGTTCCATACGAACCAGACGTTTTCCGAGAGCGTCCGGATGGGTTCAATAAGTGGCGGGATCTTGGGCTTTACATCTAAGGTTCTGATGGGAACGGTCATGTCCAGGTGTTCCTCCGCGTTCAGTCGTTGTTCTGGGTTAGGTCGTTTTTTTGGAACCTAAAAGAAATCTGAGAGGGCTCGATGTTCACGATATGGACCCTATCGATGGGGAGGTTGATGTGATCCCGGGTGACTTGGAAGGTTTTTTTGCCTGCGGTGGCCGTCGATAGGTCGACCCCGGCACGGACATTCTTTTCGTTCAAGCTGCTGGCATCCTTTCTGAGCCCGCGCACCCTGATTCGCACCCTCGGGTTCAGGGGCTCCACGATCTGCACCTGAGCAGGAAGGTTCTTCACCTCTAAAGGAACCACAAAGGCGATCTCAAAGTCCTGCTGTCCTGCAAGAAGAAGCCAGAATACGACCACCAAGACAAAGGTGGACGCCTTTGCAACCCATTGGTTCAGAAAGAGAGAACGAAACCTCTCCAGCCGGGTGGCCCTGGACGCACTCAAAAAGGCCATGCCTTCCAGGACCTTTCGCGCAAGTTCTTCAGGGGACCCCACAAGGGTCACCTCGCCGTTTCGAGCCAGAGAGACCTCCCCGCGTTCTTCGGAAACGACCACCACCAGGGCATCGCAAACCTGGCTCAGGCCCATGGCTGCCCTGTGCCTCGTACCCCATTCCTTTGGAAGCCCCTCATCGGAACTAAGGGGAAGGTAAGTGGCGACTCGGGTGATTCGCCCGTCTCTGATCACGGTGGCCCCGTCGTGAATCGGAGACTCCTTTTGAAAAATGCTCATCAGGAGTTCCGGGCTTGCCTCTCCCTCGATCTGCTGGCCTCCCGTGATACATTCCTCAACCCTTTCAGACCGTTCGATGATCATCAAGGCGCCTATCTTGCGTTGGGCCATGGTGAAAACGGTCTGGGCAAGCCCCTCCACCCATTCACCCGGCTTGGCGCTCTTGCGGAGGCCGAGGGCCTTGAGAGGATTAACACGCTCGAGTGCCTGCCGGATCTCGGTCTGAAAAAGGATGATCAAAAGGATCACCAGGACCTGCCAGAGTATCTGAAAGACCCAGGTGGTCAGGAAAAGCCCCCAGGTGCGCGCCACCGTAAAAATGATTCCCAAGACCAACAGACCTATCAACGCCTTGAAGGCCTTGGTCCCCCGAAACCACAGATAAAGGTGATAGGCGACCACCGAGAGAAAGAGGATGTCCAACACGTCCTGGACTCTAAAGTTGCTTATAATGGCGAGAAGTTGCACGGCCCTTCCTCTTACGTCGGGAACGGAGAAACGGCTTTGGTTGTTCCCTAAAAAACTTCAATAAAAAAAGTATAGCACACTCTCTGATTGAAAATCATGAAATCGGCACCTTTTTTGGTTTCTAAGGCAGTCACCATCTTAAGAACAAGGGTCTCTTTTCAAGGGGGTTCCCCGCCCTCTTAAATAGCGCCCTATGGAAAATTTAACGGGGCCTCTGCCCCCGCACGGGGCACCCTGGCGAAGGTGAGTGACAGATTCCCGGTTTCACCGTGAATCATGAATGACCCCTCCCATAGATTTCTGTCCATTCGCGAATCCGGTCTGAGAGGGCTGGGGAAAGATCCTCTTCCAGGACCCGCCACTGCCAGTTTCCGTCTCTCTTGGCAGGCCGGTTCATACGGGCCTCCTCACCCAGGCCCAGGAAGTCCTGCATGGGGATGACGACCCTATCCGCTACGGACATCATGGCAAGCCGAATCAAATCCCAGTGGACGTTCTCGGCGCAAACGTCCTTACCCAGGTATTGACGGAGCCTCTCTTTGACTCCGGTCGTCGCCTCCTTTTCAAACCACCCCCTTGATGTATTGTTATCATGGGTGCCGGTGTAGACCACGCAATTCCTCACGTGATTATGAGGGGCATAGGGGTTCGAAGGCAGATCTTCCCCAAAAGCAAAGAGAAGCACCTTCATGCCTGGAAAACCAAAACGGTCCATGAGCTCCCACACGTCCGGGGTGATCGTGCCCAGGTCCTCTGCGATAATAGGTAAGTTTGAGAATCTCTCCTTGACGCGCGTGAAAAAATCCATGGCCGGCGCCTCCACCCATCTGCCCGGGGTGGCGATTTTTTCCGTGGCAGGCACCTCCCAGTATGCAAAAAAGCCCCTAAAATGGTCTACCCGCAGAAAATCAAATAACCTTAAGTTGTGAGCCAGACGCTTAAGCCACCAATCATAATCATTAACCTTCAATTCGGCCCACCGGTAGACGGGATTACCCCAGAGCTGTCCTGTTTCGCTAAAGTAATCTGGCGGCACGCCGGCAACGGTGATGGGTTTTTTTTCGTGATCCAGATTGAACATGGCAGGATAAGCCCACAGGTCGGTGCTGTCATGGACCACATAGATAGGCATATCCCCAATTATATGGATACCCTTCCCGTTGCAATAGGCCTTCAGAGCAACCCATTGCTTAAAGAAGAGATACTGAAAAAACTTCACCCTCTCGATCAAATCATGGCATTTCAATGTCCAGGCTTGGATGGTCTCAGGCACTCGGTCTCTAAGCCCTGCAGGCCATTCGGTCCAGACTCGACCTTGCTGTTGATCTTTGAGGGAAAGAAAGAGGGCAACCTCATCGAGCCAATGGGCGTTCTCTTCGCAGAAGGCCCCATATCCATCCGGGGCCCCATCTCTCTTGAAACGTTCATAGGCGCGTTGGAGGAGAACCTCCTTATATGCCACGACGCCGCGAAAATCGACCCGCTGTTCATGAAAGGGAGGCGCAGTCGCAAGATCCCTAGGATCGAGAAAACCCTCTTGAGCAAGGAGCTCCGGACTAATGAGGAGGGGACTCCCTGCGAAGGCGGAAGCGCTATGATAAGGTGAATTGCCATATGCCGGGTCCGTTGGATTTAGGGGCAAAATCTGCCAAAGCCCCTGTTTGGCCTCGGCCAGAAAATCGGCAAACCGGTAAGCCCCCGGCCCCATGTCCCCTATGCCGAAGGGTGAAGGCAGAGATGTGATATGTAAAAGGATCCCGCTCTTTCGTTGGCTCATATGCCCTCCATGGCCGTCTCCGTCGCACGTCAGGGCAAAAATACCCAATTGCCGGACACCTATCAATAATATTTTTGGGCGAAGCCCGCCTTAGACCTCCCTCAAGGGGCCTTATGAATGCCTTGCCTCCATTTCCGGGGATAGAAAGACTGAAAAAATCCGAGGTGCTTTAGTCCAGCATATTCCTCCCGACAAACCTGCTCCTAAGAGGGGGGCGCCCTATTCATCAAGCCTGACCAGAACCACGGTGATATTATCTCTCCCACCCTGTTGATTGGCGGCGGAGACGAGCCTTTCACCCAATTCGCTCAAAGGTTTCTCGATGTTGGATTGGATGACGGAAAGCATCTCTCGATCAGAGACCATATCGTAAAGGCCGTCGGAACAAAGAAGATAAAGGTCGCCATCTTGGGCCTCGTGGCTGGATATATCCACCTGAGCGCACTCGAATGTCCCCAGGGCCCGGCTGAGCACATGCTTGTGTGGGTGTTTCATGGCCTGCTCCAGCGTCAAGTTCCCCTGCCTGACCTCTTCCATCACAAAAGAGTGGTCCTCTGTCAGCAGCTCAAGGGTCTCGTTTCGAAGCCGGTAAACCCTGCTATCACCGATGTGGGCGATGATCACCCTCTGGTCGTCAACGAGCAGACCTGTCAAGGTGGTGCCCATCGACCTCTGATCAACGTCTCTCAGGAATTCATGATAAATGGCCTGATTGGCCGCAGCGGCGGCCGCAAGAAAACGGTTTTCCTCTTCGGAAAACCGATTCTGGGGTGTGATAGGCCAAGGCGCATCGCCGCAGCGGGATCTCTTTATGAAATCCCTTATGGTTTCAGCGGCGATCCTGCTCGCCATTTCACCCCTGGCGAGGCCCCCCATGCCGTCGGCAACGAGGAAAATCTTCTCCTCCTCATCGTCAAGGAAATTATCTTCATTCTCCTCCCTGATCATGCCGGGGTGGGAGATTCCAAAGGATCGGATTTGCATATCACCTCAGCTACATTGCCCTTTCTATTTGCCGTCATGCGAAAAGGAAGCGGGGATGAACGATCACCTCTTCTGCAGGTAATATCTGTCAATCTCATTCAACCGCAGCAGGTACTCACCCTTAAAGTGAAAATCGGGGTAGATGCTGATCTCTTTTGCCAGGGGGGCGATGAGAGGAAATACGTCGATACCATAACTGTTCCTTTTCCTCTTATCGGCCTCGTGAACCGTCAAGAGACTGTAGTAGCTGAAAAGGAGCCGGAGTGCCAGAGGTCTTCTCAAGAGGCAGGTCCTCCCTCCTATGGTGTTCAAGAAGAACCCAGCATAATGATAGAGGACCTCCAGAGAGGGCCTGACCCCTTCCGGATCCGGACATTGGCCACCAAGCATGAGCCACTTGTAAAAGAGCTCAAGGGTCAATTCCAGCGTTTCCCCTTCATTGGTGATGATCTCTTTGAGCAATCGGATATCAACCTTGTCCAGAACCCGATAGAAGTGAAAAACATTCTTGGTCATCAGGGCGGCGTCAATGCCTTCGCCTGCAGGGATCGGGGTTCTTGCCGACAATCTCCTGATCAACCTCTTGAAGTGATCGTAGGTATCCGTCCCCTCATTGAGGTGTTGGATGTAGCTTCTCGTATTCAGGTATGCAAAGAAGTCTCGAACATCTTTCTCAATCAGAGCACACTCTTCTTTTGGCTCCAGGCGCTTCGTTTCTGGTATGGCCTGCGTCACAACGGGCGGCTTCTCGACGAGGGCTTCCTTCTCGACAGCAGGAGCCTCTTCCTTCTTGGTAGCCTCGGCCCTCTCAGTCTTCACCTCTTCCTTCTTGAAAATCTTATCCGCTCCCAGAAAATACCAGGCCAAGATCGCTGCCGCAACAACCAGAAGAATCGTCACCCACCAACGGATGCGTCCCTTACCTTTTTTCCTCATGATCTCTCCTTTGAGCCTCAGCCCTCATGCATGGGGAGTCGAATGGTTACAGTCGTCCCCTTACCTACGTCACTGGTTATTCTGATATCGCCATGATGGTTCATGATGATTTGGTGCACCAGGGTCAGTCCCAGGCCGGCTCCCCTGGTTTTGGACGTGACAAAAGGGTCATAGACGGCGTCGAGCTGCTCCTGAGGAATACCGCAGCCCGTGTCTTCGACGGCGATCAAAAGATGACGTTTTTGTCGCTTCACCCTCAGCGTGAGCGTCCCCCCCTTTGCCATGGACTCCAAGGCGTTTTCCAATATATTGTTGAGCGCCAAGACCAATTGTGGTAAATCCATTTCCAACAGGGGCAAATCGTGGTCAATATCGGTGAGGAGCTTTACACCCTGTTTCTTAGCCAAGGGTGAAAACGTCTCCAGGGTTTCCACAAAAACCTTTTCTGCGCTTTCAAGACTTAACGTGGCCGACTGTGCATCCCCAAATTCGCGCACCTCTCTGACCATATGCTCGAGTCTGTTCGCCTCTTCGATCACAATATCGGCATATTTTTCGAACTTGGGATTTTCGCTCAACTCTCGCTTGATCCTCTGTGCAAAACCGCCGATTGTCATGATGGGATTCCTGATCTCGTGGGCTATGCCCTGGACCAAATGACCCAACCCCACAAGACGCTCGGATCGAATCAACTTCTCCTGGGTTACCCTGAGCTCTTGCGTGGTCATTAAAACCCTCTCCTCCAGAAGCTGATAGAGATTCGCATTCTCCATGGCAATGGCTATCTGCTGTGCCATTCCAACGAGGAGTTCAAGATCAGCTCGACTAAAGCGCTTCCCCGCCTTTTTGTTGATAACCTGCAGGGCCCCAACGGATCTGTTCCTCCAGAGCAAAGGGACACAGATGATAGACCTTGTCTCAAAACCCGTCAGCTTGTCGATCTTGTCGCTGAACCTCTCTTCCTTTTTCACATCCTGGATGACCATGGGCCTTCCCGTCTGCACGACATAACCGGCAATGCCTTCGCCGACTTTGAAGATCATCTTTTTGATAGGATCCTTTTTTTCTCCCCGTGCAAGCCGGATAAACAACTCATTTTTCTTTTCGTCCAGCTCATACACTGTGCTGGCTTCGGCAGCCATGAATTCCTCCGCCCACTTCATGGCGCTGTTGAGCACGTCTTCTACGTTCAGGGAGGAATTGACAAGGGCGCCGAACTTGAGCATGGTGATCAGTTGTTTGCGGTAAAGATCTTCGCGGGTATCCTTTTTCAAACCGGCACCACCAGGCATGCTTTTATCTTGCGGGCGCTCAGGGCCATGAGCTCGTCGAATGGCGGAGCTTCATGCCCGCATGTGTTGTCGGACATCCTCCACCGGGCCCGCAGTCAGAATCATGAGGAAATGGTAAGTCCTTTTACCTATACAACAAAATGGTGTAAGAAGCAACGAAAAGAGACGATTCCAAATCCACCACCTAATTTTGAAATCATTACTGAAATTAGCTTCTTTTGCAAGATTCCTGATCACCAGGAAGGCATTAGATGCAAGGCGCCGAGGAGCGACGACTGAGGCGTATTGAGCTATACGCCGCAAGGAGGAGCGAGCGCTTGCCCGCCTCCGGCGGGAAGGCAACGCCGCAGATGATGCCTTGATGGTAGATCAGGGACGATTCCCTGTCGATTGGAAAACAGTCATTCGTATCAGGGGTCCCTCAGATTGAGCTTCATAATTTGCCGTTTTAGTGCTATATGAAGCGGCACACAGGAGCAAAGACATGAAAATCCTCTTGACCAATGATGATGGCATCCATGCCCCCGGCCTCATGGCCCTTTATAACGAGTTGAAAGGGGACTTCCAGGTGGATATCGTGGCGCCGGATTCGGAAATGAGCGCCGTTGGACATGCAATCACCCTCACCTCCCCCCTGAGGGTTCAAGCTATACGAAAGGATGGCGCCTTCTTCGGTTATGCCGTGAAAGGAACCCCAGCCGATTGTGTGAAGATCGCCGTGCAAGAACTCCTGGACAGATCCCCTGATATGATCCTTTCGGGGATCAATTTGGGAGCCAACGTCGGGGTAAATGTCCTTTATTCGGGCACCGTCTCGGCCGCAACCGAAGGGGCCTTCTTGGGAATAAGGGCGGCCGCCATTTCTCTGGATACTCGGCAGGACCCGGATTTCCGTTTTGCAGCCCGTTTCAGTCGGGAGATCATCCGTTTCATCACGGAAAATGGTTTGAAGGAAAAGACGGCCCTTAACGTCAACATCCCCGCCCTGCCCGTTGAAAAGATCGCGGGCGTTTCCATAACAAGACAGGGTGTGGGCAGATTCAAAGAAAAGTTCGAAAAACGTGTAGATCCCAGAGGCAACGTTTACTATTGGCTCTCAGGCGAAACCCCCGTAGAGGAGGGCGTCGCCGATGCGGATGGAAAGGCGTTGAAGGATCGCAAGATCACCATTACGCCCATCAGCTATGATCTCACCTGCCGGGAGGAAATAGAGAGGTTGAGATCCTGCCCCCTGCCGGATTATAGGCGCCTTTGACGATAGGCTCCCGGACAAGCACCAAAAAGGAAACCTCAACAGAGACGATCATCGTTGGAAAAGGAAAGGCCCCGGACATGGGGCCTTTCTCATGCTGCGGCGGACATGCCCCCGCCAAGGATGGCCTAGAAAAAGGGATAGAGAAGAAAGGCTACGGAAGTGATGATGAAGTAGACGAAGAAAACCAGAAGGAGCCATCCCATGATCTCCCTGAACTCCAGCTTGGCCACCGCAAGCATGGCGATCGCCCAGAATGGTTGAATCATATCCGTCATCATATCTCCCCAGGCATAGGCGACCACGGTCTTATGGGCGGCCACGCCGAGTTCCTTGGCAGCCGGCAGCAGATAGGGGGCTGTCACCGCCCACTCGGAACCCCCTGAAGGGATGAGATAGTTCAAAAAACCGGCGTACCAGAATGTGACCAAAAGGAAGGTGCCCCCGCTGCAAACGGCCACAAAGGCATTGGTGAATACCGTGGCCAGGGCCGTGAATTTGAAGAGGCCGAAAATGCCTGCGTAGAAGGGGAACTGGATGACGATTCCCCAGATGGCCTTCCCGGCGTCTTCCGTCGCCTTCAAAAAGCTCCAGGGTCTCCAGTGGAAGAGTATCCCGAGCATAAGGAAGAAGAGGTTGATATTATTGAGGTTGATCGCCTTGGAAAACCCCACTTTATTCATCTCCGCCCCCAGCCACCAGAAACCGCCGATGGCCATGAGGAGATTCCAGCCCCACCACCAGTTCGCCCAACCGGAAAAGCCTTTTATCTCGGCAGGTCTTGGAGGCGCCTCATAGAGTTTAAGCTTTTCCATCAATTCCGGCTTGACCTTGAATGTCTTCTCTTCTGTCGGGTGCATAAATGCCATCAGAAGGGTGACCACCACGATGATGATAATCAGCAGAATGATGTTAAAACCTGAAAAGATGGTCTGGTTGGTGCTTATGGTCTCCGTCAAGTAGCCGCCCTTGATCAGAAAATTGTCTGGTGTGTTCACGAGCAAAGGGGCCGAGGCCGAGAGCCCGGCGTGCCAAGAGCAGCCGAGACCGAGATAAGCGGCGGCGACCAGGAGACGATAATCGACCTTGGGATTTCTCCTTACAATATAAAGGGCGAGCATGGCACTGCCTATGAGACTAATGCCCCACTGGAACCATGCGCTGATCATGGAAAAGAGCGCCATGATCACAATGGCCTGCCAAGGCTTGTCTTTATTGGCCCAGCCGGAAATACCGTTCAGGAGCCATCTCACCGGCGGCGAGCAGGCCAGGATATAGCCGGTCATCATGATTAAGCACATCTGCATGCCAAAGGTCAGCAACGCCCAGAAACCTTGGCCCCAGGCCTTGACCGCATCACCCAGACCGACATCTCCCCAGATGAGCGCCATAATAAAGGTGATAACCGTCAAGATCCAGACAATGACCAGGGCATCTGGAATATATTTCTCTGTCCAATGGGTCAGACCCCCGCCCCAATCCTTCAGAAAATCAAGACCTGATCTTTGACTTTTTTCGGTCATACTTACCTCCTCTCAAAGAATTGCCTGTTAACAGAAAACATTGTTTTTGGAATGAAACGGTCATATATCACCCCCTTCCATGGGGCCCAAGTGGCCATCCTTTTTGAGTGATGAAAAAAAGCCCTGGAACGGGTCTTAGCGTTCCAGGGCTTCAGAAGGGCCTGATTTTTTCATGGGCTTACCGTTATGAATGAGAATGATCCTCATATAGGTTCATCTGACCAAGCGTAGCCATGATTTTGTAACTTTAGAATTTTTTGTGAAATTCGTCAAGAATAAAATATTTTTATTAATCTTGGTCAAGTGGACCCCATGCACCACATTGGGACTCGCTTGCAGGATGCTGGATACTCGATGCTAGATCCTGGATGCCGGTTTCTGGTGACTGGTATCCAGGATCCAGCCGCCAGCATCGGTTCGCCCTGCCTTTGCTGAAACCGGGGGTCTCCAGCAAGCCGCTTATAGATAAGGATCAGGTCTTGGAATGGGGATCAGTCGATCTCTGTATCCTCGGAGACCCATGACCTGATTGTGCAACCCGAAGCTATTTATGATAAAAGGGCGAAGCAGGCAGAGGGGGAAGGGTTCAGGTCGAAGGCGGATCTTTCTCCCCAAAAGTTAATCAATAGACCAGGGTGAGGGGGGATCCAATGCCTTCTAAGAAAAGGGAATATCCGGATAGACCCATTATTGGCGTGGGGGGGGTCATTTTCGACCACAGCTCCGTCTTGCTGGTCAAGAGGAACCAGGAACCGGGAAAAGGCGAATGGAGTTTGCCGGGCGGTGCAGTTGAACTCGGGGAGACAGTCGTTGAGGCCTTGAAGCGAGAATTACGGGAAGAGGCGTCCATAGAGGTCGAGGTATTCGGCTTGATTAGGCTTCTTGATCGGATCGTCTATGACAGGAACAAGAGAGTTCGATACCATTTCGTGATCGCCGACTATTGGGGAGAAGTCGTCTCGGGACTCCCCACGCCAGGCTCTGACATTAGCGATCTTTGCTTCGTGCCCCCAAACGAGGTGGCCAAACTGGGTGTACATAAAGACGTCAAGGAGACCATTTTGATGGCAATGGCCATGAGAGACCAGTACTCTGTCTCATAAGTTCTGTCCTTGATTTTGGCAATTCAATAACGTTGTGGAGGGCTATCTTATGAGATGCAGAAAACGTTTCCAATTAGGCCATGACCAATAAATGATAAAGGCCTTTCCTTTGATCGATTTTGAAGGCACAAATCCCCAGAACCTGCTGTCATAACTGTGGTCACGGTTATCTCCCATGACGAAATACTGATGGGGCGGAACCGTAACAGGTCCCAATCTGTGCCTGCTGCCCGGATTATCTTCTGACCCGCTCTGGTTCGCGTAAAAACCGTGTCCGTCATCATAAGGCTTCCCATTGATGGAGGTCTTTTCCCCCACCACTTCCACGGTATCTCCGGGGAGTCCGATGACACGCTTTATGAAATCTTTGCTCTTGTCAACCGGGTATATGAATACGATGACATCCTCGCGATGGGGCTTCCCAATGGGGATCAGCGTCCTTCCAACAAAGGGGACCTTGATCCCATAAATGAATTTATTGACCAGGATATGGTCTCCCACCAGTAATGTCGGTTCCATAGACCCTGAGGGTATCTTGAAGGCCTGGACCACAAAGGTCCTTATGAAAAGCGCAAGCAAGACGGCTATGGCTGCGGCTTCAATATACTCTCTGAAGGTACTCTTCTTCTTAACCCGTCCCTTGTCTCTGAACTCTTCCAAATATCTCTCCCGCTCTCATCTCATCGACTTACGGGCACTCTTGTCGTTGATTAGACCTGTAAAGACTACACAGATTCATTCTCTCTTCGGCCCTCGGTCCGCTTGACCCGGGTGAATGTAATCCCTTAGGTAAACCTTTGTAAAGCAATTTCTGGCGTTCAACCATTGTTGATTGGGCTCTCACCTAAAATCTCTCATGGATTTCGGGCTCAGGACCCACCTTGGATGACGGCTTCATGATAAGGGAAAAAGAAAATAGGCCTATACAATATATAGTGTTAATTTTTTTTATTATGCCCTATATATATGCAAATTATATAAAATTTAGTTAATTTATCAAAAAATGCTTGACAAATAATTACATATATATATGATATTGACCCAGCTGGACGAGGTGGAATGCCAAAAACAATGATGCGCCTGGAGGAAGAGTTGACACAGAATATCGTGAAAGAAATCCGGGAAGAGCTCCTGATGAGCAAGGCGGAGTTGGCAAGGAAGGCAGGGGTTTCTCCACTCACCATCGACAGGATCGAAAAGGGCAAGAATTGTCGCATGGAAACCAGGAGAAAGATCATTCTGGCGCTCGGTTACAGCCTTGCCGACAAGGACAAAATTTTTCCTGAAAATTAGGAAGGATGGCCCATGCCTGTGCCCAAGAAAAATCAATTGGTCGGATTGGATATCGGTTCTCATTCTGTGAAGCTGGTGGAGATAGATCATTCCAAGAAAGGGATGATTCTGACCAATTTCGGGATGATCGGCTTGCCGCATGACGCCATCGTCGAGGGCTCCATCAAGGAGATGGAGATCGTCTCGTCGGCGATCAAGAACCTTTACAAGAACCTGAAAGTGAAGAACAAGAACGTCGTCACCTCCATATCGGGCTACTCGGTCATCGTGAAAAAAATCAGTATCTCCCAGAGAGGGGAGGCCGAGCTCGAAGGCTCCATCCAGGATGAGGCGGAGCAATATATCCCCTTTGATATTAACGATGTCAATCTAGACTATGAGGTCTTGTCCAAGCAGGAAGAAGGAAGAGAAGACGGCGCCAAGGACGGAAGCGGTTTCATGGACGTGATGCTTGTCGCCGCGAAAAAGGATATTGTCGAGGATTATGTAAGCCTTCTTCATCTGACTGGACTGAACCCCATGGTCCTTGATGTGGACGCCTTCGCCCTTCAGAATGCCTTCGAATCGAGTTTGGAAGATATTTCAGCCTGTTATGCCCTTGTGAATGTGGGGGCTGAAGAGCTCGGCATCAATGCCATCAAGGACGGGGTCTCCATTTTTACTAGGGATTCTTCCTACGGGGGGTACCAGATCAACGAAGCGATCATGTCCAAGTTTGAGGTCTCCCATGACGAGGCCGAAAGGATGAAGTTGGGGGGCACGAAGATAGAGAGCAAGGACAGATCGGCCGTTGAAGAAATCTTTACCTCAGTCGTCTCTGGCTGGGTGAGCGAGATTAAGCGGGCCCTCGACTTCCTGGCAACCACCTATCCTGATCAGGACATTGAAAAGATCTTTGTGAGCGGCGGTTCCTGCAGGATTCCCGGGTTTCAAAAGTACCTGGAGTACGAAACGGATATTCCGGTCATGGAGCTAAATCCCTTTGTCAATTTACAAATCAATGAGAAGGTGTTTGATCCTAAATACCTGGGGTACATGGCGCCCCAGGCTGCTGTGGCAGTTGGTCTGGCGTTGAGGAGTGTTGGTGACAAATGATAAGAATAAATCTCTTACCATTTAGGGCGGCCCGGAAGAAAGAAAACATCAGGAGGCAGATCACCGTATTCGGCCTCTGTATCGTCTTCCTCCTCTGTGTGACGGCCTACAATGCCATCAAGCTGAACGACGACCTGTCCAAACTTAAGCAGGACGAACAGCGGATTCAGGAGGAGCTCAAGACCTACGAAGATACCATCAAAAAGATCGCCGACTTAGAGAAGAAGATCAAAGAAATCAGGGCAAAGCTCGATGTCATCAAGGGGCTTGAAAAGGACAAGACAGGGCCTGTCCGCCTTTTGGACGAGATCGCCACGGCCGTCCCCAAAGAAAAACTGTGGCTGACCGCCCTCAAGGAGTCTGGTGGATCTCTGAGGCTGGAAGGGACGGCGATGGATAACGAGACGGTGGCTCTTTTTATGACCAACCTGGCCATAGCAGAACACATTACGAGCGTAGACCTGCTGAGCGTCAGGTTGAGATACATAGCCACTTACAAACTGAGGGTCTCCGATTTTGTGTTGGATTGCAAGACTTACGCATTCAAACCACCGGCTCCCCCGGAAGTGAAACGAAGACGTTGACCACAACGAAGAAGGGATCTGAAGCGAAATGGCCATAGGCGCGTTTTTTGATAGCATAGAAAAAATAAAGATGCCCGTCAGGATTGCGATCTTCGCCGGAACCATGGTTTTTCTGGCTGGCCTTTATGCCTGGCTTATATACCTGCCCAAGACGCAGGAGATCGACGACACGGGAAAGCAGATCGCCACCCTGCAGCAAAAGCTGAGCCGAGCGATCGTGAGAGCCAGGGGCATTAAGAAATTCGAAGCTGAATTCGCGGAAGTGGACGCCCATTTTCAGGAGGCCCTCAAATTGTTGCCCAATACCAAAGAAATACCTACCCTCCTGAAGACCATTACCCAACTTGGGACCGATTCACGTCTCGAATTTCGTCTCTTCAACCCTCAGCAGGAGAGACCCCGGGATTTCTATATGGAAATCCCTGTAACCATTGAGGTGAGCGGCAATTATCATGATGTGGCCGTTTTTTTTGACAAGGTGGGACGGATGGAGCGGATCGTGAATATCCTGAATGTATCCATGAATCCGACGGGAGATCGTTCCACAAATTTAAGTACGAAATGCGATGCTGTGACCTATCGATTCAAGGGTGAGAGTGATGCTACGCCGCGCGGCAAGAGATAGCCTACTGTTCTGCTTGGTCTTGGTTTTCATCCATTCCGGGATGGCCTACGCCTCGTCTGAGGTTGTCTTCAAGGTGAACAGGCCGCCCAAGCAGATCTTTGAGTCTAAGGAAGGGCCGGTCGGAGAGGGGACGAAAGAAGGATCGGAAGCCAAAGAGGTTTCCTCTCTTTACGATCCGACAGGCAAAACCGATCCCTTCAAGTCTTTTATTGCCATACAAGAAGAACTTGAGGAGAAAAAGAAAAGCAAACCGAAAACCTACCTCGAGACCTTGGATCTGTCGCAATTGGAGTTGATCGCGATTATCACCGGCCCAAAGGGGAACTGGGCCATGGTGCGTGATGCCAAAGGGCTTGGGCACGTGATCAGAAAAGGGACGGCCATAGGAACCAACAGCGGGGTTGTCGAGAAGATCACGGCAAAAGAGGTCATCATCCGGGAAGAGTACAGGGATTTTAGGGGTAGTGCGAAGTATAGAGACGTTGCAAAGGAGCTCCCATCGCAGATGTGAGTCGTCGCAAGGGGCCATTCTTGCCCCGAGACGAGGGGTGCATGGCGAAGGGGCGCTGCGAGGAATCTAAACTTTTGAGGAGATCATTCATGGGGAAAAAGCTGAGCCTGCGGAAAAAGGGGACACGCTCTTTCACATATCTGGCGTTAGGGATTTTGATTCTTAGCGGGTGTGCTACGACTGGGACAAATGCGGCCGCCCCCGAGAGGGTTCCCATCATCGAATCCTTGATGGTCGATCCCTCCCCAGAAAGAACGGTCGTGGAGATCTCAAGTACCGAAAGCACCCCTTACACCGCCTTTAAGAAGGTCGATCCCCTCGGGGTGATACTCGATATCCGGGGAAAACCCGGCATGACTCTCCCGCTGACGACCGAGGTCAACAGCGGTAGGGTCAGGGAGATCCGTTTTGAAGAAAGCAAGACCCAGGTCATGACCACCAGAATGGTCATCAACATGGCCGGCCCCTTTGATTATCATGTTGAGGCCGTGGAGAAAGGCATCAGGCTCACCCTTGTCCCGGAAATCCCTGTAGCAAAGGCCCCGGAGAAGCTGGAAGCAGAAGAACGGCCGGAGGTACTGCCGGTCACCCCCTCTGAGCCCCGTCTCTTTTTCAAGAAAGGCCCGTCAGTTCTGACCCAGATACTCGGCATCGACTTTACGATGCTGGATCAAGGAAAATCTCGCTTGATCGTGACTACCGATAGAAAAGCTACGTATGACTTGGATCCGAAAGGACCCAAGGCCCTGGTCATGAAGATTCCGGAGGCCACCATTCCCCCGCTGATCATGAGACGCTTGGATTCATTTTACTTCGAAGGGGCGGTGGACCGCATCAAGGCCTCGATCGCTCCGGCCGACAAAGGCGTCTCGATTGTCATCACCCTCAGGGAGATGGTTCCATTCCATGTCAAACAAGTGGAAAACGAGATCAGCATCGATTTCGGCCGTACCATGATCAGCCCTCCTGAAAAAAAGATCGTGCCTTTGAAATTGGCCCAGGCCCAGGCCGCCCCGGAACCTAAAGCCCCTGCCCCTGAACAACCCGTTAGAGTGGGGGTCCCTGTAGCTGTGCAAACCCCGGGGAGCCCGGCCATCCGAAAGGCCTATACCGGAGCCGCCATGACCATGGACTTCGTGAACGCCGACGTAACCAATATCCTGCGGCTGATCGCAGAGGTAAGCAATCTCAATATCGTTTGGAGTCCGGACGTCAAGGGGACCGTCTCTATGAGATTGAAGGACGTCCCTTGGGACCAGGCCCTCGATCTCATTCTGGACAACAATAACCTGGGCATGAGGCCGGCGGGAAATGTGATCTGGATCACTACAAAGGCCCAGGTCGCCCAGATCGAAGCGGAGGAAAGGAGAAAGATAGAACAGTACGAGGCGAAGCTGGAGGCTGAGAGAAAAAAGGTCATTGCGGAAAAAGAAAAGGAAAAGGAATTGGAACCCATGGTCACCGAATATATGCGGGTGGATTTTGCCAAGGCCGATGAGATCACGCCCCTGATCACCTTGAGCGAGGCGGGCAAAGCCCGGGGAGCCAAAATGAGCGTCGATCCACGAACGAACACGATTATCATCACCGACATCGGCTCCAGCATGGCAACAGCCAAAGAGATCGTCAAAGAGTTTGATACCCCTGTCAAACAGGTCATGATCGAGGCGCGCATCGTCGATGCCACCGACGCCTTCACACGTGACCTGGGCATTCAGTGGGATCAGTTTCAGATCCAGAAACGAAGCGCTTCGGGCGTGCCCTTCACCACCTTTGGCGGGACGCCCGCATCGGTAGACCCGGGTGACCCGAGCGGATTTTCGGATGGGGGGAGGTTGACAAGCCCGACCTTCACCTCCAATGTGCCCACCGGGTGGAGCCCCAATATGGGCCTCGTCTTCTCGAAACTGAGCGGGTCAGGATTGACGGGGACGATCCTGAATGCGAAGCTGGCCCTTTCAGAAACCGAGGGGACGGCCAAGATAATCTCCGCCCCAAAGGTCATCGCGATGAACGGCCAGTCGGCCACCATCAGCAGGGGTGACTCTATTATTATTCAGGCGACAGAGAACGTCGCCTCCACGACCCTCGATGCGACCTTATCCCTCACTGTGACACCCACGGTCAGTTTCAACAACTATATCACCCTCGATGTCCAGGTCACGGATGATTCCGCTCCCAGCTCCAGCAGGCTCCTTAAGAAATCCATCAATACAAAATTGATGGTAAAAACAGGAGAGACCGTAGTCATAGGGGGCATTTATAAGGAGGACAAGGGAGACGACGAGAGCGGAATTCCCGCCTTGAGGCGGATTCCCTTCCTGGGATGGTTATTCAAGGCCCAGAGCAAGAGGATCACCAAGAGCGAGCTCTTGATATTCTTGACCCCCACTGTGATTTCATCCCCAGTGAAATCTTAGTCGTTAGGCGATCACAAGACCTGTCCGACCAGGTCCAGCAAATGATTCGCGTGAAAGGCAGCATCTAACGTCCTGTTCTTGTACGCAACAAATGGGACGTGGGCTGCCTTTGCCGTCTCGTAATCCACAATAGAGTCCCCTACATAGAGGGCTTCTTGGGGCCCGACTGAGAAAAAGCCCAGTATCTTGAAGAGCGATTCCGGGTGCGGCTTTGGTTTCTTCACATCCAGAGAGGAGACAACGATATCGAAGTACCGGGCGAGGCCGTAACATGCCAGGACCTTTCCAATGGTATTGCTCCTGTTCGTAGCCACGCCCAGCCCCAGCCTGGGCTTCAGAATGTCCAGGAGTTCCTTTAACCCCGGCTCCATGATCATGTCCCTGATGAAAGGGGCATAATCCACCTCCATCCTGTAGGCCAGGGCCTCTTCGACATAAGGGCTTCCCTCAAAAAGTTGACGGATCGACTCGTCGGCCGTGTGCATGTGGACATAGGCGACGTTGTCTTCCGCCATCGCCGGCAGACCAAAATGGGAGAGGAGATGATTGTAGAAGTTGATATTGGCCTGGCGGGAGTCGAACATCACGCCGTCGCA
>Ga0180009_10002998_pt1 | contig 19520 bp, 17 predicted proteins | sample OS_PC_MetaG_FD_123537 | JGI IMG/M metagenome (GOLD analysis project Ga0180009, IMG submission 123537) | Groundwater microbial communities from the Aspo Hard Rock Laboratory (HRL) deep subsurface site, Sweden - OS_PC_MetaG | ecosystem: Environmental > Aquatic > Deep subsurface > Groundwater...
GGCAGCGCGGATGCCTTTGTAGCGGTTTGATGCTATGGCAGCGCCCACGCCAGAGCCGCAAATGAAAATGCTTTTGGAACTACGAATATCGAATTTCGAATTACGAATATTGTCGACTAGTTTCTTTGCAACTAAAGGATAGTCGTCATTTTTTGTATAGATGGGAGTAATGTCGATAATGTCGTATTTTTTAGCTAGTTCTTTTTTGATTGATTCTTTGAGTTTAAAACCGGCGTGATCTGCGGCGAGGAAAAGTTGCATAATATTGTAATTATAAATTAGTAAGTCTTAATTAGCAATTGGCACAAAATTATAATATGCTTGTTGACCAAAGCTGTTTTTTAAGCCAATATAAAGAGCGTTATGAGCAATCCAAAACCAACACCATCCGGACGTCCGGACTTCCCCGCAATGGAGGAAGAAATATTAGATTTTTGGGATAAAAAACGTATTTTTGAGCGTTCCATCGAAGAGAAATCGGAAAACAAGGTTTTTTCTTTTTATGACGGCCCTCCTTTTGCTACAGGTTTACCTCATCCTGGCCATTTATTGCAGAGCACTATTAAGGATGCGATTCCACGTTATTGGACCATGAATGGATATCGCGCGCAGCGTATATGGGGTTGGGATTGTCATGGATTACCAGTAGAAAATTTAATTGAAAAAGATTTAAAGTTAAAATCTAAAAAAGATATTTTGGATTTTGGAATTGATAAATTTAATGATGCTTGTTGTTCTTCTGTTTTAACTTATGATAAGGAGTGGCGAAAATATATTCGCAGGATAGGTCGTTGGGTTGATATGGATCACTCATATAAAACAATGGATGATTCTTACATAGAAACTGTTTGGTGGGTTTTTTCGGAATTATACAAAAAGGATTTGGTGTACAAGGATTTTAGGGTTTCTATGTATTGTCCTCGTTGTGCAACTCCATTGTCTAATCATGAAATTACTATGGGTCATTCTTATCGTGATGAAGTTGATCCAGCGATAACGGTTAAGTTAAAGGTTGTAGGTGAGGATAAAACTTATTTATTGATTTGGACGACGACTCCATGGACATTGCCGGCAAATACGGCTGTGGCTGTTCATTCTGATTTAACGTATATAAAAGTTCAAATACCGGATAAAGATGAAGTTTGGATTTTGGCAGAATCACGTCAGGGGGAAGTTTTAAAAAAATATTTACCGTTAGATACAAATAATGAAAATAGTATGGGTGAGCCGGTGGTAGTTTTGGAGAAAATGAAGGGTTCGGATTTGGTTGGATTGAAATATGAACCTTTGTATAGTTTTATGACTTTACCAGAGGGTAAGGATGGTTTTAGGGTTGTAGATATGCCCTATGTGAGTGCTGAAGATGGAACCGGTTTGGTACATACGGCTCCGGCTTTTGGTGAAGACGACTTTCAGGCAGCTAAGTTGCATAATCTGCCCTTACTTTTAACTGTAAATGAAGAGGGTAAGCTTAACGATGATATGGGTCCTTATGCGGGTATGCCAATTAAGGATGCAGATCCTTTGATTGTTGCAGATTTGGAAAAGCGTGGATTATTAATAGCGAATGAAAAAATTGAACACAGTGTGCCTGAGTGTTGGCGCTGTGGAACTGTGTTGATGTATAGAGCTCAGGATGCTTGGTTTGTTGATATTCAAAAAATTAAACCTAAATTAGCTGAGGCTAATAAAAAGATTCAATGGGTTCCTGGACACATTAAAGAAGGTAGATTTGGTAAAGGTTTGGAAATGGCTCCTGATTGGAATATTTCTCGTACCAGGTTTTGGGGAGCGCCTTTGCCGGTTTGGATTTGTGAAGCTTGCAATGAACGCCGCGTTTTTGGATCTATTGCTGAATTAAAGGAAGCTGCAGGTGGTAAATTGCCAGAAGATTTTTCCATGCATAGACCTGGTATCGATAAGATAGAAGTTGCTTGTAAATGTGGAGGTACAATGAAGCGTACGGAGTATGTTTTTGATTGTTGGTTTGAGTCGGGTAGTATGCCTTATGCGTCAGTTCATTATCCATTTGAGAATCAAAAAGATTTTGAGGCTGGTTATCCGGCGGATTTTATTGGTGAGGCACAAGATCAAACTCGTGGTTGGTTTTATACCATGCACGTGTTGGCTGTAGCATTGTTTAACAAACCGGCTGCAAAAAATATTGTTGTTACGGGTATGATGTTGGCGGAAGATGGTAAAAAGATGAGTAAATCCAAAAAGAATTTTACGGATCCGTATGATTTGATGACTACACTTGGTGCTGATGCTTTACGTTTTTATATGCTATCTTCACCGATCATGCAGGCAGAGGCTTTGAATTTTAAGGATGAAGAATGCTCAATGATTCAACGTACAATATTCGGAACCTTGTGGAATGTTCGTCAATTTTATCTCACGTATGCTGAGGGTAGGGATGTTCAGATTACAAAACCGCAAAGTTTGCATATATTGGATAGATGGATTTATTCTCGCTTGAATGAAGTTACAGAGCATGTAACAAAAAACATGAATGCTTATGATATAGCGGAGGCATTAAGACCAATCAGAGCTTTTGTAGATGATTTATCAACTTGGTGGTTGCGTAGATCTCGGGAGAGAATTAAAAATAAAGAAAATCCAGATGATTCCTTGGACGCATTAAGAACTTTGCGTGAAGTGCTGCTTGATTTCGCAAGATTACTAGCGCCGTTTGCACCTTTCATTTCGGAAAGATTATATCAAGATCTAGAGGGCGGTAAGATGTCGGTTCATCTTGATAAGTGGCCAAAAGTTGATGAAGGTATGAGAGATGAAGCGATGGAAAAAGATATGAGTTGGATTAGGGATATAGTAAATGCTGGATTAGAACAAAGAGTGACAACTAAATTACCAGTAAGACAGGCATTGTCATCAATTAAAGTTAGCATGAAAGATTCGGAGTCATTGACGCGCATTTCTCAGAAAGGTGACTTGCTAAATTTAATACGTGATGAGTTGAATGTATTAAATGTGGAACTACTTCCAGCCTCAGAGAATCAATCCGAGGATTGGGTTGTGGAGTTGGATACGGTATTAACACCTGAATTAAAAAAGATGGGTTTGCATCGTGAAGTCGTAAGGCATGTCATGCAATTGCGTAAGCAAAGTGGTATGACGCCTCAGGATCAGATTGCGATTATTTTGTCAGCGACCGGAGAGTTTTTGAGGGCTGACTTGGAATCAATGAAAGATCAAATTGGACAAGACACTAAAGCCATCAAAGTTGAGGTTATGGAAACGCAAGATGTTACAGATGGCCTGACTTTAAAATGGGAAGATAATGAAATTGGCTTGGTTATCAGTAAGGGGTAGTTGATCATGGGTATTAAAAAACGGATTAATAGTCCGTTTTTTGTTTTATTTTAGCCAAATTTTATCAGTTTATTTTGATTGTTTTGTTGTTAGCATGGCTTGACAAAAACGATTTTTTGGCTTAGTGTAGTAAATCGTTCCTTGGCTCATTGACCTCTAAAACCAGGAGGGCGTTATGCTCGAACCCGGACAAGTTGTTGTTGGTCGCTACCAGATGGTGAAATTTCTGAACCGCGGTGGCATGGCGGATATCTGGACAGCGATTGATACTCTGTCCAAGCCGCAAAAGAAGATCGTGGCGTTCAAGATCATGAGAGATCCAGTTCCTGCGATATCGGATCGATTTTTGCGTGAAGCCGAGCTTCACAAGAGTCTTTCTTCTCCGAACATAGTCCCATTTTATGATCATGGCCATTTTGAATTCAATGGCGTTAAGTTTCCTTTTTGTGTGTTTCCGTATGTGGCAGAGGGTCGGACTCTGGAAGACGTGATCAGAGAAGCTAGTCCGACCGTGGATGCTGAGTCGGGGAGGATACTGGGCACGCATATTGAATCAAAACGCTTGTTGGATTTGATGATTCAGATTGCCACGGGCGTTAAAGATGCACATAACAGTACGCCTTCGGTGGTGCATCGTGATCTTAAGCCCAGTAATGTCTTGGTACACGCTGTAAGTATTGGTCGCGAGCGAGCGTTTGTGACCGACTTTGGTATTGCACGCTTGTACGAGACTACGTTGGACAGTCCTATGCCCAAGCTTACGATTGCGGGATGTTTGGGCACTCGTGAGTACATGAGTCCGCAACAAGCCTATTCGCCCAGCGAGGATGCTGAGCGCGACAAGTTGCGCTTTGATCCACGTAACGATGTGTGGTCATTGGGCGTGACTTTTTACGAGATGATAACCGGAGTGCTGCCGTTTCCATACACTGGCAACAATGATTCGCAGATTTGGGCGGAGGTTATCGCTGGGCGTACGCCGGATCCGATTTCCAAGTACTGCATTGGCGTGGATTTGAGATTGGTTGATTTGGTCATGCAGTGTTTGGAGTATGAGATCGAGGATCGTCCGAACATGGATGAGGTTTTGGCTGCTTTGAACGAGATTTTGTTTGCTGACAATTCTTTTTCTAGCGTGCAACCTCCTCCGCATACAATCCCTGGCGACAGAACAACATCTTCGCGGACCATGACGCCATCAGAGGTACAGGTGGAAATCGGTAAGGCGGAGACAATGGCAAATCCGAGCGCACCACCCGCGAGACGGAGTACGCCTTCGGGTCGTGAAACACTGGATGCGCCACCAAACTATCAAGATTTGCTTCATGATAGCGAGCCGGAAAACTCCAGATCACGAGTGCTTACGGCAATCATGACTGTCGTGATACTTGCGAGTGTTGGTGTTTTGGGATGGTTTGCATACAGCCAACTCGTGTTGAATCGAGTTGCTCAGCCTCAGCTGAGTACTGTGGTTGAGGCGACGTCCGTATCAAGCGATCAACCTTCACCAGAGCCGGTAGCATCGCAGGATGTCGCGAAAATTGTTTCTGCGACGGCTCCTAACACAGGGGTTCCGGATCATCTGTTGATAGTTCCGGCGAGCGCCTCGGTAAGTTCTGTGGCGAGTGTGAAACCGCCTAAGAACTCAAACTCTGGCCGTAAGCGTGGGTATGGAGCGTCACCACCGCCCACTGTCATGTATCCCGAGATACGTGACAATTCCTTTCATTGACGCACAACCCGCCATCAACTAGATGGCGGGTATTTTTTTTGCTAACTTGCAACTAAGTTGTCTGCTGTTTAATATGTGTCTATATGATTGGAATGTTAAGAGGCGAAGTAATTGATAAAACAGCGAGTTTTTTTATTTTAGATGTTAGGGGTGTTGGTTATTTAGTAAAAGCTCATTTTGGGTTGTTGGCAGATTTGGCATTAGGGGATGAGCCATCGATTTACATTCATGAGCATATTCGTGAGGATCAGCAAGATTTATATGGATTTGCTACGCGTGATGAATTAGAAGTATTTGAGATTTTAATAAGTATTAATGGCATCGGTCCAAAAGCCGGTTTGGCGATTTGTGGCTCGGCAACAACATCTGAATTAAGAGCACATGTAACTAAAGGAGATGCGGCTTGGTTTGCTACATTGCCAGGTATTGGTAATAAGACTGCGCAAAAAATTATTTTAGAATTAAAGGGACAATTGGTTGAAGTGGAAAAGGATAGTAAGGAAGACATCGAATTGATTGAAGCCTTAAAAAGTTTGGGTTATAAAACAGCGCAAGCTAGAGAAGCAGCTAAAAGCGTTTCTCCTGATACAAGTGATGCATCAGATAGGGTTAGGGAAGCTTTAAAATATTTAAGTAAATAGCTAAAGGCAAAATTTGTGGTAAAATACTGTCATGCCGATTAAACAGATAACAGATAGATTGGATTGGGAGAATTTCCAATCAACACAAAAGTGGATGCAGTTTTCTCAATCGTGGGTTTGGGGGGAGTTTTTAAAATCTTTGGGAAGAGATGTCAAAAGATTTGCTTTGTTGGATGATCAGGGACAATGGTTGTGCGCTTTGCAAGCAGAATATCGAAAAAGGAGTATGGGCTTGGGTTATTGGAATGTTCCTAGGGGTCCATTATTTTCAACTCATTTGGATGCTGATTGTTATAGAGAGGTTTTGACTGATTTTATTATGCAGTTGCATGAAAGAAAGTCGTTGCCCAAGTCTTTGTTTTGGAGGTTTGAGCCTTTGATTAAAGCTAAGTCATTAGAAAGATTGTTGCCCCCACGTTTTTTGAGAGCGCCGGCATTAAGTCCTGCAGCCACATTATTATTAGATTTACATAAAACAGAAGAAGAATTGTTGGCAGGCATGCATCAAAAAACTAGATACAATATTAAAGTTGCATTAAAACATGAGGTAACGATAAGAACGACTAATCATCCTCAAGATTTTGAAAGATTTTTAAAATTAATGGCTACAACTGCCGAAAGAAATGAAATCGTTCAACACGATGATTCTTACATGGCGAAAAGTTACTACACATTGGCTGCAGCACATATGGCGAGATTGAGAGTTGCGGAAATTAATGGAGCAATGATTGCGGCTAATATGGAAATTAAATATGGAAATACGGTTACCTATTTATATGGAGCATCATCAAATAAAATGAGGCATGTGATGGCGCCTTATTTGTTACAATGGGAAGCTATTAAGGAGGCTAAAAATGATGGGGCTGATTTGTATGATTTTTGGGGGATCAATTTGGAGAATGTAGCATCTCCTTTGTATAAAAAATCTTGGGAAGGAATTACTAGATTTAAATTGGGTTGGGGCGGTGAGAGGGTTGAGTTGATTGGAACTTGGGATTTGCCTTTTAATTTTTTGCTTTATCGTTTGGCATTTTTTAAAAGATTGATGAAACCATATTAAGTTTTTTTGATATTTAAAAACCCCTGTTAAGGGGTTTTATTTTTTTTACTTTTTTGATTCTTTGGGATTTTTATCATCTTCTTTTTTACGTTTTCGAGCTAAGAGAAAGAAGAGAAAAAATAAACCGGCTAGAACTGCAAAAGTTCCGGCAATTATCCAAAGTATATATGGCCATGATAACCAATTGGCTTTATTATTAACTTCGATTTCTGGTAATACTTTTTTATTGTAATTTTCATCTGCTTGTAAAGCTACGATTGGATTTTCGTGAATAATTGGATCCGTGTTGGTTACAGAATCCTCTTCACCCAAAACACGTGGGTCAGGGTTATTGTTGTTTTGAGTTTCCGATGTGTTTACACTAGCTACTTGAATATTATTATCCTCTGCTCCTAAAACTTGACCCGTGGGTTTTGGTTGTTGAATTTCAGGGGTTGGGGCTGGTGTTGAGCTGCGAGTGGGGTCGGTTGGATATTCATCTTGTTTATCGCCAACTCCGTCGTGATCGGTGTCGTAAAGTAAGGGATTGGAACCTTGTGCCGCTTCATCCCAATCATAAATTCCATCATTGTCATCATCAGAATCAACAGAATCATCTTGACCATCGCCATCAGTGTCATGACTAAGATCTGGATCTAGAGGATAATCATCTTCCGTATCTGGAACGCCATCATTGTCATCATCAGGGTCAACCGAATCGCCGATGCCATCATTGTCATTATCACCATCAACGAAAACAGTAACGCTGGTTTGATTGTCTCCGGGGTTTTCATCTTCTACAGAATCGGTAATCACATCTAATGAAACAGTATGATTGCCTGGTTGCATTGGTACCCATGTAAACCAAACCTCTTCCGATGCTCCGCTATATTTTGCGGAAAGAGATTTCATGCCTATTAAATTGCCATTGTCTTTGCAAACCGCTGTACCTTCTATATCTGATGAGCCAACGTTATTTATGGTGGCATAAATTTTAACAACATCACCAACTAAGATGTCCGTAGCAGCTAAGTGTAAGCCTTGTGGTGGAATACTAAGATCATATTCTGCTGCATGGGTAGTAAATGGGAATAAAAGAATGCAGATTATGGCGATTATTTGTTTGAATTTCATATTTGTAGCTATTTTACAATTTTAGAGCTTAAATAGCAATATGATTTCAAGAGTAGCCGTTAGATAAAATTTTTTTAAAGTGGATATTGACTCGATATAATAATAGAGTTAAAACTTGCTTGTCCTTTTGACAAAGGGAGAAGATCGATGAAAACGAATATCCAGGTTGTGGTTACGGTTGGTCTTTTGAGTGTAGCTGCAACGATTGCTGTTGGGATTATGTCACAGCCCGTGCAAGCGCAGACTGTAAGGCGTACGACTTGCTGTAGTAATGTTTGGGCTTATGCTAGAGGTATGGAGCAGGTCATCACAAAAGTATGTCCCGATCTTGGGGATGATGATGTGAAACATGCGATTAATCAGTTTTTGCGCAGTGTAGATCAAGATAAATTGAAGATGCCTCATGCTAATGGCACACCTTGTTTTTCGGGTAGGTCGCGAACTGTCGTTGATGGAATTAGAGCTGATCCAAGTTTGTGTTTTGCACCAGAAGATTTGTTTAAGAAATTTGTACCACCAGTTAAGGCGGCATTGGCAAAGTGCCCTGGGAAAACTTTAAACGCAGAGGGTGGTATACCAGAAGGTGGTGTAGCTGATGCGGGTGTGGGTGATGCTGATAGTAATGTCCTATCTGAGATAACTATTCAAAATTATCTTATCGAGATTTTGAATTGTGCTAACTGCAATGAGTGTGGAGATGCTGGTGATCAGGATGTAATGGAAATAATTCCAGAAGGACCAGAAGCGGGTGTGATTCAGGGTCCGCCTCCGTTTGATCAATCAATAGCTATCACAACAGGTGTAGACCAGCAGACTTCTATGACCGTTGGTTCAGCGGTGATGATGCATGATACGCGTCCTTACGCCATGAATCTTCCAATTAGTTACGGTCAAAGTCAGACGTATGCAGCTTTTACGGCCAGAGTAAAACCTTATCAGCTTAAGATGTACGCTGATGGGGAATTGGATAAGGTTGAATCTAGTTGGAGTTTTGCAAAGGCCGTGTCCTTTGCTTTCGGTGCAACGGAGAGTCCGACTTGGATTGAGAATGACTCTGATACAAAAGAAGCTTTTGGGTTGGGTTTGGATATCTTTAATCAAAGAGATGCTTTTTTGAATCAAGGATTTGCTGATTGTCTAAAGTTGGAATGGGCAAAACTTTTGCAAAACAACAAGACTCCTAACAAAGATGATATGAGAACGGTTATGGAGAAATGTATTGTTGGAAAAGTTGCCTTAGGCTTGAGTTATGGAACTCAAGAGGCGTTGTATCATAGGTTTGCTTTACAGGCTGACTGGACAATCGCATCAGATTGGAATTTGGTACCGTTTTTGGCTTTGACTACTTATAAGGATGCGGGTTATGTTCCTTTTGAATTGGGCGCTCGTATGTCTTACTCGGATAGGTATGTTAATTTTTTTGTTGATTCCGCAGCTCTTTATGCGGTTGGTGATACAGAGGATGTTGATCCGTATAGGGGTACATTTTCATTTGGTACATCTTTGCCCATGGGCGGAGGTTATAACGTAGGCGCTCAAGCTCGTTTAATTCCTGATTCGTGGGAGCCGGATGGAACGGATCTTCATTGGGTGGCGGTTCTTTCTTTAGGTTTTGCTGGTAATGATTTGTCTTTGATGTATGCCGGTGAAAAACTCCGACATAGTTTTAAGACCTCGGCCGAAGTTGAAGCGTTTCTGGAAGCGCAAAAAACTTCGGGGGGGGAGTCTGAATCAGCTGATGGTAAGACTCAATAACCTCTAAATTTATAAGAGGTTTTTTTAATACAAAAAAATCCCTATTAGGGATTTTTGATTTGTGGTGCATCAGCCGGGAATTTCACAAGCTTAAAAGCTTTGGGAACCCTGCGGTTCCCACGTAGATTTCCTATCACTCAATCTACTGCCTCCGCTATCGAGAAACCTAGGTTTCTCGTCCTTTTCCTGTTCAATTCCCGTAAGTATTTAAGTTTATAATTGCCATAACCAAAAAATCCCTATTAGGGATTTTTAAATGTGGTGCATCAGCCGGGAATTGAACCCGGAACCTTGGGCTTAAGAGGCCCCTGCTCTAACCAATTGAGCTACTGATGCGGCATAATCTTACGAAAAAAATTAAATTTAGTCAAGAAAATAGGCCCGGGGGCCTATCGAGAGAGTGTAACGGGGATTAGATCAGAACATTGTAGGTTCGGATCTGTGGAGTCGTGAGGAAAAGCACGAAAGTATATTGCGCGGTTTGGAACGAAGGCCACAGCTAGTTTACTATTAAGCTCGATTACCGTTGAAGTGCGTACGAATATCAGTTGATTCGGATCATCTGAAGCAAAGGGTACGGTTTGTTGACGGAATATCGCTCTGGCGATCATCGCGGTTACTTCGATAACGTTGGGTAAATAACTCCGTAAATGAAAGCCGCTTTCTGCTACGGCAAGGGGATTTTTGTCGCCTGATCTCCAAGAAATTAACCAGCTGTGTTTTGTGGCTGGTTTATTGATAACAGCGTCAACTTGATTAGCTGTTGCACGGTTACGTTCGTTGAAGTCACCAATCAGAGTTATTATTCCTTCCAAACCACGTCCAATCAGGAAAGGTTCGATGTGCTGAGGAATGCTGAGGCCAGCTGGGAACCAAGCGATTTCACGATTACCACGTTTAAGGTCAGAATACACTTGGATGGATTTCCCGACATGAAAGCCGGTTGCCGGCTGGATGCGTCCAAGGCCCAGTTCATTCATGAAGGCAGAATTCGTCCGATCAGAATCAAGACGAAAATGTTTCATGAAGGGAGTCAGTGAGCAGGGGTTAGTGTCAACCTCTTCTTGAAGAATATCTGCTTCTGTTTCCGGGAGCATGTTTCCTCCTTGCCGCGTAATTATAGCACAATTGAATAAAAATTATATAATTTTTTTATTAGTTGTTTATCTTGACTTTTTTGCCAATATCGTTCATATTTTAGATATTCATCAAAAGAAGGAGGGATGATGCCGGTAGCGAGTTTACTTGCTGTTGTCTCGAACTATAAAAATTCACCTTCAAAGCAAGTCACTAGCAAAAAATCAAAAAGCAAAGGCAAAAGGCGTTATGCTGGTGGCTGTGGAACTATTCTTTCTAGCTACAATGATGATGACTACTGCTGTCTTTGTCAGAGAAAGATGGCTTGGAGTGGTGAGACTAAAATTAGGGTCAAGATCGAAAGAGGGGAAAGATGAAAATCGGCGACATAGATATTTCAGGGCATGTTCAGGTTGATGATACACTTTTCGGCACGCCGAATCCCAAACAAAAAGCATTGAAAGACAGACCTTCGGGGATGCGGGTGTGCTTCGGTTACAGAGCTGACGGAACTCCTTGCACGACCAGACTGAACATTTATAACGAAAGCAACTATTGCCACGCTTGTCGTCATGAGGGCAGAGCGGTATAGGCAGATGTTCTTTGCGGGTACTATACTTGAGCGCCTACGCGCTTATTTTGTTTGTTCAATTTTTTGAATTTGTTTGTCTGTCATCCACAAATCTTTTTGTGTGCGATATGTAACAACAATTAATCCTAAGATTGATAAAATTAATATATAAGGAAGGCTAGGTGCTATGTAAGTTTTACCAAAAAGAGCGATCATGGAATTGATTAAAATAAAAATTATTCTGACTTCGGTGGGACCTATGCCAAGATATGAAATTTTAAATTTATTGTTTGCCGCAAATGCTAGATAAGCATTAACCATAAAAGCGCCAAAAACAACCAATACAAAGAATTGCAAGTATTTTAAGTTGTCTGGCAGGATAAAAGAATACCCAATTAAAATTGAACATAAAAAAATATAATCTAAAAAGTGATCCATGTAATAACCCCAACGGATTAAACCTTCACCTTGGTGTTTACCTAGCGAGCCATCCAAAGAATCGGTGAGCCATTGCATAAAAATCATTAAAGACACCAGCCAAAGCCAGGAGATATTTTCTTTAGAAAGAAATCCAAATAAAACTATTAGTATGCTAATGGGTACGGTCATCAGGGTTAGATGGTAAGTACGAATCCAGTTTGGAATTTTTGGGACCATCCAATCTATGAATTTTCTTTCGGGTTTTGTGAGTAAGGAGGCGCCAACTTTTTGATCACCTGCGAATTGAGTCATATTGATTAAATATTTTTTGTATTTTCTTTTCCTTTGAGCCCAAGTATTTCCCTCGTTTCATCCGGTGTCGCTATTTCTCGTCCAATTTTGGTTGCCATTTGTTTAACTTTTTCAACTTGTTCGGCGTTGTTTTTAGCGAGTACATCTTTATCGAGATAAAGGTTATCTTCCAAACCGACGCGGACGTTGCCTCCAGCTTTTAGTGAGAGTTCGCACATGGGGAATTGATATTTTCCGGCACCGAGAACCGAGAAGATGTAGTTATCACCGAAGAGACGGTCCGCTGTTTGTTTCATAAAGTTGAAAGATTCTTCGTCGGCGCCGATACCTCCCATAACACCAAAAATGAATTGGATGAAGAAAGGGGGTTTAATTAACCCGAGGTCAGCAAAGTGGGCGAGATTGTAGAGGTGTCCGACGTCATAACATTCATATTCAAATTTGGTTCCAAAATCATTAACCGTTTTAATGATGTAATCAATGTCTTTAAAAGTGTTGCGGAAGACAACATCTTCGGATTTTAGGAGAAAATCCTTTTCCCAGTCATATTTCCATTTTACATGCGCTTTGGCAGCGCGGGAAACGTTAAAGTTGATCGAACCCATATTAAGAGAGCAGAGTTCGGGTTGAAATTCTTTAACGGCTGTTAAGCGTTCATCGAGCGTCATGCCAAGAGCAACTCCAGTGGAAATGTTTAAGATTACATCAGAGTTGGCGTTTATATTTGATAAAAATTCGCGGAATATTGCAATATCATTAGTCGGTTTACCGTCTTGTGGCTGCCTGGCATGCAAATGGATGATAGAAGCACCGGATTTTGCAGCATTGAGGCTTTGTTCCGCGATTTGTTCCGGGTTTATTGGGAGGTATGGCGAAAGACTGGGGGTATGAATGGCACCGGTTACGGCACAAGAAATTATAGTTTTCATATTAAAATTGATAGTAGCACTGCATGATGAAAATTACTATTATTATGATTTGATTTGTAAATTTGGATTGAGGAACATTACGGTTTTCCTTGTGATATTGAGTGGGCTTATAAAAAAGAGAAATTTTATATAGTGCAATCCCGGCCAATAACAACCTTATAAAGTTATTTTTTCTTTTTCAGATATTTTAATAATTGTTTAACGTCTTTAGTGTTTAAAATATCTTTTTTAGTTGCCCAGCCTCGGCGGGCGATGGATTCGCCGAGATATAAGAGATTAAAATGTTCGGGTGAGTGTGCGTCTGTATTGATTACAAGTTTAACACCGGCTTTGATTGCGGATCGTGTCCAGCGGTCATTTAAATCCATACGATCAGGCATGCAGTTTATCTCGAGTAACACATGATATTTTTTTGCTGTTGCAATAACCTTTTCCATGTCCAGATTAATTTCATGTCGTTTGCCAATAAGGCGACACGTGGGATGAAAAAAACAGTTAACATGAGGATTGCTAAGAGCTTTAATAACTCTTTTGGTTTGTTCTGAGCGGTTTAGATCAAAATAAGAATGTATTGAAACTCCAACAAAATCCAATTTTTTTAGAGATTCATCGGGTAAGTCCAAGGAGCCGTCTTTAAGGATATCGCATTCCGTGCCTTTTAATATTTTAAATCCAGAGATTTTTTTATTTAGCTTATCGATTTCTTTGACTTGTTCGAGCAGGCGTTTTTCAGTTAAACCATTGGCAATTGTAAGTGATTTTGTATGATCAGTTACAGCAAGGTAGCTGAGGCCGGCTTTTTTGGCGGCTTTGGCCATAAATTCTATGGAAGCCGAACCATCAGACCATTCCGTTTGAACTTGCAAATCACCTTTAACAGAACCATATGGAATCAGATTGGGGAGTTTGTGTGTTTTTGCAGCTTGGATTTCATCATCTCCCACACGCAGTTCCGGCGGCGGCGTGTCCAAGCCCAGTTTTTTATAGATTTGTTCCTCTGTTTTGCAGGCGATTAGTTTACCTCGAATTTTTGTATTTTTAGACAGTTTAAAAAGGCCATACTCGTTTAATGTATATCCTTTATCTAAGGCGTATTGTCTTAATAAGACATTGTGACGTTTGTCTCCGGTAAAATATTGTAGAGTGGCTCCATATACTTCGTCTCTTACAACTCTGATATCAGCATCTACGCCAATTTTTAATCTCACAGATGCTTTGGTGGCGCCTTTTTCATGAATTGATTTTACTTGAGGCAGTTTACAGAAAGCATCTATAATTTTTTTAGGTTGTTTGGTGGTGGCGATTAAGTCTATATCACCGCAGGTTTCTTGCCGTCGGCGAATCGACCCGGCGTAAGCGCAACGTTTTACATGTTTAATTTGCTTTAATGCATTAACCATTTCGTCAGCAATGGGCAGTATATAACCAAGAAGCATTCGATCGGAGGATTGTTTAAACAATTTAAGTCTTTTAGCTAGTTTGTTCTGACTTTTTTCTCCCCATCCCGGCAAGTTTTTAAGTTTATTGTTTTGTATTGCCTGACTTAAATCGGCTATATTTTTAATTTTTAAAAATTTCCATAATTCACCTATATGTTTTGGTCCTAGTCCTTCAATTTGCGAAAGTTCAAACATTTCTACCGGAAATTCTTTTTTTATTTTTTGATAAGATTTGATGGTTCCAGTTTTATAATATTCATTTATTTTTTCAGCAATACTTTCACCTATGCCGGGAAGTTTTTTAAGATCTTTAATGCCACCTGATTTCCAAGTTTGTTTAATCTCATCATCAAGTACGGCGATTGATTCGGATGCCATTTCATATGCTCTGGGCTTAAAAGCGTCGCCTTTAATTGTGTGGTATATGGAAAATTCTAAAAGAATTTTTGATAATTCATTGTATGGCTTCATGTATATATCGTACAACCTATAATCTACAATGTACAATATTTTATTTGCCGTGTATTCCGAGTTTATTTATTTGGCTGATGATTTTTGCGATCCTTGTTTTGTCGGTATTTTTTCTAATTTGACCTATAAGGGTGGTGTAAACGGGTTTTATGCCACAAAATTCCAGAGTACCTTTTTTTAAAGCTTGGATGGCAGGAGCTCCGATAAAGAGATTATAATAAAAAGCAGGTCCACCCATGGTCATGATTATGCGGGATGTTTTGTTGGGCAATAAACGATTCCAAGTATATGATCCGGTGTATTTAAAACTAAAACCCGGTAAAAAAATTCGGTCAATGAAACCCTTCATTATTGCAGGGTAAAGGCTCCACCAACTTGGAAAAATCCAAACAATGTGGTCAGCCCAAGAAATATCTTTTTGAGCCTTTACAAGGTCGGGTTCTAAAATTTGAATTTTGTTGTATCCATTATGAAGGATGGGATCAAATTTTAATTTACCAAGATTAATTCGTTTAATTTGAAATTTAGATTGTTTTGCGCCTGATTCATAGGCATCAGCTAAACCGCCACAAAAACTTTTAGAATCCGGATGACCAAGAATTATAAGTATTTTTTTGCCATCTTGCATATCTTTATTATTTTATTCTTGGATTAATTGCAAAACAAAGAATCCATGTCTCACTTTATTTGGCTTTTGTTCATGTGATTCGACAACTTGTAAACCATGTTTTAAAAAATATTCTTTCCATTGTTCCATGCTACGATAGTTATGGGGAGCTTCGTCGCAAATTTCCATGTTTACTTTACGATCTATTTTTTCTACCAACTCGGCTTCTTCCTTGGTATCAGCAAGATCCTCTGCCATAAAGACATAGCCATCTTTTTTAAGCACCCTTCTAATTTCATCTATAATTTTATCATGAATTTGTTTATCTATATGATGCAAGACAAAGTTAAAAGTAACACCATCCAGTGAGTTGTCAGCTATTCCCTCTAAATGTTCTGCGCGTACGTTTTCGCTAAGATAGGTAGCGTCGTTAGCCAGCTGATCAAGTCGACGTGCGACAGGTTCTGTCATGTAGTCATGTGGGTCAAGGCCAAGTACAGTTGAACCGGGAAGTACTTGATCTATTTCATCCATTTCATGACCCTTGCCAGCGCCTATGCAAAGAACATTCACCCCTTTTTCAATGTTATTAGGTTTTAATACACCGGGTTCTTTATAAACAATTTTAGGCGCTAGATATTTTTGAACACCCGTTTCAGTTATCATCCATTCCGCCCGTTGACGCAATGCTCGATCTACCATCTCTAAACGACTGCCTAACCTAATAATTTTTTCACGTAATCCATGGCGTTGCGGAGGGATGGAGTTAAATGGGGATTCAATTGACATAGTGAAAATATTATAGCATTGAATTGGCTTGTTATAAATAAAAAACTGCTTAAGCAGTTTGTGGTGGGCGGGGAGGGGGTCGAACCCTCATGACCTTGCGGCCGCAGGATTTTGAGTCCTGTGCGTCTACCAATTCCGCCACTCGCCCATGTATTTAATTGTGGCATTAGTTTAAGTGAAAAGTCTGTTTTTGGCAAGACTCTTGACCTTTGAGCTGGTTTTTGGTATACCTTTGGCTAGGAGAGTAAGTACCTTTGGGTCATGCCTTAGGGAAAAGAGATCGTACTTTTGAATCCCCCCAAGCACTGGTGCGGTTTTGGGCCTAGGATGTTTGCTGGTAGTTATGGCCATCTCTCCGCTGTTTTTGACGAAGTAATTTCGTCTAGTAAAAGCTCGGAGACGTTAGAACGTTTCACAGGAAGTTGGTACTGCCGATGAAATGTGTTCGTTGCCGTTTCCCAGGGGGACGTATTAGATGGATTTTGTGAAGCAAATCTTTATAGTACGTTCTCCGCACTCTTTGGTCGGTGTCCATGAGAAAGATCTACCCGGATCAAGTAACGTGTTGTCCCGACTGGAGAACCAGTGGTAAAAACCTCCGTCCGAACTGATAAGCCATTGGTTCTCCCTTTCTTGCAAGTCTGCTGCCAAAAGCAGGCTTTTTTCTTTGGTGTGGATTTTTGACAAGTGGCCTTTTGCATGGAACAATGTTTTAATTATGAGTAATAAAAATGATAAAGCTGAACAAAAGGCAATAACCAAGCGAGAAGATGATTATTCTGAGTGGTATCAGGATATTGTGGAGCAGGCCGAGTTGGCAGAACATTCACCGGTAAGAGGTTGTATGGTGATTAAGCCTTATGGTTATGCAATTTGGGAGTTGATGCAAAAAGATTTGGATAAACGATTTAAAGCTAAGGAAGTTCAGAATGCTTATTTTCCATTATTTATACCTCAGAGTTTTTTGACCAAAGAAGCGCAACATGTGGAGGGTTTTGCTCCAGAGTTGGCAGTTGTTACTCATGCAGGTGGTGAAAAACTTGATGAGCCTTTAGTTGTACGTCCAACATCAGAGACTATTATTTATGCTACCTATAGTAAATGGATTCAATCTTACCGTGATTTGCCCCTTTTAATAAATCAGTGGGCCAATGTTGTACGTTGGGAGTTGAGAACTAGATTGTTTTTGAGAACCACAGAATTTTTGTGGCAAGAAGGTCATACTGTTCATGCGACTGAGGATGATGCAGAAGATTTTACAAAACAAATGTTGGATGTTTATAAAGATTTTGCTGAAGAGATAATGGCATTGCCTGTGATTACAGGAAGGAAATCTGATTCAGAAAAATTTGCCGGAGCAGTTAGAACTTACTGTATAGAAGCCATGATGCAAGATGGTAAGGCATTACAATCTGGTACATCACATATGCTTGGGCAAAATTTTGCCAAAGCATTTGATGTGAAATTTTTAGATGCTGATGGTGAAGAAAAGTATGGTTGGCAAACAAGTTGGGGAGTTTCCACTCGCTTGATAGGTGGTTTGATTATGGCACATAGTGATGATAAGGGATTGGTTTTACCTCCGCGTTTGGCGCCTCATCAGGTTGTTATTGTTCCAATTAGTGCCAGTGAACAAGAGCAAGAAGCGGTAAATGGAAAAGCACTAGAAATTAAAGATCAATTAGAAGAAAAAGGAGTTCGTGTAAAAATTGATGATCGTGATATGCGACCAGGTCCAAGATTTTTTGAATGGGAAAAGAAGGGTGTGCCAGTAAGAATAGAAATAGGTCCAAAGGACTTGGCTGCGGGTTCTGTGGTGGCTGTGCGCAGAGATACGGCTGATAAAGCTACCTTAACCGAAGAAGTTTTAGTGGATACGGTTATTGATTTGTTGGATCAGATACAAAAAGATTTATTTGATAAGGCTTTGAATTTTAGAAACGAAAATACGGTGAGTGCTACTGATTATGAGGAGTTTAAAAAGGTTATTGAAGGACATTTTGTAAAGACTTATTGGTGCGGAAGGGCTGATTGTGAAGCAGAAATTAAAGCAGATACAAAGGCCACAATTAGATGCATTCCTTTTAATCAAGGCGAGGAAATGGGAAAATGTGTAAAATGTGGAAAAGAGTCGGATGTTCAAGTAATAATTGCAAAAGCCTACTAAATATAAGTTATTTGGATTGTTTTATGTCAACCCACTTGACAGTTGTTAAAATATCTGTAACTCTATAAGAGTACATGGGAGGAAGTATGAACTCACAAAACATCCCTCAGAGACGTGCATACGATGGCTTTTTCGACATTATGAATCGTTCCAATTCATCATCACAATATTTGATCATGATTTTGGGAGATATGCTTTACAATAGGTATAACATTGCTGTGGTTTTGAGAGGGCCATCGAGCCTATTGGAACTGACCGATCAGCAAGCGTTGCGTGTACTGGAGTTGTTGCCCGAATTGGATGATGGATATGATTTGTCATCAGAAATTCAGAAAGCCGTTGGTTTGTAGTCTATTTATCAGAGGGGTACTCTGCGTCGTCTTGGTTTTTCACCGGGGCGTTTTTTTATTGCTCAAAATGAGTTATAATCATTAGTAATATGAGTGAAGAATCATTACGCGAAGTTGAAAGCCAAAGATTTGTAAAAAAAGAAGTTGCACTTGATCAAAGAGTCGGAAATTTGATGAAGCAAATTCAAAACGAAACTGATAAGGATAAATTGGAGGAGTTAAGATTGGATTTGCAAGAGGCTATACAAGAAAGAGAAATTTTTAAGATTAGTACTGATACAACGGGCGCTAAAAAGGGTGAACTTTTTGGTATGGAATTGCGTGATATGTTAGAGGATAATGGTTTAAAAAGGAATGAAAAAGGCGAGTTGGTTTGTGAGGATCTGGAAGCTTTGGAAGGGAATCATTTGTTAATTGTTAATATGGGTGAATTGGATAGGTTGAATGAGTCCGGTGAGCATGATTTGGGCGATCAGGGTTTAGAACATGTGCATTATTTTATAAAAGATCAGATTATTGAAGTTTTAAAAGAGCGTGTTGAATTTGCTCAAATGGAAAAAGATCAGTTATTGGATAAATTCGAGGTTTATCGAACGGCCGGTAATGATTTTAGTTTGGTGTTAAAAGGCATGGATGAAAGAACAGTTGCAGAGATCACCAAAAGGTTAAACGGTAGTATGGATTTACCCGAAGAAATCGGACAAGAAGCGGTTCCACTTTCTACGGCTTCCATATCAATGAAGGATAGCTTTGA
>Ga0180009_10002999_pt1 | contig 19520 bp, 8 predicted proteins | sample OS_PC_MetaG_FD_123537 | JGI IMG/M metagenome (GOLD analysis project Ga0180009, IMG submission 123537) | Groundwater microbial communities from the Aspo Hard Rock Laboratory (HRL) deep subsurface site, Sweden - OS_PC_MetaG | ecosystem: Environmental > Aquatic > Deep subsurface > Groundwater...
CTCGCGGTGAACCCGCGTATGGCCCAGACCACGCAGGACGGGTCCTTTGTGCTCGAGCCGCTGTTACCGGGGGAGTATCACCTCTCCCTGTCCCGGGACGAGTACCTGCCACGGCAGGGGGTGCTCGTCACGGTGCTGCCGGGGCCCAACCCTCCGGTGGAGCTGTCCTTGTATCGGGGCGGGGTGCTCTCGGGCACGGTCATCGACGACACGGGCAGGGCCGTGGTAGGGGCCCGCATCGAGGTGATGGGTCGCGCCCGGGGCAGCTACATCGCCGATCGATCCGGGCCCACCGTGGCCTTGCAGGACTCTCTGTGGGATCGTGCGCTCCGCAGGCTGGTGGGCGGTGGTCTGGCCACGGCGGATGCCTCAGAGACCCCGCCGGGTTCCCTGGGCATGTTACCGGGGCCCCTGCCCCTGTTGCCTTCCATGGATAGCCCGGGGGATCTCACCGTGGCCACGGGGCGGATTCCCCTGAGCGGCCGAGCCGCGGCGTTTCTGACCGACGACAAAGGTCGTTTTCGCATTGTGGGGGTTCCGCCCGGCTCGTTGTCCCTGGTGGTGCGGCACGAGTCCTACGCGCGGGCCAAGGCGGGGCCCTGGCGGCTCAAGCGGGGGGAGGTGCGCGGGGATCTGTTGATCCGCATGGGGCCGGGCACACCCCTGGAGGGCACCGTGCTCGATGGGGTGGGAATGCCTTTGGCAGGCGTTCAGATCGCCCTCGCCCAGGTGGTCGATCCGTTCCATCATGTGGTGCAGATCACCGATCATGCGGGTCGTTTCCGTGTGGAGAATCTCACCGGCCAGGTGCGGTTGGGGCTGTCGGCACCGGGGTTCGTGCCCCTGGTACATCGCCTGCGGGTGGGTTCGGGCACAAAACCCAAGCGGGTGGTGCTCACCCTGCAGCGGGCCGACTGCGAGCTCACCGGACGGGTGGTGGATGCCCACGGGCTTGCGGTGGACGGGGCGCGGCTGTCCTGGGTGTCGGTCACCCCCGACGCTCCCAGTCGGGCCGTGGCCGTGTCGGATCCCACGGGCGGGTTCACCGCGCGGGGGCTGGGGCGATTGTCCTATACGGTTTCCGTGCACCACGATGACTTTCCGGATCACGGTTTTGACATGCGCTGCCCCGCGACGCCGCAGACCTGGAAGCTCTCTTATGGCGGCGGCGTGGCCTTCGAGGTGCGCGATCAACAGACCCGGGCCTCTCTGCCGGCCTTCAGTTATGAGTTGCGGCGCACCGGCTGGCCGGTGATCCGGCGGGAGGGGTTTGCCGGCCGTGCCCAGGAGGTGCCCATCCCCGCGGGGCGATACGAGCTGCTGGTGAGCGCGCCCAGGTACGCCCGGGTCACCCGGGTGTTGAACGTTCCCGCGGCGGGCACGCCGCGCAAGATCACCCGGCGCCGGGTGGTGGTGTACCTGGAGCTGGCAGGTTCGGTGGAGGGCTTTGTCCGGGACGATCGGGGCCTGGCGGTGGAGGACGCGGTGGTGAAGATCGCGGGGCAGCAGGGGCACACGGACGTCAAGGGAGCCTTTGTGATCGCGGAGGTTCCTCCGGGCACCCACGAGCTGTTGGCCACCCACCCCGAACGCGGCGCGGGCAAGCTGACGGACGTCAAGGTCCGCGCCGGCCTGGCCACGGTGTCCCTGGTCGTCGACCTGGTGCCGGGCGCTCAGGCGCCCAAGTCCCTGCAGGCCGGGGTGCCCATCACCCTGCGGGAGAAGGGCGCCCGGATCCTCATCGCCACCGTGACGCCTCGCAGCGGCGCCGAGCGGGCCGGGCTCACCCCTGGCGACGAGCTGGTGGCCGTGGGCGGCCGGGACCTCGACGGCATGGGCCTCGCCGACGTGGTGAACCTCCTGCTCGGACCCTCCGGCACCGCCGTGGTCCTGGAGCTCGTGCGTAAGGGCAAAACCATCAAACGCTCCATCAAACGCGAGCTCCTCACCAACGACTGACCCCGCGGTGGGCCAGCGCCGCACGCACGACGCGCCGGTGGCCTGCAAGCGCGACACGGTGGTGCCGTTGTCCCTGCGGAGCGGGTTCAGTTGGGGATGCAGATGTTGTTGGAGTCGCAGGTCAGAGTGCCGGGGCAGGTGTTGCCGGGGCCGCAGGGGCGCAGGTAGAGCAGGTTTGTGAAGGGGCCGTCCACGCCATCCTGACCCACCGAGCCCAAGGCGGCGGCGCCGCCGCCCACGCCTGCGGGGCCGCCGGTGTTCACCGTGTTGTCGTAGTCCCACAGGTTCAGCACTCCCCAGGCAGCGCCCTGGACGTTAAAGCCCAGGATGCCGAAGGAGGGCCCGCCGCTGCTGCCACCGCCGCCGCCGCCGGGGCCACCGTTGCCGCCGTCGCCGCCCTTGCCCCCCACCGAGGCCGACCAGTTCGTGGAGTCACCGCCAAAGCCGCCGTTGCCGCCCTGGCCGCCGGGCCCGCCAAAGCCGCCCGTGCCGCCGAAGCCGCCCTGCCCTCGGCGGATGCGGTTCTGGCGGATGATCGGGAGCTGTCCCACCGTGGCCGGGCTTGTGAAGTAGACAAAGATCGCCACCGAGGCGCCCCCGGTGCCCCCGGGCGCGCCGCCGTTTCCGCCGCAACCGCCCCCGCCTCCGCCCCCGCCCGTGGCGCCCTGCTCGTGATCGTTGCAGTCGTTGAAGCCGTGATTGTAGTAGGCCGTGCCGCCGCCGGCGCCGCCTCCGCCGCCTTTCCCACCGAGGGTGCCGGCGCCCCCGGGAGAGGGCCCTGCCGGGGAGTGGACCCAGACGCCGCCGGAGATGGAGCCGTAGCCGTTTGCTCCGCCCACGCCGCCGTTGCCGCCGCTCCCGTCTAAACCATCTCCGCCGTCCTGGCCGTGGTGGGTGCGGATGTTCGACGGCCAGCCGCTCTCGGTGACGTGACTACAGCCTCCCCCGCTGAACTCGTCGTAGCTCCAGTCCCAACCACCGGCGCCGTTGACGCCCGTGGGTGCCACGTACTGCTGCTGCTGACTCGGGTAGGGCTGCACGCTGAAATCGAAGACCGGGCAGACGGCGTTGCCGCCCCGGTCCGCGGTGACCGCGGTGCATTGGCTGTTCACTCCGCCGGCCCCACCGGCGCGGTTCAGCCCCGCGGGGCACGGTCCGAAGGTCGTGACGGAGTCCAAGCCGCCGCCGCCGTCCAGGGCGGTGCTGTCCTGTCGTCCGTAGCCGGGCGCGCCCGTGCTTCCGCGACCGCCGGGCCCGCCGTGTCCGCCGTAGATGATGTTGTTCTGCAGCACCATGCCCGGGCCGCAGTCTGCGAGGTAGACCGCGACGCTGGCCGCGCCGTCCGTGTCGTCGGGGGTGGCCGCGTCGACGTCCTGGCCCCGCACGTAAAATCCGCTCACCACGGTCTGCGCAGCGCCGTGGCCCAGGTTGGTGGCGGTGATGGCGCCCCGCTGGCCGGCGCTCGTGGGCGTCACGCCCTGTAGGATGGTGGAAAACAGCAGAATGTCCCGGCTGAGGAAGTCCGAGGCGTACCCGCCGAAGAGCTGGGTGCCTTCGGAAAGGATCACGTTCTCGGCGTAGGTGCCCTCGGCCACCAGGATGTACGCTTTGCCCGAGCCGGGCAGCGCCGTGAGGGCCTGGGCCAGGGTCTGGTAGGGGTTCGTGCGGGTGCCCGCGCCCGGGTTGCTGTTGCCCGCCCACACAAAGAGCGCGTCCGCGGCCACGCCGTCCACGCCGTCGCAGTTCTCGTCTTCATAGGGGTCGCCGGGCTGGGGGAAGTCGCCCAGGTCCGGCGGATCGTAGGTGAGGTTGCCAAAGACGCGCAAGCACTCACAGCCGTCGAAGTCGTCCCCGTTGACGTTCACCCACTCGTACAGGATGGCGCCGATGGTCTCGGTGAGGCAGTGATCCAGTCGGCACCCGGGCTGGGGCAACGAGGTGTCGCAGCCCCCCACCGCGTGGTGGATCTCGGGGGACCAGTATTTGGTGCAGTCGTTGTTGCACCAGCCGCAGTGCTCGTCGGACTCGTAGCGGCCGGTGGACTGGTTCAAAAAGCCCTCGTCGATCTGCCCGTCGCAGTTGTTGTCGAGGCTGTCGCAGATCTCCACCGTGCTGCTGATGTCGCAGGCGCTCCAGGCCCAGCCGCCGCCGCTGGCGAGGCAGTACTCGTAACCCGCGCACCACTGCAGGGTGCAGGCCCGGGTGGCCCCGGCGTTGCTGGCGTCGCACAGGCAGGTGTTGTTGCTGGGCTGGCATTGCTGGCCCCCCAGGTGGGCCACACATTGGTACCCCGTGGGGCAGCTGGTGCCGTACACCGACCCCGGGCCGCAGTCCCTGCCGCAGAACACTTCGTCGCCGTTGTCGATGCAGCGGCTTCCCGGGGCGACGCAGTCGGTGTCGGTGACACAGGTATCACAGAGGGTGTCGGGCAGCTGCAGGCAGATGGTGTTGTCGGCATAGGGGAAGTACCCGGGCAAACACTGCACGGCGATGCAGCGTGGGGCCCCCTCGTGGATTTCACAGCCGGTGACCGCGGCGTTGGCGATGACCAGATCACAGTCAATGCCGCAGCCGCCGCAGTGGGCGCGGGTGTTGTACAGGCCGTTGGCGTCGACGAAGGTCTCGTCGATCTGTCCGTCGCAGTTGTTGTCCGCGCCGTCGCAGGTCTCGGGCTCGGGTGTGCGCGCGTCGCAGAGCCAGCCGGCGCTACCCCCGCAGGTCTCGTTGCCCGTGCAGGTCCACTGCCCCACGGTGATCGCGCAGGGCCGGTCGTCCAGGCCCTCGTCCACCGGGCCGTTGCAGTTGTCGTCCACGCCGTTGCACGTCTCGTCGGCCGGCTCGTTGGCCGAGCAGTCCGACCAGCCCGCGGGGGGTTGGCAGATCTCCTGGCCGGAGCAGACGCCGATGGGGTTTGCGCGCTCACAACCGCGGAGCTGCCCGGCGCTCTCGGCGGTGCACTCACAGGTGCCGCTGGCGGGCAGGCATTGCCGGAGCGGACCTCCGGGGCCCCCGGTCACGTCGGTGCACAGGTAGCCCGTGGGGCAGTCCACATAGGTGCAGTCCAGCGCGCAGTGCAGGGCCGCGGGGTTGGGCAGACACCTGTCTCCCCCCGAGGGGTTGCAGTCGGTGTCGTCCAGGCAAGGCTGGCAGAGTCGCTGGCGGTCCACCACGCACAGGCCGATGGGCTCGGTTCCCCCGGTGGGATCCTCCACCAGGCGGCAGGCCCAGCCGTCGGGGCAGCCACCCTGGCACTCCACGGTGCAGAAGGAGTCCTGCAAATCCGGGAGGCAGTAGCCGCTCTCGCACTGCTCGTTGGCTTCGCAGATCTCCCCGAACCTCAGCAGGTTCGGTGCCACGTCGGGCGCGGCGTCGGGCAGCAGGCGCTGGACGCAGATCTGATCGATGCAGTCGTACCCCGCCGGGCAGTCCCAGCTGAAGGTGCAGGGGCAGCCACCGTTGGCGCAGGGATCCGGGAATCCGGCGGTGCGTCCGCACCCCGCCGTGAGCAGCACGGCAAAGGCCAGGGTCAGCGTCACGGGGAATTGCTTCTTAATAAACATGGATATCCCCCGACTGGCCGCTGGTGCCGGCGCTGCCGTTGGCGCCGCCTCCCGCCGGGGAGGGGCCCCCGGCGCCGCCCGGACCACCCGTGGGCACGGTCGCGGCCGGTTCAATGATATTCGAGGTCGCGTAGCCCGCGGTGCCGATCTGTTGACCGGCCACGGCGAAGGCCCCGCCGCCACAGCCACCGCCACCGCCACCGCCGCCTCCGCCATCGCCGCCGCGGCCGCCCTTGCCCGCGTAGCCTGCGCACCAGGCGGGCGGCAGGGCGATGCCACCGGAGCCACCCTGTCCGCCGAGCCCTCCGTGGCCGCCGTAGCCGCCGGCGCCGCCGGGGCCTCCCTCGCCCCGCTCAATTATATTGCCGACGATCACCGGGCGGGTCGCCACCGCGTAGGTGTAGGAGATGAACACGCCAAAGGATGCGCCCCCGGCGCCGCCGCCGATGCCGCCGATGCCGCCACAGCCGCCGGCGCCGCCGCCCCCCCCGGTGGATCCCAGGTCCCCGAGCAGGTTGCCTTCGGTGCAGTTGGCCTGGTTGCTGTTGCGCACGCAGCCGCCGGCGCCGCCGCCACCGCCGCCGCTCCCCAACGTCCCGCTTGTGCCCGTGCCCCCGGTGCCCCCGGACCAGACGCCGCCCGAAATCGTGCCGAAGGCCGAGCCGCATCCGCTACCCCCGCTCCCGGTGGCGCCGTTGCCGCCGGACTGCGCGTCGTTGCCGTCCATGTCCTGGCCGACCACGCAGTCGTACTTGCACAGGTACCACCAGTTGGGATTGTTGGCGTTGGAGTAGGTGCCGTTCTGGCCGCCCAGACCGTTGCCGCCGGCGGTGGAGCTGTAGCCCTGGGTCTCTAGGTCTCCGGTGGCGCCGGAGCCGGCGTTGCCTGCCGCACCGCCGCAGCCGGGATTGGTCCCACTCGCGCCGCCGGGCTGGGACTCGCCATTGCATTGGGAGGTGTTGCACTCGGTGGAGTTCAGCCCGGTCTGGCCGTTGTTTCCGGCCTGACCCGGAGATCCGGCGAGGCCCAGGCCGCCCTCGCCGCCGCGCCCCGCCAGAATGACGTTGTTGGCGATGGTCACTGCCCCGGAGCAGTTGCGCAAAAACACCGCGTAGGTGGTCTCTCCGTCCTGGCCCGCGCCGGGTTGGTAGGTCACGTCGAAGCCGTAGATCACAAACCCCGCCACGGTGGTGATCAGGCCGGAGATGTTTTCGCCGTTGATCACGCCGAGGGGGTGGTTCGGGTGGTTGTAGTTGGGTTCCGGACCTGCGATGAGGGTCGGATAGAGCACCACATCCCGGGTGGCGAAGTCCGGCGCGTAGCCACCGTAGAGGCGCACCCCGGCGGAGAGGATGATGGTCTCCTCGTAGTAGCCCGCCGCCACGAGGATCTGGCTGTGCTGGGCGGGGTTGAACACCGTGAGCGCCTCGTCGATGGTCCGGTAGGGGTGGAGCCGAGTGCCCTGGCTGCTGTCGGTGCCGGACCAGACAAACAGCGCGGTCTGCAGGTCTCCGTCCACGCCGTCACAGTTCCGGTCCACATTGGGCCAACCCGCTTCGGGATAGGTGGGGTAGATGTCCGGGGTGTCCACGGCGCCGCTCACGGGGGCGGCGCATTCGCAGCCGTTGGAGTCCACGTCGTCCACATTGTGGAAAAGGTACTCCGCCTTGCACACGCCGCCTACGCAGGCGCTGGGCTGGCCGTATCGCGCTTCACACTGGGCGTTGGTCCCGCAGGTCGTGGTGCAGAAGCCTCCGCTGCAGAGGCCGCCGGGGCAATCCGCCGGCACCGTGCATGAGCGCGTGCACTGGTGGTACACCGGGTGGCAGGTCCAACCCGCCCCGCAATCCATGTCCAGCCGACAGGTCCCGCCGCCGCCCACGGTCTCGGTGGTGCAGGCGACGATCTCGCACCCCGGAGGAAGGATTGCCGGGGTGTAGACACAGCCGCCGATGGCGTGCTGGATCTCCTGGCTCCACTGGGCCAGACAGTTCACGTTGCAGGCGCCACAGTGCTCGGCTACGTCGTAGGTTCCGCTGCCCTGGGTGTTGATGAAGGGCTCGTCGATCTCTCCGTTGCAGTCGTTGTCCTCGCCATCGCACACCTCCACCACGGTTTCCGAAGCGTCACACTCGGTCCAGATGAAGAGGTTGCCCGGGGCCGCCTCGCAGACCTGCTGCCCGACGCAGATGGCCCCGCCGTCGCCGGACAGGTAGCAGGGCCGAATGGCGCCGACCCGGGTGGCGTCGCAGTCGCAGCTGTCGGCGGTGGGCACACAGAGCAGGGCGCCGTTGACCTGTTGGCAGAGGCTGTCGGCCGGGCAGCAGCCCTGAGCGCCCACCTGGCCCGTGCAGCCGCCATAGGGAGCATCGGTGCCGCAACCCTGCAGGCAGCTGTCATGGGGATCGTCCCCCACGTGCTGGCATCGATCCATCGAAAGCAGGCAGTCGCCATTGGAGGTGCAGGGTCGGCACTGGGGGCTCACCAGCTCGAGGCAGAGCACCGGCTGCAGCTCGGGATAGGGCGCGAAGCCGTCGGCGCACAGGAGGGGCACACAGGTGGGCGAGCCGCCGCGGAGCTCGCAGGTCACCGCGCCGGGCAGCACGTCGCCCCCGGGACCCGTGGCGAGGTTGTTGATGACGGTCTCGCAGTCGAGCTCGCAGGTGCCGCAGTGGTTCGGGTGCACGTAGCGTCCGGCGCTGTCGAGGAAATCCTCGTCGATCTCGCCGTTGCAGTTGTTGTCCCCACCGTCGCAGATTTCCTCCACGGGCTCCACCGCGTCGCAGACCCATTCGAAGACGTCGGGGGTGGCTTCCTGGCAGGTCCAGCGTCCCTCACAGAAGCCGGCCGCGCCCGTGCGGCACCCGGGGTAGGGCGGATTTGAGGGCAGCGAGCTGATGTCCACGGCGGGGTCGGCGGCATCCACCAGGCCGTTGCAGTTGTCGTCCACGCCGTTGCAGATCTCAGGCGCGGGTGGTGTGGCGTCGCAGGGGCTCCACTCCCCGCTGATGAGGCAGGTGGACTCGCCGTGGCAGGTCCCGAAGCTGTTTTCCGAGGCGCAGCTCCGCACCAACCCGACGCTGGCCGGCGTGCACCGGCAGGACCCCACCGGGGGCACACACTGGGGCATGGGGCCCGCGGGGGTTGTCACCGTCTGGCACGTGTAACCCTCGGGGCAGGTTTCCCAGGTGCAGTCCTTGCCGCAGCTCTGGATGCCGTCGAGGGTCAGGCAGTAGTCGCCAAAGGCCGGGTTGCAGTGGTCGTCCACCGAACACTCAGCGCAGAGCCGATTGAGGTGCTGCACGCAGAGGTTTTCCGCGGGCGTGCCGGGCCGGACATTGCAGTCCCAGCCCGGGGGACAATCCCCTTCACAGGTGCGCGTGCAGACGTTGAAGGTGCCGTGCCCATTGGGGATGCACCGCTCAGACTCACATTCGGCGTCCTCGGTGCAACGCTCGCCAAACCCCAGCAGGTTCAGGCCGCCGTCGGGCCGTAGGCCACAGCGGCCGTTGATGCACTCCAGGGGCGTCGGACAATCCGGCGTGGTCAGGCACTCGCAGGTGCCGCTGCGCAGGCAATCGCGAAAGTCGCCAAAGGGCGTGCGCCCCCCGCAGGCCGCAATTGTCGCAGCGAGCAGCGCTGCCGTCAGACACAGTACGATACGTGAGCTAGGCATGAGTGACCCCTCAAAGTACTAAGCCCGGAACCCGATTTTCAGGGGACGGCCATGGTGGGTGGTCCCGGGCTGGACCAGCAGCTTAGCGCACCCGGCGTCCAGAGTCGAGAACGGGTGCCAGGCCTACCGATCACGGGGACCAGGCGCAGCGGGCGCAGTAGTGGAGCCGGCTTTGGTTGGGAGGCACGCTCAGGGGGACTGCACCGCACAGGGGGCAGAGGTCCGGGGGGGCGGGGCGCGGGGGTCCTTCCCCGGCAGGCGTCGGGGCCTCGGGGGGGGGCGGCGTGGAGAGCACCTGGCCTTCGCGGCTGGTGTCCCGATAAACGGTGATGCCCTTACATTTGAGTCGGTGGGCCAGGCGGATCACCTCGGCGACCTCCTCCACGGTGGCGTCAGCGGGCAGGTTCACCGTCTTGGAGACGCTGTTGTCCACATGCGCCTGGAAGGCCGCCTGGATCGCCACGTGGTGGGCCGGGGACACCTCATGGGCGGTCACAAAAAGCTGCGCGAGCTCCGCGGGCACTCCGTCCACCCGGGCGTGCCCGGCCGCGACCACCCGTCGCACCAGCGTCTCGGTGAGCAGGCCCAGCTTCGAGAGGCGCGCGGCAAAGAGCGGGTGCACCTCGTCGACCTCCTCGCCGTCCAGATAGCGTCGATGATAGGCCGGGGCGAAGAGGGGCTCGATGCCGGCGCTGCAGCCGGCCAGAATGGACAGGGTTCCCGTGGGGGCGATGGTGTTGACCGTGGCGTTTCGCCGGGGAGGCTCGGCGGCCGCGGCGTTACCGCGGGCTCCGGCAGCGGGGTAGGGGCCCCGGGTGGTGGCCAACTCCTGGGACGCTTCCAGCGACACCCGTCGCACAAAGCGCATCACCTCTCCGGCCAGCTCCAGGGCGCGGGGCGTCCCGTAACCCACGCCCAGCTCGATCAAAAAATCTGCATACCCCATGACCCCAAGGCCGATCTTGCGACTGCGCCGGGTGGCCTCGGCCACCTCGGGCAGAGGGAAGGAAGTGGTCTCGATCACGTTGTCGAGCAGGCGCACGCCCCAGCGCACCGCGGCGCCGAGACCGGACCAGTCGATGCCGCCCTGCTGCACGAACCTCCCGAGGTTGACGCTGCCCAGGTTGCAGGACTCATAGGGCAGCAGGGGCAGCTCACCGCAGGGGTTGGTGGACTCCAGGCGTCCCAGCTCGGGGGTGGGATTGTCCGCGTTGATACGATCCAGAAACAGCACGCCGGGCTCGCCGGACAGCCAGGCGCAGCGGGCCAGCAGCGCGAAGGTGCGGCGGGCGTCCAGGCGCTGCACCTCTTCGCCGTTGCGCGGGTTCACCAGGGCGAAGGAGCCGCCCGCGGCGAGGGCGTCCATGAAGGCCTCGGTGAGCCCCACGGACAGGTTGAAGTTGGTGAGGCGGGCCGGGTCGGCCTTTCCGGTAATGAAGCGGAGCACGTCCGGATGATGCACCTCCAGCACGCCCATGTTCGCCCCGCGCCGCCGGCCGCCCTGCTTGATGGTGTCCGTGGCGGTGTTGAACACCTCCATGAAGGTCAGGGGACCCGAGGAGACTCCCTTGGTGGTTGAGACGAGGTCCCCGGCCGGCCGCAAGGAGCTGAAGGAGAAGCCCGTGCCTCCGCCGGTTTTCTGGACCAGGGCCATGTTCTTGACGGCGTCGAAGATGGCGGGGATGGAGTCGCCCACGGGGAGCACGAAGCAGGCGGCGAGCTGCCCCTGGGGGAGCCCGGCGTTCATGAGCGTGGGCGAGTTGGGCAGGAAGTGGCCGCGGCGCATCATGCCCGCAAACACCGCCCGGGCCTGCTCGCGCCGGGGGGCAGGCTCGGCCCCGGCCGTGTGGAGAGCCACCCGCTCATACAGGCCGTCGGGGGTCTCGCAAAGCGCCCCCTGCTCGTCCCGCCGCAGGTACCGCCGCTCCAGCACCATTCTGGCAGTCTCGGTGGGCACCGCCGCCTCGCTTCCCTCCAGGCGTGCCTGATAGGTGTCGTCCGAGAGGATGACCTGACTGTCCATGCGACCTCCGCTCAGATCAGTATGTAACTGAACAGGCTTTCAGTCAACCCGGGATCAACCGGGGATCTGGGAACCCCGCCCATCATCAGCAGTGCCACGGGGGCCCCCGGGGCTAAAGGGCGCGGTGGAACGTCCACGCAATTCACCTATGAGATCAAGCGTTCATGGGATCTGCTCTGCTTGATCTTCGCGGCGTTTGGTCTTACAGTAGAACGCTGGTAGCGATCCCGATTGGATGGCAACAGGGTGCAATGTCGGCGCTTCAAGATGACGGAATAGAGCTCGGGCGGCGAATTCACGAACGCTTTGCGGTGGAGATCGAAGCGGAGGTCACCTCCGAGGCGGGCACTTTTGGGGCGATCACCAAAGACGTCAGCCGGGGGGGCGCGTGTTTTGTGGTGCTGGCGCCCATGGCGACGGGTTCGAGCTTCGACATTTCACTGTCCCTGGTGCTCAGCGAGAACAGCTTCTCCGAGCCTCTGAAACTCCGGGGCAAGGTCGTGTGGTGTACCCGGACCGAAGAGGGTTTCCAGATCGGCGCTGCCTTCGGAGCCCAGAACGCCGACACCAAAGAGTTTCTCCAGATGTTCCTGCGCTTCCTGGCCAAGGGTGTAAACGTCGGAGCGGGCGATGATCCGGTGTCAGAGGACGAGGACGAGCCCGAAGCCGAGGAGAAAGGCCTGTTCGGATGATGCAAGAGACCCGCGAGCACCAACGCTACGACGTCCGGGTAAGTGCCGAGGTCACACTGAATCAGGGAGAGCCCATGACCTGTGTGACCCGCGACCTGAGCCTGGGCGGCGTGGGCATCGACACGGAGTGGGCTCTGCCCGAAGGAGTGCCCGTTTCCATCGAGCTGTTTGTGGTGGTCGATGACATCGAGGACGAGAGCACCACACCCCTGCAACTCGACGGTCGGGTCGCCTGGAATCGCACGCGCGGAGAGCGGGACTATTTCGCCGGCATTCAGTTCTTGGACCTGACCCCCGACCAGACCGTTTATCTGCAGCAGCTCGTCGCGGCCTCGGCCGGTGCGGTCACGGTCGCCGGGTGAGCCCTACTCGGGCTTGATCCCGGGCTCGGCTTCCGGCGCGTCTTCAGGATCAGGGTTGGGCTCCGTGTCCCGTTGGTGACCACTCCAGAAGTAGCGGTCGTGCAGCTTCTGATACGCGGTCCACCCCCCTGGGGGGAGCTGTGATACAAGGTCGGCGGTCTGATCCACCCGACAGTCCAGCAGGTCCACGCAGTGCAGGATCCAGGCCTCGACGGTTTTGGGCCGCTTGGGGGAGCCGTGGTCCAGCTCGCCGTGGTGGGACAAGAGCAGATGTCGCAGGTGGAGCGCCAGGTCTGCCGGGAAATCCGGGAGCGCGTCCAGGTGTTCGGACACCAGCTCGTAGCCGAGCACGATGTGTCCCACCAGGCGACCCAGGTCGGTGTACTCAAACTTGCGGTCAGTGGACAGCTCGCGGGTCTTACCCGCGTCGTGCAAAAAGGCGGCGGTGAGGAGCAGATCGCGATCCAGCAGGTTCGGATAGGCGATCGCATAGGTGGCGCCGATGGTGTGCACCAGGCGGCAGACACTGAGGCTGTGCTCCAGCAGGCCACCGAGGCGGGCGTGATGGATGGACTTGCCCGCCGGCACCCGGTGGTAGGCCTCCAGGAAGGCCTCGTCGGCGAGCACCCGCTCGAGCAGACGCAACAGGTGGGGGTTGCTCACGGTCTCGAGCAGCTTCGTGAGCTCGGCCCACATGGCCTCGGGAGGGTTCGCGCTCCGGGGCAGAAAATCGGTGGCGCTCACCGTGGACTCCTCCACGCGCTCCAAGGTCTGGACGTGGAGTTGGAGCCGATCCTGGTACAGCACCGTGGTGCCTTTGACCCGCACGAAGTCTGTGTCCCCGAAGCGCTCGCTCACCTGGGAGGCGTTGTCCCAGACGCGAGCGTCCAGGCTCCCGGTGCGATCCGTCAGCGTCAGATTCAGGTAGGGCTTGCCGTTCTTGGACAGCGGCATCGCCTTGTGAGTCACCAGATAGACCTCATGCACGCTGGTGCGTTCACGCAGGTCAGAGGTCCATTGTCTGCCCATGATAGTTTTTTAACCTTTGGCTGGACGGTGCAGGGAGTGCCAGCGTCGGATCCAGAGCAGCAGCATAACAAAAGAAACGACGAGGGGCACACCCGAGGCACCGCGGCCGCTGCGACAGCCGCAGCCACCACCCTCTCCCCGGAGGGTGTAGTAGGGCGCGTCGGGGTTTGGATCCGCCCGGGCCACGAAGGTCACCGGCGATCCGTCGGCGCCCTCGACACGTGCTTCCACCCGCTGTCGTCCCGGGGGCAGACCCAGGAGCCAGTACACCGCGGCCTCACCGGCGCCGTTTGTGGTCATGACCCGCTCGGTGTCCGTGGCGTCGCTGGTGAACTGTGCCGCGAGCCCACCCTCCCCTTCGGTGACGACAAAGGTCACCGCCACGCCTCCGGCGGGGTCTCCGTCGGTGTCGGTCACGCGGACCACCAGCGCGTCGGGCAACCCGAAGCCGGCCATGCCGAACTGTTGGTCTCCCGAGACCATCTCGATGTGCGCGCCATCGGCGCCGATGACCTCGAAGGGCGAGGAGGAGCCGCTGACAGCAGCCTGGTAGGCATACAGCTGCACGGCGGGGCCGATCTCTCCCACCGACACGTCGAAGGTCACCTGGCCGTTCACAAAGGCGGGAGTCAACGCGGGCACCGTGAGCCCCCCCAGGGTCTGCAGGCTCGCCGAGTTGTTGTAGTCGCCGATGCGACGGCCCAGGTCGTCGGTGGCGGTGACGGTGATCTCGAAGGGTTGGCCGGCCACCTGGGGGGAGGAGACGGGATCAAAAACGAATCGTCGGGCCGACCCGCCCTGCACATACATCACGCGCAGACTGTCCAGCGCCGGGGAGACGGAGCCGTCGTCGCTGTTGAGCACGGCCTTGACCGTCAGGCGGCCCGACTCGGGGGGGAACAGGTTCATGGCGTAGTGCACCTGCCAGCCCGGGCTCGCCTGGTCGTCCGAGGTGGCGGTCAGCCAATCGTCGCCGTCGAACCATAACCAGGTCTGTCCGTCGTCGTCCGAGAGCTGATAGCGCAGGGTTGAGCCCGCGGGCACGTCAGCGGTCTCGAGAAAGGCGGTCCAGGATTGCACGGCGTAGGGGGCCACAAAGCGGGGACTGATCACCGTGCCGCGGTTGAACAGATAGCGGGCCTCCAGGGTCCCCAGGGTGAAGGTGGGCTCCTGGGCCACGCGCGGCCGGTGCAGCTTGATGGGCCACAGGTTGCGCTCGGTGTTGGTGGCGCTGTCCTCGAACATGGCCCACACGGGCTGGTCGCAGGCAAGCTCGTGGCCCGCGGTCACCGCGCCGAAGCGGAGGCGGTTGGGGTAGTGAGGCGCGTAGTTGTTGCTCTGCTGACTGGACACCTCGGTGCCGCCGGCGTTCACAATGCGACAGGTGGTGGCCGGCTCGGCGCAGGCGACGAGCACGTACTCCGCGGCGCGGGGCAGCACAAAGCGTCGGCCGAGCTCGCGCCGGGGCAGGAACGTGATGGACTCGCCGCCGTCACCGTCCCCCTGGGAGATGGCCATGACCGGTTGGCTGGCGATGATGTGCACCGCGTCCCCGCTGCCCTGGCTCCCCGGGGTCGAGAGGGTGCGCACCGTGGAGGCGTCCAGGGTGAAGCTCTCGTGGGTGCCGCCGCTGTACCAAACGTCCACCTGGGTGCCATTCTGCGCGGCCACGAGGTAGGAGGTGGCGCTGTTGGCGCCATAAATTTCCGTGGCAGGGGCCACCAGCACGTAGGCGTCGTTGTGGGTGGAGCCGACGGTGTCCCAGCCGTTGTGGTGCACCAGGATGGGCAGGTCGGACTCGATGCGGAGCTCGTGGCCGTCGGCCACGTTCGCGGCGATGGTCGCCGGGGCGGCCATGGTCACCACCTGGGTCGCCACCACCGTGGCGTTGTCATAGACCGTGACCGTGGCGTCGCCAAAGGGCGACAGCACATCGAGCTCGTCGTCGTAGCGCATGGCCGGCGAAATGAAGAGGGTGTCCGCAAGTCCCATGGGTATCAGCGCGTCCACGTCGTCTCCGGCAAAGGTGCCGTAGAAGGCGCCCGTGCCCTGCAGGCAGCTGCCGCGTTCCAGGTCGGCCGCGACGAAGGTCGTCGACTCCCGGGTATTGAGCACCGTCGATCCCGCGCCGCCCACCAACTGCACCGTGTTGTTGTCCACGAAGCTCTCCACGATCAGGTCGGTCTGGGCGGCCACGGGGCTGACCACACACATGCTGGTCCAGCCGGTGGCGTCAGCGAAAAAGTCCTCCGGGGTGCCGGGCTCATTCCAGGTCGGGTTGCCGAAATACACGTGGATCACCGTGTCCCCGGGGTCGAGCAGGGGCAGCCGGATCCACAGGACACCGGTGCGGGAGATGTAGTTGAGCTCCTCGACCCACTTGTGGGTGAGCTCGGTGCCGAGATCCACGCGCACGGGCAGCAGGTCCGCGCCGTCGAGTCGGGCCGCGTCGAACAGCACTGCGGGCGCCGCGCCCAGGTCGATGCGCACGGGGTGGTTGAGCAATGCCGCGCCGGGGTTGGTGACGGTGACGGTCAGGCGATAGGGCCAGGCCGGGTTGAGCCAGGCCGGGGTGGTCCGGGGCCGCAGCTGGGCCACTCCCGCGGCGAGCTCGGCGCCCTGGTCCGGGGTGTAGCTGCCCACCTGGTCGGCCTGGGGCGCGTCATAGTCAAAGATCGTCTGCTGGGCGTGGGCCGAGGGCGCGGCCACCAGCAGCACAAACAACAACCATTGGAAGATGAAAGTACGCATGGCTACCCTGGACCTCCTGAGCAGCCCACGTCCTGGAACTGGGCGAGGTTGTTGTCTTCGAGACACTCGTTGTTGTTGCCCGGGCCGTCGCAGGCGTAGCCGCTGTTGTCAGCGCAGCCGCGTACCTGGCCCTGGGCCGGGGCGGTCGGCGCGTCTGCCCACTCACACACCACCGCCTCGCAGTGGCCCGGATTGATTGTCTGGGCGGTGACCACCGGGACGCCGCACAGAATCGGGCTCGCGTTGCTTTCGTCGTAGAAGGCCACCGGGACCCCCGGACCCACGCGCAGGTCTCCGTCGTTGCACACCTCGGCCAGGATGTCGAGGTGGGCGGGGCAGTGGCTGTGACCAAAGCCGGTGATGTTCAGCAGCAGGTCCGGCGCGGCGAAGACGTTGTAGTCGGGCATGTTCTGTCGGTAGTTGTTGAACACGAGCCAGTTGGGCACCTCGCCCCCGGGGGGCAGCAGGCCGTCCTCGGTGATGTTGGTCACGTGGTAGGCGTGCTGGTTCCAGATGCGGCGCGTGGGCACCCAGCCGTCGTTGGCGTCGCCCCAGATCTGGATGCCGGTGGTGGGATCGGCGCACACCGTGCCGCAGCGGGCGGCGCACCAGCCGTTTTCCACGAACACAATTTCGGCGTTTCCGTCGTTGTCCACGTCGGCGATGACCGTGTACTCCAGGCGGGTGTGGGAGTGGTTCGGCTGCTCAAAGAGCACCACGCCGTCGGTGCCCCGGAAGATGCGGAAGTGGCACTCGTCGTTGTAGACCACCTCGGCCGCGCCGTCGCCGTCAAAGTCGAACACAGACGAGCCCGTGACCCGCGAGGAGCAGTCCTCGTTGGGCACGGCCCAGCGCACCCCGGGACCATAACAGGTGGTGTTGCCCAGGGGCGTGGCGTCGCAGTCGGGCAGCACGTTACAGCACTCCAGGTCGAAGACTGCGTAGTAGTCCGCCCCGGCCACCCCGATCTCGGCCTCGCCGTCGCCGTCGAAGTCCGCCACCGTGGGTGGGCCGCCCTCGTTGAAGGCGCAGTCGATCTGTGGCACGGGGATGCGCACCTTGAGCGCGCCGTCGTGTTCGAAGATGTAGACGTTTCCCTCGCGCACGGCCACCACCTCGCCCTCGGGATCGGCATCGAAGTTCCCCGTGGCGTTGTAGCCGTCGCAGGGCACGCCGCCGGCGCCGCAGCCGGTGCCCTCGGCGCCGTACTGGTAGGTCCATAGCACCACGCCGTCGGCCCGATACACCGTGTTGCCGGCAATGACCTCCATGACGCCGTCGAGATCGAGGTCGGCCGCGATGGAGATGGGCCCCATGAAGGAGTTCACCCCGCGGCCCGCCAGCCCGCGCCACTTGGCCTGGCCCGTGGCGCCGTCGAGCACCACCCGGCCCACGAGGATCTCGGCGATGCCGTCCCGGTCCAGATCCACGATGGCGGGCTGGGCCGCGGTGAGCTGATCCGCGCCCTGGGGATCGGCCACCTCCCACTTTTTGATCACGTAGCCCACGGTGATGCCGATCTGCGTGACCTGGAGCTGCCCGGTGCTGTCCTGGGTGGACACCACGCCGAACTCCAGGTTGTTCAGGTCTGCGTCGGTCCACTGGAAGTTGCTGTTGAAGGGGTTCTTGGCGAAGCTCGCGGCCACCTCACCGAAGGGACCGCCCGCGGCGATGACCACGGTGGCCGAGTCGCTGGTGGTCGCGCCATCGCGCAGGTACAGCGACAGCACGCCATCGGTGCCCACGGCCCGGGCCCGGGCCGTGACGCGCACCGAGGCGATGGCGGCGGTGGTGCGCCCCCAGGTCCAGGTGAAGGACTGGCGGGTTCCCGCGCCGGCGGCTTCCACGTAGGTGGCCGCGTCGTCCGGCGGGTCTTCATCCACGGCGGCGTAGGCGTCCCCGGCCGGGTTGGCGCTCCACTGGGTGTTGTCTGTGCCGTTGCCGTCGGGCAGAAAACGGTCGTACAGCACCGAGGAGTAGGCCACCGTGCCGCTCGTCCGGCGCATGACCACGATGTCGGGCAGCAGGTCGCCGTCGATGTCGCCCACGGCGATGCCGCCGGAGTTGTCCAGCCAGGGGTCCCCGGCGATGTGGAACATCTCTTCGAGGTGGGAGGCGTCAGGGTCGCAGCGGCCCGAGACCACCCGCAGCACCGCCGGCGTGTTGCAGCAGCCGTCCTGCTCGTATCGATAGGAGAGAAAGATGACGTCCGGCACGTCGTCGGTGTCGATGACCCCGTCGTGGTTGTCGTCAGTGACATTGGCCACCACGGGGGCCATGACCACGTCGTCATAGGTGGCGTACTCGGCCGGGGTGTCCCAGTGGCACTTCATGCGCGGGGCGAAGGCCCCCTGGGGCGGGACGAACAGACACTGGGCCACGGCGCCGTCCTGGGGCGGGATGTACACGTCCGGAATGTCAGCGTCGAGCTGGGGTCCGATGCCGCTGTCCACCCCAGAGGCGTCCGAGGTGGCGTCCACCGCCGCGTCGAGCCCGGGGCCGCCGTCGGACCGGGGCCCACAGGTGTGGCTCACCGGATCGCACCCGAGGCCCTCGCCGCAGCGCAGCACGGAATCGCAGGGATCTCCCTGCTGGCCGTTGTACAGGCCGCTGTCCCGGCCACAGGCCAGCAGCAAAAAGAGGGCCACCAGCGCCAGGCCGGACGGGACGAGGCGACTGGGCACAAGAGCATATTTCAGGGTTGCGGGTCTCATGGGATCCATCCTACCGCAACCCACGGGGGCAGGTTTACACTTTTTGGCTGGGGCGCCGGTTCGATCCAGGCCTCCGGCCTAGGGCGAATGATTCAGGCGGTGACGGGTCTCTGAGACTCTGCGCGCTGCCGCGGGCTGATCCAGCAGCTCGTGGGCAAAGGCGCGCTCGCCCAGGACCAGCCGTTGGCCCTTGCGACCCGCGGTGACGGGAAACGTGGCGAGGGTGAGGTGCAGTAGCGCCGCGCCCACGAGCACCAGGGGCGCGAGCCACCGTCCGCCCGGGGTGACCGGGCCGGGGCCGGGGGAAGGGGATGGGGTAGGATCCGTCGGCCGCCGGGAAAAATAGAGGCGGGCGGTGGTGGCCACCAGCAGCGCGATCAGCCCCAGCGTCGCCAGCACCGTGAGCAGCGCGCCCCCGGGCAACAGCCCGGTCCAGACCGTGGGGCCGGGTCCTCCTTCAAACCACACGGGCAGCACCACCTCGAAGACGGGGTTCCGGACCCGGTGCGAGACGTGGGGGAAGCCGAGATGTCCGGCCAGGCCCAGGACGAGACTTGAAAAGGCCAGCCCGGCAGTGGCGGCCAGGGCGAGCCCCCCAAAGCGCCAGCGCCCCAGCTCGTGGATCAGCACCGCGGCGCCCACGCCCAGCAGGGGCAGCGCAAACAGCAGGTAGCGGGGCCCCAGGGTGCGGCCCCCGTGCCAGTCCGCGAAGCCGGCGATGAACAGCAGAGTGGCGCCGAAGCCGAGGGGCAGC
>Ga0180009_10003000_pt1 | contig 19517 bp, 22 predicted proteins | sample OS_PC_MetaG_FD_123537 | JGI IMG/M metagenome (GOLD analysis project Ga0180009, IMG submission 123537) | Groundwater microbial communities from the Aspo Hard Rock Laboratory (HRL) deep subsurface site, Sweden - OS_PC_MetaG | ecosystem: Environmental > Aquatic > Deep subsurface > Groundwater...
ATACTACTTTTTCAAGAATCATCCAAAAAGCAGACTAAGATTACCACAAGGACACCTCTGGAGTGCAGGTGGATGCGCAGTAACAGTTGGTTACAGCGAGTTCACAACGACTTGGAACTATATTAGAAAATCAAGAACAACATCACACAACAGCCTAGAAAGATACCACCACCTTCAGGTGGTAGAGTAGGTCATTTTTATGAATTCTTGCCCTTAAAAACCATAAAGAATAAATAAACCCTCATATTACTATGTTTTTATGCTCACAGATATACTAGGAACAAGGATTGATCCGGTTACTTTTAGAATAATAATTGCTTTCATACTTCTATTGTTTGGTTTTGCACTTGCTAAGATATTAGATAAGACAATCACTTACTTCTTCAGAAGGAAATTTAAGACAACCCTAAAAAAACCTTTTATTGCAAAATTATTCTTCTATGGAACAATTATTATCTTCATCATCTTTGCCCTGGCTGTTTTGCAGGCTAATCTAACAAGCGAGTTCTTCATAGCCTTGTACAGCTACACACCAAACATAATCTCGTTTGTCCTCATGCTTATACTGCTAGGCTTGTTTGTAAGATTTATATCTTTTATAGTCACCAACTTCATCTCTAAATCAGGACTATCAACCTTGATTGAAGATAGCGGTAAAGAAGAGTTTTTAGAATTTATAATATCTGTTTTTAGGCTGATACTCTACTTTTTTGGTTTTGTATTAATCCTTAACCTAGCGGGGATTGACGCTGGGTGGTTAATAAGCATTTTAAGCTACGTATTATATCCTCTATTAATACTTTTTTTGCTGTTGTTGTTATTCGGATTCAAAGATTTGTTTGCAAATGTGGTTGTCGGACACTATTTTAGGTATTCCCAATTAGTCCGCAAAGGTGAATATTTGCGTATAAACAATGAATCTGTTAAAATTAATAGTTTAACGCCTCTGGGAGTGGTGGTCGAGTTCAAAGACAAATTTCAGCAATTAATTCCGTACAAAAAAATCTTGGATGAAGGCCTTTGTTTTAAACAGATAAAAATAGAGCTCTCAACTCTGGAGAAGATAAAAAAAGCTTTTATTGCCCAACACCCAAGCTACTGTGGACCAGCATCTGTTTCTATGATACTTAAAATATTTGGCTTTGACATCAGCCAAGAAGAGATTGGAAGAGAAGCCAAAACCATAGTTCCAAAAACTGGTGAGCCAGGGGGAAGCAAGCCTGCAGACTTAATCAAAGTTGTTAAGAAGCTTACAAACGACAAAGTTGTTGGTGTGTGGATTGACGCTGACAAAATAGTTGATTTGAAAAACGAGCTTAAATCCTGGCTGCATGGAGAAGCACTTATAATTGTTGATTATAAAAAGTCATACTTGTTCCCGTCTGCAGCAAAAGCGCATTATTCAGTTTGTATAAGCGTTGAAGGCGACGAGTTGCTAATACTTGATCCAAGCAGGAAAACCGGTGGCGTTTACTATGCAAGTCATAAAAGAGTATTTTCAGGAATGAATACATTCTCAGAGCTAATAGGTGGAAAAAGAGGGTTTATTGTGTTTGCACTTGACGGCACACCCGCCCATCAGAGAATAAAAGAAGGGCTCATCTACGCTGACCAAAGCACTTACAAGAAAATCACTAGAGAAATCCAAGATATAATTGACGACGTGTATAAAAAAATGCCTTCCATAGAAAACGTGATGCCTAAACAGGTAAAGTTTTTTATGAAGAAAACAGCTGAGAGCGAGAAAGTGGCAAGGATGTGGAAGCCTAAAAAGAAATAACTTTTTGGAAAAATTATTAATTCTCAGAGTAAAAGATTTCACAGTATTTGTCAAGAACAGTGAAGACTGACTATACTTATAATTACACTGCTTTTGAGCTTTCAGTAACTGTAGATGAAGAAGCAATAGCAATGATTGATGTTTGTAGAATAGAATTAATTGAAGATAGTACTAATACAGTTATGTTTTTCAAACAATTTTTTCTTACAATAACATAAACCAGAACTTAATATTCGTTTTCGTGGCCTGTTTTCAATTAGCACGCCAAAAATCATTGATTTTTGAGCATGCCAGAAATGTTTCATTTCTGAGCATGTCTTTTATTAGCATTCTTGTTTTTTTCCTTTAGTTCAGAACGTCTTTGTTTTTCACGTAAGAAGTTTTTTAATATTTCTTTTTTAGTATTGGTTCAGATATCTTTTTTCTTATATCTTCAGATGCTTCTCTGTCTTTTAAATATTGGCTTGCAACGCGTTCAAATTCCTGTTTTATTAACTTTTTTTCTTCTAGTAGTTTTGCTTCAGTCTTTCTTTCTTCCCATTCTCGAAGTTCGTCACTATATCTTGCTTTATCACTCCTAAAACTAGGTCTTTGATAAATATCATTATATTCTTTTTCAAATTTATATAGCTTTAATTTTATATCCATTGTTTTATAGAATATTGCTTAGAATATAAATATTTTCCTTTGATTTTTCTGTTAGCTTTTCTGTTTTTTCTTCAATCACTTTTGTTAATTCTTTTTTATTTCTGAGTTTTCTATCTTTATGAAGCTTAGGTGGGAAGAAATCAAGAACTCCGCCCTAAACAAATAAAACACGATGTGTTTTGTTGTGCAATGAAATTAATATTTCATGCACAAGCAATCTTAATGATTACTCTGTGCCAAAAACTAAAGTTTTTGAGCAGGACGGAGTATGTTTTAACTAATTGATTAAACATATCAGCAGAGTTCTTGGTCCAAAAAAAGAATACAAGAAGAAACACTTGTCAAATCCTCGACATAAATATCGAGGTACTCAAAATTCAAAGAATTTTGGATACCAAAAAGCCCTGCTTTTTGTAGTATGCTTTTTTTATAATCAAGAAAGCATTGGATATAAAAGAAAAATTTAAAAAAAGAGTTAAGCGTTAGGGTCGCTTACTCTTCCTAAGAATAGTATTTCTCCAGTCGCTTTGTCTTGTATCAAAAATATGAACGGGTGATCAGCTCTAAATATTGGTATCGGCGTTGGGTTTTGTATTGAAGTTACTTGCATTATTATTGCTGTTGCAGCTGCTGCCTCTGTTCCTTTTTCATCCACTTCAACGAATGCTTTGTGTATCACTTTGCTTATCATTAAGTCTTTTTTGCCTGTCATTCCTGAAAAGTCTGCACTGTCTGTAAATGCTGTAGGCATTCCCATATTGGCAAGTGTTTCTGCCATTGAGTATGTTGTCTCAAACTTGAATTTTGGGAAGTAGACATCCACTCTTTGCTCTCTTAATAATCCTTTCCACTCAACCACTTTTGTAGCATCAATAGATTCTTCAATAATTTCCAAGTCATCTGTTTTTGGAAGTATGACTATCATTGATAAGTCTCCTCCTTTGTAAGCCATTTCAAGCACTTGGACATCATCTGTCTCTGTATAGTTGAACTTTGCTTCTTTTCCAGTCAGGCTCATCATCGGAGCTTTAACAATTAATCCTTGATTGACTCTGAAGTCTTCATCTCTGGTGTTCTTCTTTTCAAACTGCTTGGTCCAGTCTCCTTTGAAGTAGATTGCGTTTGTAAGCACTAATCTGGTCATAGAGTCAAGGGCGCCCACAGGTATCAGATCTTTTATCTTATCGTTCGTCTCATCTTCCACCCACCTATTGATAGTCTGGCGTGACTCCTCTGTTTTTCCTACGAAATCAAGGTTTGTGACTTTTCCACCATAATGCTGTCCAATCACTTCGAAGTATTCATCTAAGAATGCATAATCCTTCTGAGCCCAAAGAGCATTTGCGGTTGATAGCTTGTAATCTTTATTGCCTTTGTTAATATCATTATATATCTTTGCAAAGGATGATCTTCTCATAGTATCATCTTTTTGGAGGTAAAACACTTTTTGTATTTCATCTGAAGTATCATCTCTTGCGCCTTCGTAAGTCATGGCAAAGGCTGCTGAGATGCTGTAGGGTGAAAAGAATATGTTTTCTTCACCTGACTTGTATTGTGAGTATAAATCGAATGCAAACTGGTTGTTAGCGTTGACTACAGAATTGACTCCTTCCAAGGTTGAGCCAACATCATTCATTTCTACTTGTTTTTCACACCCAAATAATAGAATGCTTAAAACAGCGATTAGTCCAATTATAACAAAATTTTTGTTCATAAAAAGTTGTTAAGGATATAATGTATATAAATATTTTGATGGCTTTGATTTGGTTTGAAGTCATCCCGCAACCTTTTTATATCCTCAATCCATTCTTTTAAACATCATGGTCTTGACAGGCAAAGTAGTTTTGGTTACTGGTGCTAGCAGTGGCATTGGAGAAGCGATAGCTTACAGGTTTGCACGTGAGGGTGGCAGCGTTATTCTATGTGCAAGAAGAGAAGATTTACTATCTGAAAACGTGAAGAAGATAAGAGGGTTAGGCGGAGAAGCTTTATTCGTAAAAGCAGATTTAAGAGTCGATGCCGACGTTGAAGGACTAGTCAATTTTATAAAGGAAAAAGTTGGGCGCATAGATATCTTAATCAATAATGCAGGCGTAGCACTAGGCGGTTTTATAGATGATTTCTCCATGAAGTCTTATGATGATGTAATGAACATTAACATAAGAGCTTTGTACAACTTGACAAAACAGGTAATACCTTTGATGAAAGCACAAAGAGAAGGAATAATTATAAGCATTTCATCTGGCTCTGGCAAGAGAGGCCCTCCGTCCCAAAGTGCTTATGCAGCTTCAAAAGCAGCGGTGATAGTATTCTCAGAATCAATCGCAGAAGAGTTAAAACCTTTCAACGTGAAAGTACACACTATATGTCCCGGAATGGTTGCTGTAAAAGGTCACTATCAAAACATGGACAGAGAAAAATTAGTCCAGACACAAGACGTGGCAGACTTAGTAATCTATCTCTCAAATCTTCCGCAAAGAGTCAATATTTCAGAAGTCAGCATAATGCCTTATTACCCTATAAACATGCTAAATAAGTGAATTAATCCTGAAGAACGTAGTCTAAGTATTTTATGAGTGTTTTAAATGCTGCCATCGCTTGGATTGAATTGCTAATCTTTCTTCCCTGATACGAGTCTTCTTTTAACTCAATTAGACCACTATCTTCCTTGAGCTTAATAACATATAACTCTCCACTCTTGCTCCATTCTATTGACGGACTCTCTCCCTTGAACTGAAAAGACTCAAATACATCTTTTGTGAATGATTTGAATGCTTCTTGATTTACCTGTCTTGCTTTTCTTACGACTCTATCTCTGTCTTTTGTCAACTTAAACTCAAAATAAAAATTTTCTTTCTCTTTTTTTATAAATGGAAAGTCTAATCCTAGTTTATTCAAGTACTCTCCTATAAGTATCTCTGTTCCTGCTAATGCGTCGTCTGAGTAGTCTATGTTGTGGAAGTGATACGCGTATTTGCTGCTGTCAATCCACCTGCCTCCTTCACTTATGTGCATTCCTAATAATCTGCCGTTTTCTCCCAGCTAAAAATTGGAAAGTAATCTGTTGGAAGGTGATACTTCTCAAATGTTAATCTTCCATTTTTTTGGAGTTCTTCCCTGTTAAACTTAGTGAGTTTTTCCTCTAAATCAACATCTTTTGGAATATTGCAAGATAAATCATATCTTCTTCCATTCCTGTATATGTGTGGCGGCTCCATTTGCGAAGCAACTGAAAATGTTATCTTCTTTAAATTCTTTTTTGTGCTACTTAGATTCTTAATAAACATCCAGACATTCCGGGCAAAGTCAAGTTATGTGTGTTTTTGTATAGCACTCTAGATTTGTCTCGACGATGATTATTTCTATACTTACTTGTAACACGGGCTAGTTGACTTTGCCATTTTTCCAAAACATTTTTATTCTTTATGGTTTATCATTTTGCTTATGAAGGTCATGATGGTATTGTTTTTGTCGTTTCTGATGCTTATTCCTGTAGTTTATTCTTCACATCACTACTATGCTGATATAGATATATATGTATCAAATGATGGAGTAGCAGCCATAAAAGGCGTTACCAACCATCCTCTACTTAATCTCTCTTCAACTCAAGAGTTTACTTTCAAAGATAAAGGTTACTGGTTTTTTAACCTCACATTAGACGACGAGTTCTCTGATTTTATTTATCGATTGCATCTTCCAAGTAATGCAGTTGTAAATTATTTGAAAGTTTCCACCCCTCCAAGAATAGAAAGTCGGTCTGATGAGATTTTAATAGTTGCAACAGGTGAGAATGAGTCTTTGTCAATATTAGTTCAGTACCAAATAGTTCCTCTAAAATCATCTTCTTTAGGTGGTTACATGGTAATAGCTGTTATTATTATACTAGTAATAATTGTGTTAACAATACTTGTTTTTAAGAGAAAGACGAGTTCAAAAAGGAATTATAACATTGAATCACTCACAAAAAGACAGCGAGAAATAATGAGAATTATTGAGAAAAACAGAAAACCAATCACGCAAGCAGCACTTGAAAAGATTCTAAAGATACCAAAATCTTCATTATCAAGAAACATCGACTCGCTTGTAAGAAAAGATATAATAACAAAAGAGGGCAAAGGGATGTCAAACGTGTTATTTCTGAAAAATAAGTAGCTTTCCGGTTTGTTCCGCTTTGTTCCGGGAAAAGTAGTTATGTTGTTCCGTCTTACTTATTATTACATACGGAGGTGTATGATATGAATATGAATAAAACTTTTGTGTTTATGGTTTTGGCACTGTTTTTAGTTTCAGTACTCCCATTAGCTTTAGCACAAGATGACAACACAACAACAACAGATGACAATGAGACTGTATCTCATGATGACAACGAAACTCAAACAGAAGATGTAGAGCAAGAAGATGAATCAGAAGTTGCTATAATGCACACACCAAAAGGTGCGCAAGTAAGATTACTTCAACTGCAAAAATCAATAGAGCATAACATTTTGAAAGGACAAGAAATTGTTGCAAAGATATTAGAAAAGAATGAAAGCGCGAATGTTTCTAATCTAAATGCAATTCTTGGAGAAATGACTCTATTAGTTGAAGAAGTTAAATCTTTAGATATTAATGTGAGTAATGCAACTTCAAATGAGCTAGCACAAACATATGTACAAATAAAGTCTGATGCACGAAGTCTTGCAAAGGATTTTAGAGATGAAGCTAGAACTTATTTTAAGGATGATGAGCAAAAGAGATTAAGAGAAGAGCTCAAGGAAAAATATAAAGAACAGTTGAAAGACTTACAAGAGAAGATTAAAGAGCTTAAAAAAAATTATAACTCAGAAAGACTTTCTTTATATATGCAAAGAACAGGCATTAAGGACTCTGCAATTTTAGAGCGTTTGCAAAACGGAGATAAAATAAGCGACATAAGAAAAGATTTAGCTGAAAGCTTTAAATCTATGACTTCTGAAGAAAGAAAAGAAGCAGCGTTAAAAGTCAAAGAAGAAAAAGTCAAGATGAGTATCTTTAAGAAGGATTCTGTTGAAAAATTAAAAGAAAAATTTGAAGAAAAAAGACTTGAGAGAGAACAAAATAGAGTTCAAAAACTTGAAGAGAAAGGATTTAAGATGGATGAAAGAAGAGAACAAATGCAACAAAAAGCAGACGAGAGACAACAAAAAATGCAAGAGAGAAATAAAAACCAGAAGGGTGGTTCAAAATGAATAAGAAAATAATTCTCTTAGTAGGATTGCTTGTACTTTTAGTTAGTTTGACTGCTTGCAAATCATCCATTGTAAATGATGTTGTTAATACTGATTCATCAGTTGATGCAAATCAACCTGTTAGTGGTGATCAAGTGGCTACAGATATAACTTCTGACTTGCTTCCTGAGGCTGATGGTGTTGAAATCGGAGAGATGATTTAATTTTTTTATTTTTTTTCTTATTCTAAAATTTTTTCTAAAACCAAAAACAATAAATACTTATACTAGTTATAAGATAAAGTTGAAAAAATCTTAAAATAATATTGTGAGGGAAAAAATTAATGGAGCCAAAAAATTTTTTGTTTATATCACTAGATAATTTATGCGGAGACCTTGCATGGCAAGTGTTAAAAGAAGGGCACAACGTAAAGTTCTATGTTAAAGATGCAGACGAAAGAGAAGTTGCAAGCGGATTTATAACACACATAGATGACTGGGAAAAAGAAGTTGACTGGGCAGACGTGATAGTGTTTGACGATGTACTTGGGCAAGGAGCATTAGCAAAGAAGCTTCGAGACCAAGGAAAATTTGTTGTTGGAGGAACACCATACACAGATCAGTTAGAAGATGATAGAGCATTTGGCCAAGAAGAACTAAAGAAAGCTGGAGTGCTGACATTACCGTATAAAGACTTCACATCATTTGATGAAGCTATAGAATATGTAAAACAGAATCCAAACGAATATGTGATAAAGCCAAGCGGAGAAGCGCAAAACATCAAAGGAATGTTGTTCATAGGAGAGGAGGAAGACGGTCGAGATGTAATACAGGTGTTGTCTGATTACAAGAATGCGTGGTCAAACAAGATACCCATCTTTCAGCTTCAAAGAAGAATATACGGTGTAGAGGTTGCAGTTGGAGGGTTCTTCAATGGAAAAGAATTCATCTATCCGATAAACGTCAACTTTGAACACAAGAAGTTATTTCCCGGAGAATTGGGACCATCAACAGGAGAAATGGGAACATCTATGTTTTGGAGTGGACCAAATAAGATATTTAACCAGACACTAAAAAAGATGGAACCAAAACTCGCAGAAGAAGGATACGTTGGATACATAGACATCAACTGCATGGTTAACGGCTATGGGATATACCCTTTGGAGTGGACGTCGAGATTTGGATATCCAACAATTGCAATTCAGCAAGAAGGAATGCTTACACCAATCGCAGAATTTTTATACGAACTAGCCAAAGGAGGGACGCCAAAACTAAAGACGAAGAGCGGATTTCAAGTCGGAATAAGAATAGTAGTCCCACCATTCCCATTCACAGACCCAGAAACATTCAATGTCAAATCAAAAGACTCAGTCATACACTTCAAGAATTTTAAGAAAGGATTTGAAGGAATACACATAGAAGACGTAAAACTATTAAATGGCGAATGGGTTGTAACTGGACACTCAGGAGTTGTGCTGATAGTGTGCGGAACAGGGTCCACTATGAAGCAGGCGCAAAACCAAGCTTATAATAGAATAAAAAATATTAACATACCCCACATGTATTACCGCCACGACATAGGCGACAGGTGGTACGAGGACAGCGATCGGCTGCATAACTGGGGTTACTTAAGAGAACTCTGAGGCGATTTTTTTATATGCAAATAAGTGTTGTCAGTGATATCAAAGAGTGCGAGAAGTTGTGGAAACAATTCTTGCCTCAAAGGACGATTTGGGATTTATGGGAAACTGTTTACTCATTCTATGACTCTGCACTATACGAGCCTTACTTCATGGTTTTATCAGACCAGAAGCAAGTCAAAGGAGTCTTGCCGCTATGGAAAGATTTTGAAGTTAACAAATACTTTTTCTTCGGAGGAATGTTTCCAGAAGACAGACATTTCTGGTTTGACACAAAGCTATTCCCGTTATTCTTTGAACACATGCCAACACCAATAATAATCTATGACATCAACTCAAAATGCGGGGAAGAAATAATAAAAAAGTATCCAGAGTATGAAAAATATTTTTCAGAGACAGACTACCGCTACTTCTTAAACATAAAACAGTTCAACCAAGACATAAACAAGTATCTGGCGACATTCAACAAAAAACACAGGAAGAACTTTTTAAATGACATGAAAAAAGTTGACCAGTACAAATGCGAATTGATTTGGGAGAAGAAAGAAAACTTTGACACGTTTGTATCATTCAGCGTTAAAAGGTTTGGAGAAGAGTCTGACTTTTCAGACCCGCAATTCGTAAAAGAGATGCACTCATTCCTATCAATGCTCGAAGAAAAAAAGATGATATACACACTAACAATAAAGATAAACGGCGTTGTAGAAGGAATAGAAATAGCAGCGCGATACAACAATTATTACTACGTGTTAAATGGAAGTTATAACGAAGAATACAAGAACCTTGGAAAACTATTGATATTCGAGCATATAAAAAAAGCGATAAGCATGGGTGCAGATGAAGTTGACTTCTTAGTTGGCGACACTGGTTGGAAACAATTATGGAATCTTGAAAGGGAGATTTGCTACACGTTTAGGAAGTAGAAACATTTTTATTCTGACAGCATCTAAGGTTTTTTCATGAATAAACAGCTCGTGATAAAACGAACTCAAGAATTTGTGAAAGAAACACTAAAAATAGAAGGAACTGGTCACGATTAGCAACACGTTTATAGAGTTTGGAAAGCAACCATCCATATTGGAAAAGAAGAAAAAGCAGATATGTTCATAGTAGAGCTTGCAGCGCTTCTGCATGATATAGCTGATTGGAAGTTTCATAGTGGAGACCAAAGTGTTGGTCCAAAGAAAGCCAGAGAATGGCTTGAAAGCCAAGGAGTTGATGAACAAATAATTTTTCAGGTGTGTGAGATAATTGCAAACATGTCATACAAAGGAGCAAAAGTTGAGAATAAAATAAAAACATTGGAAGGAAAGATTGTTCAAGACGCTGATAGGTTAGATGCCATAGGTGCGATTGGAATAGGTAGAGCGTTTGCTTATGGAGGACACAAGAATAGAGCTTTGCACGATCCTGGTGTTAAGCCAGAAATTCATCAAACAGCTGAGCACTATCACAACAGCAATGGAACAACCATAAATCATTTCTACGAGAAACTCTTCTTGCTAAAAGATTTGATGAACACAAAAACAGGAAAGAACATGGCCGAGCACAGACATAAGTTCACAGAAGAATTTCTAAAAGAATTCTTAGATGAGTGGGATGGAAAGAAATAAGTTTCTTGTTGTATATTTGACTACTGCTCATATTTAATAATTTTACAAAACTAATTCTTTCTAAAAAGCTTGAGGTAAAAATGGAACCAAAAGAATCTATAAAAAAAGTTTATTCTAAAAAAAGGATTTGGCTCAAGACGCTAATAGTTGGAACTGCTATTGGAACAACGCTATACGTTGGAGATTCAATTGACATCTCGCACAAAGCAGAAAGAGCATATGTTCGCGCAAAGAGTTATGTGGAGCGGATATTCACAAGCGAAGAGAAAGCGCCAGTAGTGATTGTAAAAGAGCCAAAAGACTTGCATGAATACTCTGAAAAGTTTATTGAGAAAGTCTTTGAAGAAAAAGAACCAGAGAAATATCAGCGGGACTTTGCAAAAGTTATGTGTGTCACATCAAAAGTTCTGCCAGACAGCTTAGCAGTGGTTGTTATAAACGAGCGGGTCAACGATATGAATGTGGACTACAAGTATGATGTGATGAAGCATTCGGTCAAGAAGTTTCTCGAAGGAAACAAAGAAGGTCTTGAAACCATAATGAAAGATTTCTACTTTGAAATAAAGGAGATGTACAAGAAGGATGCAAAATGAGTCTTGAAAAAATGGTGAAAAAAGCAGTGCAGGATATAAAGAAAGCAACTATTGATTATCAACCAACCATAACAACTCTTCAGAAAAACAAGACCAAGACAATTATGGGAGCAGCAGTGCTTGGAGGGCTTTACTTAATTCCAGGAAACCAATATCTCTTAAGCTACGCTGCTTTGATGTACACATCACTAAAAGGTTATCAATCTGTTAGAGATTGGGCAGGTAAGTGAAAATGAGAAAGATAGGATGTTTTTGGAGGTCGCTTCTATGGATAAAAGGGTCATTAATAGTTGCTGCAATAGGAGGATATTTTGCCTTTGAAAACCATGAACACATAAAAGAGGCAGAATACACTGTCTTTGACAAAAAACAAGTAATAGAACAAAACTACTTTCAAGACCCACCAGGATTAAAAACCACTTGGGAGTCAAACAACAAAGGAAGAATTGAGTCATACCTCGAATATACATCCAACGGAAAAACTAAGAAAGTAGAAGTCTTAGAAGACATGCTGCCAAAAGAAACGACAATGATTAATGGCTTAAAAGAGCGTTTCAAAGACAACAAAATATACGGGTGGGACATGACGAGTGATTATTTAAAATTAGCAAACACTGATTTAAAGATCGGTGAAAAACCAACCGCTGAACAGTTAGATGAAATAATTGATCAATCTTTAAACATATTCAAGTCTGCATACATTGCAAAAAACAACTTGTTAGACTCAGAGGCGGAGTCGTTAAACAACTTTAACTTAGAAATAAAGAAGAGTAAAGATGGAAAAAACGAGCTTTACCTAAAATTTAAAGACAACATGAACAATTATGAGAGGAGATTAGACTCAACTGTTTTCATCCAAAAAGATGCAAATAATAAACCACCTATTGACGTACAGAAAGGATCAATCTACAAGATGTTTGAATTCTTAGACAGCATATATGCAAAGAATGAAGCAAAGTAATGATGACGCCGGAAAAAATCAGGGGAAACCAGTTTGAGATATGGCTAGAAGAATTTCTAAAACTTCAAGGTTACAAGAATGTTCTTAGAGATGTAGAATATCACAAAGACAAAAACACATTTAGACAGGCAGACATAAGCTATAATTACATAGTCTCAAAGAATCACTTGAAATTGATGATAGTTGAAGCCAAATACTCTTCTAATGGATATATAAGTTACAAGTTAAGAGCGGGCGAGAAAGAAAAATCAGGCCAAGTAATCAGGCGAATTGACAACTTAGTTGATGAAGTGTGGGAACGTCAAAACTTTATAGGAGCAGACCAGTCAATACTAGTCACGAACAAGAAGTTTGAAAACAAAGTCAGAACTGAAGCTTTTAAAAAAGGCGTGAAAGTGCTTGAAGGGGATGACCTGCAATTGTTGTTCAAAAAGTTTGGGTACTTAGAAACAATAGATGAGTCAATATCAAAGATAGATCTTCGAAAGCATAATCTCTACAAAAACGTGATATACTTGGACAAGTAATTTGTGATATCAAATTTGTAGTATCAATTATTACAACTCAAGTTTATATTATAAATCCAACTAATAAGTTGATATCCTAGGCGAGAGGTGTTGCTTTGGGAGATAAAAAGAACAAGGATAGCGAGAGCTATATTGGAGGTAGATTAAAAATGGCAAACTTGGCAAAAACATTGTTGATTGCTGGAAGCATAGTAGTAAGTGGTATAGGTGGATATGTAATAGGAAACAACTCCACATCAGACAAGGAGTACGAGATAAAAAGAGCTGAGAATTCAGCAGTCTTGTACAATAAAGATGTTGACAAAGAACACCAGTTGTTCAAGATTGAAAACGACTTTTACCTTGGAACGGCTGACCACCAGCTAAAAGGATTGAAGAACGTGACAATCTATGAAGTGATGAAAGAGTTAAAGCTAGACGAGAAAACTTACAAACCTATTGTGAAAGAATAAATGCCTTTGTTTGGCGGGGGTCATCAAAAATGTTTAATTTTTGGGACCACAAAAATAAAATTTTTGGAGGAATAATATGGGATTCATAAAATACGCATTAACACTTGGAACAGGCTTATTCATAGGCTACATTGCAGGAGTTGATAAACAAGAAAACCCTAGGTATGAATTATTCACAGTTGAAAAAATAGACTATCTTAAATCAAAAGAGCTTGACAAGCATTACCGATTAAAACAAGTTGGAAACGACTTCTTTCTTGGAGACCTGTACCACCAAATGAAAGGTGTCAGAGTTCTTGCAAGATCAGAGACAAGAGAATTAATAGAGAGAAAGATGAGTGGTGCTAAGATAGACTCTATAGACTCAATAGATAACTGTGTAAGAGACAAAGATTTTTTGGACAAAGTTGAAGACACCGGGAAAGGTATAAAGAAAGAAGTTGAGAAATTCATAGATAAAAATTTCAAATGAATAAAAAAATGAATAAAATTTGGAGGTAAATAATATGGGTTCGGATGCATTTGATTTTGAAGGCGGAGATGCAAAATTATTGAACATGGAAAATAAGCAAACTCAAACAATAGATTACAAGGTCAACCAGAATGATGAGAAAGAGCATGAAGACGCGTTTGTCAAGGCAGAGGAAGCTAACAGGAAGTATATGGGTATGAATAAAGACCTTGAAAACCTCTTAAGAGACACTGAGAAGGAGCTCTTTAACATCAAGCAGAACTTTGAAACGATGGGCAAGAGCCAAAACTTTAGCAATATGAAGTCAAAGGTGTACAAAAAACTTGACAATTTAGGCTTTAACCCTTATATTAGAGAGATAAACAAGTCCTTTAATAAAGTCAAAAACTCAGAAGCAGCGCTTTCAGAGACGATTGCAGATTTAAAAAAAGATATATACTCTGATAGGGGCAGTAAAGGCGTGTCTGTTTTGATAACTGAAGAAGTTGACGTTGCTAGGAAGTACGCTGTTGCAGTTGAAAAGTCTTCAAGACTGATAAATGGTTATAATAGAGAGCTGTCAAAACTAGACGCTGACTTAGTTGAAGTTAGAAATAAGTCAATATCTGATTCTTCAGGTGATTACAGCGCAGAGATACAATACTTAGGGTCTCAGATACAGCTTGTCAGGGATAAAAGAAGCTCAACAATGGACAAGCTTGAGATTGCAAAAGAGTACTTGGCAGAGTATGATGCAAGCATAAACGCTCGAAAAGTACAGTTGTTAAATCAAAAGACTATCTACAACAAATTAGTAATGGTTGATAGGAAGCTAAAGCACAAGATAAGAACCATAGAGCCACTGATAAACAACCAAAAATACACGAAGGCCACTTTGACAAGGGCTATAGAGACTGCAAATCAGGCGGCGAACTATGTAAGGATGCTTGATGACTTTGAAAACGTGCTTGGACCTTCACTTGTCACAACTCAAAAGATTGTTGATGACAAGATCAAAGGAATTGATGTTGAGTTTTCAGACAAGCCATACATAAGAGACTTGATGAAACTAGACAACGAGGAGCAGAAGAAGTACGATGTCAAGATAGACGAGCTGACGATGAAGTATCTCTCGTCAAACTAATTTTTTTACTTTTTTTTAATTTGTGAGGTGTGTTGAATGGAACCAATCGTGTTAGAGGATTACCTGCTTAACGCGAATGCAGAGTCAACAATTTATGAGCTAAAGCCGCTGCTTGATAACTTAAAGATAAACCTTGTGGAGCGTTTTAGCAAGAATTCTGACAGCATAACAGCTTATGACTTGGTTGAAAAGACCATTAAGCGGTACGGTGGAGTATACAAATCCTTAGAGTCACCTCTAAAAAAAGTTAACATAGAAAGATTAGCTCCTGACGAATTCTTAAGGTTGTACATGACTTATGTTTCAAGTGAAGCAAGCAAGCAATTGTTAAGCAACGGTGATACAATGTTAAAGAAGATGGTCTATTCAAGCAAGGTGCCACTTGACTTCAAACTAACACTTGAAACCACTAATCACAGAACATTAGTTGATGCTGTTGAGCACTTGGCAAACACTGCTATTAGGTCAAGCAGTCCATATAAAGTAAAGGATTATTTGAAGAACTACTTTGACTTGTTAAGCATGTACTCAGTTAACAAGATGGAGAGTCCTTTGTTTTCAAAATACAAATCCTTGTTTGAAGAATTATCTGTTGAGGGGCGCAACTTCAAAGTTGAAGGCATAAAAAAAATTGAGTTTAGAAAGCCGCAAAACGATAATGGCAAAGATCCAACAGGTGATGAGTATACTAAAGGGTTAGAAGAATTTGTGCTTGAACCAGTGGGCAAGGATGAGATAGTTGGAAATGAAGATGGCATAAGCCTGCTTGAACGGCAGATTCAATGCTTGATGACTTATGATGTTAAGGAGAAGCGCAACCCTTTCAAAAATCAGTTTAAGCAATTCTTGCTTTTTGCAGGTAAGAAAGGAACAGGAAAGACAATGCTTGCAAGGTATGGCATGACTTTTGCAAGAGAGATAGCAGTAAACTATAAAATTCCGCTGTCGCTTGTCAAACTGGAATTTGAAGACAGGTATCAGGACGGTCCAATTCTTAATCTGCAGCACCAGTTCAAGCAGATAAGCTCCGGAAACAATCCTTACATAGTATTCATTGACGAAATAGATAAGAAGATTCCTTCAGATGATGATAGAAAGGGTTATAGGGATGCAATACTGCGTGAGTTCTTAAAATTTAGAGGTGGGGGGGATTATATAAACAAGGGAAATTATGTGCTCACTGGAACTAGCAACGAGCCAAACAGGATTCACCCGCCAATACTCGACGTTTTTGAAGTTGAAGAAATAAGAGGTCCCAGAACTCCTGAGCAGAGACTGCAAGTCCTTTACAACAACCTAAAACTAGGAATACAGCAAGGGTATGTGCGTCTTTCACAATCTGACTGGAGGGAAATAGCTGACCTGCTCAAAGACTGTGATTTATCTGGAAGAGACCTCTTTAACATTGCATCAAGCTCTGTGCAAAAATACTTAGACATCGCAAAGAGGCTTCCAAAGAACCTCTCAGCAACTGAGACTGAGAAGTTAATAAAAAAGATAATGCATGATGATGGTGTTGAGTTCACAACCAATAAAAAAGAGGTCTTTAAAGCGTTAAAGGACTTTGAAAATGTTCAACGAACAAAAGAATTATCATTCGTATAAAAAAAAATGATTCCTAAAAACTTATGGGAGAAGCAAGAGGAGACTTTGTTGCCGGAAGGCTCAGATAGTTCTATTAGACTAAACTCAGTCTTAAAAAAACTTTATAGTTTAAACCTAAAAAAAGATTATGATGATTTAGAGAGTATAATGAACACAAAACAAGTGAGTCTCAAAGAACTTAACTTATTAGTTGACAATTTGAGAATGGCTGAAGAAGCAGTGAAGGAATTTGCCAGTTACAACTATCATGGAAGCGCGGCTTTAAGAGTGGCATCACAAGTTGGAGTTGTTAATGATAAAGCAAAAGATGCTTTAGAAATTATTTCTAAGCGAGAATCTGTAAAATTGCTTGACTTAAAGAATAAGATGAAGAAGAACAAGAATAATTACTCAATAGTTTCCTCCATGAGACTAGAGGCTGATGCGCTTGATGAATTACTATTTGGAGCGGACTCCCAGAGAGGAGTTTATGAATTTTTAAACAAAAATGACAAGCAAATCGATGTTGACCTGCGAATATACCACTACCAAAAGTCAAAGATAAAAGAGCTAAAAAAAGATGTTGATTTACTGTTGGAGAGATATTTAAATTTTGAATCATCAATTGATATTGGTAAAGAGCTCGTCCAGCTAAAAAAAGCGACCAGGATAAGATTTCTTAAAAGTGAGTGTGCGAAGAAGTGTAGAAAAGATGAGTATTATGAGGGTTTGATGACTCTTCAATTAATCAATAAAGATGTTAAAAAGATAAGAAAAAATCCTCAGTTATATATTCAGAACAAGTCTTATATCAAATCTGGAATTGATAAGATAAAAAAGCTTATTGATAACCTGCCTGAGAAAGTCTCACTAGAAGAAACTAATCAACTATTAGATCTCAAGAATAAGCTCAAGTTTGAAAGCTTTCAAGATTATGAAATGCTGTATCTTAAAAGAATGGTTGAGGAATACACTTCTTTATCATCGCAGCTTAAAAACAAGATTGGTGTTCTTGAAAAAAACACTGAACAAGCTGTCAAGAAGGAATCAGAAAAACTAATGCGAGAATACACTACAATAAATGAGGCCATATATTCTAAAGGTTCAAAGCTAAAGCAAAGCGAGTTAGACGTATTAATTAATGATTTGCAAAGGATATCTTTTGGCTTTTCATCCTTTGGAAAGACTAATGATGTTAAAGCTGTTGAAGCGCTAATAACAAAGGCTAAAAATATACCAAATGATGAAAAAGCAAAACTTTGGAACAACAAGTACCCTGTGTCTGATAACATTATTTACAAGGCTAGAAACGGTATGTTTTATGATGTCAGGCATTTCATACAGGCAAACGATCCAATTCTAAAGAGTGTTGTGGATGATAAGAATCTAAAAAGTGATTCACTTGATGACATTGCATATAAATGTCTTCTTTGGGTGAATAAAAACATAATATACACTCCTGACCCGCAGCTATCAACAAAATCTGAAGAATGGCTCTTTCCAACAGAGACTCTTCAGACTGGAAAAGGTGACTGTGAAGACGGTACAAACTTAATGATATCTTTGATGAGAAACGCTGGTGTTCCTGCTTACAGGGTTAAGAATTCTTGCGGAGGAGTAGATGAAGGCGGGCACAGCTGGACGATATACTTAAGAGAAAAAGATGATGAGTGGGTAATACTTGATTGGACTTACAAATTTACTGACAAGCAAATTAGTGAAAGAGAGCTTGCAAAGAATAGAAAAGACTATGTTTTGACTTACTTTAGTTTTAATGATGAGCATTCTTGGGCGCAAGGACCACTTGAGATTAACAGGAATTACCTTAGCAAAGGAAGATATAGAAAAGAGGTTGAGATTGTTGCAGCTACAAAAAAACTTGTCTCTGATGGTGAGAATGATTATGTGATACTTTCAGAAGAGCTAAATACGCTTGTGCTTCCATTTGATACCCGCTACCACGTCATTGATGATGTCTTGCAATTGCGGACGCCTGCAAATGGTTGGGTTGAACGAATGAATATATTATCAACGGAGGTCAACAGGCTTTCATCACAAAAAGACTTGCAGAAGTCAGATTATCCTTTGAAAGTGTATGATATTCTTGAGAAGTTCTACAATAACGGGTATCTTGGTCACGTGGCCTCTTTAAGAGAGAGGAATAAGCAAGTGATAGATTCTTCGATGCTGAGATTATACTTGTTTGCTAATAATGTCATTGCACAGGCTTAGCGTTTTTCCAGAGTACATCATAATATTTTTTGTAGACATCTGCTAGTTTTTCACTTTTGATTCTGATAATTAGTGGGTTTTTGGACCAATGGATAAATGTAACTTCTTTGCCAACAATGAATGTTGTTATTGGGCTGTCATACTCACTTGGAAGCAGTTTTATCTCTGTATAAGGCATATTTTTTAGCACTTTAATTCTTTCATGTGCATCAGTGTTGTAAATATGTTTCATCACTATTTTTTTATCTATTCTCCTTCTATGAAAATAAGGTAGAAATGGACCTATGAGTGATGCGACATTTGAAGGTATGCCCATTACCAATAATGTATCTCCATACTCCAAGGTTTGATCTAGAAATCTTTTTACTGCTTGAAGTCCCTCCAGAATTTCTGCTTCATTATTATTGGCTAATTGTTTTAGAAGCGCTATTTTTGGGATTATATTTTTTATCTTTTCTTCTTTTTCTTTTAACAGGTTTAAGAAGTTAGCTGGTTCGGTTATTTGATATGATTTTGTTTTGCCTTTCTGAATGTATGATATGAGACCTTTTTTTAAGAGTCCTTCTACTGCATCATAAACATTCACCCTGTGTATCTTGCTTAGTTTTGCAATGGGGCCTATCGCTGTTGGTCCTAGCTCTGCTATTGCAAGGTATGCTTTTGCTTCGTTCTTTCCAAAGCCTATGTCTATTAGATCATCTTCATCC
>Ga0180009_10003001_pt1 | contig 19516 bp, 14 predicted proteins | sample OS_PC_MetaG_FD_123537 | JGI IMG/M metagenome (GOLD analysis project Ga0180009, IMG submission 123537) | Groundwater microbial communities from the Aspo Hard Rock Laboratory (HRL) deep subsurface site, Sweden - OS_PC_MetaG | ecosystem: Environmental > Aquatic > Deep subsurface > Groundwater...
ATGGGGCAGACAGAGAAATAGTAATAGATTCAGTGGCTTTGATGATGCCTATAATACTATTCAGGGTTTTTCTGAACAAGGGATGGCCAAGGCCAGTCGGCCGCAGTATGGTTTTGGTTCTGGTCTGGTGCGTGGATTCTTAGCTAAGTTTGGTGATGACTTTATTGCACATGTCACATGGAGTACCAAAAATCTTCGTCGCATCATGCAGGCAGGCAAGATTCGTCCTGCCGAGTCAGTTTTGCTAAAGACTGGAAAGTTGGAATGGGAAGCTGGAGGTGCGTATGGTCAGCGTGCTTCTATCGAGCTACCTAGATTGACGGCTAAGGAAATTACGGCTTTCGGAGAAAGTCGCTATGGTGACCTGTGGAAGGGGTTCTCTTTGGTGAAGGAGATGGTCGAAAGCTACGCAACGCCTTCTCATTGGCGAAGGCAGGTGAGACAGTCCATACCTGATTTGGGCTATGTGACTGGTTTTAGGATCACTCCTGCTCAACGGAGAATGAGTTTTAGTATGAAGCAGTGGAAGTTTGTGCTAGATCCGATCCATCACCAACCAGAGATGTTTATGGATATGTATTTGCCGGTTTACCGCCTGAAAGGTGTTCGTCCTAAGTCATGGGACCTTTCTGAGATAGGTCGTATAACTAAGTATGGCGAAGAGTCTTCTGGTGAAAAGTTTATGGCTTTTGGTGTAGCTGAAGCTAAAGGCTTATCACGACCATCAAAGAAAGGTTTTGCTAATCTGCGCCATATGGCATCTGAAGTAGAATCTCTTGGCGGAAGACTTTATGCAAAAGGAGGGATGGCACGAGAGTCTTTAGTTAGACAAGTTAGAGGAGATTGGGCGAGAGAAGCTAAAGATGTTGACTTGCTGGTTACTGGAAATATCAAGGCAGATAAGTTGTATGATATCATGGAGAAACATGGTACTTTTGCTGATATCAGCACAGCTAAAGATTTGAAGTCTTTCTTTCAGCATACAGATATTACAGCAAACCAGGCAGTTATTAGTATTCCTAGCAGTCGGTTTGCTAAACCGAAACTGACTACTACTCAAGCTGCAATAGAGGATTTGCAACAAGGAGTATTGCGGCCAGTTGATTTAGAACAAAGTCGGTATTCTCTCAGAATGTCTAAGTTTGAAGAGTATTATCCTGGTATCAAAAGAGCAGAAGCTGCTGGGTCAGAAGTAATAATCCAAACAAAGCCTGTTGATGAACAGATGCTTGATTTAATGGGTGTTCGCAAAAATAGATTAGCTAAAATGTCTCGTATACAGAACAGAGCTCAGCAGGATTTATGGTCTGCGGCCAATGGTTCTCAAAAGAGAGGTCTTCGTCGAGCCGGCCAGAGACATATAGACCCTACTGGACAGCCTGTAAAAGTAAGATAAGGTTATATCATGGGTTTATTACGCCAAGCATCAAGGTTCTTATGGGGTAGCCTCAAGGGTCCTGAAAGAGGTGTTGTCGAAGGTTTTGCTATGGCAGCCAATAGAGCGCGCATTCCATCTATTGGCAAAGCTGGTCTTTATGGCGACACAATGCGTTATGGTTGGGGTCGGGCCACTGGGAATGCTCTTCATGCTGGTTGGACGCCATTATTTAGAGGTGCTGTTGGTGGTGTTATTGGGGGAATATCTGCCGGCCAAGAATATAATCGTCCAGAAGAATGGGTAAAAGGTATTGGAATAGGTTTTGCGGCGGGTATGTTTGGTCCTCCTGCTGTCAAGGCTCTGGGAAAAGGTATAGTTCATAGAGCTAATGTCCTGGCTAAAGAACCGACAGTTCTACCAGCAATAACTAGTGTTGTGCCTGGAGAAGTGAAAGCTTCTATCAGAGCAGGAGCAGAAAGAGTTTATCAGTCACAACGAGCTGAAAGTATACGTAAATTTGGTGGTTATTGGGAGCCTGTTACGGGAGGAAGCCGAGGGGCTACTTGGGTCACAGGTAGTGGTGGATATTGGGAGTCAGTGACAGGAGGAAGTCGTGGTGCTATTTGGATTAACCCAAGAAAAGATATTGGTCAAGCACCTTTTATATCAGAACCAACTACTAATGCTGCTCGTCAATTAGCTAATCTTGAAAGTAGTGCTGGTTTTCGTGTATGGAATCCGGCTGTTGAAAAGCGTATTGCCGAATTAGAAGCTTTGACTCTATTGCCAGAAGGAAACCTTCCAGCTCAGTATCAAAGGATACCAGGGAGACGTTTAGCTAGAGGACGTAGGCGAGGTAGAACAGTTCAGACGGTAGAAGCTGGTTATTATTCATCATTTGGGCCTCTAGCTCCTAAGAAACAAGCACAAAATCTAGCAGATCGATTCAGACAGTTAAAGACAAACAAAGAGTATCAGAGTCTTAAACAAAGACGTGAGCCTTTAACTAGGCGTCCAGCTGCATCTATTCCTGCTTATCATTCCGATATAGTTCGGTCTATGAGACCTGGTTGGCTATCTCAAGCTTTAGGAGTTACGGCTAAAGGTGTTGGCGATTTGGGGAGTAGAGCTTTTTTTGCTCCTCCTCCATCTACTGTGTGGAACACACCTGAATGGTTTTCTGCTGGAAAGTCAGGGGGACAGTATTGGGAACCTTCAAGGTCTATTAAAGGGTTGAGAAATATCTTCAAAGAAGCTTCAGACATATATGGACCCGTAACAGGTGCAGCATATACAGCAGCGAGTGCTGCTCAATATGTAGGGTCTGGGTTATGGAATAGTCCTGTTGCTCAAATGATGAAACCAGTAATTAAAGGTGTTGCCGGCGGAACAGCTAAATTCCTGGCCAACCATCCTAGTACTACCCTAATTGCTGGTTCAGCTGCTGTAATAGCTGGTCCTATGTTGGGAGGAGCAGAACCTCTTCCTGGAGAAAATATGTCTCCTCCGCCAAATAGAAGACAAACAATGATGCAAGGTACTCCTGGATTAGTCCAAGGCCTGCATCGAGGGAGGCATGCCGGGAGATGAGGAAGCTTACTAACCAGCAAGGTAAACTCTTCTTGCACGCCTCGAGACACGGTGGACGGTAAATGAATCCTTTTATTCAAGATGTAAAGACAAAAGCTAGAGCAAGTTATGATAAAGCTCGAGAAGCAGCAGGTAGTTGGTATGAGGGTTTATCCCCGTCAGCTCAGCACCGTATTTCTAAGTATGGGATGGCAGCTAAAAGTGGAGCTCTATCTGCTCTTGGTGATCAGTTTGTTCCTACTGGAGGTATTCAGGCCGGAATTGGTATGTCGGCCAAACAATTACATGCAGCTCAAATCGGTCGTCAAGGTACTTGGCGATTTATGGGAGGTCTTGGTGAAAGAGCTGCTATGTACAAAGCAGCTCGTGCTGGCGGGGCTGGAACATTTGGGGCTGTCAGAGGAGCTGCACGAGGACTATTAGGCCCGGCACTTGGTTTGGGCTTTACTCTTCATGCTGCTTATGGAGGATGGAAAAGAGAAGGATTATGGGGAGTAGGGAAAGAAACAGCAGTTTCTGTAGCAGAATGGGCAGCTATTGATGTTGCTTTTACGGCTGTCAAACCTTTTATTGGCTATGCTGTTCCTGTTGCTATAGCAGCTGGAGTGGGATATGGAGGATACAAAGCTCTTGAATATGGAGCAAGAAGAACTAGAGCAGCCCGGCGTTTTGATTTTGGCGGTATGCCCATTGATGACCAATTTGGCACTATTTCGACTATGCGACAGAGGTCTTTAATGGAAATGCAACGTAGTCATGGAGCAGTTAGAGGAGCGCTTGGTACCGAAGCTCAGCTAATGCATCTCTAGTCTGTTTGCCCGATGTGACGAATTGCGTTACAATTCAGGAGGCTAGGAGGGAAAAATGATAGGTCGAGCATGGAAATATGGAACTGGAGTAGCAGACGCTATCTATAAAACAGGTTTAGGTAGACGAATGACCTGGGGTGCAGGTATTGGTGCTGCCTATGGGATGGTAAGTAATCGAGAAACAATGACTGGCGGAGCTATAACAGGAGCATTGTATGGTGGTGCTTATAGTACAATGCGTACTTTGGCAGGAGCGGCAGGAGGTTATGGAGCTTTAGGTCGAGGAGGAGTTAATGCTTGGCGGGCTGGGCGTTTTAAGGGAAGCAAGTTTGGTTTCTCTGATTATCTGCTTGCTTTAGGTAGTTCTTCCTGGAAATATCTCAAACATAACTATACAAAGGCATATACTCCTATTAAAGCTTTGAAATACTAATTGTGCATTGGAAACTAGATGTCTAATCTTATTCTCCCTCCTTTCAATTTAGCTAAATGCGATCCTGTTTGTACGAAATGTGTAGAACAATATAATGAAAAATATGGGTCGCGGACTAAGGTATGGAAAATTCCTTGTACCGGTATTCCTCTTGAATACATTCCGGCTTCTATTCTTGAAGGCTATTCCGAAGCAGAACAACAAAATCTAATTGCTTCTGTAGACCCAGTTACCTGGGCCAAAGTCAATTTTGGCTGGGAAGCTCGCTGGTATCAAAAAGAGATGCTTAGATGTACGAGTAGAAGAAAAGCTTCTCGTACGGGTAGACAAATTGGGAAGACAGAGGTATTGGTAATCTTTGCTCTTTTCCAGCTTTTTACCAAGCTTGAGTTTCGTGCGTTAGTAATTGCTCCTTATAAAGTACAAGTTGATCTTTTGTTTGACAGGATGTCTACTTTTTTACGTAGGTCGCCTGGTCTTGATAATGCTGTTGTTCGCAATGTTAAAGGTCCTCATCATGAAATAGAGTTAGCTAGTGGGTCTACTGTTCTTGGTCTTTCTTCTGGAGCTAAGTCAGGAGGAGAAGCTAATTCAGCTCGTGGTCAACCAGTACCTTTACTTCTTTTCGATGAGGCTGACTATTTAGGGTCTAAAGACCTTGATTCAGCTATTGCTGGAACAACAAACTTCCCAGATGCTACTGTCTGGGCTTCCAGTACTCCTACTGGCCGTAGAGAAAAATTCTGGCAGTTCTGTCAAGAAAATGAAGGATATAAAGAATTCCATTTTCCTTCTCATGTTAACCCTCATTGGACTCAAGAAATTGACGAACAATTCAAAAGAGAATTTACCCAGTTGGGGTATCTTCACGAGATTCTTGGGCTTTTTGGTGAGCAAGCTGAAGGTGTCTATCAAAGACAGTATGTTGAAGCAGCTTTAACTGATTATGGATATGAGACACAGAAGCCGGAGAAAGGTTGGATTTATTGTGTCGGGGTTGACTGGAATGATACAGAAATTGGAACACGAATTGTTGTAGTCGGTCAGGACCCTGCTTCTCTCAAGTTCCGTGTTGTTGCAAAGTATACAGTCAGTCGAGCTGGTTGGACAATGATAGCGGCGATGAAAAAGATTAAGGAAGTCAATATCTTTTGGCGACCAGCCTATATTTATGTTGACCAGGGATATGGAGCTGGACAGATAGAGATGCTTCATTATGAAGGAGCTAGAGCTCTTCGTCATCCTGATTATGGACCTAATCATCCTGACTCGAAGCTTAGAGATATTGTAAAAGGTTTTCATTTTGGCGGTAAGGTTGAGACTTATGATCCTATTACTATGGCCAAGATATCTCGTCCCGCGAAAGCCTATCTAGTAGAAAACTCACAACGCTATTTCGAACATGGCTTTCTAGAAATTCCCGCTACAGACCAAGATTTACAGCGTCAGTTACTAGGTTATATTGTTGCTCGCGTTACTCAATCTGGTCAACCAGTATATGAAGCACAAAATAAAGAAGCCGGTGACCATGATATTGATGCTCTAAATCTTGCTCTTTTAGCTTTTACTATGGAATATCAACCTCTTGGCAAACCTAGATTTTCGGCTAATGTTTCTTTCATCGGTAAATCGTTGAATGAAATTGTAGAACAGGGTAATATGCCTAAGGGTGATGAGACAAACATTTATAGTGTACAGGTCATACGCGAGCAGAAGAAGAAACGATTATCGGAGCAAAGAAAAGAAAGTGCTCCTTCTGAAAGAAGTTTGGAGTCAACTAATCTTCTTACTCCAGCAATTCCAGGTAAGACATCAGGTCCTGTAAGAATTTGGAGCTGGCCAGGATTTGAAAGAGATATGCCTCGACCTGAACGAAAAGCAAAAAGTCGTAGGGGAGGTTTATTTGGAAAACGAAATGCTCCTTCTCGACGAGCTGCTTTCTAGGAGGAATCTTTGCTTATCAATCCAAAGCTAGGTCTTGGGTTATATACAGAGCCAAAACAATCTGCAAGAGTTTCTCTTGGAGACGATTGGACAAAACCATTTCTAATGGTCTTTGATGGTGTTACTGGTGGCAGTAAAGACTGTCGTCTCTATATCGGGACCAATGATGAAGTTCATGCCTATCTCGGATTAGATGGAGCTGTTGTTGCAGGTAGTGTTGTCAGTTCAGGGATTTCTGTCAGTCTCTATTGTCCAATCCAAGCTACTTTGTTTACTGATGGCTTCTATTGGAAATTGAGAACAGGAGATAGTAGACCAACAAGTACAGAATGGAATGCTATAGCTACAGGTAATACTATCTATGTTGGCGATATTATTAACGAGTTCAATAACTATGATGGTGGTTTGCAGACTTATCTTCCTTTTTGGTTAAGATTACATGTTCCTGGTTATGCTTCGGTGGAGATGATTAGGTCTATTCAGGTCAGAATAGAGGGGAAGCGGATGGATACAGGATGGAGGACTGCATAAATGGCCTGGGAAGACCTTGATGAAATTAGTAGAGAACTGCTTACTAGAAAGAGTCCTCCTCCACATGTAGAGCGGCGACAGACAGATGACCCTGCCAGAATTGCAGATGGTGTACCTCCGCCAAAGCCTCCTGAGGAACAAGATATTAGTGGAGTAGATCAGTTTCAGAAGATCTACAATATGAGTAAACAGGTAGAGAGATTATCCAAGGCAGTAGATCGTCAATTTGAACTCAAGCTGAAGGATTTCTCGATAGATAGTGAGAAGATACATAAGAAGACAACAGCTCTTCTTGATGCTGAAGAAAGATTATTTGGTACGCGGACAGGCGTTATTACTTATCCTATGTACAGGTCTTGTCTTGCTATTATGGGCAAGTCCATGCAAGACCATGCGGCGAATGCTAATGTTTCGGCTGACGATATTCTGGCTGCTGTTGGTGGTGACCTTAATAATGCCTTTAATCCAGCGTCTATTCTAAACAATGCTATTCCCAAAGATGGTGTTATTGATTTTTCCAAGTTTGCTCCTCTTGAATTACCGACTATTGAATCAGAAGAAGAGCAACAGAAGAATCTAGTCTTGAAGATGATTGGGCTAGTTTTGGATACTATTGACCCTACTGGATTATTGAAGAAGGGTTTGCAAGCAGCAGGAGCTGATATCTAATGGCTGAATCTCTCCAGCGTATTCAAGATGCTACTCTTCTTATCCAAGCTTTTGAAGAAGGGTCTACTCTCAGTACTAGCGAACTAAGTGCATATGTTCCTGTAGCACGGGCTACTCAATTGACTACTGATGAAATGAAAGTCTGGCAAGAAGCTTTTACTCCTAATCAAGCTTTGATGGACCAGATTACTACTGGCGGTTCTCAAGCTCTGGAAGATATTGCTTTAGATGGAGTGTCCAAGATAGGGGTTGACCCTGCATTAATGCCAGAAAGTCCAGGACCTGCGGAACAAGCGTCTTCAGATTCAGGAAGTAGTGGGCCAACGAGTGCTGAATATTTTGAATCCTGGGTAAAAGATTGTGTCCCTTGTTGGCAAAGATTTGTTGCAATAAAGCCAGGAACATATTTCTTTGTAGAAGATATCCTGGAAAAACTTTATCGAGAACTCATTAATAGACTCAAATGGCTTCTAGATGCTCTAGACTTATTCACTAATGTAGATATTTATGAAGACCTTTGTCGTCTATTTCAGTTTCTTTCGTTCCAGTGTGTTCCAGACTTAGCTACTTTGATTCTTTTTCTTATCTATCTTATGACGAAATGGAATCTTGATGCTCTGTTAAATATTGGAATCATTCCAGGTTTTTGGATTGGAATGATGTTCTATCTTCCTTTCCTTCTAACTGTTTATGCTGTTCTGACTAGATATCTTGAACAGTTGTTTGGGACAGTTATTTGTATTGAAGAGTCTTTAGTGTCGATGATTCAGAAATTGTTTCCTGCTCATTTAGATAAGGTCTTGGCAGTTTTTGGAGAAGAAGCATCAGAATTTGGGAAAGATGTTCGTAAGGTTCGAGAGACTGCTGTAGGTGGTATTCGAGATTTAACTGAAGGCATGGGGAAGAGTTTAGAGCTTATCCTTGAAATGATTAGGTCAGCTCAACAGGCACTTCAATCTGAGTTAAAGAAGATAGGGGAAGCGATTCTATCTTTCTTTACTTTTGGCCAGTCTAGTCGTTTCAAAATTATTGATTTCACAAGAGCTAAAGTAGCTCTAGCTCGAGTGATTGGAATCATAAGATTCTTTATTGAGTTCTTTACGACTAAAGCCTGGAAACGGATGAGTTGGGATGCTAATAGAGGTGGTACTCGGGGAGGTATTCTTTCTTGTATTGGTCCAGATGATACTTTCTCGAATTTCATGGGTGCTCTCAAGGATTATATGACCGGGGCAATCTATAATACTGGACCTGATTTTTCAATGTCAGATGAAGGATTAGATGTCAAATGGATACCTTTCCCTGACTCATCTGCTCTTGAAGAAGCTGCCGGTAAATTATTCGGGACAGAGAGTGATGAAAGTGCTTCTATAGGAGCAACTCAACAAGGGCTGACAGAAGAAGATGGTAAAGGTGACAGAAATCCAATCAGTGATAGACTCAGTAAAGCAGCTACGGCACAAATCTCGTTTAAGTGTCCGGAGTTAGCTAAGATGTTTGCAGGAGGCGATGACTCCACAGTTGAAGATTGGTTACGGGATGCATCGACTTAGGAGGCAATAGTGGGGCTATTTAGGCGAGGCACAAGGCTCGAAATCACTAATCATCCTCTTCCTGTAGGGGTACCTTTTGATATTACAACGGATGTGCCGAAAAAGAAGAAAGAATCTACCTCTTTAGCTACTTTCCCTACAACAAAGATGAGAGCAGTTCGTTCTCCATTACAGTCTTTTCATTATACAACTGTAGACCAAGGTGGCTGGATTAAGCCCGAATATGATCTTGTCGAGCCTTATCGGATTATTGATACAGAATCTTTTGCCAACCAGGCAGTTAAAAAGAAAGTTGCATTAGCTTTCAAACATGGTTATGAATTCACTAGCAAGAACAAAAAGGCTCTTCGCTATCTTCGTCTTCGGTTATCTCAAATAGCTTTTGTTTCAAAGCTTCCTACAGAACTTATGGTCCGGAAACTATTCAGAGATTTGGTAACTTGTCATAATGCTTTCTTAGTAAAGGTTCGAGATGAAAAAGCATCGGGTGGGCGAAAGAGGAAGATTCTGGGAGGGAAGGATGTCAAGCCTGTGGCGGCTTATTTTCCTGCTCATCCTTCAACGATGCAGCCGCAAGTTAAGGACGATAAGATTATTCAATGGCGGCAAGTTCTTCCTGATGGTCGATATCGTCTTTTTGCTGCTGAAGATGTAATTCATTTCACTGTTGATAAGAAACAAGGGTTCTATTATGGAACTCCTCTTACTGTCTCTGTAGCTGATGATATTCGAGCTCTTCGTAAACTAGAAGAGAATATCGAAATGATGCTCTACCAGTATCTCTTTCCTCTCTTCCATTATCAAGTAGGTACAGATGAAGCTCCTGCTGGAACTACTGAAGACGGACAAGATGAAATTGAAGTAGTGCAAAGTCAACTACAAGAAATGACAGCAGAAGGAGGAATTGTTACTCCTCATCGGCATAAGATTGAGCTGTTAGGTATCAAAGGCAAGCAGATGACTGCTGAAGGATATCTGAAGCATTTCTTGAATCGTGTTCTTGGTGGTCTAGGAGTTTCTTCTATTGATGTTGGTATTGCAGATACTACAAACCGAAACACAGGAGAAAGTCTCTCTCGTGCTTTGATTGATGGAGTCAAAGATATTCAGTTAGTCTTGAAACATGGAGTTCAAGAAGAAATAGTTTCCGAGCTTCTTCTTGAGTCTACCTTTACAGACTTGAATACTCTCCTTGATGAAGAGAATCAAGTAAAGTTGAGTTGGCGAGAAATTGACCATGATTATCTCGTAAAGATGGAGAATCATTGGTTAGATACATTCTTGAAGAATGGTATTTCCATTTCTGAATTGCGACAGAAGCTTGGTATGGACCCTTTACGTCCTGAAGATGGAGATCCTATTTGGGACGAGATGTATTGGAATCTTATTGAAAAGCCGAAGGCTCTTATTCAAGCGGTCGATGAACCATGGAGTCCCGCCGCTTTGGAGCTAGCCCGAAGTAAGGGGTCGGCAGTTAATGAGCCTGATTTAGAGAAGAGTAAACAAGAGATGATGAAGAGAGAACAGGCTTTGAAGAAAGTCTCTTCTCCTTCAGGAGGGACCAAAAAGACAAGTAGTTCGCCAAAGACTAACATTTCGCGCAAAGTGAAACCAAAAAATCAACACGGTTCAAGTGTACCTACACGTAAGCGTGATGAACTAGATGTATATGATAGTGTGCCACATCAGTATAGTAAATTGCCTCAAACTTATACTTACGGCCCATCTTCTGTTCCCTCCCTTGAAGCTCATGGGTCTACTGTACATCCGCGTAAGAAATATGGGACTGACAATATCATCAGTGATGCTTACAAACAGATGTCTCTCGAGGTGATTGATTTCTACAGGACTTTGAAGAGAGCTCCTGTTCAAAGAGATATCGACCATGTATTCCAACTTCTTGAAGCTGGTCGAGAATCAATGGCTAATACTTTGAAGTTTCATACACATAGAGCTTATAGAGATGGAGCTCAGAAAGAAGATATTCGAGCCAAGACTATTCCTTTACATGCTTTCCGACATATGGATAATCGGATAGAGACGTATACTAAGAGATTACGGGATAGTCTATTTCATGGTATCAAAAGAGCTCACGTTGACAAGAAAGTCCGCGATGGTAAAATCACTTTGGAGTTAGCGGTCAAAGATCGCTTTGATTCTTTGGAATATCGGACTGATTTTCTGGCACATGTAGAACCTAATCGTGCTTTTGCTCAGGGGCGTGTAATTACTTGGCTGATTCAGCAGGGATTACAACCGGGAACAGTAGTAGCGGGAAAGAATAGACAACTGAAAATGCATGATATCAGTAAGGACCGTATCCCGCTTATTACTTTTGTGGCACAGGATGGAGCTTGTGAGACCTGTAATATGCATGAAGAGTCGTTTATTGTGACTGATGTGAATAGCGCGTATTACAATCCTGATATTCTTCCACCGTTTCATCCTGGATGTCAGTGTGATATTCAGTTGGAAGTATTTCATAATGAGCCTGAAGAAGACCTCGCAGACGGGGCAAAAACAGAAAGCTGCGTAAAGCAGGTAAAGGTGAGTCTAGCGAAGAAACATCCTACATGGTCTGAGAAGAAAGTTGAAAGTGCTGCTTGGGCTATTTGTAAGACAACTACTGGAGGTAAGTAGTGTCAGAGTTTCTAATTCGTGACCAGTTTGGTATCAAGCTTCCAGATTTAGTATCTGAGAAGCTGAAGTTATTTGACGCCGAGTATCTAAAATCTCATGGGCCTCAACAGCTCATGATTAAGATGAAAGCTACTCATGCTGCCAAAATCACAAACTTCAATTTCTATGTACCTTTTCGTATGCAGGATGGTACTTCTACTTGGCTGAAGCCATATCCAAAGCCATTTCTCCCTAAACACTTCGACCCCGATAGTGACCAGCCTAATGACCCTATGGGTAGAGTAGTTGATGCTCGCTTTGTCGATACTTCAGATAATTATTCTCTTCTTACTAAGGATTCTCTCAATAATGTCAGAGGGTTAGTTCGAGATAATGGGCGTGAGCAACTTTTTGCAGGTATTCGTCGGCTATTGAAATATGGTTTGCTGCAAGATAAGAATTGGGAAGGTCTTGGGTATATAGAGCTTTTAGTAAAAGTAGTTGACCCAGAGTCTATTCAAAAGATTCTTGATGAACGTATTCTGACAGTTTCAGCAGCAGCACAAACTGATGATGTGATTTGTATGCATTGTCGAGCTAGTCTAGCTGATGCAGCTTGTGGTCATAAACGAGGTCAAAAAGTAGAGCTCGACGGAATTAACTACAAAAACTTCTATATCTACGGGGCTTTTGATTATTTAGAAGTGACTGGAACACCAGTTCCTGGTAATCAATTCTCTACTTTAGAAGTTACGAGTGAGACTCGTCTGAGAGATGGTCTGGTTCATTCATCGCGGCAGAAGCTATCTGATTGTTTACAGCTGGCCAGTAGTGTTTGGGCTGTCAGTCGGGATGAAGACTTCATGACCTCTCTCAGCGATATAAACCATATCAATGTTTACGAAGTAAAAGATCAATTGCAGGAGGTGCAGGACATTATGGCTGCTGTCAATACAGATAAGACTCAGACCGAAGAGCAAAAGGAAGATCGTCAACTAGTAGCTGATCTTCTAGCCAAAGAAGAAAAGGATCTGCTAAAGCAAGTAGATGCTTTCAAGCCAGAGAGTATTGAAGAGAAGACTTTCTTCATTCGCGCGCATAGTGCTCTTCATTCTGTTGCTAGTTGGGATGGTGTAGATTCTCTCACCCCTGCTATGGTCAAGTTTCATGCGAAGATTCACGTCCTTGCAGACGAGAGCGGCTTCAATGATAGTCTGAATTGGCCAAAGGATGGATTAGATCAGACTCTACCAGCTCAAGGAGTGAAAGTGCCCAAGGGATATGCTATTACTCGTGATAGTACAGCTGCTTCAGCAACTGAACCTCCTGCAGTAGAGCCACCTCCAGTAGTAGATGCGGCTGATACTAGTACTTCTGCTGATACGACAACTGAGACTTCAGAGTCTAATACAGATGATGCTGAAACGCCCGACTTCCTTGATAGCATTGTAGCCTTTGATGCGGAACATATCACAGAGGAAGTAGCAGATAAACTCTATGATTTAATGTGCGAAGATGAAGAAATGAAAGATGCCAAGCTGTCTACCAAGCAGCGTAAGTCCTTAAAATCATCTACTTTCTGCGGTCCTGGAAGAAGTTTCCCGATACCTGACTGCGCTCATGTGGTTGCAGGTCGGCGTTTAATTGGTCGTTATAAGGGTCCAGGGGATAAGAGTAAGATTCTTGCTTGTATAGCGAGAAAGGCAAAGGCTCTTGGTTGTGACAGTAAAAAGAAAGATGCAAAGCAGACTGATTCTTTCTGTGCTGACGACATGGTTCAGAAGTTAACTGCTGAACAAGTACAGGTTCTGTATGACCGACTTGTGCAGCGACTTGTTGATGAAAGAATTCTTGACGAACAAGATTGCGGAACTTGCACAGAATTTGAGAAGCGGCTGGATGAACTTCAAATGAATTTTGATTCTGCCGACAATGAAATCATTCAGCTTCGAACAGAACTAGAGACTGCAGAAGATAACTATGCAGAAACTCTGGGTCTTTTGAAAGACATCAAGGTTCAGCGGATTAATGATTTTCTCTTACTGAAGGGCGAAGAAGTTCAAGATGAAGAGGAACTACGAGGTCTAGACCTGCAAGCCCTTGATAGCAAAGCAGAAGAGTTGTGTTCGGCACTTGACATGAAAGAAATTGCTGGTAGATTGAACAGTGGGTTAGCGAATATGCCTACGGTTGAAACACACATTCCAGATCCGACAGAAGGTGGAGCGGTTTTAGCAGATCAGGCTAATCCTCTTAGTGCAAAGGAGACTGAGCAGATTCTTACTGAGCTTCTAAGAATTCGGATGTCATATGGCAGAGATGCTATGGAAGCTTATCGACTACAACTAATTGAACAAGGTGTCATCCCGCGTAGTCTTGCGCGTGGCTAGAGAAAAATAAGGAGGACTATAGTATGAGTGTCAATGCTCTAGGTCAGTACAGCGGAACCCACAAGGTTTGGGATCACGTAGGTAATATTACTCCTGACTTTGTTGTGTCAGAGGGTATTGTTCCTGCTGAGGAACTTCGTGTTGCTGCGTGGCTTCCTGTGAAGCTGTATGATAAGCACTATGAGGTCTACAAGACTCTTATGGCCGGCAAGATTGTTGGATTAGACAACGATGGTCGAGTTGTGCCTTCAGGTCTGGCTGGAACCACAATTGCCTATACAGCTACTGACGTAGCCCAAGGGGTTATTGATGTAACTACAGGTGTTGCGGTAACAGGTGCCAAGAACGTGACTCTGAATGCTGGTGGTGTGCCTAACTTTATGGGTCGGACAGCTGAGGCTATTGCTCTGTCTCACCCAATTGGTGTGGCTCTGTATGACTACTTCCAGGACTTCGGAGATGCTTCGGCTCTGGATGACGGGTCTAACCCGGTAGCTTTCAGAGAGCACAACTTCCGTCTACAACATCTAGTTGCTGTTCTAACTGATGCCTATATCGAGATGCCTCTCGTTCCAGCACAGCAAACAGCTACTAACCTTGGCCAGCTGACCAAGGCTGCTGGTGTGAACATTCTTGATGGTGCGGCTCTGGCTAACCTGCCTGTGGCAGCTAATACAGTGCGGACACCTATTGCCTTCACTAACGGAACAGGAACTGACGCAGCTACTCGGTTTGCTAATCAGGTAACAAGTCGTGCGCTGATTCTTCGAGCAGGCGATTGGTTTATCAACCTGACAACTGGTGTAATTAGTGTGTTCGGAACAGCTACTATTCTAGCTAACGTCTATCAGGTAGCTTACTACCACTATGCGGCTGCTCCTGGTACTGTGAGTGTGTTTGCATGTGCGGTAGGCGATCTGAATCCTGGTGACTTTGTGCAGGCTGATGCTAATGGTAACTGGGCAGTGGATGCAGCTCCTGATGTGTCTGACACGATGGGACAGGTTTGGGCAATTCATACGCTTCCTAGGGATTACCTGGATCGCGTGATGAGTGCTTATACTCCACCGCTGAACTCTTCAGCGACTGGTGCTCTACCTGGTTACACAGGTCAGTATGACCAGACTGCTGGTACTGCGACTGGTGGTGTGCCGATCAAGGTGCATTATGCTGGCGGGTCGAATCTGATTGTTCGGATTAACCTGTTCAACCGATAAGATCACTGATCCTAGAAGGAGGAAGTATAGATGAGTGAGAATGTTCAGACCACTGCTGATAACGGGCGAGTGGAAAGTCTAAAGGATGGTCGGGGTCTAACCTTTACAGACTATCTGCAAGCTTTTGTGGATGGTAAGGGTCCCCTGCTAGAGGATGGCGAACGTCTTGAACTGAAGGACGTTATTGCTACTCCTAACTCGACTCCTCTTCTGCGGAAGGTGATCGAGACAGTAGTTCGTGATGCAGTTGAGCCGAATCTAGTGATTAGCCAGCTGTTCACAACCCTGCGATTCCAACATGGATCACAGATTATCCAATTCCCCACAATTGGAGCTCTGTATGCTCAAGACATCCCAGAAGGTGGTGAGTATCCAGAACGGACACCTGACTGGAATGGAAGCACAGTGACAGCTCAGATCGGGAAGTCCGGTCTCGCTGTCAAAGTGACAGAGGAAATGATTCGTTACTCCCAGTTTGATGTGATTGGGATGCTACTTCGGAAGGCTGGTCAGGCTCTGGCTAGACGGAAGGAGTGGAAGTGTGCTACTCAGATGATCTCGATTGGTGTGCGTTGTTTCGACAATGCTACTCCTGCCGGTTCTCTGTTTGGCGTGCTGCATGGTCGAGATCTTCAAGGTAACCCGAACGGTTCTCTGACTCTTGATGACCTGATGGATGCTTGGGTTCAGATTATGACCCAGGGTTTCCAGCCTAATACGCTGGTCATGCATCCTCTGGCATTTGCTATGTTCCTGAAGGATCCTTATCTGCGGGCATTTGCTCTTGCAGCTGGTGGAGGAACTTTCTTCGGAACTTGGACAGGGAATGCTCAAAACACCAATCCATTTGGTGGTCATATGGGTGGAATGGCTGGTCCGGGTTCGGGACAGTTCATTATGCCTGGTGGTAATGCTGCTGGTTCGACACCTACAGCGGAAAAGGCTTATAACCAGACTCTGACAAGCAAGCCTAATCTGCCAGACCGGTGGCCGCATCCTCTACGTATTATCGTAAGTCCTCTGGTTCCTTTTGATCCTCGGAATAAGCTAACTGACATTATCATCTGTGATGCTAGTGTAGTTGGCGCAATTCTACAGGATGAGGATCCGACAACTGAGGATTTCGATGATCCTGCACGGGATATGCGGAAGATCAAGGTTCGTGAGCGTTATGCAACGGTAGTGCTTGAGGAAGGTCAAGGCATTGGCGTTCTGAAGAATGTCCATGTTGTGCCTAACGAGATTGTACTACCTGCGACGGCTTCTATCGACGTGAGTGGTAGTGCTCTGGCTCCGATTGCCATGACTGCTTCGGTGCTCTAGTTCTCGGTAGTAGCTAGGTGACTATAAGAGAGGCCGGGGGTAACTCCGGCCTTTCTTTTTCTCTCCTCTGTGTTAAAATTCAGGTGTGTCTGTTGTGTCTTAACTAGCTAAGAAAGGATAGTATCTCATGGGTCTAATTTTTGAGATTACTTTGAATCAAGAGAAGAAGGGTCTCTGGTTTTTGAAAGACCGGCCAGATTTAAGTATGTCATTCAAAGACCCTGGACCAAAGATGTTGGATTGGGATGAATTATCTGGCGAACAACACCAGATTCTTCGATTAGCTGTTTTACAACAACATATTCTACTTCCTTATGGAGTGACTTTCCCTGAAGTAGCCAGGACAACTCAACCTACAGTACAGGAGGTGAAGGTTCCTGTAGACCATCCGCTTTTTCGTGCCCCAACAGTTATATCAGCAACGCCTAAACTTCCAGAACCAATCCAGACCGGTCTTGTCAAAAGACAGCTCACCAGAGAACAACTCGGGGCCAAAGCGAAAGAACTTCTTCGTAAGAGGTTACCAACGATTGCTCCAGCGGTTCAAGAGATGGGAATAGATCGTCTTGAATTGCTTAAGATTGCTTTGAAACAAGAAGAGGAGAAGAAGCGTTCTCGTCCTCCTGTTATTGAAGTTCTGAAAGGAAAGATACGTGAGTTAGAAGACAGAGTTTCAAAACAGTTTACTCCAGCTAATAATACTATTCCTCGTTTAGCCCAAGGAGTAGTTGAGGAGCCAGTTGAAGTAGTCAATTTGGTGTTTGATCAAGATGGTAATGTAAGGCGGGAGGCTGTGGTATAGTTTGGCAACAGTTGATCTTGTAGATCTGATTGACAGTGTTTATCCTACAGATGCTGCGACAGGTATACCTCTTAGGACGAGTATTACAGTTATTTTTTCTACAGAGATGGATGAGCCGTCCATTGAAGACAATTTCTTTGTTGAAGGACCTAATCAAGAGAACTGGTCTGGTCCGGATCTTATGTTATGGTCGCGGCCATCTGCTTTTTCTTCGGATACTGAATCTCTTAATCTTTTCAGGTCTATGAGTGAAGGTGGTCTTGTTGCAGGGACTATTTCTTTTTCACGAGTGAATATATCAGACCCTTCTGCTTATAGTGGATTTGATTATTCAGGTGCAGGAAATTCATTCCGCACAAAGATGACTTTTGCGCCGACAAACCCTTATGTATCTCGAACAACCTATTATCCTCGTCTTGTTGGTATGGATGAGGGTGGCAATATAGGTATTCGGAAACGTAGTGTTTTTGATACACGAAAGACAGCTGGTGTTGGTTCTGCGACATGTACTTTTGGTGGAAGTTATACTGGTTCTGTTGCTACTGATGTCTATATGGCACAAATAGAAGTTCTTGGAGCAGTAGGAACAGCTACATATAAATGGTGGCGAGCTTCTAATCCATCAGTCCAATATGGTCCTTTCATTACAGGTATTTCGCAGAAAATATTGGTTGATGGCGTAACTATTTCTTTTGGTTCTACTGGTACTTTTGCAGTAGGTGACCAATTCTCAGTAGTAGTTAAAGTGCCAGATGAAGCAGAAGGATTAGTTAAATGGTCATTTGAAACTGGTAGTGGAAGTATACAAACTCTTCCTACTGCTGCTTCGACTTCAGTTATTGGATCGCCTATTCTTAGTTCAGGAGTAGATGCTACTTTTGCTGTATTAGAAACAGATCCAGCGAATAGAGATTTCAATCTTGATGTAACAAGAATCAATCCTATCTCTGTAACTTTTACCAAGATTCTGGATCCTACTTCTGTAACTCTTGACCGAGTAAAAGTAGTTGCTGAGCCTGTAACTGATGATCCTGTAATCGGATTACCTGATTATGCAAGTGATCTTCCGAAGCGGCTAAGTGTGTCTGGGAGGACCCTTACGATCTATATTTAGTTGTTAGATCGTTGTTCTACGCTACAATAAGGTTCGTGAGGGCAAGGAGAACAGAATGAGCAGACTAGGCGATTTCCCTGGCAAATTCATTATCCGGGGAGTTACTGATTCAGGAATAGAAGTTCCTATTGCAGCGCTTGAAGATCCGTTAGCGCCAGGTCAGTATCTATTACGAGTTGATACTGAAATAACAGTTAGCGGCGTGACTATCAATAACCTTGATGTTACTCGTTGGAATGGCAATCTAGTAGAAACTAATGCAGGAGTTGCTGGCGCAGGTACTCTTCGTGTAATTGAAGCTTCTGATAGTCCTCTCCTTGCAGCAGATGAAACTATTGTTGCTAATGTAACTAACGGAATTGACGCGACATATAACTATTATCTCGATATGCGAGATTATCATTATGCTACAATCCAAATGCTTCTAGATTGTGTAGCCGGCACAGTTACTGTAACCCTAGATGGCACAGTAGAAGATGCAGCTACAGGTGCAGCAGTGACTAGATGGCAAGACGTAACTAATGATTTATTCGGTGTAGCTAATCTTCAAGCAGCTGCAGCTCCTGCAGAAGATATTTGGGTTATTGATACAGCTTGTCCATTTACTTGGTTACGAATTCAAGTAGTAGCCAATACAGGAGCTAATACAGGCGATTGGACAATAGACCAGAGACGGTCATGGTAAGGGAGGATCTGAAAAATGACTACACGTAGATCCTCAATTCCTACTCTTGAGGAAGTTCTTAGAAAAAACAACGATGCAAATAGTCTAGGTGCTATCGGTCTTGCTAGTCTAGCCGGTCAAGCTGCCGGTATGGCTCTAACTAATCTTGGTTCAGCTAGTGGAACAGGAACAGGAACAGCTACAGAATTCAGTTTTACAGCAACACCATCTGGAGCCAGGGCAACACCTATTCTTTCTCTTACTGGAGCAGGAACAAACTGGTCGGCTGACACTCCTTTAGTAACTTTGGATGGTTCTGCTGATGCTGATAGTGTTCCTCTTCGTCTAGTAACAAAAGCAGCGACAGCACAAAAGTTTCTGTCTGCTATGGCAGGAGCAACTGAAGCATTCAGGGGTAATGTAGATTCTGGATACAACCCAATCTTTACTTGTGATGTTGCTGGCGCGACTATGTATTTC
>Ga0180009_10003002_pt1 | contig 19508 bp, 16 predicted proteins | sample OS_PC_MetaG_FD_123537 | JGI IMG/M metagenome (GOLD analysis project Ga0180009, IMG submission 123537) | Groundwater microbial communities from the Aspo Hard Rock Laboratory (HRL) deep subsurface site, Sweden - OS_PC_MetaG | ecosystem: Environmental > Aquatic > Deep subsurface > Groundwater...
CCAGAAGTTGCTGGCGCCATACAGCGTGTAGTCGGTGTACTTGCCGAAGGCGGCGTACAGGGGTTTGAAGTCGTTGCCGCAGCCTCGCTGGCCGGCCAGGGTGTCGTCGTTGGCGTCGTTGTCGCCCTGGTGGTAGGCATAGAGCAGGCCGATGGTGCCGGGGCCGTACTTGTACTGGACGTCAAAGTAGTAGGCCCGGCCTTCGATGTCCTGGTCCTTCAGTTCGATGTTCCCGCCCGCGGGCGGAGCGCCGAGGGGGTACAGGGGATGACGGCCGGCCATGATCAGGGCGTTGTCGTCCTTGTCCGGCTTGTAGTACTCCCGGGTGCCGGTCTGATAAGCGATATCCGCATTGAATTCCAGCGGCCCGAAATTCAGCCTCAGAGCCGGACGGATGGTCCAGGAGAGGTCCCGTCGGCGGGCGGCGTTCTTGGCGTTGAGGTGCGCATAGCGCCAGGTCGCGGCCGCGGGACCGCCGGCCGGCAGCACGCCGGGCGCCGCAGCCTGGAAGGCGGTGAACAGCGCGCCGTAGTTGTTGGGCAGGGTCGTGCGGCTTTCGGCCGCTTCGCTTTTCATGTAGGTGACCTGGACCAGGAAGGCGCCGGTGGCCCACTGGTACAGAGGCAGAACGGTCCAGGCGTCCACGTCCAGGTTCTGCTGGTCGCGGTAGGCCAGGTAGGTCTGGTGCGGGTTGTTGGTCAGGCGGCCGCGAACGGCCGGATAGCCCCCGCCCTGGATGAACCGGCCGTTGCCTTCGGCCAGGCGGTCCCATACGGCGAAAAAGAAGAAATTACTGGAAATTGGCAGCATGTACCGGAAACGGTCGCCGTCGAATCGGCTGTTGCCCCAGTAACGGGGCGCGCCCACGGCCGAGGCGCCGCTTCCGAAGACCTGGGAGCCTGAAACACCCGAGTCCTGTCTGCCGATGTCAAAGACGCCGAAGGAGGTCCGGATGGTCATCCAGACCTTGTGGAACTCGGGGTCGTCCGCGCCGGCGCCGGCATTGGCGCCGCCCCAGCTCTTGTTGGCCTGGTTATGGCCCCACATCTGCTCTTTCAGTGCGTTGAGCTGGACGTTCAGGGTCAGCTTGTCCGAGGGCATGAACTGCATGTTGATCTCGAGCTGATGATCCATGTACCCGTCGGTGTAGCTCTCCGAAGAGGTCGGCACGCCGGCCGGAACGCCGCCCGCCGTCTTGGCCCCGGGCAGACGCTCGTCGATGAACTTGACCGTACCGTCATCCAACCGGACCCAGGCGCCGACCACGGCCGCCGCGTTGACGGGCGCGGTGGCGCCCACGGCGCGACCGTTCATGTCCACGGGAGCGATGATCGTGCCCGCCCCGAACACGGTCTCACTGCCGCCGTCCCATTTGGGGCCCAGGTCGTTGTTGCTGTCCCAGAACCCGCGAACCATGTACTTGCCGGAAAATGAAAACTTGGTCGCTGCGGCGGCCGACCCCGCCAGGGCCGCCACCAGCAGAACACCCAAAGCCGATGCAAGGATCTTCTTCATCATGAGATGCTCCTGACTCGAAAATTAAGTTGACGTCTCTTTAAACCCGGATATTGCAGTCGGGTTTCTAACGCAGCGTCGAAATGCCCGGCGAAACGAGAAGTTGGACCGATTTTGGGCCGCGGGCGTATCCCAGGATACGTCGAGGTCAAAAAGCGGGAAACGAGCGATTCAGCCAACAGTTCGGCCCCGCAGTGGAAGCCGACTGCAATATCCGGGTCAAATAAATACAAATCGAACAGGATGGTCCGGAGTTAAATTTTTACCCGCCTGCTTTTCACCTTTACCCCCAAATAGTATGCCCGGGTCATGCACCTCCTTTCCCTGGCCGCGGCGGCCGGAAGTTCGATCCGTAAAGGATCAAGCCTCCCGGGTCGCCCGATCCCGAAGTTCGCGCCGCAGAATTTTTCCCACGGCGCTTTTGGGCAGGGCCTCGACGAAGAAGACCCGCTCAGGCGCCTTGAAGGACGATGTCCTGCCCTTGAAAAAATCCTTGATCTCCTGCTCGGACGGTCCGGCCTGCGACCGGGAGACCACGTAGGCCACCACCTTCTCGCCGTAAACCGGATCGGGCGCGCCCACGATCGCGGCCTCGGCCACGGCTTCGTGCTGGTAGAGGATGTCTTCGAGTTGGGCCGGGTAGATGTTTTCCCCGCCGCGAATAATCATGTCCTTCTTGCGGTCCACGATGAAAAGCCATCCCTCTTCATCCAGGTAGCCCATGTCTCCGGTGTGCAGCCAGCCGTTGCGCAGGGTTTTGGCCGTCTCTTCCGGCCGGTTGTGGTAGCCTTTCATGACCGCCGGCCCCCGCAGGACGATTTCGCCGATTCCACCGACCGGCAGCTCCCGGTCGTTCTCGTCCAGTATCTTCAGTTCGGTGTTGTAATAGGCCTTGCCGGCCGAGCCCGGCTTGTAGGGCCACGAAATGCGATTGGCCGAACCCAGGCCGACGCATTCCGTCTGCCCGTATATCTCGCGGACCCGGCAGCCGTATTTTTCCTGAAAGGCGCGGGCCACCTCGACGGGCAGGGGCGAGGCTCCGCAGACCACTTCCTCGATGGAAGAGAGGTCGTACTGATCCGCCTTGGGGTGGTTGAGGATAAAGATGAGCATGGTCGGCACCGCGCCCATGGTGTTGCAGCGGTGCTCCTGAATCAGGGACATGAACTGCTCCGGCTCGAACCAGGCCATCTGCACGCTGTATGAATCGGCCAGATTTTCCGGGATCAAATACCCCGAGTTCATGACCCCCACACCGAAGATGTGGGCCATGGGCAGAGCGCTCATGGTGATCCTCGGCGTGCCGATCAGGTGGTGCTCGGCGGCCTCCTGCGCGGCGTCGGCCGAGGCGTACAGATTCCCATGGGTGAGCAGCACGCCCTTGGGCCTGCCCGTTGTCCCGGCGGTATACATCATCAGGGCCAGGTCGTCCTCATCGATGTCAGGCAGAACCATTTCCGGTTCCTCTAACAGCAGGGTTTCCAGGCTGTACTCCGGAACCCGGGCCTCGAGGTCGTCCTGGCCGTCCCGGACCACGATCCAGCGAACGGAATCCAGACCCTGGACCGCCTCCCGGACCCGAGGCAGGCCCATCTGGTCCGTAATCACGCCCTGAGCCATCGAGTCCTCGAGGACGAAACGGATTTCAGGAGCCGTCAACACGAACATCACCGGCAACGCCGCGGCCCCGGTCCGGAAAATGCCGCCGAAGACCGGATAGACCAGGGGGGCGTTGATCATGCACATCAGCGCGAAGTCGCCCTTCGCGAGCCCCAGGCGGCCAAAGGCCCGATGCAGCCGCCGGCTGTAGTCCAGCAGCCTGGCGTTGGTGTACCTCCGGCCGTCAAAGACCAGGACCGTGCGCTCGCCCAAGCGCCGCAGCGACTCTTCCGCCAGCACAGGAATGTTCATCCCTCGCCTCCTTTTTTCTCTCATGGTTGACGCTTCTTGAACCGGTCCGTCGCGTCCGGCCCCCGTCCTAATGGGCCGAAAATCCGTCCGGAATGAAGTCCGGCGGCCGGACCTCGATCAGGTCGATGGCTTCGGCCGGACAGGTCACCTGGCACAGCCCGCAGCCCATGCATCGATCCGGCTCGGCGACCACGGCCAGGTCCGTCTCCATTTCGATGGCCCCGAAATAACAGCGATCCAGACAGGCGCCGCAGCCCGTGCAGCGGTCCGGATCGATCCGGGCCGTGAAACGGCTGGGGTCCACCGTCCGGATGCCGTACTTGACCAGCCCGGGGAAGTTCTGGCAGCAGCACGGGCAGCAGTTGCATATGACCGTGTGCATGCTCTTGAGATTGTTGACCGTGTGAATCAACCCCTCTTCTTCCGAGCGCTTCATCAGGGCCAAAGCCTCCTCCCGGTTCAGTTCCCGGCCGGTGCCGCGGGCCAGGGCATATCGGGCGGCGTTGTTCAACTGCAGGCAGCATTCCAGAGTGGTTTCGCACTTGCGGGCCGTCACCTTGCAGGTGCATCGGGTCACGGCCATGATCTCCGCTTCCTCGATGGCCTGCCGGACGTCTTCGAAGGCCAGAATCCGAGACTCGACCGGCACGGTCAATCCGACCGGGATGACGCGCATGACAGGCCGGGGCAGCCGGTCGGCCACGAGTTTGAAGACCTCGTAACCATCCTCCTCCATGAACTCCTGCCACAAATCCAGAAAGGCCGACGGCGCCTCCGGCCAGAGGATGCTCGAATCGTGGAACTGGACCGCGTCCCGGACCAGCCGATAAGCCGGAGGGTCGCTCTTCAGATTGGGAAAGGCCAGACCCTTGACGAACAAGGTCTTCAGCATCCCGTCCACGGACGCAACGTCCCGGCCCAGTCGCGCCGCCAGGCTTCCGGCCTCACCAGGCAGGGCCAGCAGCAGCTCGGCCTCCTCGGCGTCGGCCATCATCTCAATCAGCCGCACGATTCTGGGGAAACGGCTCAGACCCACCCGGCCAGCCAGTTCTTCATAGCGATCAGTCATGATTTTCTCCTTGGCCGGACCGGTCCGAACTCCCGGCCTCGGCACAATGAAGCAGGCCTAGGACCGTCTCCTTGGCCAAACGGCCCGCAGCAGCCAACCGGGGGGAATCGTTTAGAATCTGCTGATTCATGACCAGCCCGGACATCACGGCGATGATCATATCCACCACCGTGCCCGCATCCACGCCCCCTGTTTTTCCGCCCGCCAGACAGGTCTCGACGGGGCCGCGAAGCAGACGGGCCAGGTTGTCATACAACTCCTGGTAGTTCCGGTGGATGGTGTCGTGGCTCAGACTCAGATAAAAGCAGGCGTAAAACACCCGCCGGTCGATCAGCCCCATCTCCTCGGGACTGAAAAACAGGCCGAGCATGCGGGCCAGCCGCTCCCCGGGACTTTCAACGGACCGCCATTTGGGCGACACTTCCCGGACGAAACCGGTCAGGATCCGGACGACCAGGGCGTTGACCAAGTCCTGCTTGGTTTTGAAATAATGGGCGATGTGGCTGGGATACACCCCCATCCGATCAGCGATCTTGGCCAATGAGGCCCCTTCCAGGCCTTCCTCGGCCAGGACCTGGTAAAAATGGTCCAAAATTTCCGATTTTCTTTCGCGAGCCAGGCTTTTTCTCCCCACTAATCTCTCCCAACTTTGTTTGAATGACCAAACAATAAATAATGTCGGCCGGCCTGTCAATCAAAAAATACGCCTTTTCGAAAATCACTTGCCTTGGCCCTCAAAGGCGCTCAGATTCCAGACGGTCGGGGGATACATCCATACCCGGGGAGGTGCAGGAATGGTCAAGATGAATTTAGGCGGCCGGATCGCCTTGGTGGCCGGGGCGAGCCGGGGAGTGGGGCGGGGCGTGGCCCTGGGGCTGGGTGAAGCCGGGGCCGTGGTCTACGTGGCGGGACGGACCCGGGCTCCCGAGGAGGCCTCCGAGGGGCTGCCGGGCACGATCGAGGAAACGGCCCGTATGATCGACGACCTGGGCGGACGAGGACTGGCTGTTCAGTGTGATTTCCGGGACGACGCGGCCGTCCACTCCTTGTTCGACCGGGTCTCCGCTGAGCAGGGCGGTTTGGACCTGCTGGTCAATTGTGTCTGGGGCGGTTACGAGGGGATGGTCGAAGCGGACGGCCGCTACACCTGGGAGGCCCCATTCTGGGAACAGCCCATGTGGCGCTGGGACGCCATGTTCGAGGCCGGCCTCCGGGCCGCGTACTCGGCCGGCCGGTTGGCGGCCCGCTTGATGACGGCCCGGCGAAGCGGGCTTATCGTCAATATGTCCTACTGGGCGGCCCGGAAATACATGGGCAATACCGCTTACGGCGTCAGCAAGGCGGCCACCGACCGGCTCACGTCGGACATGGCCAGTGAAATCCGGCCCTACGGCGTGGCCGTGGTTTCCCTGTACCCCGGCCTGGTCCGGACCGAGCGGGTCATGAGGGCCGTGGAGTTCGGCGCGCCTCTGGACCTGGACCAATCGGAATCGCCACAGTTCATCGGCCGGGCCGTTGCCGCCCTGGCCGCCGACCCGAGGATCATGGAACGAACCGGGCGCTTTCTGGTGGCCGCCGAACTGGCCGTGGAGTACGACTTCACCGACGTGGACGGAAACCGGCCCCGTGCCTTGAGTCTGGAGTCGGCCTGAAGGCGCCGGGAGGTCGGTCCGGAAGTTAAATATTGAAATAAAGTAGTATAATCGGAAATATATAGCAATGGTCGGGGCGGGTGTTTTATTGTTTACTGATTTGTGATAATGTGATAATCCACGCCGAGATCAAGGAAAGCCGAGCCATTATATGGAACTGGGACTACTCGATCGTATCAGGACGCGTCCTGAAGGAGACGAGGACTTTTCCGCCCGCAAACTCGACGGATTCGTCCAGTACGAGCCGCGTCCCTTTTCCACCCTGGAAATCGAACCGACCACCCGCTGCAATCTGTTCTGCCCTTCCTGTCCCCGTGTGACCTATCAGGCCTGTTGGATCGACCAGGACATGAGCATGGAGACGTTCGAACTCGTCTCCCGGGCCTTCAACCGGTTCGACACGATCCATTTTCGAGGCTGGGGCGAGCCGCAGTTGAACCAGGCCTTCCCGGAAATGGTGCGCCGGGCCTATCAGAGCGGGGCTCGGCTGGTATTGACCACCAACGGCGTGCGCCGTCTGGACCCGGGGCTGGCGGCCTATTTCAGGGCGATCATCTTTCGGCTCGACTACGCTCGCGCATCGACTTACGAGCGCCGTAATCCGGGGGTGCGTTTCAACCGGGTCATCTTCAACATCAGTCACGTGCTGCACCACCGGGATTCCAACGGTCTGTCCCGGCCGGCGGTCATCCTGCTGCTGGCCAAGAACAAGTTTTCTCTGACCGAACTGCCCAGCTATCTCGATACCGCCATCCGGCTCTGCCCGGACCAGGTCATTCTCTACCACCCGTACTTTCACGTCCGCGGCGTGGACGAGCGGGGCTGCCTGCCTTCGGATTTGGCCCCGGACCTGATCGACCATATCGACCATGTCCTGGACACCGAAGCCCGTCAGGCCGACCTGGACATGGTCAACATGCCTCTGGACGGGCATCCGGCCCTGGAATGCGGATTCGACCCGGAGAGGGACGTTTTCGTCAACTGGGCCGGACGGACCTCCATCTGCCGCAATACGGCCCTGCCGGTGGCCAGCGGGACTTTTGTCCGCATCTATAGGGGCCGGGAGGAGTTCCTGACCACGCATTTGTTCGGAAGTCTGCTGGACCGTCCTATCGAGGAAATCATTGGCGACCGGTCATACCGCCATTTTGTCCGGGGTTGTCTCGATGCCAAAATGAACGACGGACGGCCGGATTCGGGGCCAAACGGCCATGCGGTACTGCGGCCCGCCGGGGCGGACCGCTGCCCGAACCATTCGGGGGAACGCCTCAGGTCCTGCCTCTGTCGTGGGCGACGACCGGCAGAATAGTCCGTCGCAACGTTTCGACCACTTCCCGAACCACGCCGGCCGCTTCGGCCCGATGCGCTCCCTGCATGGTCAACGGATCGTCGCGCAGCAGTTCCTCCCGGTAGCCCAGGGGCCGGATGGTCTGGATGAAGGAGTCGGGCATTTTGTCCGGGGGGTCCTCTCCGTTCATGACGGCCCAGGCCAGGGTCCAGGCCCGGGCCACGTTGACCAGATGATACCCGCCGCCGCCCAGGGCCACCCAGGGCAGCCCCAGGCCCTTGAAGGTCCGGACCGCTTCGAGAAAGCCGTTGTTGGTCAGGCAGAGGTTGGTCAGCGGGTCGGTCCGGAAGGTGTCCACGCCGAGCTGGGTTACCAGGATGTCGGGCCGGAAGGCCGCCAGCAGGTCGGGCACCAGTCCCTTGAAGGCCGTCAGGAACAGTTCGTCGTCCGTGCCCGGCATCAGCGGCGCGTTGGCCGAGTATCCCTGCCCCCGACCCCGGCCCGTCTCGAAGACGAAACCCGTGCCCGGAAAAAGCGTCCGGCCATGCTGGTGCAGGCTGACCGTCAGGACCTCGTCCGTGTCGTAAAAAGCCGCCTGGACGCCGTCCCCGTGGTGGGCGTCGATGTCCACATAGGCCACCCTCAGACCGCGGGAGACCAGGTCCTTGATCACGATGACCGCGTCATTGACGTAGCAGAAACCCGCGGCCCGGCCGGCCATGGCGTGGTGCAGGCCGCCGGCCATGTTGAAGGCGATATCGGCCCGGCCTTCGGCCACCAGGCGTCCACACATGATCGAGGCCCCGGTGGTCAACAGGGACCATTCCCACAATCCGTTGAAAACCGGGTTGTCGCCCGGCCCGATTCCGAAGGCCACGGCCTCTTCCACGGGACACCGTCCATGACCGCACTTTTTGAGCACGTCCACATATTCGGGGCGGTGATGGGACAGCACCTGCTCCTGGGTGGCCGGTTCGGTCTGGTGATAGGTCATGTCCGGCAGGTCGAGGAGGCCGTAGGCACGGATCAGGTCGTGGGTCAGACGAAGGCGTTCGACCCGGAGCGGGTGGTCCGGTCCGTAGTCGTATTCGAAATACGAATCGGTATAAACGAAAGCCGTTCTGGCGCTCATACCTCACACTCCCCGTGTATCAAAATGCCGCCATTGTACCCGCTTCTCCGGCCGGGCGCAAGAAAAGTCCATCCCGAACCCCGTTCGGTTCCCTGGCCCGATGCGTGATCGATAACCGGCCTAGGCGAGATTCGTCCGGCCACCGATCCCGTCGATCCAGGGCGCGATCCGCGCATGTCGCCGTTGGATTGAAAAAAACCGGGGAAATGATATCATCATTCTACGGCTTGGCGCGAACAGGGGCGGTCGCTCGGCCAGTAGATAATAAAAATCGAGGTTCCCGCTTATGAACGAGGAGATACTGACCGAATTCATAGAAGAGGCCCGCGACCATCTCCAGTCCGCCAACTCGCACCTGTTGGCCCTGGAGAACGACTTCAGCCGTTCGGACGAACTCAACGGCCTGCTGCGCAGTCTGCACAGCATCAAAGGCAACGCGGGTTTTCTGGACCTCAACGATATTTACGGACTGCTCCACAAGGCGGAGAACATCCTCCAGACGGTCCGGGAGGACAACTGCGCCCATTGCACCCCCGGGCTGGTCGACGCGCTGTTCAAGGTGCTCGATGCCCTCGAAACCATGATCGACCAGGTGGAAAGGCAGGGGAGCGACCGGATCGGCGGACTCGATCTGCTCGTCCACCAGCTCGAACAGATCGAAACCGTGCTGGACCGGATGAACGTCGAGAAGGCCTCGGCGGAGGTCGAGGCCTCCCTGGCGGCGGATGAACCGGAGGAACCGGTCTCGGTCCGACCCGAGCCGGCGGATGACGGGACCGCGGAAGCCGGGCCCGCAGCCCCCGATCATTATGAAGGATTTGAGGGACTGCTGGAAACCCTGACCCAGGCCGCCGGCAAAGGCCCGGGGGACCCGGCCCTGGATCGCTTTTTCGAGATGCTCGATCGGGTCCAGGTCGGAATGAAGTCCGTGGCCGGGCCGAACACCCGTCTGGCCCTGGAAATCATGGATGATTTCATGGCCGAGTTTCAGTCCCGGGACGGGTTCGCCGATCGGGCCGGGTGGATGCTTTTGGAAAAACTGGTCAGGAATTTAACGGCCTGGATGGCGGTTGAGGAATCGAAAGCCCCGGGTCCGATCCTGATGAAACTGGCGCAAGACGATCTCCGAGGCGAAGGTCACGCCCTGGAGGCTCGGGTTGCGGGTCTGTCCGGACGAGGTCCGATCTCACTGATCGTCGACCTGCGTTCGATCCAGGTGCTCCGGAGCCGGGAGGTCGGCAACCTGGTCGCGGTGTTGAAGAAGGTCCCGGACCGAAGCCGGATCGGCCTGGTGCTTGATCCGGGCGGGCAGGGCGGACTGATCCGGGTCCTGAAAATCCTAGGGCTGGACAAGGTCTTTCAATTTTTCGACGACGAGGTCCAGGCCGTAACCGCGTTGAATTGACTCCCTGACCCGGCGGCGCAGCCCGTTGGCGGCCAGATGGGCCTGACGCAACGGTTCGGGCTGGCGAAAACCGGCTGTCATGGCCAGGACCAGCCGCACGGCGCCGGGTGTATCCATGAGATGGCCGGGAGAGACGAAGACCGGACTGACGCCGGTCCGGGTCCTGACCACGGCCCCTGCCTTGACTTTTCCATGGAACAAGGGCCTTGACGCCCCAACCCGGTCTTCCACCGGCTGGTACCTTCCGACCAGGCGCGTTTTAGCGCAGCCGATGGCCGGTGCATCCAGCCACGGGCCGGCGAAAGGCGCCAGGGCGGCCAGAAGCACGGGAGCCTCCCGAAAGGTCAGAAGTCCGGTGATATAGGGAAAGCTGTCCGGTCGCAAGGCAGCCGTTTTTTCCAGGACCCGGCCGCCGCCGCGACATGCAAGCGCCGGCGGAAACGACGCCGGCGGACCAGTGGTTTCAGCCGTTCCTGGAGGGTCCTGGCCCGACTGGGATCCAGGGACCAGGAATGCCGTAGGGGGCGGATGATCGAAGGACGGGTCGGGAGGGAAGGGGAGCATCCGGGTCCGCCTGACGAGGAAAGGGACTGAACCGTCACAATCGAAAACCGGGGCCTCGCTACGAAGCCGAATGCAGTATCCGGGTTTAAATGAGGTCGTCCCAGTCCAGTTCCGGGTAGAGTCGCCGGGCGCAGTCAGGGCACAGACTATGGCTGAACCGCGCCTCGCTGCGCTCTTGAATGTACCGCTCCAGCGTCAGCCATTCACCCTGGTCGTCGCGGATTTTTTTGCAGCCCGAACAGATGGGCAGCAGTCCGCTGAGCCTCTTGATTTCCGACAGCGCTTCCTGAAGCTTGTTGAGCAGAGCCTGCCGCTCCTGGTCCGCCTTGGCCTTGTATAGCGCAACGGTCATGGACGCCTTGAGTTCGCGAGTGTCCAGCGGCTTGATCAGGTAACCGTAGGATTCGGTCTCGCCTGCCCGCCCGATGGTTTCGTCATCGTGATAGGCCGTCAGGAAAATGATCGGAATATCATGTGTCTCGCGAATGCGGCGGGCCGCTTCGACCCCGTCCATCCCACCGGCCAGATGAATGTCCATCAGGATGATGTCCGGTCTGTCCTCGCCGGTCCGGGCCACGGCCTCCTCGCCGGTGGTCAGCAGCGCGACGACCGAATACCCCAGATTGGTCAGGGCGGCTTCGATATGCCGGGCCACCAGAATCTCATCTTCCACGATCATGACCTTTTCGCCCGACATGTCCGCTTGCCCTTTCCGGGATGCCCCTGTCCTTTTAACTAAAACGTAAACCGTGTTCCCGGGCTTTTGTCAAGCCCCTAAGCCTGCCCGGGGGATTCGACCGGGTTTTCCACCGCCCATTTTCATAGTGGGTTTTGCCGCACAGGACATGAAGGTTTCCCCGGCAAGCGGGAACCCGTTCCATCAACCGCCTGCCCCTTTTTTTACATCAGGGCCTTTTCTTTACATTTTTGTGTCGTATCGGTCATATTTTTGTAACAATTATCCGAAATACAGTGCCTCTTATATGGCAATCTCCCATGGGAGTGCTATAAATATCTTATTAAGGACGGTATTCCGCAATGCAGACCAAAGTGCTGGTGGTGGAGGACGAACCGGACCTCCTGGACCTGATCGAGTACAATCTGAGCCAGGCCGGCTTCCAGGTGTTCAGGTCCACCAATGGTCTCGACGCCCTGGAGATGATTCGCAAGAAGAAGCCGGACCTGGTGGTGTTGGACCTGATGTTGCCGGGCCTGAACGGCAAGGAGGTCTGCCTCCGGCTTCGGGCCGACGGGGAAACACGGAATCTGCCCATCGTCATGCTCACGGCCAAGGCTGAGGAAGTGGACCGCATCGTGGGATTCGAGATCGGGGCGGACGACTATTTGACCAAACCGTTCAGTCACCGCGAGTTGATTCTCCGGATCAGGGCGGTTCTAAAGCGGTCCCAAGGCGAGGCGACCCAGCCGGTTTCGCTTCACTTTCCCGGACTGATCATCGATCCGGATCGTCACCGGGTCGAGATCCAGGGCGATGAGATCGATCTGACGGCCACGGAGTTCAAGCTCCTGATTCACCTGGCCGGCCGGGCGGGGCGGGTCCAGACGCGGGAAATGCTTCTGGACGAGGTCTGGGGCTATCCGTACGAGGGCTATGCCCGAACCGTGGACACCCATATCCGGCGTTTGAGGAAGAAGATGGGACCGCAGAAGGAATACATCGAAACCATCCGGGGGGTGGGCTACCGCTTCCGGGAAAAGGCGCAGGCGTGAAAGGGTCTTTAAGAAATCTGATTTTGGGAGCCTGTCTCCTCGTTGTCTTGTGCACGCTGGCTTTTGTGGCCACGTTTCTGCAGCGTTCCCTCCGGGAAGAGATGACCGTCCAGGTCCGGGAGGGCATGGCCAAAAACCTCAGGCTTTGCCGGGAGATCATCTCGAAACGCTGGACCGTGGGTGCGTCCATGAGCGAGACCGACCAGTTGGCCGATCTGCTCGGCCGGACCCTGAATCTGCGCCTAAGTCTGATTTTGCCGGACGGCGTGGTGGCCGGCGACTCGGAGCAGAGCATCGAAGACCTGTCTCAACTCGAAAATCACGCCGGCCGGCCGGAAGTGATTCACGCCCTGGCCGGCGGATTCGGCTGGAGCCAGCGCTACAGTTCGACATTGCGCATGAACCTGCTCTATGTCGCCGAACTGTTGGGGCGGCCCGACGCACCCCTGCTGGTCGTGCGCCTGGCTCTGCCCCTCAGGGAGATGGAAGAGAGTCTGTCGGAGGTCCGGGACCTGATACTCCTGGCCTCGCTGATCGGAGTGGTCCTGTCCCTGGGCGTGGCCTTTTTCGTGGCCCAACGCATCTCCCGTCCGGTCAAGGAACTGACCCGCACGGCCCTGGACATCGCCTCCGGAGACCTGACCAAAAGGCTGCGCCGCTACCCGGCCCATGAAGTCGGGGAGCTGGGCCGGGCCTTCGACCGCATGGCCGAGCACCTTCAGGAAGAGATCGTGGCCGTAACCCAGGCCCGGGACCGGCTGGAGGCGATACTGCGAGGCATGGTCGAAGGGGTTCTGGTGACCGACGAATCCGGGGCCATTACCTTGGCCAACCGGGCCTTGCGCAGGATGTTGAACCTGATGATCAGTCCCATCGGGCGCCGGCCCTCGGAAATCATGCGCAACGCGGAACTCATCGAGGCCATTCGGCGGGTTTCGACGGACAATCCGGTCATTTCGCTGGAAGTCCGGACCCTCTATCCCAGTCCGCGGATTCTCGAGGTGGTCGTGGCCGCCCTGCCCGGCATCATGGGACGCTCCGGCGTCGTGGCCGTGTTTCACGACATCACCCAGCGGAAACAGGTCGAGGAAATGAGACGGGACTTCGTGGCCAACGTGTCCCATGAACTCCGCACTCCCCTGGCCGCCGTTCGAGGCGCCGTCGAGACCCTGCTCGACGGGGCCCTGGAAGACCCCATGCACCGGCGCCGGTTTACCGAGGTCATCGAACGGCATGTCAAGCGCCTTGAAAGCATGGTCTACGATCTGCTCGAACTGGCCCGCTTGGAGTCCGGACAGGCCTCTGTTCAGCTCGAGTCCGTGGATGTGGCGGAACTGATGGGGACGGTCAGGACCGCTTTGGCCGCTCCGGCCTCGGAGCGGGGCGTTGAAGTGCAGATCGATCCCCCGGAACAAACGGTCCGGATCACCGGACAACGGCGTCAGTTGGAACAGGCCCTGGGCAACCTGCTGGACAACGCCATCAAATACGTCGGGCCGGAAGGGCGGGTCCGGATCGCGGCATGCCGGGATAATGACCAGGTTCGGATCGAGGTCGTCGATAACGGTCCCGGCATCGCGCCCGAGCATCTGGGCCGGATTTTCGAACGATTCTACCGCGTGGACAAGAACCGTTCCCGGGAGTTGGGCGGGACGGGACTGGGGTTGTCCATCGTCAAGCATATCGCTCAGACCCACGGAGGCCGGGTCGAGGTGGACAGCTTCCCGGGCCGGGGCAGTACGTTTCGTCTGATCCTGCCCGTCGAAGTGGCCCCGAGCCCGTCCTGACATTATAATTATCTGAAATTATAAAGTAAAAACTATAATTGAGACAATGGAAAAGGTTTCTTAATTGTCTTGTGCCCGTCACATGTATGTAACAATTCAGGCCTAACTTCATCATCGAAATTGGGGGGCGCCCAAATTAAATGACCGAGCAAGGTAAAAATGAACAAGCAACACAAAAAGGAGTTAGGACTCATGAAATGGTTTAAAGGATTGACGGTTCTTTTCGCATTGGTGATTGCGGCCACGATGATGGCCCCGAACCCGGTTATGGCCGAGGACAAGATCAGCCTGACGGGTTCGACCACGGTTCTGCCCATCGCCCAGAAGGCGGCGGAAGATTACATGAAGATGCACAAGGACATGAACATTTCCGTGGCGGGCACGGGTTCCGGCGACGGCATCAAGGCCATCATCGACGGCATGGCCGACATCGGCAACTCCTCACGGGAAATCAAGGGCAAGGAATTCGAGGCGGCCAAGGCCAAAGGGGTCACCCTGGTCCCGCACACGGTGGCAATGGACTGCATCGTGCCCATCGTCCATCCCTCCAACCCGGTTTCCGGCGCGACCAAGGACCAGCTCAAGGGGATATTCAACGGCAGCATCAGCAACTGGAAGGAAATCGGCGGCGAAGACAAGCCCATTGTCGTGGTTTCCCGCGACTCCAGTTCAGGCACCTTCGGCGCCTGGGGCGAGATGGTCCTTCACAAGGATCGGCTGCGTCAGGATGCCCAGATGCAGGCGTCCAACGGCGCGGTGCTGCAGACCGTGGCCGGCAACAAGTACGCCATCGGGTACGTGGGTCTGGGCTACGTCAAGTCGTCCATCAAGCCGCTGACCGTCAACGGCGTCATGGCCGGCGTGGCCACGGCCAAGGACAAGAGCTATCCGATCTCCCGGGCGCTGTTCATGATCACCAACGGCGAGCCCAAGGGGGCCAGCAAGGACTTCCTGAGCTTTGTCATGGGGGCCGAGGGCCAGAAGATCGTAGCGGAAGAAGGGTTCATCCCGCTCAACTAGGGGCTTCACATATGACAGGCGGCAGGGGCTTCGGCCCCGCCGCCCTTTCAAAAAAACCGGCGATCGGTGTCGGACTTGACGCGAGTCGTCCTGGTTTTTCGAGTGGGATAAAGGTTTATGGAGGCCATGTCGATTTCAGACACAGCGGCCGAGGCCGCGCGGGGGCTCGGAGTGAAGGCTGAAAAGCCGGCCGGCGGCGTACATCTTACAGCCTGGACCGAACGGGGGGATGCCACGGCCAGGCGGTTCTTTACGGCCACGGCCCTGATCTCCCTGGTGATCATGACACTGATCATGATCTTTCTTTTTCAGGAAGGACTCGGCCTGTTCAAAACATACAGCATAACGGACTTTCTCTTCACGAACGAGTGGTATCCCACGGATGAGGCCAACCCGGCCTACGGGATTCTGGCCCTGATCATGGGCTCGATCATGGTCACCCTGCTTTCCTCCCTGATCGCCATACCCCTGGGCGTCGGGTCGGCCCTGTACCTTTCGGCCGTGGCCAGGCCCCGGGTCCGGGAATGGGTCAAGCCGGGCATCGAGTTGTTGGCCAGTCTGCCCTCGGTCGTCCTGGGCTTCGTGGGCATGATTGTCATCGCCCCGTTCATGCAGAAGGTCCTGGACATACCGACCGGCCTGAACATTTTGAACGCTTCCTTCATCCTGGCCCTGATGGCCATTCCCACTATCAGCAGCATTTCGGAAGACGCCATGTACAACGTGCCGAAGGAATGGCTCGAAGCCTCCTATGCCCTGGGGGCCAACCGCTGGGAAACGGTCTGGAACGTCTGGATTCCGGGCGCCCTGTCCGGAATGGGCACGGGGGTCGTCCTGGGCATGGCCCGCGCCATGGGCGAAACCATGGTCGTCTTGATGGTCGCCGGGGGAGCGGCCCAGATACCGACCAGCCTGTTTCAGTCGGCGCGTCCGCTGCCGGCGACGATCGCGGCCGAGATGGGCGAGACTCCAGTGGGCACCGAACACTATTTCGCCCTGTTCGCCATCGGCATCGTGCTGTTCCTGATGACCCTGGCCTTCAGCCTGCTGGCCGCGTATATTTCCAAGCGTTTCCAGATGAAAGGTTCGGCCACCCTATGAGCAACGACCAGGCCGCTTACACGCGACACCTTCGATCCAGGAAAATCAAGGAATTAGTCGCCTTTTCCCTTTTTCGTCTGACTGCCGTCATCGTCATCGGGAGCCTGGGCGGCATCATCCTTTTTCTGTTCATGCAGGGGATTTCGGCTATCAACTGGACCTTTCTGACCGACGTGCCCCGTAATGCCATGACCCAGGGAGGCATCTTTCCGGCCATTGTCGGCACCCTGCTCCTGACCGCGGGCGCCATGCTGGTCGCCCTGCCTCTGGGCGTGGCTTCGGCCATCTATCTGAGCGAGTACGCCACTGAAGGGCGGATTCTGACCATTATCCGCTTGGGCATCCAGAATCTGGCCGGGGTGCCGTCGGTCATTTTCGGCCTGTTCGGCCTGGCCCTGTTCTGCGTTTTCTTCAAGTTCGGCATCAGCGTGTTGTCCGGCTCCCTGACCTTGGGTTTCCTGATTCTGCCCACGGTCATATCGGCTTCCGAGGAAGCCTTGCGCCAGGTCCCGGCCACCTTTCGAGAGGCATCCCTGGCCCTGGGCGCCACGCGCTGGCAGACCATCCGAAAGGTCGTTCTGCCCGCGGCCCTGCCAGGCGTCCTGACCGGCAGCATTCTGGGCGTGGGGCGGGCGGCCGGAGAAACCGCGCCCATCATGTTCACCGCCGCCACATTCTACACCTTGCGGTTGCCCGGTTCTCCTCTGGACGAAGTCATGGCCCTGCCTTTCCATATCTACGTCCTGGCCACGGCAGGCACCCATATCGAACAGACCCGGCCTCTCCAATACGGAACGGTTCTGGTCCTGATCACACTGGTCCTGGGCATGTGCCTGTCGGCGATTATCATACGGGCGCGTATGAGACGGAAAAAAAGATGGTAGATTCGAAGGTACCGAACCATCGCGAGCCCGTGCTCCAAGTCGAGCACCTGAACTTTTATTATGGCGATTTCAAGGCCCTCAAGGACATCTCCATGGACATCCAGCGCAACCTGGTTACGGCCTTCATCGGCCCCTCCGGGTGCGGCAAGTCCACGTTTCTCAGGCTTTTCAACCGCATGAACGACCTGATTCCGGGCACCCGGGTCGAAGGAAGCGTGCTGCTGGACGGGGACGACCTCTACGGTCAGGGAGTCGATCCGGCCTCGATCCGACGGAGAATCGGCATGGTCTTCCAAAAGCCCAATCCCTTTCCCAAGTCGATATATGCCAATGTGGCCTACGGACCCAGGCTGCACGGAATCAAGGATCGGTCCCGCCTGGATGAGGTCGTGGAAAACGCGCTGAAATCAGCCGCCCTGTGGAATGAGGTTGCCGATATTCTCAACCAGTCGGCCATGGAACTTTCCGGAGGTCAGCAGCAGCGCCTTTGCATCGCCCGGGCCCTGGCCATGGAACCGGAAATCCTGCTCATGGATGAACCCACATCCGCCCTGGACCCCATTGCCACGGCCCGGATCGAAGAGCTTGTCAAGGAACTGAAAACGCATTATACTGTGGTCATTGTGACTCACAATATGCAGCAGGCGGCGAGGGTCTCCGATGAGACCGCATTTTTTTATATGGGTGAATTGATCGAGATGGGCAACACCGAGAAGCTGTTCACCCGTCCCGGCAAGGCCCAGACCGAGCAATACATTACCGGCCGCTTTGGGTAGAGAAAGGATCAGACGTGGTTGCGTCCCATTTTCACGAACAGATGAAAAGACTCAACGAGGACCTGCTCAAGATGGGCGGACTGGCCGAAGAGGCAGTCGATCAGGCTAGCCGGTCCTTGATTACGCGGACTCGGGCCGACCTGGCCCGCCAGGTCATTCGCAACGATTCCCGGGTCAACGACATGGAAAACGGCATCGACGAGCAATGCATCAAGCTCCTGGCGACCCAACAGCCCGTGGCCGTGGACCTGCGCTTTTTGACCGCCGCCCTGCGTATCAGCGCCATCCTGGAACGGACCGGCGACGAAGCGGTCAACATCGCCGAGCGGGCCCTGGTCATCCATGAACTCAATCCCATGGATGAAATTCCCCCGACCCTCATGGAAATGTCCGTCCTGGCCCAGGAGATGACTCGTAAAAGTCTGGACGCCTTTGTCCGCAAGGACGTCAGCCTGGCCTACGACGTCTGCTGCCAGGACGACGAACTCGACGACCTCAACCGCCGGCTGCTCGAGGAAATGATCCGCTGGATGATGGATGAGCACCGTCTGATCCGACGAGGCGTGGAACTGATCCTGGCCGGCCGGCATTTCGAGCGCATAGGCGATCAGGCCACCAACATCGCCGAAGCCGTGGTCTTTCTGGTCGAAGGCCTCGAGATTCGCCACCAGGGCGGAGAAATCTGCCAGGACGCCATCAAGGAACGGACCTCCTCAGGCAATTCAAACCAGAAATAGTTCGCCGACCACTTACGGCCGGCTCCCGTGGATGGACCTCCATGGAGCCGGTCCGTTTTATTTCCCCGATGATTCAAGGGGCCGCCTGGTTCGATGGATGAAGCTCGTGCCATTTGGGTCCTCCGGCACACATGACGATGTTTCGAGAGCGTAAACCTCGAACCTCGCCTTGCCCCCTGATTTCCGCCACAACCGAAGACAACTCATGAATCGTACCGGTTAACCCGGATTTCTTGCTTGCATATCAGAGTGCTTCACACCGTACCGGGTATGACCGTGCCTGATTCAAACGGCCGTCAACCCGGAAAAACGATTTGAATCACAAAGACAATTGCCTGCATTTGCCAAATAATATCCAGCGAGGGGTTGAAATAATAAAAGCCGCACCATTATCGGTATTTCTGATTGAAAATAGATGAATCCCATAACAAATTCCTGCATTGAAAGGAGCTGGACGGGCGGCAGGCATGTATTCCCGGGGGTATGGCAACCTGAGGACTTGACAAAAGGGGGTGGGTCTGCAACTATAAATTGAAAGAAGGGCAAACCACAACAGTCGCCGGATCCTGGGGGCTCGAGGCGACTGCCGGGGGTAAGGGGGGCGAAGCACAAGCGGCTCACCCCGGGGTTTCCTTTACAAGGCAGTACCATGAAAGACGATCTTGAAGCAATGGAGGGGCCCGGGGGCTCGCAGGCTTCGTTACCGTGCTTACCGTTCGGTTCGATTACGCCGGAACCGGAAGCCGATACATTTGTGGGCCGTTGGGGGCTTTGCGAAGGCGGTTCGGCCTCGTTTTTAGAGGGCATGGGCGCCGGCATCGTTGTGGGGCGAGGAGGGGGTATTTATTCGGTCACGAGCCGCGCCCTCGATATTTTGGGATGTTCCTGCAAGGAGGCGGCTTCACGGTCGTTTTACGATTTCATCGATCCCGAGGA
>Ga0180009_10003003_pt1 | contig 19505 bp, 14 predicted proteins | sample OS_PC_MetaG_FD_123537 | JGI IMG/M metagenome (GOLD analysis project Ga0180009, IMG submission 123537) | Groundwater microbial communities from the Aspo Hard Rock Laboratory (HRL) deep subsurface site, Sweden - OS_PC_MetaG | ecosystem: Environmental > Aquatic > Deep subsurface > Groundwater...
GGAACCCAGGACCTCTCAACTCTGGACTGTAGACTCTCGACTGTGCAGCCTACGAGGTCTGGTGCACCGGCAAACTTGACTCAACCGTCACGCTCCGGCGTAATCAAGGCCTCTAGCAGCGTTGGCAGCTACAGCTCGAGCAGCTCTCCGGTCGTGATCACCGTTCCTCCATGAGGGCGGGTCCAGCTCTGGCGGATGTCGACGAATCCGGCGTTGAGCATCGCGCCGGTGAGCTCCTCGGGGGCGTGGCGGGCCCGCGTGAGGAGGCGCACGGTCGGGCTCGGGCTCAGGCGGTCCGCCAGCACCAGATGCCCCGGGGCGCGCAGCAGCCGACTCCAGCCCGCCAGTGCTCCCGCCCAGTCGACCATCCTGTCGAGGATCCGGACGGCGACCACGACCTGGAGGCTGGCCGGCGCCAGCGGCAGATCGAGGGGGTCAGCCCGCAGGAGCGTCGGCTGCAGCGACCCCAGCATGCGACGCAGCCGCCGATGCCGGCCGGGGCTGACGAGCACCGCACGGCCGCGCACGTCATCGTCGAGCAGTGTGGTCAGCTCCCGCAGTACCGGGAGCTCGCCCATCAGCAGCAGTGTCCCGGCGGGCTGGAGCTGTCTCAGCCGGTCGCGGATGCCGAGCGCAAGGATCTGAGCGTCGCCCATGGCTCTGACATATCGACAAACGCAGGCGGGAGCAAGGAGATCAGATGGCGGGGCACGCGGCACATGCGCTGCGCGCAGTCCACATCTTGCGCGCTCGACCCGGACTCCAGGGGAGGCCCCCGGCCTCGCGCGCGTGCAGGCCGACCAGCAGGATCAAGAGGGCCGAGACGTACTCGAGGCTGAGCAGCTCCTGGCTGCCGGCCCTGATGGGAGGCGGTCCGGGGATCGACATCTCCGGTGTGAGTCGGGCTGCCATCACGCTGCCATCGCCTCGGCTGCCATCGCGTCGGGCTGGGCGGCCTCGGCCAGAGCCACGAGCCGGTTTCGGATCTTGTTCTTCTTGGAGTAGACGGTCTTGACAGAGATATTCATGGCGCGGGCCACTTCGGCCGGCTGGAGCCCGTGTCCGTAGTACAGCTCCAGGAATCGCTGGTCGCGGGGGGAGAAGTCCATCGCCAGGTGGTTCAATCGGCGATAGCGCTCCTGCTCCAGCAGCTGATCGAGCGGGCTGGGGCAGCTGTCCTCTCGCTCCACGAAGCCGTCGATCCGGTCCAGCACCGGCTGCCGGGCGGTGACCCTCAGGTGGTCGTAGGAGGTGTTGATCGTGATCAGGCCGATCCAGCTGCCGAGCTTGCTGCCGCGGTCGGGGTCATATGCGCGGAGCTTCCTCATGTCGTTGCGAAGCAGGTTGAGGCAGACCTCGCTGAAGATCTCGTTTACATCCTCGTTGGACAGGACCGACTCGTACTTGCACAGCACCTTGGTGATGCAGCGGAAGATCAGGCCCCTGAAACGTCGGATCAGCTCTCGCCATGCATGTTCGTCCTGGGCCAGGACTTGCTCCAACAGCTCAAGGTCGCTCAGCGTCGTGTGGTGTGTTGGACGTCTCATCGCTCTCTCCTGCTATGACCCCTGTGCGCTGAATTGGTTCGCCCTAGGTACTAACGCAAGGCGGGTGCCAAAGTTTTACCCCAGCCACGAATGGATAACGCTCCCGGTTCGCAAGGACTTACAGCGAGTTGCGCGCGACGGCTCGGCCAAGGATCTCGCCTGTGTTCGTGCTGACACAGCGGGTGGCCTACAGATTGCCGCATTGACAACTACGCACTGGCGAGGGCGCCACGCAGCTTGTGTGCAAAGGTAGGCAGGACCAGGTCGCTCGGTCAGGCGATCCGCACGGCGCCGGCCCAGCGCGTCAGGTAGGCCTGTCGCTTGTTTGGGCTCATCGAGGGCTCGAAGGTGCGATCGATGGCCCAGGACTGGAGGATGTCCCGGGGCTCCTTCCATACGCCGGTCGCCAGGCCGGCGAGGAAAGCCGAGCCGAGCGCCGTGGTCTCGATCACCTTCGGCCGCACGATCGGCAGCTCGAGGATGTCGGCCTGGAACTGCATCAGCAGGTTGTTGGCCGAGGCGCCGCCGTCGACCTTGAAGGACGCCAGGGGCTGGTCCATGTCACGGCTCATGGCGTGGGACAGGTCGTGGATCTGGAGCGCGATGCCGTCCAGGGTGGCGCGGGCCAGGTGCGCGGCCGTGGTCCCACGTGTGATGCCAGTGATGACACCCCGGGCGTCGGGGCGCCAGTGGGGAGCACCGAGCCCGACCAGCGCGGGGACGAAGACCACGCCGCCGCTGTCCGGCACCTGGCGGGCCAGAGCCTCCACCTCCGAGGCCTTGCCGAACAGCCCCAGCCCATCTCGCAGCCACTGCACCGCCGCCCCGGCGACGAAGGCGCTGCCCTCCAGCGCATAGACCGCCGGCTGATCGCCGATCCGCCAGGCCACCGTCGTGAGCAACCCGCTCCTCGACTCGACCGGCCGTTCGCCGGTGTTGACCAGCAGGAACGCACCAGTGCCGTAGGTGCACTTCGTGTCGCCCGGGGCGAAACAGGCCTGACCGAACAGCGCGGCCTGCTGGTCTCCCGCTGCGCCCGCGACCGGGATCCCATCGGGGAGCCCGGGCACTCCGCTGGTGGTGCCGTAGATCTCCGAGGATCCTCGGAGGTCGGGCAGCAGACGCCGCGGCACCTGGAGCAGCTGGAGCAGCTCCTCGTCCCACTGCTGGGTGTGCAGGTTGAACAGCAGGGTGCGAGAGGCGTTGCTCGGATCGGTGACGTGGGCTGCGCCGCCCGTGAGCCGCCAGATCAGGTAGCTGTCGATCGTGCCGAAGGCGAGCTCCCCTCTCTCGGCCCGTGCCCGTGCTCCGTCCACGTTGTCCAGCATCCAGCGCACCTTGGTCCCCGAGAAGTAGGGGTCCAGCACCAGGCCGGTGCGCTCGCGGAACAGCCCCTCCAGCTCGTCCGCCTTCATCTTCTGGCACAGGTCGGCCGTGCGCCGATCCTGCCAGACAATTGCGTTGTGCACGGCGGCGCCGCCCCGCCGCTCCCAGATCACGGATGTCTCGCGCTGGTTGGTGATGCCGATCCCGGCGATGGTGGAGCGGTCCAGCGACGCCCGGGCCAGCGCCTCCTCGAGCGCGCCGGTCACGGAGCCCCAGATCGCCTCCGGGTCGTGCTCGACCCACCCCGGCCGGGGGTAGATCTGCTCAAACTCGCGCGTCACGCGGCTCACGACCCGGACGTTCTCGTCGAGGATCATCACGGTGGTACCGGTGGTGCCCTGATCGATGGAGAGGACGTGCTTGGCCATCTCGTGCGCTCCTGCTGGCAACGGTCGAGTCAGGCTCGACGATCCGGCAGGATGTTACCCGCACTGTGTTGATTTGTCTGCTCCGCCGGGCCCCGCCGGCCCCGCCGGATTGCAGAAGCAGGCGAAGCGTCGCGCCTCCGCCTCCACCGCCGGGCGATCGAGAATCTCGAGCCAGACCAGAGCGTCGCCCACCCGGCAGTCGTGGCGGTAGCAGGCGTCGAGGGCCACGAACAGGTCGGCCCGACTGATCAGGCCGCGGCGGACGAGCCACTCGCCGAGATGGCGGATCGGTCGCTGGCGGTGCGCCGGGTAGTGACGGGTCGGCGCCTCGACCCACCTCGCGTCGGTCACCGGCACTGGTCCACGCCCCGGTCTGTGTGCACCACACCAAAGTGGTTGCGGTGGGAGGTCTTCTGCGAGTCGAGCGGCGTCTGCCGTGCGCACCTGCCGAACAGCTGGGCCCGCGCAGGCGACTCGCCCCGGCGGGTGGCCCTGGCCCAGCGTCCGAGGTGACGCTCGGCGCCCTGGCCGCTTATGGGCGATCGCGCGCGGTATCCGGTGACGCTCTGGAGCGCGGGGAAGATGGCCCGGTAGCTCTCGAGCACGGTCGGAGCGGACCTGGCCGTGGGGTTGCGCTGGGCCCCGGCAAAGCAGATCGAGAGCAGCAGGTGCCTCACCTGGCCGGCCGCCGGCGGAAACAGGGCCACCAGCCGTCGGAGCGCGGCGAAGGGCAGGGCGCCGTTCTTGGCGCCCCGCTCGTCCGGCCGGTTGCCGCGCACACCCGCGTGAGAGTAGTGACCGGAGATCACGAGCCGGTCGATCCGGATGCGCCCCTGGCTGGCCCAGCACAGCGCGCGTGTGAGCTGGGCCAGCTCGTCGCGGGTGTCTGCCTCGGCATGCTCGAGGATCGCCTCGACGGCCTCGGCGGCCGTCCGATCCAGACCCAGGCTCCGGGTGAAGCGCCAGCGCCCGGCGCGGGTCCGCAGGTCCGCCGCCTCGCCGGCGAGCCGGATGGTGTCCGCCCGGCGGGCATCTCGCACGACCAGCACATCTCGACGGATTGGCTGTGGGTGGATCCGGAGATCGGCGACGCTTCTCCCCAGCGCCCTGGCTTCCTGCTGCTCACCCGGCGTCAGCTTCAACAGCAGGATCGTGGAACCTCGTTGCTGGACCCGGCCTGACATCAGCGACCTCCGGTGGCAGTCACGGGAGTTATCGGCGGTTGGGCGGGGTGGGTTGTGTGGTTTGTTCAAACACGTCGTGCGGGGGCAGGCGGTTGTGGCCGGCGCGGAGCTCAAGAAAAGAGGCGGGGTGGTGTGAGGGCCCGTTCGCCCCCGCAAGTGGCTGCCCGCCCCCGTAGGGTCAGCTGCCCTTCTTCTTGACGGCCTTCTTCTCGGTGGCCGCCTTCTTGACGGCCTTCTTCTTCGCGGCCTTCTTCTTCGTGACCGTCTTCTTCTCGGTGGAGGTCGTGGCCGCCCCCGCTGGTAGCCGTTCCCGGCGCCAGGTCAGGATCTCGTCGGCCGTCCGCGTGTTCAGCACGTCCTTCGGCTCCAGCCAGCCGCGACGGGCGGTGTAGATGCCGAACTGACGCTGAGCCAGGTGAGCCGGGGCGTGGGAGTCGGTGTTGATCACGACGGGGACCCCCGTCTCCCGCGCCTGGCGGCAGCGGGGGGGATCCAGGTCGAGCCGGTCGGGGAACGCGTTGAGTTCCATCGCCACGCCGAGACGGGCGGCGGCCTGGATCACCTGGTCCAGGTTGATCGGGTAGCCGTCCCGCTGACCCAGCAGCCTGCCCGACGGATGGCCGATGCAGTCGACGACGCCGCTCTCCATCGCGCGAATCACCCGGGCGGTCTGCTGCTCCTCGGTGAGGTTGAAGTGAGAGTGGACGCTGGCAACGACCCAGTCCAGCTCCCGCAGCGAGCCCTGCGGCAGGTCGAGCTCGCCATCGGGCAGGATGTCGACCTCGATGCCGGCGAGGATGCGGATCTCCCCCATGTCCTGCTCCACCTGGCGCACGACGCTCACCTGCTCGGCCAGGCGCCGGGGGTCGAGCCCACGGACCACCGTCAGCGCCCGTGAGTGGTCGGTGATGGCGAGGTAGTCGAATCCCAGCGCCGCGGCGGCCTCGGCCATCTCCTCGACGCTGGCGGTGCCGTCGGTGAAGTCGGTGTGCGCGTGCAGGTCGCCCAGCAGGTCGCCCTCCTCGATCAGCTCGGGGAGTTGACCCGCCTCGGCCGCCTCGATCTCGCCCTGGTTCTCCCGCAGCTCTGGCGGGATGTAGGGCAGCCCGACCGAGGCGAAGACCTCCTCCTCGCTGCGCCCGCCGATGCTCTGCTCCGACCCCTCCTCGTAGACGCCGTACTCGTTGATCTTCAGCCCGCGCCGCTTGCCCCTGTCGCGCACGGAGATGTTGTGCATCTTCGACCCGGTGAAGTAGTGCAGCGCCGCGCCGAAGGACGCAGGACGCACCACTCTCAGGTCCACCTGCAAGCCGCTCTTGAGGTGCACGCTGCACTTGGTGTCGCCGCGGAGCATCACGTCGTTCACCTGCGGGAGCGAGACGAAGTGATCCATCACCTGTGCCACGTCGCCCGCGGCCACCAGCACGTCGAGGTCGCCGATCGTCTCGCGCCGGCGGCGGGAGCTTCCGGCAAGGTCGATGCGATCCACGGCCGGGTTCTCCCGCAGCGCCTCGACGATCGCCATGCCCTGGGGCAGCGCCTGGCCCAGCAGCACCCGACCGCTGTGGCGGCGGTAGGCGCCGATGGCGTCCAGGATCTTGGACTGCGACTTCTCGCCCATCCGCGGCAGACGGGCCAGGTGCCCCTGGCGTGCCGCTGCCTCGAGCTCGTCCACGCTCTGGATGTTCAGCTCGGCGTGGACCAGCTTGACAGTCTTGGGGCCGATCCCCTCGACCCTCATCATCTCCAGCAGGCCGGGGCCCACCTGTTTGCGCAGTTCGGCGTGGTCCTCGCAGTCGCCGGTCTCAAGTATCTGCTTGACGCGCGACAGGATCCCGCTGCCGATGCCGGGCACCTTGGCCAGGTTGCCCTTGCGGACCACGTTTACAGCCATGGTGCTTTTCTCTGGACTGATCGACGATCAACGAGGATGTCGGTCAAGGGGATGAAGGAGCCCTATCTCGAGATCACGTTCCGACATGGTCGGCCCATCGCAGCCTACTACTGCCGCTCGACACAGCGAGAGACATGGCTCCGGCCCAGCGCCAGCGTGGCGATCTCGGACCGGGCGCCGCCGAGGGCCTGCAGCCGTGCCAACGACAGGATCTTGGTGTTGAGCCTGCCGTAGTCAGAAACGACGTCGGCAACCGTGTCCCTGCGCAGGACAGCCAGATCCTCTGTTCTGGCAAACGACGACGGTTCGTAGCAGCGACACCAACACTTCTCCGGAGGTGAGACGTCACCTCCCGACATCTGTAGCAACAACACGGGTCAGGCATGGCCCCACCGCCCGCAATCAGCTGACCCCGGGGGCGCGATCATGCCGGGCAAGCTACCCCTCCAGCCCGAACAGATGCGTGCGGGAGCTGCACCCGGTTCAGCTGCACCTGGAGAGTTAGTCCCGCTGGTCCCGGGGCGACGTTTTGTGTAGCCCGGTTACACACGGTGGATCGATGCTGGATCCATGAAACGGGATTGCCCGGAGCGCGGCTTCTCATCTAAGATCGACCGACCGCTGGGGACGCACCATTGACAACGACACCGCCCGATCGCCGGATCGTGGTCTCCTCGCGCGCGGCCGACCGCCTGGCCGAGGCGCGGCGCTGGCTCGCGGGCTTCCCGTCCGTGTGCCGCCTGCTGGTGGTCGGTCCCTCGGAGCTGGCCGCCGCCGAGCTGCTGCGCGAGCTGACCCTGGAGCGCGGCGCGCTCTTCGCCTGGGAGCGCACCACCCTGGCCCGACTGGCGCGCACCCTGGGCGAGGCCGAGCACCTCGAGCGTGAGCTCGTGCCCCTGGGCACGCTGTCGGCCGAGGCCCTGGCCGCGCGGGTGGTGCACTCGAGCCGGCCCGAGGATCTGGGCCTGTTCGCCCCCGTCGCCCGGCGTCCGGGCTTCGTCACGGCGCTCGCGCACACGCTGCAGGAGCTGCGCCTGGCGCAAGAGACGCCCCGCGACGTCAAGGCCGTGAGCCCGCCCCTGGGCCGGATGCTGGCGAGCCAGGAACGACACCTGCTCACGCTGCGTCGCGCCGACCAGGCCGAGCTGTTCCAGCTCGCGCGGCGCGCCCTCGTCTCCGGGCACGTGCCCGCGCCCCCGGCGGGCTGCCCGCTGCTCCTGCTCGACGTGAAGCTGGACAGCCGGGTGGCGGGCGAGCTGGTGGCGGCGCTGTGCGGCGTGGCCTCGCGCGTGCTGGCCACCGTCCCGGCCGGCGACCGCCGGAGCCTCGCGGCCCTGCAGCGCGCGCTCGGGATCGAGGCCGAGCGGCTGGACCCGCAGCCGGCACGCAGCGCCTGTCGCGCGCTCCAGCGCCACCTGTTCGAGAGCGACGGGCCGGAGCGTCCGGTCATGGACGAAACCCTGTCGCTGTTCTCGGCCCCGGGCGAGAGCCGCGAGTGCGCCGAGATCGCGCGCCGCATCCGCCGCGAGGCGGCGCGGGGCGTGCCCCTGGACCGCATGGCCGTGCTGCTGCGCTCGGTCGCCGAGTACCGGACGCACCTCGAGGAGGTGCTCGGCCGCGCAGGCATCCCGGCATACTTCGCCCGCGGCGTCGAGCGCCCCGACCCGGCGGGCCGCGCGTTCCTCGCCCTGCTGCGCTGCGCGCAGGAGAAGCTCTCGGCGCGCCGCTTCGCCGAGTACCTCTCCCTGGGCGAGGTCCCGGACGCCGGGGTCGACGGCTCGCCCCCGCCAGCCCCGACCCTGGGCGAGCGCTGGCGGACGCCCGACGACGAGCTGCTCGCCGTGCAGGACAGCGCGCCCGAGCCGGCCGACGAGCCGGTGGAGGGCGGCGGCGACCACGAGGCGCCGGTGTCGGCCGGAACCCTGCGCGCCCCGCGGCGCTGGGAGCGGCTGATCTGCGAGGCCGCGGTGGTGGGCAGCTTCGAGCGCTGGCGCTGCCGCCTGGACGGCCTGCACCACGAGCTGTTGCTGCGCAAGCAGGGTCTGGAGCAGGAGGAGGCCGGGACCGGGCACGTGGAGCGCGACCTGCGCGACCTCGCCGCGCTGCGCGACTTCGCCCTGCCGCTGATCGAGGCGCTGGCCCGCCTGCCCGCGCAGGCGAGCTGGGGCGTGTGGTACGAGCAGCTCACGGCCCTGGCCGCACGCGCTTTGCGTCAGCCCGACGCCGTGCTGCGAACCCTGGCCGAGCTCGCCCCGATGGCCGTGGTGCAGGAGATCGCCCTCGACGAGGTGCTGCAGGTGCTCCAGCCGCACCTGGCGACCCTCGGGGTGCAGCCCGCGCGTTCGCGTCACGGCCGCGTGCTGGTGGCCCCGGTGGAGTTCGCGCGGGGCCTGTCCTTCGAGGTGGTCTTCGTGCCCGGCCTGGCCGAGCGGCTGTTCCCGCGCCGCATCGGCGACGACCCGCTGCTGGGCGAGGACGCGCGTCGTGACCTCGGCGGGCTCGAGCGACGGGCTGACCGCGTGGAGGCCGAGCGCCTGGCCCTGCGGCTCGCCGTGGGCGCCGCGGCCACGACCCTGCACGTCTCCTATCCCCGCGTGGACGGCGCGCGGGGGAGGGCCCGGGTGCCATCGTTCTACGCCCTGGAGATCCTGCGCGCGTCCGAGGGGCAGCTGCCCGACTTCGAGGAGCTGATCCGCCGCGTGGACGCCTGCCACAGCCGGCTGGGCTGGCCAGCGCCGCCCGAGCCCGACGAGGCCATCGACCTCGCCGAGCACGACCTCGCGCTCATCGCGCGGGCAGCGGGCAGCGGCGACGCCACGCGGCGCGCGCAGACCCTGCGCCACCTGCTGGGCGACGACCCCGTCCTGCACCGCGCGCTGCTCTGCCGGGCGCGTCGCTGGTCGGCGGACTGGACCGCGGCGGACGGCATGGTGAGCACATCGCCCGCGGCCCTGGCCGCGCTGCAGGCATACCGCCCCGGCGCGCGGCCCTACTCGGCCACGGCGCTGCAGAACCTGGCGAGCTGCCCCTACCGCTTCTTCCTGGCCGCCATCGCCCGCCTGCGCCCACGCGAGGAGCCGGACTGGCTCGACCAGCTCGACCCGATGCAGCGCGGCGCTCTGATCCACGAGGTGCAGCACCGCCTGTTCGAGGCCCTCGAGCACGACGGCCTGCTGCCGGTCAGCGCGGCGAGCCTGGACCGGGTGCACGAGGCCCTCGACCAAACGCTGGACGCGGTGGCGGCCGGGCAGCGCGAGGTGCTGGCCCCGGCCATCAACCGCGTGTGGCTGGACGGCATCGAGCGCATCCGCGGCGATCTGCGCGAGTGGCTCCGGCGCGAGGCGGCCGACCGCTCGGGCTGGCGCCCCTGGCGCTTCGAGCACGGCTTCGGCCTGGACCCGGGGCAGCCGCCCGTTGACCTGGGCTGCGGCATCCAGCTCCGCGGCCGCATCGACCTGGTGGAGCTGGGCCCGAAGGGGGCCCTGCGCGTCACCGACCGCAAGACCGGGAAGTGCCGCTGCAGCGCCGGCATGATGATCGAGGGCGGGACCACCCTGCAGCCCGTTCTGTACGGCCTGGCCGCGCGGGTGCTCTTCCCGGAGCGCGAGGTGACGGCGGGGCGGCTGGACCACTGCACCGCGGACGGCGGCTTCAGCAGCGTGGAGGTCGCCCTCGACGCCGGAGCCGAGGAGGCCGCGCGGGCCCTGGCGCAAACCCTGGACCACCACATCGCAGGGGGCATGCTGCCGGCCGCCCCGGGCAAGGACGCCTGCTCGTGGTGCGACCACGCCGTGGTCTGCGGCGCGCACCAGCACAGCCGGGCCGCCCGCAAGGACCCGGGGCCCCTGGACCTGCTGCACAAGCTGAGGGAACGAGCGTGACGGCGCGCGAGCCGGCAAGCCCCCCCCGGAGCGCGGGCGAGCGCGCGGAATCAAACACCCCGCGCGCGACGAGAGAGCTCGCCGACGCCGCGGCGCGGGAGCGCATTCGCACCGACCTCGGCACCACGCTGTTCGTGGAGGCGGCGGCCGGCACGGGCAAGACGACCGCCCTGGTGCAGCGCATGCTCGCGGTGATCCGCACGGGCGCGGCGCAGCTCTCGCGGATGGTCGCCATGACCTTCACCGAAAACGCCGCCGGCGAGCTCAAGCTACGCCTGCGCACCGACCTGGAGCAGGCCCGGCGCGAGACCGAAGACCCCGCGGAGCGGGCGCGCCTGGAGCAGGCCATGGGCGCGCTGGAGACGGCGCAGGTCAACACGATCCACGGCTTCTGCGCCGACGTCGTGCGCGAGTGGCCGGTGGAGGCCGGGGTCGACCCGCTGTTCGAGGTGGCGGCGCCGCCCGGGGCCGACGCCCTGCTGCACCGGGCGCTGGACGACTGGCTGGAGCAGGTGCTGGAGCGTCCGCCCGAGGGCGTGAGACGGCTGCTGCGCCGGCCGTCAGGCGGAGCCGGGTCGCCGCGACAGCAGCTGTGGTCCGCCGCGCGGGCCGTGGCCGCGCACCGGGACTTCCCCGCGCCCTGGCGCCGCGAACAGGGTTTCGCGCGCGAGGCCGAGATCGACGCCATCGTGGCCGGGATGCAGGATCTGGCCGCGCTGCGCGAACAGGCCCTGGAGCCCGGGAGCTACCTGGCGCGGGCCCTGGGCCAGATGGGCGACTTCTGTGGCGACGTGGCGCTGCAGGAGGCGGCCCACGGCCGGGACTACGACTGGCTCGAGCAGCAGCTTCGCGCGACGACCCGCGAGTACCACCGGAAGAAGATGTGGTCGCGGAAGAAGAGCCCCCGGCAGTTCAGCAAGGCGCTCAACCGATACGAGGTCGTCGGCCGTCGCGACCGGCTCCGCGCGCGGCTCGACGCGTTTCTGTGCGAGGCCGACGCCGACCTCGCGGCCTGCCTGCACCAGGAGCTGTTCCAGGTGGTCGAGGCCTACCAGCGGCTCAAGGGGCGCGCGGGCCAGGTGGATTTCCTCGACCTGCTGCTCCTCGCCCGGGACCTGGTGCGCGACCACGCTCACGTGCGGGCGGCGCTGCAGGGCCGCTTCACCCACCTGTTCGTCGACGAGTTCCAGGACACCGATCCGCTCCAGGCCGAGCTGATCCTGCTGCTCGCCTCGAGCAAGCCGCGGCAGACCGACTGGCGCCGGGTGCACGTGGTGCCGGGCAAGCTGTTTCTGGTGGGCGACCCCAAGCAGGCGATCTACCGTTTCCGCCGGGCCGACGTCGCCATCTACCAGCGGGTCAAGCAGCAGCTGGTCAAGGCCCGCGAGGCCGAGGTGGTGCACCTGCAGTGCAGCTTCCGCATGGTCCCGGGGATCCAGGACGTGGTGAACGCGGCCTTTCGGCCGCTGATGAAGCCGGGCGCGGACAACGTGCAGGCGGACTACGTGGACCTCGAGCACGTCCGCGAGCGGCTGCCCGGCCAGCCCGCCGTGGTGGCCCTGCCCGTGCCGCGGCCCCTCGGCGCCTACGGGGTCACGGCCGGCGCGATGGAGGAGTCCCAGCCCGCCGCGGTGGCCGCCTTCGTCCACTGGCTGGTCAGCGACAGCGGCTGGCAGGTCACCGAGCGGGGCACGGACGGCCCGGTGCCCCTGTGCGCGCGGCACGTCTGCCTGCTGTTCCGCCGCATGAGCAGCTGGAGCGGCAGCGTGGCCCAGCCGTACCTGCACGAGCTCGAGCTGCGCGATCTGCCCCACCTCGTCGTCGGGGGCAGCGACTACCACGGCCGCGACGAGGTGATCGCCCTGCGCAACGCCCTGTGCGCCGTCGAGTGGCCCGACGACCGCCTGCGCACCTGGGCCGCGCTGCGCGGCCCGCTGTTCGGCATCCCCGACGAGCTGCTCCTGCGCTACTGCGAGGCCGGGTGCTCGCTGCACACCCGCGCGCCCCGGGACCGCGAGGCCATCGACCCGGAGCTCTGGCCCGTGGCCGACGGGCTCGACCTGCTGGGCCGGCTGCACGGCGGCCGCAACCGCCGGCCCGTGGCCGCGACGATCACCGAGCTGCTCCAGGCCCTGCGGGCCCACGCGGCCCTCGCTCTGTGGCCCGACGCCGAGCAGGCGCTGTCGAACCTGCGCAAGCTGGTCGAGGACGCCCGGTGCTTCGAGACCGCGGGCGGGCTCTCGTTCCGCGCCTTTGTCGAGGAGCTCGAGGTCGCCGCGGCCGCGGGCGAGTCCGACGCGGCGCCGGCGATCGAGGAGGACGCCGACGGCGTGCGTCTGATGACCGTGCACAAGGCCAAGGGCCTGGAGTTCCCGGTGGTGATCCTGGCCGACCTCGCCGGCGCGCTGGTGCACGCGAATCCCACGCGTCACGTGGACGCGGATCGCCAGCTGTGGGCCGAGCCCCTGGCGGGCTGTGTGCCCCACGATCTGCGCGATCACGAGGCGCAGGAGAAGAAGCGGGACAAGTGCGAGGCCGAGCGCCTGACCTACGTCGCGGCCACGCGGGCAAGGGACCTGCTGGTGGTGCCGGTGACCGGTTCCAGGCCGGCGACCGACCGCTGGTGCTCGCCGCTGAACGGCGCGGTCTACCCCGCGCCGGGTAACTGGGACCGGCCGCGGGACGCGTCGTCGGTGGGCTGCCCGCGCTTTGCCGGCAAGGTCAGCGTGCTGGACCTCGAGGAGGGGGTGTCCTGCGTGCAGCCGGGGCTGCACCGCGGCGGGCAGGGCGGGGCGGATGTGGTCTGGTGGGACCCGGCCGCGCTGGACCTCGACGTGGCGCCCAGCGGCGGCTCGGCCCAGCGGCTGGTGCTCGAGATCGAGCGCGAGGGGGATGTGGGCGCGGGCGCCGCGGTGAACCCGGTGACCGAGGAGCAGCGGGCGTGGGCCGAGCGGCTGCGCGCGGACATCGAGGGTGCGGCCACGCCGAGCATCCGGAGCGTCTCGGTCACGGCGCACGCCGCGGCCCGGGCCGAGGCCGGGGAGCGGACCGGGGTCGAGGTGCAGGTGCACCGCGTGGAGGCCGGGCTCGCCGCGCGGCCGGGGGGGCGGCGCTTCGGCTCGCTGGTGCACGCGATCCTCGAGCGCGTTCCGTTCGACGCCGATCGCGAGACGGTGGAGCGCGTCGCGCTGCTCCAGGCGCGGTCGTTCGCCGCGCCCGACGAGGAGCGAGAGGCCGCGGTGGCGCTGGTGGGCGCGGCGCTGCAGCACCCGGTGATGCGGGAGGTGGCGGCGCTGCCGGCGGAGGACGTGTACCGCGAGGTGTCGCTGTCGGTGGTGCTGGAGGACGGGACGGTCCTCGAGGGCATCGCCGACCTGGTGGCGCGAACCGGCGAGGGCTGGTGGGTCGTGGACTACAAGGTCACGGCCGCGATCGAGCGGGAGCTCGAGGTGTACCGCGAGCAGGTGGGGGCGTACGTGGGCGTGCTGGGTGGGGGGCGGGGGGCGTTGCTGGTTGTTTGATGTTGCCTGGGCCAGGCCCGGTGCGCCGATGGCTTCCAGAAGTTGACCTCGGTGAGGTCGGGCTGACTGCGGAGCAGATCGTACCAGCCCTTGTCGGTGATCGCGAGGGTGCCGTCCATCCCGGTGTCAATCCTACCAGGGCAGGCGCCACTCAAGCCATCACCGCGTTCAGGCAAACCCCGATCGCCGACCACGTTTTCTGTGGAAACGCCGCGTGGTCAACGCGCGAGCTTGACCACCGCCCGCCGGTTTGCTCCCCTACCCTTGCATGCCCACCGACCCCACCATCACCTACTCGCCCCGCCTCCGCCGCAGCCTGGCCCGAACCTACGCGGCCCGCCGCGAGATCCGCCTGCACGCCGCGCTGAAGGACGCGCCCCGGGCCCTGGTCGATGAGATCCTGGTCCACGAGCTGGCCCACATCACGGTCCACGAACGGTACGGCGACACGGTCCGGCCGCACGGGCCCGAGTGGCAGGCCGTGGTGCGCGCGGCCGGCTACGAGCCGAAGATCCGCTACACCATCGACGACCTCGGCGACGCCCTCGGCGGCGCCCTCACGGCGCGCAGACCCCGCAAGCCCCGCGCGACCCTGAGCTACGACCACCGCTGCCCGACCTGCGGCATGGTCCGCACCGCGAAGAAGCCCGTGCCGCGCTGGCGCTGCGCCGCCTGCGTCGCGGCGGGCCTGGACGGCTGCCTCGTCATCACCACGCGCCCCCGGGGGGGATCGAAATGACCGACACGCCCGAAAAGCCCTGCCCGTTCTGCCACCCCGACGCATCCCGCGTGTTTCACGAGGCCCCGCTGATCCTCGGGCTGTGGGACGGCTACCCGGCCTCGCCGGGGCACGCCCTGCTGGTGCCGCGACGCCACGTGGCCGACTGGTTCGCGGCCAGCGCCGCCGAGCAGCAGGCCCTGCTCGAGGCGATCCCCGTCGCCCGGGACGCCATCCTGGCCCGGGGACACTCGCCCGACGGGTTCAACATCGGAGTCAACGTGGGGTACGCCGCCGGCCAGACAGTGATGCACGTGCACCTGCACGTGATCCCGCGCTACACCGGCGACGTCCCGGATCCCACCGGCGGTGTGCGCCTGGCGATCCCGGACAAGGGCAACTACCTTCGACCCGCCAGACCCGCCAAGGCTGGAAGCACCGACACGGACCTGCTCATCCCGGGCGAGACCTTCCCGCTGCTGCCGCACCTGACCGCCGAGCTCGCGCGCGCCAACCGCGCGGACATCGCCGTGGCATTCGTCAAGCACACCGGCGTGGAGCGGCTGCGCGAGCACCTCGTGGACTTCCTCGACCGCGGCGGCGCCCTGCGCCTGGTCGCCGGCGACTACCTGACCATCACGGACCCCGGGGCCCTGAGCCAGCTGCTCGACCTCTCCGGCGAGCGCGAGATCCGCGTGTTCGAGTGCCCCGAGGGCAAGAGCTTCCACCCCAAGGCCTACATCTTCCACCACCATGATAGCGGCGGCGTGGCCTTTGTCGGAAGCTCGAACCTCTCGCGCAGCGCGCTCTCCGACGCCGTGGAGTGGAACTACCGCGTGGTGTCATCGGGCAGCCCGGGCTTCACGAGCATCACCGCCGCATTCGAGGCGCTGTACGCCGACCCGCGCACGAGGGCCGTCACCGCCAAGTGGATCGCTGGGTACGCCGCGCGCCAGCGCCGCGATCTCGGCGCCACGCCAGTGCGCACGGACGTCGAGCCCGAGCCCGAGCTGCCGCCCCCCGAGCCCCACGCGATCCAGAGGGAGGCTTTGGAGGCCCTCGAGCGCACCCGGGCCGAGGGCAACGCCGCGGGCCTCGTGGTCCTCGCCACCGGCCTGGGCAAGACCTGGCTCAGCGCCTTCGACTCGGCGTGTTCCTCGCGGTCCGGCGGGGAGGGTGGGGGGAGCAAACCATACGAGCGGGTGCTGTTCGTGGCCCACCGCGAGGAGATCCTGAGCCAGGCCATGAGCACCTTCCGGCGCATCCGGCCGACGGCGCATTTCGGCCGCTACACCGGCGCGGAGAAGACGCCCTCGGCCGACGTGCTCTTCGCCTCGGTGCAGACGCTGGGGCGCGCGCGCCACCTGCTCGCCTTTGACCCGCGCGCCTTCGACTACATCATCGTGGACGAGTTCCACCATGCCTGCGCACGCACCTACCGCCAGCTGATCGAGCACTTCGAGCCGCGGTTCCTGCTCGGGCTCACCGCCACGCCCGAGCGCACCGACGGCGGCGACCTGCTCGAGCTCTGCGGCGAGAACCTGGTCTACCGCGCGGACCTGGCGGCGGGCATCGGCGCCGAGCTGCTCTGCCCGTTCTCGTACTTCGGTGTGCCCGACGAAGTGGACTACGCCAACATCCCGTGGCGCTCGAGCCGCTTCGACGAGCAGGCGCTGACCGCGGCCCTGGCCACGCAGCGCAGGGCGGACAACGCCCTCGGGCAGCTGCGTAGCCGGGGCGGCCGGCGCACGCTGGCCTTCTGCTGCTCGCAGCGCCACGCCGACTTCATGGCAGGCTTCTTCACGGAGGCCGGGCTGCGCGCGGTGGCCGTGCACGCCGGGCCAGACAGCGCGCCTCGCGCCTCATCACTCGAGCAGCTCGAGGCCGGCGAGCTCGACGTGATCTGCGCGGTGGACATGTTCAACGAGGGCGTGGATCTGCCACACGTGGACACGGTGCTCATGCTGCGGCCGACCGAGTCGCGCATCGTCTGGCTGCAGCAGCTCGGCCGCGGCCTTCGTCGCCCCGACGGCGACAAGCGCCTCACGATCATCGACTACATCGGCAACCACCGCACGTTCCTGCTCAAGCCCCAGACCCTGCTGGGCCTGGAGAGCTCGGACGCCGCGGTGGACCGGGCGCTCTCCGCCCTGCTCGCCGGTGAGCTCGAGCTGCCGCCGGGCTGCGAGGTGACCTACGACCTCGAGGCCGTCGAGATCCTGCGCGCTCTGCTGCGCCGGCCCTCGCAGGAGGAGGCGATCCGCTTCTTCTACCAGGACTTCACCGAGCGGCGCGGTGATCGGCCGCGCGCAGCCGAGGCGTACCACGAGGGCTACAATCCCCGCTCGCTGCGGCGCTACCACGGCTCCTGGTTCGACTTCGTGCGGGGCATGGACGGGCTCGACGCCGGCGAGCAGGCCGCGCTGGAGCAGGCCGCGGGTTTTCTGCGGGCGCTCGAGACGACACAGATGACGCGCAGCTACAAGATGGTGCTCGTGCTGGCGATGCTCAACGCGGATGGCCTGCCGGGCAGCATCGACCTCGACACGCTGGCCGGCGCCGTGGCGCGCCTGGCCGGCCGGAGCGCCCGGCTGCGCGACGATTTCCCGGTCGGTCTGTCCGATCTCGAGCACCTCAAGCAGCTGCTGGAGAAGAACCCGATCGCTGCGTGGACGGGTGGCAAGGGCACGGGCGGCACGGCCTACTTCGCCTTCGAGGACGGCGTGCTGCGCACCCGGCTGCCGGACGCTCCAGAGCTGCGCCAGCCCATGCAGCGCATGGTGCGCGAGCTGTGTGAGTGGCGCCTGGCCGAGTACCTCGATCGCAGCGTCGAGAGCGAGCTCTCCACGGCGGACCGTTTCATCTGCCGGGTCAACCACGCCGGCGGTCGCCCCATCATCCACCCCCTGGACCGCGAGCGTACCCCGGGCATCCCCGTCGGCTGGACGCCGGTGATCGCCGACGGCGAGCGCTACGAGGCCAACTTCGTCAAGATCGCGGTCAACGTCATGCGCCGGCCGGGCTCGACAGACAATGTGCTGGCCCGCGTGCTGCGGGGCTGGTTCGGCGAGGACGCCGGCCTGCCCGGCACGCGGTACGTGGTCAGCTTCGAGCGGACGGACGATGGCTGGGTCATGGCGCCGGCGGGCTTCGTGGAGGAGCCCGAGGGGCCGCGCCCGTGGGGTACCTACACGCGTCAGCAGGTCGCCGAGCTGTTCGGCCTGCCGTACGACGCCCAGGTCTGGCAGCAGGGCTTCGTGCCCCGGCCCGGGCACCTGTTTCTCTTCGTCACCCTGGACAAGGGCGACGTGGGCGAGGACTACCAGTACCGCGATCACTTCCTCGCCCCGGACCGGCTCCAGTGGCAGAGCCAGAACCGTACGACCCAGCACAGCAAGCACGGGCGGCTGATCCGCGACCACGAGCAGGAGAAGGTCGCGGTCCACCTGCTCGTGCGCCCGGCCAAACGCGCTGCCGGTCGGTCAGCGCCGTTCTACTACGGGGGAGCGCTGCGTTTCGAGGGCTGGGAGGGCGAGAAGCCGATCACCGTGCGCTGGCAGCTGGACAGCGCGGTGCCGGAGGGGCTGAGGGGGATGATGGCGGTGCCGCCGTGACATGGCCTGCGCTGTCGATGCTCAGTTCAACACCCTCCACTGCACCCACGCCTCCTGTGCGCCGAGGGTCAGCCCCACGCCGGGCTCCAGCCGCACCACGCGCACCTCTTCCTCGCCGATGAAGGTGCCGTTGGTGCTGGCCGTGTCGATGGCGTACAGCGCGCGAGGCGGGGAGCCTCGCCCGGAGTGCGGGCCGAGCGCGCGAGCAGGACACAGCGCGCCGCCCTGCTGGATCACGAGCAGGTGCACGCGCGACACTGTCGACTGGGCGCCGTCCCCGCGCCCAATGATGGAGGTCGCGCAGCGCTCGTAGCGGCCGACGAGCACGCCCCGGGCGGCGGCGGTAGCGCCCAGCCGGACGACCTCGCGCCCGCTCCCCCGCGCGAGGACCACCAGCTCGCCCAGGGGCTGCTCGCCCGACTCGAGCAGGCTGCGCTGCACCGGCCGCGGGGCCCTGATGCTGCTGACGTGGGTCACACAGGGGCTGGAGTCATCCTCCGCTCCGCTGCTCCCTGGTCCCCCCAGCTCCGGCCGCGGCGTGTGGTCCAGGTAGACCCGCGGCGGGATCCGGCTCCACGCCTCCCGGGCGTCGGCCGGCATCCGCCGTCCCTGCTCGCTGGCCAGCAGAAACACGGCGTACCGGCCGAGGCGGAAGAACACCGGCCCGTCGGCCAGGACGGCCTGCTGTCGCACGCCGCGCTCGTCCTCGAACCCCTGGCCGGTGTTCAGGTCCAGCAGCAGCGTGTGAGGCCGGCCCCCGGGAGGCAGGAGCACGGCCAGGTGCCGCAGAGCCACCTGTGGGTCCAGCGGCAGGCGCAGATCGGCCTGGCCGTGGCGCCCGACGATCGCCGCGGCGAGGCGGTCCCGGCCGGCCGCCAGGCTGACGTAACCCACCGCCCCGGTTGGGCCGTCCACCGAGACCAGCACGACGCCCGGCGTCAGGGCGTGGCGCAGCGCCCGCCGGATGGCCGGGTAGCTCGCCGTGAACAGATCCTCGAGCGAGCGCGTCTCCCGGTGGACGACCTCCAGGATCTGGGTGCCCTCGTTGGCCGCCACCCTGCGCTCCGGGTCGTGCCGGTCGTGGATCGTCCGCGTCTTCAGCATCCTTGAAGGGATGACAGGCCTCGTGCAACTATCCTGCACGCAAGCGGCCGGCCGGCCGCAGGGGGATCCATGACCACCGCCGCTACCAGGAAGAAGAACCGAAAGCTGACCCACGCCGCCCGCGTGCTGCAGATCCGCGAGATGCTCGACTCCCAGACCTCGGTCGCGATCCCCGAGCTGATGCAGACCTTCGGCGTCTCGCGCCGCACCGCGTACAACGACCTGCGCGCCCTGGAGGACGCGGGGGTGCCGATCTACCCCGAGCCGGCGCGCGACGGCCGCTGGACC
>Ga0180009_10003004_pt1 | contig 19505 bp, 16 predicted proteins | sample OS_PC_MetaG_FD_123537 | JGI IMG/M metagenome (GOLD analysis project Ga0180009, IMG submission 123537) | Groundwater microbial communities from the Aspo Hard Rock Laboratory (HRL) deep subsurface site, Sweden - OS_PC_MetaG | ecosystem: Environmental > Aquatic > Deep subsurface > Groundwater...
GCCACGCCCAACGGGCCGGTGACCGAGTAGTCCAGACCGTGCCAGCTCTTGGTCAACCAGGCCACGAAAACGGCCGCCAGGATAAGCACCGTCCGCTTTTCCAGCGACGTCCAGGGCCCCAGACTGTCCTCGAACCGGGGCAGCTTGATCGACGGATCGGGCCGGAAGACCAGCCAGACCGCGGCCACGGACGCCGGAACCGTCACGAGTGCCGCCGGCATGGCGAAAAGGGCCCAGTCCAGGAAGTTGATTTCAACGCCGGTGAACTCCTTGAGAAAGGCCGCCGATACCATGCAGCGCCCGCCGCCGACCAGCGTGCCCATGCCGCCGCTGGAACAGGCGAAGGGCAGGGCCAGCATCATGAACTTGGCCGTGTTGGTATGAGGCTGGATGCCGGCCGCCCGCATCAGGGGCAGCATGGCCGCGATGGCAATGGCCGTGGCCGCCGCGTCATGCATGACCGTCGAGGCAATACCCAGGCCGCAGGCCAGGATAAAGGTGAAACGGGTCACGCTTTCCCCGGCCTTGCGGGCGACGAACTGCCCCATGCGTTTGGTCAGCCCGGCCTTGTCCAGGGCGATCGCGAAAATAAGGCAGCACATGATGAACAGAACGACCGGATGCATGTACGCGGCCCAGGCGCTCTTGACGTCCGAAACCCCGATCAGGATGAGCAGGACGCCGATGCACAGGGCCGTGACTTCCAAGGGTATGGGCTCCAGGACAAACATGAAGATGAGGAAGACCAGGGTGGCCAGAAAACGATGGGCCGTGGGTGAAAGGCCGTTGACGTATCCGATGGTGATCTTGCCCTGGCCCAGCCTGGCCGCCGCCTGTTCCAGGTCTTCCGCCGGCCGGTCGCCGGACCGCGACCCCGCAATCGTCTCCAGGACATAGCCTTTGGACTTTTCGGACTCGGGCGGAACCAGCCGGAAACGGTCCTGCACCTGGCCGAGCAGTTTTTGTTGCGGGTCTCCCTTGATTTCGAAACGGGTGCCCTCGGGACGGGGCAGGAGCATGATCACGCCGGCCAGGATCGCGGCCGCTATCAACTGGAAAGACTTGTTCTTTAGGATGTTCATATTTCCCGCCGGATGAGTTGGTTCCCCTTCCGCCGGAGGGCCGCCTGGCGACAGCTTTGATCACCCCGGCTGAAAATGGGACCGGGGTCCGTTCGGGCGGCCGGCCGAGCCGGCCGCCTCGGACTCCTGTTTACTGACCCACGATCGCGAACTGAGCCCTGCGGTTCTTGGCCCAGGCCTCCTCGTTGTGCCCCGGATCAATGGGCTGGGACTCGCCAAACGACTCGGTCGCCAAGCGGCCGGAGGAAACCCCCAGCGACTCGACAAAGTTCTTGGCCGACTCGGCCCGGCGCGCCCCCAAAGCCAGGTTGTATGTCTCGGTGCCGCGCTCGTCGCAGTGACCCTGAATCTGGACGTTGAAGCTGCCGTGGCTCGACATGTAATCGGCCTTCTGCCGCAACACGGTTTCGGCATCCGGACGGATGTCGAACTTGTCGAAATCAAACAGAGCGTTCTGGTTGAGGAACAGGTCCCGGGCTTCGGCTTCCCGAGCCCGCAGGGTCTCCTCTTCCATGGCCTTCCGCCGCGCCGCTTCCTCGGCCGCCCGGCGCTCGGCCTCCAGACGGGCCTTTTCCTCGTCACTCATACCGGTCGCGTTCTGCTTGACTTCCTTGCTCGCGCAGGAAACCAGGGTCATCGTCCAGACCGGAACCAGCATCAGGACGATGAGCAAAGGAATGATGGTGCTTTTCTTCAACATGGAATATCTCCCTCCTAAATTCTTCGTCGAGCCGCTTCTAGTGCTCAACAGGTTGTTGGACCAGTCTTGAAACCGGCCTCGCGGCCCGCAACCAAGGGGCCGCCGATTGTTTGTCGCGCCCTTATCTCCCATCCGGTACGGAACGACCGCGTCCGGACACGGACCCCTCATCCCCCCGTGACCGTCCCCTTGGGCCGGCCCGTGGGACGGGCCCGGAGCACTTCCAGGACGCGCGTTCCGTCTTCCAGCAGCCGAATTCGTCCCTCGACGACCACCTCCAGGCGCAGCCAGCCCATCAGGTCCCGGGCCAGATCGCTCATCTCGACGATGTACTCGTTTTCGTCATAGGTCGAGATGGCTACACCGACCAGATTTCCCGCCGGGTCCCATTCGTACGGAATGACCAGTCCCCTGATCTCGATCCGCTGACCCGATTTTTCATTTTCCTGGCCCATACCGCTGACATCTCCGACCGACCGGCTGCTGCCGGACCGCATTACAAACACGTCCCTTGCCTATACAAAAGTCCGGCCAAAACATTATCATATTGATATTAATGGCTTTATTACTTGAACCAGTTCAAGGGGGGAGAACTTCCGTTTCCGTCTGCTCCCGAAGACTTCAAGGGGGTGGAGGGATAAACGGCTTAACTTATGAGGATATTCCCGAAGGGAACACAGGCTTCCCCTAAACAAGGCCAAAAGGGGAACTATCTCTTCCCCTGGGCCTGGAAGCGGGGCCGATAGCGTTCCTTTTCAAGCCCGTGCCGCTTGAGCAGGTTGCGAAGATGGCGCGTCGTGACTCCGGCCAGGGACGCGGCCCGGATCATGCGTCCCTGGCTCAGGGTCATGATCTCGTCCAGATATCGGGCTTCCGCCTCGTCCTGGGCCCGGTGTTTGATTTCGGCCAGATTGGGGATTTCAGAGGCCGGAGCGGCCGGGCCGACCGTGTCGGGCTCGAATAGTTCCCGGGGGAAGGCGGCGGCGGCCAGAATGGGCGCGTCGGCCAGGATGCAGGCCCGTTCGATCAGGTTTTCCAGTTCCCGGATGTTGCCGGGCCAGGCGTATTTTTTCAAGGCGTTCAGGACGCCGGGGGCCAACCCGGCGATCTCGCCCTGGTTGCTCCGATTGTGGTTGGCGATGAACAGGTCCACGAGCAGGGGCACGTCTTCCAGTCTATAGCGCAAGGGCGGGAGTTCGATTACGAAACCGCTGAGCCGATAGTAGAGGTCCAGGCGAAAGACCCCTTGTTGGCAGAGTTGGCGCAGGTCCATGTTCGAGGCGGCCACGATCCGCACATCCGCGTCGATGGAGGATTCGCCTCCCAGGCGTGTGAAACGGCCCTCCTGGAGGACCTGGAGCAGCTTGACCTGGAGCATGGGGCTGATGGTGCCGATTTCGTCGAGAAATATCGTTCCGCCGTCAGCGATCTGAAACTGCCCGAGCTTGCGCCGGATGGCCCCGGTGAAGGCCCCTTTTTCATGACCGAACAGCTCGCTCTCGATCAGATTTTCGGGAATGGCCCCGCAATGAACGGAGATGAAGGGCCCGTCGGACCGACTGCTGCGGCGATGGATCAGACGGGCCAGAAGCCCCTTGCCCGTGCCGGTTTCCCCGGTCAGCAGCACGGTCGTCCTGGTGGGGGCGACCAGGCGGATTTTTTCCAGCATGTCGGTCATCAGGGGGGAACGGGTCTGCTCGACCAAGTCCGCGTCGTCCCGCCACTGCTTTTCCCGCAGGTACCGGAGTTCGGATTCGATCTTCTGCCATTCCTGCAAGTCTTCGGTCAGATAGGCGACCTCGTCCGGATCGATGGGATAGCACAGGTATCCGTCGGCCCCGGCCTTGACCGCCATCACGGCTTCGCGGATGCTCGAGGGGGGCGAGAGGACGACGATCAGGGCCGCGGGGAAGGCGTGCCGAAACGGCTGAAAGGCCAGGTCGAAGGCCTGGCGGCCCTGGTTGGGCGAGACCCGGAGGAAACTGATGTCCAGGAAAGTGAACTCATAACGCTTGCGCCGGAACAACTCCAGGCAGGCGCCGGCGTCCCGGGCTTCATCCACCCGGTAGCCCCGGCCCATGACGTCCTTGACGGCCCGCAAGGCATCGGTATTGTTCGTCCCCACCAGCACGGATTTGACTGACAACAACGACCCCCGTTTTGCGCCGGCCCAACCGGTCTTCGGATCGGCCCGGGGGCCGGCGGATGGAAGGCGCGGCCCCGGACCGGATTATCGGCGTTCATATCCTAATACGGTTTTGTTTGGAGTCAACAGGTATTATTAACCGGCCGGGACGGGTCCGGAATGATGCATTCTGGCTGCCTCTTCCGGAAGCCCGAATGCGGACTATTGATTTTTTTTATAAATACCAGACCGTTGTCCCCATACAATTCCCTTGACTTCCATTCAGGCTTCCCGATAAAATACCGCCCAGGGTAAACGATCACATTCGATATGGTCGATCTTTTCAGGAAGGTTGATGAAGAAATCCGCGTTGTTTTTCCTCTGCCTTTTGTTGATTGGTCCGGCGACCAAGGCTCACGGCCTGGACCTCAAGGAACTTCAAACCCTGCTGACCCGCAAAATACCGCCCCGCCGTCTCAAGTCCATGAAGGGATCGGAGTTTGCCGGCCTGGTTTCAGCCATGAACCGAAGCCAGCGCGAGGAAGCCATTCAGGAGGAGTTGCTCGACGGCAATCTGCCGGGCTTCCTGCGCAAACTCAAGCCGGTCCGGCTTGGCGGAGTCGATGAAGCGGGCCGGCCCGTCTCGGCGATCATCTTCGTCATGCCCGACTACCTGGCCATTGGTTCGGAACGGGACTTTCTGCATATTCCCATGGACTTGCATTCAGCCACCCGGATCGCCGGGAGTTTCGGGTTCATACTGCCGACCGCGAAAATGGTGGACCAGATATACTGCCAGGCCGCCTATCAATTCCGCCCGGAACCCATGTGCCCCGGACCATGGATGACCTCGACCCCTTACTACCGACAGCACGACCGGAAGATCGCCCAACAGCGCCTGAGCCTGGGCTGCCCTCTGGGGGCCCTGATTTCCGGGCACAAAAAAGACCTGGTCATGACCAACCGGCTGGTCAACCGGCCCGGCCGGGTGGCCATCTACGGCTGGCATCGTTCGGCCGACTCGCCCATCCAGCCGCTGAGCACGGTCCACGGGGCCACTTATGCCGACTATAGCCACGGCGTCCGCCTGGTCAGCGAGATCGTCCTGATCAACGGCCGGCCCGTCTCTATCTACGATATCCTGAAAAACGAAGCATTGGCCCCGATCCTGTGCGACGAAGGGGCCATCCCCGAAGCGGGAGTCATCATGGCCGGAGGACCGGGCAACCGGCCCGTCCCGGCCGCGGACGGAGAAGCCCTGGCCCGCCGTCTTTGGGCCAGACTCGCCGGCCCCCCGCGGCTGAACCCCGCCCCCGCCCGCTGATCCGGCCGCTTTGCCCGGATTATATTCATGAAGAAAACCATGGCTTTCTTCATGAATAATTCGTTTCAATCGGCCCGGATGGTCTTGCAGCAGCGAAAGCCGAGATGATAGTTGTGGTGGCTGTCCGGGTCCATGATCCGTGAGCCGTGCCAAAAGGGCGCCCGCCATCGGCACCAGTCTTCGTGGGCATGGTAGGTGTCGAAAATGAACCAACTGCCCTTCATTTCCGTATAGCCCAGTTTCTCGCTGCCCCGACTGGCCATCTCGCCCTCGTTCAAGGGCAGATTCATGTGCTCGGCCGCGTTGCCGTTGAGGTCGAAGACCATCAGAGGACTGTGGCAGTCCGGGAAATATCCGGCCGGGTAGGTGTTCGACCCGCAGTCCTTCCAGCTTCCTCCCGTACATTTCGGGCTCTTGACGCTGGCCGCCGCGCAGACGCCTTTCCGGTAGGCCGGCCCATAGCTCCAGCTTTTATCCGGACCGTGGGCCTGGTTGTGGGCCTGGCGCATCCGGGCGACGGCCGCGTTGGGAGCGACGCCCCTGGCCAGGTCGAACCGGTAGTCCGGAGCGGTCAGGGCTCCGGCGCAGGCCCCTTCCCATTCATGGGCGTCGCAGATTCGTTTGCCCATCATCCGGCATATTTCAGCCGCCTCCCGGGCCCGGACCCAGACCACGGGATAGGCGCAGGGAATGTCCGGGAACTCGAACTGGTCGATACAGGCCCGGGCCTGTTCCGGTTTTTCCCGGGCCGGGTCGTAGAGAGGAGCCATGTACCGGGCGCCGCAAATCGTTTCAAAGCGCGGGTTCTCGTAGGGAACGGCCAACTGGCCGACCTTTTTTTGTCAGCTGTCGGGCGTAACCGGATGGCTGGTAATAGCCGGGTTGCCCTGCCCGATGAAGCCGGACCGGGAGAACAGGCCCCGGATTTCCTGCATCCGGGTTTCAGAAAGGCCATGGACCGCCTCGATCTGGCGAAACAAGGCCTGGTTTTGTTCCTGCAGGGACTGGGCGGCGGCGACCGGCACCAGATGAAAAGCCAACAGCACCAGCCCGGCGATCAGGATCGATTTCGGATTCGGCATGGCCATCATGGTTTCCTCGGGTCGCGGTCAATCCGCGTCAGGTAAAAGAAATCCCGATTGTCGGGAAAGCCCAGAAAACGGGGCACGTATTTGCCGTCCGCCGTTTTGTCCACTTCCCGCATACCCTTGATCAGATTCTGGGTGAACAGGTCTTCCCCCCGCCGCCGGTACACGGCCAGGTAGGTGTGTTCCAGGGCGTTCATGTCCAGCATCATCGCGTACCGGCAGCCGTAGGCCTGAAAGACGCGGGTCATGGCCGACGGGGTGGCGCTGGAAAAAACGGCGTAGACCAGAAAACGCCTCCCCCCGTCCTCCTGAAGTCCGGCCCCGGCCCGCATGGTCCGCAGCTTGCTGTCTTCCGAGCCCGACCAGTTTCCCTGGGCCCAATTGTTGACCAGGGCTCCCGGAGCGGACGTTCGGGCGGTTTCGTCGTAATCGATCAGGGGCACGCCGTTCTGCCGGGCGTGCCGGAGACCGGAAACCATGCCCGCGTCGCTTTCCCGCCAAGTCTTCATCCCCACGACGCCGTCCTTGCCGACGTAGAGGGTCGACAGACCGGGCTGCAGTCGGCTGAAAAGAACGCCGTTTTCCAAAAACCCGTAGTGCGTGCCCTGGTTCTTCAAGGCCAGATCGCCCCACTTGAAGGCGCCGTGGGCGCGCTTGAAGCCGCCGGTAAAGGCGGCCACGGTCCGGTGGGCCTTTTCCGGACCGATCAGCCCCGTGTTGACCAGCGGAGCCGGGCTGTCGATGCCGTCCGGTCCGGGCAGGCGATCATCCTTCATCCGGTCCAGGATGTGGGCCGACCAGCCCAGTTTGGGGTGGAGGGTCCCCATGGCGAAGTTCAGGTCGAAGTATTGCAGATCGAAGGCGACCAGGTAGACCAGGGAAGCGGATTCGGTATCGTCGAGGCCGGCCACCGTCTTGGGAGCGCTTCGCAGGATGTCGCCGGCAATGGCCCGCGGCGTGATCAGGCTCACGAAAACACCGGGGTTGTCCAGGGCCGGGTACCACCGGCCCAGGGTCATGCCGCCTCTACTGGGCCGATGCACGTCGATACCCAGGCTGGCCGTGTCCACCGCCCGGCCCGCGAAGGCCGGATCGAGTCGAGCGGCCCGGGGCGCCCCGGACGTCTCCGGTCCGGCCTCCCCGGTTTCTTCGAGCAGGCGGGCCGTCTCCTGGTAGGCGTCCTTGAAAAACTGCCGTTTAACCAGGGTCACGATCCGTTCGCCGCCCTTGACGTCCTCCCGCAGAAACTCGGTCACCAGTTCGATCTGGGTCTGATGGCCCTTGACCGGAATGCGCAGATACAGCCGCCCCTGGCAAATGGGCGCATAGGCCTGTTTCGCTCGTCGGGCTGCCGCCAGTTCATGAACCGGACCGCCGGCCCAGAGGTCGCAGACATGGCGTCCATCCGGATCGGCGAGGACCAGTCCTTGAGGCCGATCCGGCTCCAAAAGCAGCCGCTGACGTTCCGGAAACGGATTTTCCAGGTGATACGGGGCTTCCGGCGTCCCGTCACTCCAAAGGATTTCCAGCAGAAACCAGGCATTGACCGCCGGATTCAGGTTGGTCAGCCGGGCTCGGCCCTGGCGGCCGCCCGCCCCCTGAATCCGGATTTCATCCACCCGCCGATCGGACTGGAGGTCGATAATGGTCTTGGCCGCCCCGCCTGGGCGGTCCTCCGCAACGGCCTGTGGCACCGTCGGACCCGGCAGGAACCAGACCGCCGCCGCGATCAATACCACCGCCATTCGGAGCATTCGCCCCCCGGGTCGCTTCATCTTGTTCAATCTGTACGACGACATAAAGTCACCACATCCGAGCCGAATTTCGCCAGAAAACCCGGGACGCTCGGCCAAGCCCGGATTTCCGATATATTATACCAGATATCGATTTCAGCGAGATGCTCCCGCCAAAGCCTCAGGAGTGTCCGACCACGTAAAGCACGACCAGGATCGTGGCCAGCCATCCCAGGATCACCACTTGTAAAAACACGTCCTTGATCAATACCCGGGCCGGCGACCCGCTCTTTTTCAGAACGAAACTGATCTGAAAATACCTCAAAATGCCCAGGATGACCCAGATCGAACTGACGTAAAGCTTGTCCGTTCCGTGCTTGGCCACCACGTCCGCGGAGATCGAGTACATAATATAGGCGACAATGATCACTCCGGCCGTCAGAACCATGCTCAGATCGACGAATTCCAGGTTGTAGTCGCCCAGGCTCTTGCGGATGGCCCGCCGGTCCACCCTGAGCACCAGATCATCCCGCCGCTTGGCGAAGGCCAGAAAAAGCGCCAAGAGAAAGGTCATCAATATCAGCCAATTGCTTATCCATATCCCGCAGGCGGCCCCGCCGGCCAGGACCCGCAGCACGAACCCCGTGGCGATGCAGATCACATCCACCAGGGCCAGCCGCTTGAGCCAGGTCGAATAGGCCAGATTCAAAAACAGGTAGGCCATGAGAATGAGCAGGAACAATTTATTGAGCAGAAAATACGAAAGGATCACCGAGACGAGCAGCAGGACCAGCGAGAAAATCTCGGCCCCCGTGGACCCGATCTCCCCGCTGGCCACGGGCCGGTTCTTCTTGTTCGGGTGCTGGCGGTCCGATTCGGCGTCCCGGAGGTCGTTGAAGGCATAGACGCTGCTCGCGGCCAGGCTGAAGGCGACAAAGGCCCACCAGCCGCAGATCAGGGCCTGAACGTCTGTCAGCTTGTAGCCGAAAATGATGGGGATGAAAACGAACCCGTTTTTCAGGTGTTGGTGGGGGCGGGCCAGCCGCACATAAGCGCCGATGTGTTTGATCGTCTGCGTCATATCCTTGTCCCGTTCATGCTCGATCCGTTGCTCAAAGCGAAATCCGGAAGGTCCTAGTCCGTCCCGGCCGGGTCATCCCAGTGAATTCAGGAGCGCCCCATAGGAGACGAAGCCATGCCCACGATCCTTGGGCCGCTTCGTTTTGATCAGACAGGACATACCGGCCCGCGACGCGGCCTCGCCGTCCCGATCCATGCGGTCGCCGATGACCAGGATGTCCGACGGGTCCAGGCCCATCCGTTCCGCGGCGTTCAGAAATCCCCGGGGGTCGGGTTTCAGGGCCCCGACGTCCGGGTCCGTTGCGCAGACGACCACCCGGGCCTCGAGTTCGAGGCGTTCGAGCTTTTCCACGGCCGGATAGTCTGAAACCACGCCGATCCGGACTCCGCTTCGATCGAGCCCGTCCCAGAACCGCCGGACGAAAGGAAAGCGGCAGGCTCGAAGAAACGGCAGCGGCCGCCGGTGCATCCACTCCTCGATCACGGCCCGGACCTGTTCGGGCGCGGCCCCGGTCCGGGCCGCGCAAAGGCGGTACTGTTCGCCTTCCAGGTCTTCGAACCGGCCTCCGGCCAGTTCCTCCCTCACCGCCCGGAAGGACTTGATCATCCTGACGATGGGGTAGTCCCGGGGCCGGCCCGCCAGGTGAAGCAGAATCCGGCCCATCATGATCCGCTTCAGCCGGGCCGCGTCGTAAAGCGTTCCATCCACGTCGAACAGGACCGCCCGGATGCTTCCCCAGTCCACCATGCCCGCCGGGCCTTCCCGTTCCAAAGGAATCGGGCGGCCTTTCGGTTCCATCGCGTCCCCGTCCCGGATCAATCCAGCGGATACTGCTCGAAAAGCCGGCCCCAGTCCGTTCGAGCGACCTGTTCCATCCGCCGGCGTCCCTCTGACGGCCACCAGATGGAATCATGATAAAAAAAGGAGCCGAAAACGAACAGGTAGACCAGGGGCGTGTGAAAAAACATCCGCTGCAGGGCCCGCAGGGGGCCGAACCACATGAACCGGCCCACCAGGCTGGCCATATTGTCCCCGACCTGAAACCCGAAGTTCATCCCGGATATGTCTTCGCCGACCACTTCGATCTCTTCGATCCGGCCCACGCCCAGGCCGTCCTCGTGGGCCATCCGGATGTAGCCCAGGCTCATCGGATCGAAGCCCATGATTTTGGCCGCCACGGCATCGATGGCCACCGAATCCGAGGAGGCCAAAATCAGGTCCTTCTGCACGGGGAGCATGGTCCGGGGCCCCGGGCCGTTCCCGCACAGGGTCCCGTCCATGACCGCGAATATGCCGGAATGGATTTCCCGCTGAATGGCCAGCAGGTCCACCAGGGTCTCGTGGATGTGGGTATGGGTGTAATGCCGTTTCTTGTTCAGCAGGCCGCCGAAGGCGTTCTTCATGGCTCCGGTCGTGGTCGTGTAGATGTGGCACTTGACCGTGGGCAGATGGACGATGTTCTTGCCCATGAAGTATTCGGGTATCCGGATGCCGTGGGGGAAGATTTTATCGAGGACCCGCATGCGTGACCTGGGCTCGTACAGCACCCAGCGAACGTCCCGGGGCCGGTAGTTGAAAAGCTCCCGGACCCCGTACTGTTTATAGACCGGGGTGAGCCGATTGAGACGGCCGCCTTTTTCCGCGTCGGTCACGACCGTGTTGTTGTGGACCGCCGTCAGATCGGAAAGGCCTCGGGCCCGGAGCCCCCGGATGGTTCCTTCGAGCTGCCAGGGCGTGGTGTTGGCGGACAGGAAGGGCATGTGCCAGGAGATGTTGTCCTTGAGCACCGTGGTCCGGGACGGGTCCAGAGCCTTGTCGACTTCGGCCGTTGCCAGAAGCCGGTCGATGTCCTCGAAGACCGTTCCGGGCCGCGTTTTCAGCACGGCTACCTTGGACCTGGCCATCCTCGCCTCCCGTTCCTGCCGGCCGACAGGCCGGCCAGCCCCCGAATCGCCGCATTCCCGCGTTTTGGATCGATGGACCCAGCATATTCCCAAAGGCCGGTCCGAGTCAATTGCGCAGGCGCTTCCCCAATTCGGGGCGTCCGCCCGAAGCGCCCCGGCCGGGCCCGAGACAGACCCGCCGGGGGCCATAGCCCTGTCCGGGGTGACAGGCCTCGCAGGCCGGTTCCCGGCCCTGGCCCCATCCCTTGACGTGGCATCCCCGGCATTCCAGTCCGGCATGAAGCGTGTCCAGCCGGCACCCGGTCTTGTCGTGATCCCACGGTCCGGGTGAAAAATTATGGTGGCAGTCGTCGCAGGCCGGCCGGGCCGCCCGGCGAGGCCGGCCGGTCGGGTGGCATTTCTCGCAGGCCAGTCCGTCATGATAACGGCCGAGACGGAACCCGGTCCAGCCGTGATCGAAGCGGTCCGGGTCAATCCAGTCCGAGGCCAGAGGGTAGTCCCGGGTCCGGTGTTCGACATGACAGGCCGTGCAGCGCCGGACCGGGGCGTAGCGATGAATTCCCCGGCCTGGGTCCAGTCCCATGCGGTCCTTGCAGGCCAGGCAGGAACCATTCGGCGTCCCGGCGAATCCGGGGTGGCAGAGCCGGCAGCGGGACTCGATATCGGCATGGGACCGGCTGACGGGCCCCGGCATGAACCAGGTCTCGCCGAATACGGCCACGACCAGGATTAGGGCGGCCGCCAGCATCCACAGCGTTATTTTTTTCAGCCCGGTCATCTCAGTAGTAGACCCAACCGAACAGATGCAGGCCGGCCAGCCACCACATGAACCAGGAAACCGGCACGTGCAGCTTCCGCCACAAGGAGAAAAACTCGTTGAGGGCAAGCAGGTTCCCGGCGTCCTGTTCCAGATAAATCAACTCGAGCCAGGCTTGTTGCTTGAGCGCGCCGGCCCGGGCCTCGGATCGGGCCAGGGCCCGAATCCGTTTCTTCAGATCGGCCGTCATCCGGAGACCCCTTCGATAGTCCCGCCAGAGGTCCCTCAGGCGGCCGGGTTCCCGACCGAGGCCGGCGCGCGGCAGTTTGACCGGTGACGATCCGTCGAAACGCCCCAGCACGCCCTGGTCCAGCAGGTCGGCCCGGATATGCTCCGCGGTCTCGATCAACGACCGGCGCCGATCTTCGATACGGGCCAGCTCTGCAAGCAACGCATCCCGCCGGTCGGCCCGGTTCCGGACTTCCTCGGGCAGCCGCCGGTACAGATAGTAGCCGACGACGCCGGAACAGGCAGCCAGCCACATGCAGCCCAGGGCCAGCCCCCCGATGCCGAAGTACTTGCCGTAGGAGTGGATCGAAACGAGCAGCGGGCCGGCCAGCCCCAGGATGACGTGGAGTTTGTACCAGGTCCGTACTTTGCCTCGGGTGAACCATTTCCTCTTGCGAGGGATATAGGCCAGGGACAGGAGCATCAGGCCCCCCCCGACCCAGCCGGCCGCATGCCCGCCCGTCTGGATGATCCACCACAACGTTTTATTGCCTAAAAAATGGACCAGGTAGCCCAGGTGGAGGAGGACGACCAGGGCGATCAGTCCCCAGAGGAGCAGGCTGAAGCGTTCAAAGGGCCTCATGAGGCGGCCCGCTCCCGGCGGTCCTTGACGGACGAATCGGACAGGGGAATCTCGTCGAGGCCCACCCCGACGGCGTCGCGGATGGCGTTGAGCACGGCCGGGGCGGTGGGGACCAGAGGCAGCTCTCCCAGGCCTTTGACGCCCAGGGGACTCATGGGTTCGGGCACCTCCACGACCAGGCATTCGATTTCCGGGACGTCGTGGGTCCGGGGAATGAAATAGGTGTCCAGGTTGTCGGTCGCGACCCGGCCCGAGCGGACGTCGAGGCGTTCCTTGAGGCACCAGCCCAGGCCCATGACCACGCCGCCGTAAATCTGGCCTTCCACGGCCGCCGGGTTGACGACCCGGCCCACGTCGTGGGCGGCGAATATCTTGAGCACCCGGACCGCCCCGCTCCCGGCATGGACCGCGACCAGGGCCGCCTGGGCTCCATAGGCGAGGGAGGGCAGAATGCGCTGGTCCGGACCGATCTTTTCCACCATCTTGGGAGGCTCGATGTTGGTTACGGGCGGCGCGTACAGGTGGGTTAGGGATGGCGTCCGCCCGGCCAGCCGGGAGCGGGCGGCCAGGTCGTGATAGGATATCGCCGTCCGGTCCGAGTTTACCATGGCCACCCCCTCCGGCCCCAGGGCCAGGGCGGCCGGGGCGGTCTTCAGGAGGTCGGCTGCGATTTTCAGGAGGTGATCCCTGAAGGCCGGTGCTCCATCGGCCACGGCGCCGCCGGCCAGAAACGTGGCCTGGCTGCTGGTCGTCAGAACGGGGGAGCGGATCGGTCCGGTCGATCCAGGCATGACATCAAACCGCTCCGGCGGAAGGCCCAGGGTGTGGGCGGCGATCCGGGTCAAGGCGGCAATCAGGCCCTGCCCGAGTTCGCAAGCGCCGACGTACACGCGGATTCTGCCTTGCGTATCCAGTGCGAAATGGGCCTCGGCCCGCCCGAAGGGCAGATAGGTCGGCGTGCTGGAATTCTTGTAGCAGGCGGCGAACCCGAGTCCCGGCCTTTCCCCCGGCTCCAGCTGAAGCCTCTCCTTCGCGTTCCGGGTCGCCTTCCGGAGGGTTTCGAGGCAGGCCTTGATCCCGACCCCGTCCTCCATAACCTGGCCCCACTGGGTGACCCGCCCCTTGTCCAAGGCGTTTCGCAGCCGGAACTCGAGGGGGTCGAGCCCCAGCCTCCCGGCCAGTTCGTCCATCTGGCGCTCCATGGCCAGGCAGACCTGGGGCACGCCGAAGCCGCGCATGGCCCCGCATATGGGATTGTTGGTAAAAGCGGCCTTAATCCTGACCGAAAGATGATCGATCTGATAGGGTCCGGTGGCAAAGGTAGCCGCGTCGTCGATGACCACCATGCTGGCTGAATGATAGGCCCCCGCGTCGGCCAGGCCCTCGACGATGCAGTGGGTCAGCCGCCCGTCCCGGTCGGCCCCGGTTTCGTAAGTCAGGGTGAAGGGATGGCGTTTGACGCTGGCCCGTATGGATTCCTCCCGGGTCAACTCCAGGCGGACCGGCCGGCCCGTGGCCAGGGTGGCCAGGGCGCAGAGGTGCTGCACGGTCAGGTCGCCCTTGCCGCCAAAGGCGCCGCCGGCCGGTGTCACCCGCATCCGGAGCCGGTCCGGCGGCAGCCCGCAAACGGCCGCGATCTGATCGCGATATCCGTGGGCGGCCTGGCTGGCCGTGACGATCGTCAGCCGACCGTCTTCGTCCACGTAGGACAGGCAGGATTCCGGCTCGATATAGGCATGTTCGACAAATGGGGTCCGAAAGGTCTTGCGGACCACGACCGCGGCCCTCGCCCGCCCCGTTTCCGGATCGCCTTTGCGGAACTCGGACTCGGCGCAGAGGTTGCCCCGCTCCGTCAGCCGGGGCGCCGCCTCCCGAAGGGCGGCCTCGGGGTCGAACACGCCGGGCAGGACATCGTAATCCACCCGGACCCGGGCCGCGCCCCGGCGGGCGGCCTCCATGGTACGCCCGACAACCAGGGCCACCGCCTCCCCGAAAAAGCGAACCCGGTCCCGGGCCAGGACCGGCTGGTCGGAGACCACCGATCCGAATGTCTTCTCGCCGGGAACGTCTTCGTGTGTCAGCACCCGGACCACATCCCCGCTCCGGCGGGCCTCCGAAACGTGGACCCGCCGGATTCGGGCGTGGGCGTGTTCGCTCCAGACCACCTGGGCGAAGAGCGAATCCGGTCGGTCGCAGTCCCGGGCAAAGGCCAACCGGCCGGTGACCTTGGCCTCGGCCAGCGGGTCCGGACGGCCTCGCCCCAGACCGGAAAAGGGCTTTTTGACCAAGTGGGTCTTCAGGTCCGGATCGTTGACCGCCCGCACGGCCCGGACCAGCCCCAGATACCCCGTGCACCGGCACAGGTTGCCGTACAGGGCCTCGCGGACCCGGGCCGGGGTCGGGTGCGGGCACTCGTTCAGCAGGGCCCGGGTGGCCATGACCATGCCCGGCGCGCAGTATCCGCACTGAAAAATCCCCAGATCGGCGAAGGTCCGCTGGACCGGGTCCAGCCCCTCCGGACCGTCCAGACCCTCGACGGTCAGCACGTCCAGTCCGTCCAGGTGATCGACGTCCACCAGGCAGGAACGAACCGGGCGGCCGTCGACCAGTACGGTACAGGCCCCGCAGACCCCGACCCCGCACCCGAACTTGGCCCCTTTCAAACCCAGGTCTTCGCGCAGAAAATCCAGCAGCCGCAAGGTCCGGCCGCCCCGGCGGGTCAGCGGCCGGCCGTTGATCCGAAAGCGGACGCCGCCGCCAGCCGGTTGACCGGCCAGGGCGGAGGGCAGTCCCAGGCCCGCCGAGATCATCAACGAGCTCCGCCCGATCAGTTCCAAAAACTCTCGCCGCGATAGAAGGCCCACTTCCGTATTCCGATCGTCAGGAGTTGAAGCAGGTTAGCCGATTTTTCCGGCAAAGACAAGGCCGGGGCAGCGCTGAACGGTTCAGAAACATTGTATCCATTCCCCGGTTGCCGTCGGAGCCGGACCCGGTTCACTCAATCGTTTCGAAGGCATGGATTTTCGGTTTGACGACGGGCATCCGAAGGTGATAAGAACACGGCACACACAGGTTAATAGCATTCAGTGTGAAATCTTGCCCGGGCCGGCTCGAAGCGGGGCGCTTCAGGGTTCGGGAGGCCGAAGGCAGGACGCCATCGGCGCCGATCGATTTTTCCAGACCAAAAGGAGATCGCATTCCATGGACTTTGAACTGAATCAGGATGAAAAGCAACTGGCGGCCGAAGTGGAAGCCTTTCTCGAAAAGGAGCTTCCATCGGGCTGGTTGGACGATGTCGTGGACTGGCCCGGCGGATACGGGACCATGTCTCATGTCGAGGAGCGACACGAGGCCTTCTGCCGGGACTTCAATCGCAAGGTCGGAGCCAAAGGCTGGCACTCCCTGGGCTGGCCCGAGGAATACGGCGGTAAAAACTCATGGGTCAAACAGGCCGTGGTCGACGACCTGATCAGCTATTACCGGGCCCCGGCCTATGGTGTGGCCAGGCTGATCGCGGCCCCGACCATTTTGAACGTGGGCAGCGACGAGATGAAAAAGGAATGGCTGCCCCGGATCGCCGGAGGCGAGTCCTTTTTCTGGCTGGGATACAGCGAGCCCAATTCCGGCTCGGACCTGGCTTCGATCCGGACGAGCGCGGTCGAGGACGGGGACGAACTGGTGGTCAACGGGCAAAAGATTTGGAGCACCGGAGCCCATGTTTCGGATTACGCCTGGCTGGTGGCCCGGACCGATCCCCAGGCCCCCCAGCACAAGGGCATCACCCTGATGATCATCGACAACAAGACGCCGGGTATCGAGATTCGGCCGCTGGTCAATATCTGCGGCGTCCACTGCTTCAACGAGGTCTTTCTGGACAACGTGCGCGTGCCCAAGGCCAACGTGGTCGGGGACATGAACCGGGGCTTCTACAACCTGATGCTGGCCCTGCAGTTCGAGCGGCTGGTGGCCTGGACCGGCGGATACCGGCGGACTTTCGAGGAACTGGTCCGCTATGCCCGGGAAACCGTCTTCGACGGCCGGACCCTGGGTCAGGACACCCTGGTCCGCGACAAACTGGCCGACCTGGCCGTGGACATCGAAGTCCTCCAGAACATGTTCTGGAAGACCGCCTGGATGATGGATCACGGCCGGACCCCGGAGATCGAGGCTTCGGCCCTCAAGCTGTTCGCCACCGAACTGAGCCGGAAGCTGGCCGGCGTGGGCATGGACATTCTGGGGCCGTACGGCCAGCTCGGCCGGGAGGCCAAGTGGACGCCGATGACCGGCCGCTTCGGCATGGGCTACCTGGATTCCATCTCCGGCCCCATCGGGGCCGGCACTTCCGAAGTCCAGTATCAGGTCATCGCCACCCGGGGCCTGGGCCTGCCCCGGGGCTAGCCGGGCCCAAACCGACCGGCGCAAGAAAAGAGGAGTCATCATGGATTTCGATTTTTCGGAAGAGCAGAACATTTTGAAAAAATCCGCCCGGACCTTTTTAACCCGGGAACTGCCCAGGACGCGGGTCCGGGAGATCGTGGCCGGCGAGGCCGGATATTCCGACGAGATATGGAACAAAATGGCCGAACTGGGCTGGATGGGCCTTATCTTTCCCGAAACGTACGGCGGTTTCGACGGTGCGTCCCTGGACCTGGTCCTCATTCTAGAGGAGATGGGCGCCAATCTCTGCCCCGGTCCGTTTCTGCCGACCGTGGCCGCCGGGCTGGCCGTGCTGGCCGCCGGGACGGAAGACCAGAAGGCCGGCCTCCTGCCCGAACTGGCCGCCGGCAGCACCCGGGCCGCCATCGCCCTGACCGAACCCATGACCCGGGGGCCAGCCAGCTTGACCCGGATCGGGGCCAAGGCCGACGGCGGGGACTGGGTCATCGACACGGTCAAGGTCTTTGTGCCCTATGCCCACGTCGCCGACTGGCTGCTGTGCGTGTGCCGAACCGCCGAGGATGACGACCCCGAGGCCGGCCTGACCATATTCCGGGTCGATCGCGAGACCCCCGGCCTGACCCTGACCCCCCTGGAAAACATGGCCAACGAAAAGCTGTACGAAGCCGCCTTCGACCAGGTTCGCCTGCCGGCCTCGGCCGTGATCGGCGAGGTTGGCCGCGGCGGGCCCGCGATCCGGGATGCCTTCGATCGGGCCGCCCTGGGCCGGGCCGCCGAAATCGTCGGCGGCGCGCAGGCGGCCATGGACATGGCCATGCAGTACGCCGGGGAACGGGTCCAGTTCAACCGGCCCATCGGAAGCTTCCCGGCCGTCCAGAAGCATTTCGCCGACATGTACATGCTCATCAGCGGCGCCCGGCAGCTCGTGTACCAGGCCGCATGGAAGATCGACCGGGGCCTTCCGGCCCGCAAGGCCATTGCTCTGGCCAAGGCCCACGCCGGCCGCACCGGCCGCCGCGTGACCACCCTGGGCCACCAGGTCTTCGCCGCCATCAGCTTCACCATGGAACACGACATGCACCTCTACTACCGACAGGCCCTGGCCGGAGACCTGGCTTACGGCAACTCGGATTACCAGCGGCAGGTCGCGGCCCGGGAACTGGGCCTTTAATGCCGTAACGCCCCGCCCCCGGACCGCCGGGGGGCGGGGCTATCGCAACGAACCCCCAAACCCCAGGGCCCCGACCGCCAATGTCCGGGGCCGAAGTTCGGAGAGGAGGAAATCCGATGAGTTCGAGTCGACCCGTCGATCCCAACCTCGTCCACAGCATCGCCACCGGCTACATGGGCACCTGCGTTCTGCTGGCCGCGCTGGAACTGGGCGTTTTTGACGTCCTGGCTGAAAAATCCCTGACCGCCTCGGAAACCGCCGCGGAACTGGACCTGAAGACGCCACCCCTGGAACGGCTGCTGGTGGCCCTGACCGTGATCGGCCTCCTGGACCGGGAAGCGGACCGATTTTCCTGCTCCCCGGAAACCAAGCGCTATCTGGTCCGATCCAGCCCCAGTTACTTCGGCGATTACTACCATTTCCAGGTTCGCCAGTGCCTCATGCCCGACTTCATCCGCCTGGGACAACTGATCCGCGAGGACCGGGCCATCATGTCCGACGACTGGTCATCGTACATGGCCGACGAGGAAAAGGCCCGGGTCTTCATCCTGGGACAACACTCGGCCTCCCAGGGCGGCGGCCGCCTCCTGGCCAGTCTCTTCGATTTCACCGGCTTCAAACAGATGGTCGATCTGGCCGGAGGGTCCGGGGCCTGCTCCATCGCCGCCTGCCGGGCCAACCCCGAACTCCGGTCCGTCATCGTGGACTACCCCAACGTGCTCAAGGTGGCCCGGGAAGTCATCGACAAGGAAGGCCTGTCCGACCGGATCAGCACCCGCGCCGGTGACATACTCAATGACGACTTCCCCTCCGGAGACCTGATGCTCATCTCCCTGGTCGTCAGCGGCTTCACCAAGGAACACCAGGTCCAAATCTTCCGCAAATGCTTCGACCGGCTGCCCTCCGGCGGAGCGGTCGTGGTCCACGACTTCCTCATGAACGAAGACTATCGCGGTCCGGTCCTGTCCGGCCTCTACAACCTGACCTCGGTCGAAGGCGTGCCCACTTCGGGCCCGGATATGGCCGCCCTGCTCCAGCAGGCCGGCTTCATCGACCCGGTGGTCAAGCCGGTCATCCCCGAGTACACCGGCATGGTCGCCATGCGCAAACCCTGACCCGGCCCCCCGACCCGTTTTTCGATCCTGTCGAAAAACGGGTCGGGCCGTCCCTTCCAACCGCCCCCGGCGCCTGGGAATTCAAGTTAGCTGGGGGAAAGGCGCCTGCCCGGCCAGTCCCCGGGCGGCGAGACGATAAAGCTTACAATTCCGGGA
>Ga0180009_10003005_pt1 | contig 19501 bp, 14 predicted proteins | sample OS_PC_MetaG_FD_123537 | JGI IMG/M metagenome (GOLD analysis project Ga0180009, IMG submission 123537) | Groundwater microbial communities from the Aspo Hard Rock Laboratory (HRL) deep subsurface site, Sweden - OS_PC_MetaG | ecosystem: Environmental > Aquatic > Deep subsurface > Groundwater...
TGGAAGGCGACCAATTCTTCGATATTCACATCTGCTACACCATCACCGTAGGTGCACATAAAATAGTCGTTGTTGATATACTTTTTTAGCTTTAGAACACGTTCACCTGTTAAAGTGGATTGTCCTGTATCAACGAATGTAATTTTAAAATCGTCTTCTGCATTCCGGTCTAGAAATGTTTTTTCGCCTGTTTTGGTGTTTATTGTGAAGTCTGAGATGAATAGTTGTTGTTTGGCGAAGAAGTCTTTTATTTCATTTCCTTTGTATCCTAATGCTAAAATAAAATCATTATATCCATAATGCTCGTAGCCTTTCATTATGTGCCAAAGAATTGGTTTACCACCCACTTCAACCATGGGTTTTGGGCGAAATTCAGTTTCTTCCTTCATTCTGGTCCCCATTCCTCCACAGAGGATGATTGTTGGGATGTTTTGATGTTGCATAATTGTAGAGTTCTTTTGGACAATATGAGTGCACTATACTGTATTAATGGCTATGTAGTAAAGATATTTTGATTATTTTGTCAGTCCCGATGATAATGTCCTATTGAATCAAATTTTGTTATATAGGACCCATCCTATATGGGGTTGACAGCTTTATTTGGTGTAGGGTTGTAGGTTAAAATTTTCCATGTTTTTTGATAATTCTTTTTTTGTTCTTATTCCTTTTGTTATCATTAATTCTTCAATTAGTCCTGAAAACGGTCTATCTCCTCCTATCCAGTTACCGATAATAAGTGGTAATTTACTGTTGCTTATTTTAGTATTATTGCATTTACTATTAATAATCTCTGCTCCATCAATATTGATTTTTATTGAATCTGGGCTAAAAATAGCTGATAAGTAATGCCATTTGTTGGGTTGAAGTGTGAAATTAATTGTGGGATTGCATTGTATCCATGTATTTCCTGTCCCAAAACTTGCTGAATAATTATTGAAGTTGGGGCTTCCATCTTGTTGAATAGTAAATCCTTCACAGTTATTGTTATTACCAGGGTGATTTCCAATTATAGTGTTATATATTATACCATTTTGTAGTGGTTTAATTATTATTTCTACAGTAAAACTGGGTGGTAGTTCGATTGGATCTATTACAATAGCTTTATTGGATAAACCGTCCAAGTAAGAGGCTACATTTTTGTATCCGTTTGCTACTTGTCCGTAATCGGTTCCTATATTTTTATTGTCTATTAAATTATTTATAAATTTCTTATCAAATATTGTGTGAATAATTGTTTGTTCGGATTTTATTAAAATTGGTTCAATTTTTTCTTTTGTGTTTTTGAATTCTATGACTTTGTTGTTGTATTCTGTATTTGATATAGGAGAATTCACAAATCCTATTGAATTTAATTCGATGCTAATTTTATGAAGTGGTACTTTAAAGATTTTTAGATAATCGGTTTCTTTTATAATACTCATTTGAGTAAAAGGGATTATTGAAGGTTTATATTCTTTTATATTTTTTAAATATGTGGGTTTTATGTAGGAGGCAACGATTGAGTTATAAATAGGTGCATTAGTTATTGTTGCTAGATATAATTCATTTATTTGTATATGTGTGCAAGTGTTTTTTTCCAGATCAAAGATAACATTTTCTACTTTTCCCAGTGTTATAAATCCTTGAGATGAGTTTAATTTTTTATTGTTTTTGTCTATACTGTAATAGTGAATGAAATATATATTTTTTGAACTTAAATCTTTGAAAAAAAATTTAAGATTGTCTTTTTTTGTTTTTTCTATGTCTTTTTTGAGGTAATTGGTGACGTGTTGTACGTCGAATATTTTGCCGGAATGTTTGTAGAAAAAATCAGTATTGTCGAAGTCGTGTGGTGTGTTGGTGTTTTTTAGAATAATTGAATTTTCAGGAATGTTTTTAACTAAATCGTTTTGTAGTGCCTCTCTTATAATTGTGCGTCCGTCGTTCCAAGTTACATTGAAAGCATCTTTAACAAAGCGATTATTTTGTAGATTTATGAGTAAAACTATCGTTATTAAAATTAAAAATATAATTTCGAAGATTTTTTTTATTATATTTATTTTTATCTTTTCCCTTATAAAAAAGAAAACTGATATAAATATAAGAGATATTCCAAAAAATTGAATATAAACTGGTAAATATGCAAAACCGAATGCTAATTCATTCTGTTGTTTTTGTGATAATGCTATCAATACTCCCGGAATAGTTGAAAGTAAAATACCGAAGCCGATTAGATAGATATAATTAAGTTTCTTTTTAAAATTTGTAATTAGTGGATATGTGGTTATAACAAATATGATTGTAAGCAAAATATCATTTGCTGATATTTTATTTATAATGCACAATATTTTTTTACAAAAAATGTTGTTGGGATCGAATAGAAAATAATTTAATGGTAGTCCCCCCATTGTTTGGATAGCAAATGTTTTAAAGAATGCAAAAATACTATTATTGATAGTATATCCGATATTGAATTCGGAAATTCCGCTTCTTAAATATATAGCTGTGAATATTGCAATTAATGCAAAAATGATTATAGAAAGGCTTTTTTTTATTGTTTTTTTGATATCTCGTGTGTGGTTGAATGCAATAAATATGTGAAAAATAAAAAATAAATATGTGATTTCATATGTTAATAATCCGAGTATATAAATAATGGTGCTTAAAACAATATATATTTTTTTAGATGTTTCCAAATATTTTTGAAAAAGGATGAGTGATAGTATCAGATATAGAAATAATAATTGCATTAGCATGCTATAGGCGAGTATGGGTTCATGACAAATACGGAATTGCATAAATATCGGTGCGATTATCATTCCTAAAAATGAAATATTTTTTGATTTTGTAGTTTTAAATAAAAAGTATCCCCAAATAAAAATATTGATAATTATTATAATAAGTGTTGCTATCTTGTATTTAAGAATGGTGTTAAATATTGTAAATATTGTATAAACGAGCCATGCTAGAGGGAAAAATCTTCCTTGACTGTGAACCCAATGTGTTGAAATATCAGATGTAAAATCGTATAATGACATATTAATCATTTTTAGGTGACTGTCGATGAGTGAGTTGATGGCATCATCTCCAAAATAACCGCTATCTAAAAGAGGAAATAAATAGAAAATACTAAATATTACTATGATGAATATATATAGTATGGTTTTTTTATTGCTCGAAAATAGTGAGTGGATTTTATTCATAGTTAAAAGTGAAATTAAATATTCTAATTACGAAATCTCTTGGATCATTTTTAACGATCATTTTTTTACCATCTGATTTAATGTTGATCACTGTTTTACCAGGTGGAATAATGAGTTTTTCTTTTAGTTTAATTCCTTTATTATTTAGTTTTAGATTTTTGTTGAGTATGGAGCTTGAAATTATTAAATTTGATATTTCAGTAAATGGTGAAACGATGCTTGTTTCTATTTTTACAGTTCGCTCTTTTTGAGAAAAATTGTAGAAGATTAATTCTGCATTATTTCCACACCATCTCCAGTTTGTTTCTCCGTCGGTTTCGAGCGTTGAACAAGAACCTTTCCAGCTTTCAATTATTTGATTTTTTTGTTTTATGTTTTTTATTTCTTCTTTTGATAGTTTTTTAAATAGGTCGCTTTTGAATTGTAACAGATTGAAAAATGACAGTCTTTCGTTTTTACTGACAATCGGTTTGGTGTTAAGAAGCTCGCTTAATTTTGCTTCTGTTTCAGCTCCATTATCTGCATATCCGAATCTATCTATATAAATGCCTGCAAAATCTGTGATAGCTATTTTTTGGATCATTTCATCAAATGGAAGTGATGATATGCCTTCTTGCCAAAGAGATTCAGGTCTGCCTTTAACGGCTCCGTATGACCATTTGAGTGTGTTAGAATTAAGATATCCTTTGAAATGGCTATAGTCTGCCATGTTGTTAATTGGTGGTATTTCAGGGAAAGGGGCGTATGGTAGTTGAAATATCATGCTTTCCGGTGGGACGGTGTTTTCTATTTTTTTAATGAAATTTTTATCCGATATTGCTTCTTCTGTGTAGGGTTGAGAAAATTTCATATGAATTGTTGTTTGATCAATGATTCCAAATGTTAATATGATGAAAAGTAATAGATATAGGAGAAAGTGGTTTTTTATATATTTTGAGTATTTATTTGTTATGAGCGCAACTGTAAAAATTCCAAATGCTGCTAAAAAAATACTAATTCGGTTATAACCTCTAATATTGGGGGATATTATTAATGCGAATATAGAGCCGAATCCTCCAATTGTTGCGAGCAAAAATCCTGATATAACCAATGGTCCATATCTGTCATAAATTTTACTTTTTTTATTAATAATAAGTAATCTTATTATTAATATTAGAAGCCCTAATATTGCGATTGCTCCAATATATTCGTTGCTACCTTCTATGCCGGGATTATTGTATGAATAGTATTTTTTTGCATATCTTTGAATTCTGGAGATTCTATGGTTAGAAAGAGGCAAAAGAATGTTGGTTAATTTTAAGCCATATATTTCTGATTCCAGCGGATGTCTTGTTCCAACCTGTTCATTATTTCCATTTTTAATTTGATATATTTTGTTTGGAAGTAAATTAATGAATAGCATTCCTGCTGTAAGAAATATTATTAATATTGCTATTAAGAAATGTCTAATGCTTTTTTTATGGTAGAAAAAAGCACTTATACCTGCTACTAAAGCAAAGAAACAAAAAAAGAAGGAATAATATACTCCCATAGAGGCCCCCAGAATAATTGAGATGATTGTAAATATTGATTTGAAATTTAGAATATCAATCTTGTATGAGTTTTTTTTAAAAAATATTGGTTTCTTGTTCCAAATCCAAGTTAATATGACTATTAGAAGGGGAAGTATGAAGTAGGATGCTAGTCCTAAATGTCCACCACGTAATATATGATATGGCAAAAAAGAGAAAATTATTCCAAATACAATTGCGATTGGATATTTAACTTTTAGTTGTCTTATGGCATATATAAAAATCAAGGTGGTAAATATGAAAGTTAAAATGATGTAGATGTTATAGATGACTATAGGATCGTTGAAAAAAACGTCAAGACTTTTGAAAATGCCGAAGAACAAATTTTCTGTTGCCGGGAAATCTCCCATATTAAAACTATATGGAGCTGAAAGATAATCACTTTTAACGTTGGCAAAAGGAGACCATTCATTATTTATGAGAGATTTGATTATGATGAGCAACCAAAGAGTGTCACCTCCATACCAAATTGGAATTTCCCAATTGATTTTGTGGAATTCGGTTAACCAGCCCAATATTAAGATTGTAAGGACTAATGAAATAAAATAATAAAATATTGTAAGTTTATTTTTTTTAAGCCATTCAATTTGATTGATGATAAATATTTTAAGCATATTTATTTTTTAAAACTCCAAAATTTATGACCGGCATAACTTAATAGTGTTACAGAGATAAGGGCAATGAAGCCTGATAATTGTGTGCTTATTTTAAATATTTCAACGAAAATACTGAGTAATATGCCATTTATAACAAATGTGATTGTATATACTGTGGCAAATTTAAATTTTTCTTTGTGAGATTTTGTTTTGCTTTTGAATGTCCAATATTTATTCCAAAAATAGCTGTGAGTAACTCCGATAATATGAGAGAAAATCATTGCGATTAAATAATGGAAATTAAAATATAAGAAAACAAGATATGCGCCGTAGCCAACTACTGTGTTAATTATCCCAACTATTCCAAATTTGGATATTTGCCAGAATTCGTTTTGTTTTTTTTGATATAATGCGAGGACTTTGTAAATCAACTAGTTTTGTGTTTATTGATAAAATTTTCAAAGCAATTGGCGATATAATCATAATGTTTTTTTTCTAGTTTTGGATATACACCAATCCAGAATGAGTCATTCATTACTCTATCAGTATTTATTAATTTACCGACAATTCTATGATTAATGTCATAGTTACAGAAATATGGTTGTTTTGTGATATTGCCTGCAAAAATCAATCTTGTACCGATTTTTTTATCTGTTAGGTATTTTAGTAGGTCGGTTCTGGTGAATTGACAGTTTTTTTTTAGGGTTATTATAAAACCGAACCAGCTTGGATTACTGTTTTCTGTGGCTTCAACGAAGTTGAAGTATTTATTAAATTTTTCCAGTTTTTGTTTGGCGATTTCATGATTTTTTCTTCTTTTTGCTATGAAAACATCCAGTTTTTTTAATTGGGCTAGTCCGCAAGCGGCTTGAATGTCGGTCATTTTTAAGTTGTACCCGATATGACTGTAAATGTATTTGTGATCGTATCCTTTTGGTAGCTTGCCCAATTGCCAGTTAAAGCGATTTTTGCAGGTATCGTCTTTACCTGTCGGGCACCAGCAATCTCTACCCCAATCTCTTATGGAGCGTGCTATTTTATGTAAAATTGGATTATTTGTCAATATTGCACCACCTTCGGCTGTTGTTATGTGATGTGCAGGGTAAAAACTTAATGTTGCAAGATCTCCGAAACTTCCTGTTTTTTTGCCGTTATATTCTGTCCCAAGAGCATCACAGTTGTCTTCTATAAACCAAAGATCATGTTTGTTGCAAAATGTTTTAATTGCTTTTATGTTAAAGCTGTTTCCAAGTGTGTGGGCAATGAATACTGCCTTAGTTTTTTTTGATAAAGCTTTTTCAAGTTTATTTGTATCTATTTCGAGTGTTTTAATATCTATATCCACAAAAACAGGTACACATTTGTAATTGATAATAGGATTGATTGTGGTTGGAAATCCTGCTGCTACGCTAATTACTTCATCTCCTTCGTTTATTTTTTTTTCTTTAAGGAGGTGTGAAGTTAAGGATGCGAAGGCTACCAGGTTAGCTGAAGATCCGGAATTTACAAGGCTGCAATATTTTACTCCTATGTATTTTGCTAATTTTTCTTCAAGCTTTAGACAATATTCTGCATCTGTCCACCAACCTTTTAAAACGGCTTCGGTCATCATTATTAATTCATTTTGGTCAAAAATTTTTCCGGAGGCAGGAATACTTGTTTTGCTCGGAATGAATTCCTTTTTGGGGAAATTATTTTTGTAATGATTTTTTATATATTCGATGATTTTTTGATTCATATTTTTTAGTTACGATGTAGATATTTTTCAAACATTTTGCATGATAGGTTAATAATTGATTAAATTAAAGTTTATTTTTTTGATGGTTTCCCAATTATTTTTGATGATTTCTTCTGACATGGGGGCTTGTGATATTTTTACTTCTTGGATGATACCATTAAATGGGCGGTCTTTATTCATCCAATTATTAATAAATAATGGAAGGGTAGTATTCCTGATAGGGGCGATTGTGGGTACAGAATTGATGAAAATACCGTTAATATAGATTTTGGTTTCTTCGTTGCTAATAGTGATAGTTATATATTGCCATATGTTGTGGTCTAAATTAAATATTAGATTGTCTGTCCATGTTGTTCCGGTACCATAACTAAATCCATATTGATTGGTGATATTACCATTTTGTTGAATAACGAAACCAGAGGGAGGTTCGCCATTTATACCTGGATGGTTTCCTATTATGCATGCATATTGTACCTGTTGATTGTTAGGTTTAATGATTAGTTCTACTGAAAACTCTTTAGATATAATAATTTTTTCCATTTGACTGCTGCTGGTGAAATTAATGAATTTTTCTTCTTTGTTAAAATATCCCCTAAGAAAGGGATCAAGAGTGTAATGTAAAATGGTTTTGAGTTGATTTTTGTTATCATTGAGAATGAATGTATTTTTAAATAATAATTCATTTTTATTTTTTTTAATTAGGAGGATAATGTTTCCGGATGGATTTTCTTTGACTACTTTATATTTTTCAGAAATAATTTTTTTTATTTTTGAATAGTTATTTATTTGATCATTTTCAAGAAATATTTTGGTGCCATTTTCGAGCTTTTTATATATTTTTTCGTAGTCTTTTCTTAGTACTGTTTCAGTTAAACTCGGATTATTTACAGCGTTAGTTGTTTTAGATATTAAGTGAAGGATTCCGGAGTAGTTTGGTGAAATAATAAATATTTCTTCTTTTGGTGATGTATTTTTTTTGATGAAGAGGGCATTGCTGATTAATGGCGTTTCAACTTTTTTTGATAAAAAATTTTGCTTAATTTTTTCAGGTTTTACAATTATTTGATAATTGCTGATTAGGCTGAAGAATGATGAGGATAATATGTATATTAGCATTAGGCTTATTAAAATCCAGTATTTTTGCTTAAATTTGAAATATTTATTTAGGCAAATGTCAGCATAAATTATAATTAGTATGTTTGCCGGGTACCATACTGCTGGGAGTACTGCATTTAAACTTCTTCCTTGATAGTATGAAAATATTCCGACTCCTAATATTGAAGTAATAAATATTATTTTATTTTTAAGGATATTTATTCTGTATAGTATTGATCTGATTGAAATAATCAGACCTATTGCGTATATAAATAAAATAATATTCCATGGATGCCATAATGTCATTAAACGCATTGTGATTCCATAGATGTAGAAAAGCTTTTGATATTCAAAAAATTGGTTAAAATCGGGAAAAGCTGAGTATCTGATGAAAAAATATAGGTTAAAAAATGTGAATGTGAAGAGTAAAAATACTATGCCATTAAATATGTGTTTGAGACTTGATAGGACAATTCTTTTGTATTTGCATATGTTGTTTTTAAGAAGTTCATTGAATATTAAGGTTAGGATCCAACTTAAAAAGACAATAATTCCTGTATCTATGTTCCATAATATTGATAAAGTACTGATAAAATAACCAAGATAATAGATATTTTTGTTTTGTTTTCTGAAATAAATGCAGGCTATTAGAATTATTAGTGTGGGGAATACAATTCTAATGGGATGATATTGAAAATATGGATAGGGATAATTTATAATTGCTAATAAAAAATTATGAAATATTATACTTGAAAACCCTAAAAGAACTATTATTCTGTTTTTTACTGTATTTCTTAATATTATATATATAAATAAGAATGAGAGACTAGTTAATAAACCCATTAATAGTGAGAAATTAAATACGGATGTTCCAAGTATTCTGAGTATTGGCTCAATAAAATGAGGATATAATCCGTATTGATGAACAAAATCTATGAGAATTGCTTTGCCATTTATTACTTGAGCAACTGAATGGAATACAGCATTAAAATGAACTGCCTCTATAATGGTATCAACTCTTATTAAGTGAAATACTGTTATAAATGTTAGAATAAATATGGTGCAAATAGATGCTATGAAATTTATTATTTTATTAGTCTTAGGATATATCTTTTTTTTATTTGTGAACCATGTAAGTATAATAATTATTAGGAATAATAATAATGTTTTGATTGGATAATTATAGAATAAATTGTGTTTGACGTATGTGTATTCTGTGGTTTTAATTACCCACCAGCAAAATATTATTATTATTATTATCGAAATATATATAATTAAGGTTTGTATTTTTTTTAGATAAATGAATTTACAGTATTTTTTTAATAAAAGATGAGATATTAATAAAAAAAGAGGAAATGTGATTATCCCTGTAATAAATAATATTCTTTCCATGCTTTCGGGGCGTGTATCCCATGGCTGAAATCCTTCTGTTAGAATATTTTTAATGGAATCTTGGAAATTTTCCAGTGATAAGGTGTTTTTTATGATATATAGTAGCAAAAATATACTAATAATTGAGATTATTAGGCTAATAATGGATGTTAAATAATTATTTTTTTGATTTGTGATTTTGTAGAGGTTTTAGTGATTTTTTTTATTATTACTGAAAATGATTTGACATTTCAATGTGATTATTTCAAAAAAAAATAAATTAAAAAAAATGTAGAATTGATGAAGGAAATATTAAACATAGGTGTTAGTGGATTTAGGGATTAAATGATTTTTGTTTGGTGTTTTGTGATGAATTATATGTGTTGTTTTGGGTTTTATTTATAGGAAAATACTATTGATCTATGTGTTAGAAAATACTAGATTTAAATGCGGTTTATTTGATTATGTTTTAAATTTTAAATATCGGTTATGATTTTGATTGATAAGTTTGATAAAAAATATATTAATTGTTATTAATATGAAAGTTCTAATTTTATGTGGTGGTGAGGGGATAAGGCTTAAAAATATGTTGGAGTTGACTCCTAAGTCTACTATTATGATTGGTAGTAAGCCGATGATTTGGCATATAATGAAAATGTTTTCTAAGTTTGGGTATTATGAATTTGTTTTGGCATTAGGTTTGGGTGGCGAAAAAATAAGAGATTATTTTTTGAATTATGATCTGTTTTCGAATGATATTACTGTTGAATTAGGAAATAATAATGTAGTTTTGAATTCTCAAAATCAAGAAAAAAAATGGAAAGTTACTTTTGTGGATACTGGGAAGCAAGCTGGTACGGGTGCTAGAATTTTGAGATGTAAAAAATATTTGCAGGATGATTCATTTTTTATTAGTTATTCTGATTGTGTTTCGGATGTTGATTTAAATGCAGTTTTGGATCAGAATAAAAAATCCAATAAAGTGCTTACGGTAACAGGTGTATTTCCGCCCTTCCGTTATGGTGAGTTTATTATGAAAAATGATGAACTGGTTCAATATAATGAGATTTCTAAATTGGAGAGTGTGAATGGGTTGGTAAACGGTGGATTTATGGTTTCTAGAAAGGAGATTTTTGATTATCTATCACCTTTTAATGAGTGTGTGTTAGAAAATAATGTTTTTAAAAAATTGGTGATGGATAAAAAAATAGATGTTTATAGACATGATGGATATTGGCAGTGCCTGGATAACGACAGAGAAGCTTTGATATTAAATGATTTATATGAAAAAAACCAGCAATGGTGGTTATTTTAATTTAACAAATACCATAATATATCTATGCTAAATAAAGTATTTCGTTCAGCAAATGATTTGTATAATTTGTCTTTAAAAAAAACTGTTTCGATGAAAAAAGGCGTTAATTTGGATTATAGGAAGGTAGTGGTTAATAAGCCTTGGGGCTATGAGTATTTAATGTTTGAAAATGAATTTGTGGCAATTTGGATTTTGTTTTTAAAAAAAGATCAATCCACATCAATTCACTGTCATCCTAGAAAACGTACTTCATTATTAGTGCTTTCTGGTAATGTATGTTCTTCAACATTAGATACTAGTTTTAATCTTAAAGAATTAGATGGATTAATGATTGAAAATGGCGTTTTTCATTCAACAAAAGCGCAGTCACCTGAAGGTGCTTTAATTATGGAAGTGGAGACTCCTCCTGATAAAAATGATTTGCTTAGATTAAAAGATAATTATGGACGTGAAGATAAAAATTATGAAGGAGAGAAGCATATGTCACACGATTTTAAAAAATATGAATATTGTGATTTTTTCCGATCGGGAATCCCTGAGAAATTTGATGAAACTAGATCAGTTAAAAACCGTAGAATTAGAATTATCAGGGACGAAGTTGCGAAAATTGTGGAAAGAACTGATTGTTTGAATGATTCGCTTTTTTGTTTTTTGGATGATGGTATTATTGATAATTTTGTGATGAATGTTGGTGATTTGGTGGATAAAAAATCTTTAAGAGAAATATCTAGAAAAAATGAAAAAACCAAATGTTGTCTTATGTTAATTTCTTAACTTGATTGTATATATGAGGATTAGATTGGCTGACTATGTAGCTTCTTTTATTGAATCACTAGGTGTGAAAGATGTTTTTTTAATACCCGGGGGAAGTTGTTTAAATTTAGTTGATGCAATTGATAAGAATGCAAATTTAAATTATGTCTGTAATCATAATGAGCAAGCTTGTGCTATGGCGGCAGAAAGTTATGCTAGAGTTAGCAAAAATATTGGGGTATGTATGGTAACTGTTGGGCCTGGAGTGACTAACACTATCACAGGTATTGCCGGGGCTTGGTTAGACTCAATTCCGACAATTTATCTTTCAGGGCAAGTAAAGCGGGATGATATGATTGTTAATAGTGGGAGTGGAGTAAGGCAGCTTGGGGTTCAAGAATTGAATTCGATTGATTTAATAAGACCGATAACGAAATATTCTACGGTTATAATGGAGCCAAATGATGTGAAATATCATTTGCAAAAAGCGGCTTATTTAGCACTAAATGGTAGGCCCGGTCCTGTTTATTTAGATATACCGGCTGATGTACAATCGGCTATTATTGATGAAAATGATTTGAAGGATTTTGATCCGGTAAAAGAAAATTTAGTCTTAAAATCAGATTTTCTCAGGGATAAGATTAAAGATGTAATTTCATTGATAAAAAAATCCAAGAAACCAATAATTTTTGCAGGGAATGGAATTAAGTTATCTAATAGCAATTCTGTTTTTTTGGAATTAATTTCCCAGATGAATATTCCCGTATTGACAAGTATGTCGGCTCATGATTTATTGCCGTCTGATTATGATTTGTGTATTGGTAGGCCGGGAGTATTTGGTGATCGTGCTGGTAATTTTGCAGTTCAGAATGCGGATTTGTTAATAAGCATCGGGGTACGTCATCATCTTTGGAATATAGGTTATAATTATAAAGCTTTTGCCGCAAAGGCGAAAAAAATTGTTGTTGATATAGATGAAAATGAATTAAAAAAGAAAACTGTAGTACCGGATTTAGTGATTTGTGCAAATGTTAAGAATTTTATGGAGGAATTATCTCAACAAATGAAAGACATTAATTTCCCGGATATCTCTGATTGGTTAAGCAGATGTAAAAATTTTAAAAAAAATTATCCGGTGGTGTTGCCGGAGTATAAGGATGAAAAAAAATATGTAAATTCTTATTATTTTACGGATGTTTTGTCATCACTATTGGATGAAGGAGAAATCATTGTTACGGGAGTAGGGACTTCTTTTACCGGTACGTTACAATGTTTTAAAATTAAAAAAAATCAAAGTTTAAACAGCAATGTTGGATGTGCTTCTATGGGATATGATTTGCCGGCAGCTATTGGCGCTTGTTTTGCTAACAATAAAAAAAGAGTGGTTTTGATAACTGGAGATGGAAGTATTATGATGAATCTTCAAGAATTACAAACAATTAAACATCATAATTTACCTATTAAAATATTTTTATTAAATAATAATGGGTATTTAGCTATAAAAAATTCACAAAATGCTTTTTTTGATGGTAGATTAGTTGGTACTGATCCTAGTTCGGGTGTCAGTTTCCCTGATTTTGAGAAGATTGCATTGGCTTTTGATATTGATTATAAAAAAATCATGGATCATACTGATATGGATAAAATAATTGTTGAAGTATTGGCATCAGATAGTCCGATTGTTTGTGATATTAATATGTCACCAATACAGCAACTATATCCGAAGGTATATTCTATGAAGAATAGCGATGGCAGTATGGAAAGTAGGGCTTTGGAAGACATGTACCCTTTTTTAGATAGAGATGAATTTATTTCTAATATGTTGTAATTATTTTTAAATAAGGTAAAATCTTTTTAGATTTATTCTTTATTTATATAATTTTTTGCTATGAATACAAATAATAAACGAGCTGTAATTATTACCGCAGAGGGATTTGAAGATGAGGAAGTGATTTATCCGATAATCAGGTTAAAAGAAGAAGGTTTTGATGTGCATATTGCGACAAAAGATAAAAAATTGGTAAATGGAAGATTGAATTTTCCATTAGAACTTGTTATTAGGTACTATGGAACATTAGTTGATGCATGTAAATTAGATCCTGCTGATTATGATATTGTATTAGTTCCCGGTGGGTTTGAAGCTCCGGATAGAGTTCGTCAAATGCCTGAAGTTTTGAAATTTATTCAGGATATGAATAATCAAGAGAAAATAGTTGCAGCTTTTTGTCATGGTCCTTGGGTTTTAATTTCAGCTGGAATATTAAAGGGCAAAAGAGCAACGGGTTATGTAGGAATTAAGGATGATCTTATAAACTGTGGTGCTTTATATGAGGATGAGAATCCTGTTGTAGAAGATGGAAATATTATTACTTCCAGGCATCCAAGAGATGTCGGATTCTTTATGAAGGCAATATTAGCAAGGTTTTAATAAACAATGAGTAAACTTATTATTTTTGATTTCGATGGGGTTTTATTTGATTCTTTTGATCAGACATATGAAATCAATAGGTTAGCTGCTGAATTGGTGGGAAAAGTGTTGAGTATGCAAGCATATAAAGATATTTTGAATGGTTCTTTTCATGTTAATTTTTCGAAATTTTTAGATTTAGATGAATTGAAGTTGAAAAAGGTTTTAGATTTTAAATATAAAATATTTAATGAATATTATGTTAAATCAAAGTTATTTGGTTTTTGTTCTGATATGTTATTAAAACTTTATGAAAAAGATGTACAGATGGCTATTGTGTCTGCGGCCAATGAAAATTCGATTAAAAATGTATTAAAAATCCATGATATCTTTGATAAATTCTTTTTTATTGCTGGAATGAACAAAACAGGTAAGGTTGAAAATATTGATAAATGTATTCAAAAATCTAAAGCAAGTAAATCTGAAACATTCTTTATCACAGATACGGTGGGTGACATTAAAGATGCAAAAAAAGCCGATGTTAGGGTTGTAGCTGTTACATGGGGATTTCATGGTGTTGATGATCTTCGAAAAGAGAATCCGGATTTTATTATTGATGATCCGAGTAAAATTTTTGGTATTTTGCGATAGTGTGATTGTAAATAATTTGTTAATTGTGTTTAAAGAATATGAAAAAAAAGAGGATATTGCTGACAGGGGGAAGTGGTTTTATTGGTAGGCATGTTTTGAAATTATTAGAATCTAAATATTCTTTTTTATTTCCAAGCAGTAAAGAATTAAATTTATTGGATTTTGATGAGGTTAATTCTTTTTTGAAAAATAATGATATTGATATCATTGTGCATGGGGCGAACATTGGAGGGAAGAGGAATCAAAAGCATTTGTTAAATACTGCAAAATATAATCTGACAATGTTTGAAAATTTAATTCGAGCTAAGCAATTTTATTCAAAACTTATTTTTTTGGGATCCGGTGCCGAATATGATAAAAGTAGACCTATATCTCTAGTTAAAGAAATAGATTTCGGGAAGCATATACCTAAAGATGATTATGGCTATTATAAATATCAATGTTCAAAATATGCAGAGAACGTGGATTTCATAAGGCATTTAAGGATTTTTGGTGTTTTTGGTAAATATGAAGATTACATTGTTCGTTTTATCTCAAATAATATTTGTCGTGCTTTATTTGGTGAACCATTATTAGTAAGGAAAAATGTAAAATTTGATTATTTGTGTGTAAATGATTTTGTAAAAATACTGGATATTTTTTTATCAAAAGATGATTTTGCATTTAAACATTATAATGTATGTACTGGTAATTCTATCGATTTATTAACTATTGCTAAAAAAATCATTGATATTTCAAATAGGAATTTAGAAATAAAAGTTATTTCACAAGGATTAAGTAATGAATATACTGGTAATAGTGATCGTTTAATTGAAGAACTTGGTGGTTTTGAGTTTACATCATTTGATTTATCTTTGAAGGAGTTATATGGTTGGTATTCTAATAATTTATCAAATATAGATAAAAAGTTATTGTTTTTTGATGAATAGTTTATAAGTGAAATTGTGTGAAATCCATTTTTTGAAAAATATAATAATTGATTATGAATATAAATAGAAAAAAAATTGAAATAGTTATACCTTGTTATAATGAGGTGGAAAATGTTGGTGAATTATATTCAGAAATAAAAAAAGTAATTAATAGTTTACCAAATTATTTATTTGAGTTCTTATTTATTGATAATGCGTCAACTGATGGTACCAGTGATTTATTAAAGAAAATTGCGAATGACGATAAGCGAGTTAAGGTAATTATTAATGCTCGTAATTTTGGACATATACGATCGCCTTATTATGCTTTATTGCAAACAACTGCCGATGGTGTAATTGTTATGGCGGCTGATTTCCAGGATCCTCCTTCTCTAATTCCGGAGTTTATAAAAAAATGGGAAGAAGGGAATAAATTGGTTGTAGCGGTTAAAAATAAGAGTAAAGAAAAAAGATGGATGTTTTTGCTGCGTAAAATATATTATTCTCTGATTAAAAAATTCTCTGAAATAGAACAGGTTAAGAATTTTACGGGCTTTGGTTTGTATGATAGATCTTTTGTGGATATTTTACGTAATTTGGATGAGCCTTATCCATATCTTAGAGGTTTAGTGGGTGAGTTTGGATTGAGACGTGCTGAAGTTTTTTTCACTCAGCCAATAAGAGAAAGAGGTAAGAGTAGCAATAACTTTTATACTTTGTATGATATGGCAATGACCGGGTTTGTTAATCATTCAAAGTTTCCTTTGCGATTAGCTAGTTTTCTTGGTTTTGCTTGTGCGGTAATTAGTTTTTTAGTAGCAATTATTTATTTTGTTTATAAACTGTTTTATTGGGATAATTTCCAGGTTGGTTTGGCTCCAATAGTTATTGGTTTATTTTTCTTTTCGGCAGTGCAGTTGTTTTTTATAGGTGTTATAGGGGAATATATTGGTGCTATTTATACACAAGTAAAAAACCGTCCATTAGTAATTGAAAAGGAAAGGATTAACTTTTGATTGTTTCCTCAAGGGTATTTGCTAGCCCCTTTATAAGAAAGGGATGTTTGGATGGATTGATTTGTATATCATTCATTTTTTTACTGAGAGAAGTGAGAAGCTTTTTTTTGAGTTCTTTGTGATTGATAATTTTATTAATATAATTCGCGTATTGTTTTGATATTGCATCAAGATTGTGATTTGATTTAATGTAATTATAGCTTGTTTTTGCCATTTCTTCTCTTTTTTCATTGTTGACTATAAGTGATTCTAAAGCTTTTTTAAGTTCGTTTTTTTCATTATTATTATTTTGTGGAGTTGATATTTTAATAACGACATCATCTGGTAGTTCTGCATACCAGCCGGTTTTTGTGACGATGCATGGTTTGCTGTAAGCTAAAATATTTAATAAACATAATGAAGTTTCGCCAACACTTGGGTACCTTAGATTAATGCAAATGTCAGTTGATTCAAGAATTGAATTATACTTTTTTTCAGATACGTAACCTGTGAATTCAATATTTTGCTCGATTTTTAGTTTATTAATTAATTGTTTCAGTTTTTTAAAATATTCTTTATTTGAATTGTTTCCAACTATTATTAATTTAGTATTTTTAGTGGTGGTATTATTTAATATTTTACTGAATGCCTTAATTATGGTTTTTAACCTTTTATTTGGTACTACGTCGCCAAAACAGCCGATAGTGATTTTGTTTGATGAATTATTACCAATTTTTTTAGATTTTTCGATGAACATAGGTATAACGCTTACAGAAGGAGCATATTTATTTTTTATTATTTTATTTTTGCAGAAATCTGAATGTGTAATAATCCCTAAACTTGAGGCGATAACTTTTTCGTTCATAGGATATTGAAGTGCTTTTTTTGTCCATAAAAAAAATAGGGGATCAAATTTCTTAGACAAATTTTCTCTGCTTTCTCCAGTTATTTCTAGTCCGCATTGATTAATTTCATTCATATATTCGTCAAATTTGCCTTGTCCTAATGTGCTATCGGCAAGCCTGTGATGAATTGCATAATCATGCATGACTGTAATTCCGGGGAATTTTTGTAGTGTTTCATAAATGTAGTTGTGAAGTTTGTTATTTCCCATGTGATAAATCGGCAAGTCAAATTGTTTCATATATTCGCCCAAATCTTTAATTTTTTGAAAATCTTGAATTTTAATATTATCAGGAATTGTTTCTGAACTTGGAGTATATCCATCTGTAACGACTGTTATCTCAAAATCGTTAACTAATTTTTTTAATAATGTGGAGGAATAATCAGATATTCCTGATTTAATTGGTTTTAAGGGGGAAAAATAGACAATTTTATGTTGTTTCATCTAAAATTTGATTAATTGCTTTATTCCAATTGATGTGCTTGATCGATTCATATCCCTCATTACCTAATTTTTTTGCCAGTTCTTGATTTTCTGATAATTCATCAATATGGGCTGCTATTTTTTTGTGATCATTTGGTTTAACAATAAAACCGTTTTTTCCATGTTCAACAAATTCTAATACTCCTCCTGAGTCTGAACATGTTATTACGGGTTTTTTAGAGAAAAATGCTTCTAATGTGACGTAGCCATAATCTTCATCATAAGGGAAAAACGCAACGGCTAGGGCATTTGCGTATAAATCTAATAATTCTTTGTCGGGAATATAATTACATTTAAATTCTATTCTGTCCTCAACTCCTTCATCTTTTATTATTCTCTTTAATTCTTTTAGATACCATGCTTCGTCTTTACCTACAAAAATGAAATTTATTGATTTATCTTTAATGTATTTAATTGATCTTATGAGCATTTCCTGCCTTTTAATTGTTGAAATTCTGCTAACAAAAAGAATGTATTTTTTAAAATCATTGCAATAATATTCTCCTGCATTTTTAAGAGGAGGATAAATATGTGTGCTGTTAATATTATTGTATTTTTTGAGACGATTGCTGACATTTTTTGAGATGGTGAATATTTTTTTCGCTTCAGGAATAAACTTGTTATCCATTTCAATAATTAAATCTCTGATAGCTTTATTCTCCTCAGACGAAAAATCATCTTTAAACTCTGTATTGTCTAGCTCATAGGCTTGGCGATATTGGTGAAAGAGCCAGAGAATTTTGTTTGGATGTTTTATGAGATAACTTGGGAATTTTGTGCAAATTACTAAATCGATAGGTTTGCCTAACGCCTCTGAAACGTCGATATCAGCCATTCTCCAAAGTAGGGAGCTTTCAATAATTTTTTCGGCCGGATACCATTTAAACGGTATTGAAATTATATCCACATTATGACCTTGTTTCTCAAGTTGTTTTTTGAGTTCAGTAACCAGTACTTCAGCTCCTCCCCTAATAAATGGCACCTGAACGTGGCAAATAGCGATGTTTTTTTTATTTTTGGGCGATGATTGCATAGTCTTGGTTGTTAGCAATATATGCGTTAAGTAATTCCATATTCCTATTGAATAATGGATCATTTTCTTTAAATTGCATTCTTTGTTCTTCGTCTATTGGGGAGCGAGGTATGATTTTTATTTTTTCGAATCCTGTTTCAGCTAAAATAAATTCAATGGTCTTTGAGTGATATGGGCGATTGTGTGTAATGTCCAAAACATAATTTGATCTGTAAATGTCCAAACACTCGGGATTTGGAGTTTCTACGATAAAGTTGGCTCCTTTTTTTAATTTTTTAAATGATTCTTTGATAAATTTTAGGAGGTAATTCGGTGGGAGATGTTCAATAAGTTGAATGGCAATAATTCCTCCCAGGCTATTATCCGGCTGTTTGCTGAGGAATTCGAGAGCATCTTCTTTTTCAACTTCCAGTCCTTTATTTTTACAAATTGAGATCATTTGATCATTTGAATCAATTCCTTTGGCATCAATATTATAATACTTAAGTGTTTCAAGAAA
>Ga0180009_10003006_pt1 | contig 19498 bp, 10 predicted proteins | sample OS_PC_MetaG_FD_123537 | JGI IMG/M metagenome (GOLD analysis project Ga0180009, IMG submission 123537) | Groundwater microbial communities from the Aspo Hard Rock Laboratory (HRL) deep subsurface site, Sweden - OS_PC_MetaG | ecosystem: Environmental > Aquatic > Deep subsurface > Groundwater...
AAAAGGCCAGGTGTATCTGGCTTCGGCCATTTATCGGGCTTTCAAAGAGTATAAAATTGAATTTGAAAAAGAAAATAAAGCCTACGCTTACCGCGAAGAAATTCTGAAAACCAACCCTGAACCTGAAATCGAGAAAGAAGAAGTTGTGGTTACCACAGAAACTCCGGCAGTGGTTTATCGGGTTCAGTTCTATGCCAGCCCTAAAAAGCTCGCCCCATCGGATGCCCGGCTGAAAAGCCTGCCTGATTTGTGGTTTTATGAACACAACGGACTTTTTAAATACACGAGTGGAGTTTTCTCGTCTCATCAGCTGGCCGTTGATTTCCAGAAGGAGGTTCGTTCTAAAGGCTTTTCCGATGCTTTCGTTGTGGCATTCCATAATGATAAGCGCGTGTCGGTAGACGAGGCACAACGCTTGCAACAATCAAATAATTAACCGGCAAGAGATATTTATGGGCTATTTGCTCTCATAACAACAAAATGTGTAACTTAGCGTTTTATTATAGCTATGGCAGACAAAAATGTAAATCGATATAAAGCTTTCGGCATAGGGCTTAGTTTTATTGTTGCTCTGGTGCTTTTTATCTGGGGGTATAATTTTTTAAAAGGTAACGATATCTTTGGTAAAGAGACGGTTTACTATGCACAATACGACCAGATCAACGGATTGGTTAACGCGAACCCTGTTTTGATAAATGGTCTGCGGGTAGGGAAAGTTAAAGACATCTACTTCAACCCGGATATGTCGGGAAAGATTATCGTAGCCTTTATGCTGACCAATGATTTCCCGATACCGCGTAACTCAGTCGCCCGCATTTTTAGCTCCGACCTCATGGGCAGCAAGGCCATCGACTTGCAGCTGGGGAATGACAAAATATTTGCGCAAAACGGCGACACCCTCAACTCAGGTGTGGAAGCCGGACTGATGGCAGAAGTGAATGCCCAGGTTCAGCCGATAAAAAAGAAAGCGGAAGACTTGTTGGCCTCAATTGATACGCTGGTCGTTTCGTTTCAGTCTATTTTCAATGAGTCGGCACGCGAAAATTTAAAAGAGAGTTTTAACGATATCCGGATGACTTTTGCCAACCTGGAAAACGCCACCGGAAACATCGACAACATGGTGGTTCAGGAGTCTACACGCATTTCGTCGATCCTTATCAAGTTTGACTCGCTGGCCTACACGCTTACCCAAAACAAAGAAAATATCGGGCATGTTATTCAGAACTTTGAGATGATAAGCGACTCGCTGGCAAAATCAGAGATTCCCGCTACCTTCGATAACATCAACCGTACGCTTGACGAAATGCAATTTCTGTTGGTCTCGATAAAGCAGGGAGGGGGAACGCTAGGGCAGTTGATGGTAAACGACAGCCTTTACAACCACTTAAACAGCTCGGCAGCCAGCCTCGACTCACTGCTGAAGGACGTACGTGAAAATCCAAAAAGGTACGTTAAGTTTTCACTTTTTTAATCCTTATCTTCGGTTTTTTAATCTAATCCGATTTTTTTTGGCTGTCGGTAAATATCCAGTTTATTCTTTGGACGCAGGTACTCCTGCCAGCTAAACCCTTTTAATACGGTTTGTTGATTCGACACTTTTTCGGGTGGATACATCACTTCTTCGGGAGCAGTTTGATAGCTGATGTTTTGTATTTCGTTCTTGTTTACACGGATGAACATCGTGCTCGATTCGGCCAAATTTACCCCGATTAAATAGCCGTCTTCTTCCCTGATAAAATAAACCGTTTGGGCATTTCCATTCACGTTAATCGACGACAATTCATTGTTTTTAAAATAGGCTATCATGGTTTTGCCTTTAATCTGGTTAAAGGTGTCGGTGGTGTCGCGCGAAATGATAAAGGCGCTGTTGTACATCACCAACGAGTCGACCTGACTGTTTACGATGGCTATGCTGATGGAGTCGGCGGTAAGTTGGTTTTTCCCTGACCACAGCACCGGTTCGTTGTACAAATAAATGGTGGAATCGCTCATGCTGTAATTCAGCGAGTCGCACTTTCCCTGTAAGTCGCGGCGAAAGAAGCGAACCCCATAGTAGGCACTCATTTTTTTGGCCTCACGCTCCTTGTCGAAATACACCCAAAAAGTGTCAGCATGGATAAAAAGTGAGTCGTTTTTATCGTAGGCAATGGCCACCACACTGTCGGTAATAAAGGCTTTTCCTTTTTCGTCCCAGAATTCGCCATAGTTTCCCCTGATTATCAGGTTATGCACGGTGTCAGACACTTCCACTCTGCCATAGGCAATGCCGGTATAGGTTGCGTTGTCGTAGTCGAGGCTGTCGGCAACAATAATTTGCTCCATGTTACTGATGCGTGGGCGCTCGGTAAGTTTCGACAGGTTGTTTTTTGTGTCGTACCACCCGTTTTCGCAATACACAATATTTTCTTCGCTGCGGATAACCGTTGGGCCTCGGAAGTAAGCCGTTTCGTTGTTGGTGTTGTAAATCAGTGTGTCAGAGTATGTTTCCTGATCGGGATTGATAAGCACCACCTCATCGCGGAAGTGGAAGGTGCGGTTGTCAGTGAAATAGAGCCCAATTCGGCTGGTCAGTGTGTTCTCCTTATTCACGATTTTTCCGTTGTTATCGTAAAGTGCGGTTCGTGTATTTCTGTTGTAGATTAAATGGTCGGTGGTAAGCACAGTGTTTTTATCCACGAGTTTTACCTCACCAAACAACTCGGCAATTTTTGTGTTTCCGTCGTAAAGCATCCTGTCGCCATACACATCCACGGTGTCGTTGACTTTAATGTGAACATGGCTAAATGCCTCGAAGTTGTTTTGCTGGTCGTTCAAATACGCGCTGTCGCAGTAAAACAAAATAGAATCCTGCCTGATGACCACATTTCCGATGAGCCTTTGAACCTCTTTGTTTATTTTTTCGTCAAACTTGAATGCATCGGCTTTCTCGATGATAACCCTCGACTTTTTTTGAGCAAAACCGCCCGGCAACAACCACAGCATGAGCAAAAAAAACAAGACCGCTTTCAAACTTTTGACATTTAATCTTAAAAAAAAGTTGTGGTCTCCCATGATTTGGCAATTTTTCACAAAAGTAGTAAAACCACCGTTTGTGACCTGCATTTTTTAAATCAGAAATCCGTTGCTTCTTAAGGCCGGAAGCCCTGTGTGTTCCGCAATCGTTTTTTTGAACCGTTTTAAATAAAAATGCCTCCATTTTTCTACTCAATTGTGCTACATTTGAACTTTTTTGAATTCTACATTTTTAATGTTTCAACATGAATATCGATCCAAAGCTTAATTATGAGTCCAGCAAGCAGTTAGTAGGTTATGTGCCCCGTCGTGAAGCCACGCAGGCTACCTACAGCCGCATTGGTTTTATGGCTGGTTTAGAAGTTCATCAGCAATTGCTCACCAAAGAGAAACTTTTTTGCCATTGTCCGGCAGGGATTTATCATCGACACAATGATTTCGATGCCGAATTGATCCGGCATATGCGTCCAACTTTAAGTGAGCTGGGTGTTTACGACGGCACAGCCCTGATGGAATTCCGTACACGCAAGGAAATAGTTTACCGTATAAACAACCAAAATGCTTGTACCTACGAGGTTGACGACACCCCGCCTTTTCCCATAAACCGCGAAGCACTTGAAATTGCTTTGGAGATATCGCTGCTGTCGAAGCTTAACGTGGTAGGCGAAGTGCACATCACACGCAAACAATACCTCGATGGCAGCATCCCTACCGGATTTCAGCGAACCGCCATCCTGGGGGTGGAAGGAGAACTGGAACTTCCGCATAAAAAAATCCGCCTTATTCAGCTGAGCATCGAAGAGGATTCGTGTCGCGAAATCAGCGATGTGGGACACGTAAGGGTGTATAAAACCGATCGCCTGGGGATGCCTCTCATCGAAACGGTTACTTACCCCGATTGCGAAAACCCAGACGAAATCAGGCAGGCTTGTGATTATATTCGTTTCCTAAACCGCAGCACGGGAAAGGTGCGCACCGGTATTGGCGCAGGACGTCAGGATGTAAACGTGAGCTGTAAAGGTGGTACACGTGTCGAAATAAAGGGCGTAGCACATACCAAATGGATTCCAGAACTAACCCACAACGAAGTATTCAGACAGTGGGCGTTGCTGCAAATTCGCGACTTGCTAAAAAGCCAGGTGGCTGAACCCGAAAAATGGAAAGCCTCGCGGCAGTGGGTCACCGGAAAAGTGCTGAAGAAGTTAAACCTGCCCGAAGGCACTGAGCGTGTGATGGTAGTTAACTTGCCTGGTTTTGCCGGTGCTTTGTCTTTTTTCACACAGCCCGGACAGTCGTTTGCCAACGAGATTTCAGACCGTTTAAAAGTGATTGCCTGTCTCGAGAAACCAAATATGCACCACAGTGAAGCGCTACAACCTGTACTTGATGAGAAAGTATGGGGAGAGCTGAAAAAACAGGTGAAAGCCACAGAAATGGATGTTCAAATCATCGTGTGGGGACCTGATGCCGACATGCAAACGGCTTTCGAGACCATCGAAGAACGTTGTCAAATGGCCTTTGAAGGAGTGCCACCCGAAACGCGAAAATCGCTTACCGACGGCACTACGATTTTTGAACGGGTGCTCCCCGGCGCTGACCGCATGTACCCTGATACCGATTCTGCTCCTATTCCGCTCGAAGATGAATACATCACCAGGTTGGCCAAAAATCTTCCGCAGGATGTTATTGATTCGTATAAACAATTGATAAAGTGGGGTGTTCATGAGGATGTGTTTACTTATCTATTTTCGAAAAACCTCTATCCATTGCTCACCCGATTGGTCGAGGAACTCGACATGAAACCTGTGTATGTGGCTTCATTTTTAGGTCACCGACTTAAATTTGCTGAAAATCATTTCCATGGTCCTGATCCGCTCGATTATAACCGGATTTTTGAACTATTCGCCTTTTTAAAAGAACAGAAAATTAATTTTGATCTGGCTGGAGCGATGTTACAGGAAATGATTGAACATCCCAAGATGGATTTCCATTCCATTCTCGAAAGCATTGGTTTTAAAAGAGTAATGCCCTCTGAGATCGAAGGCAAAATCCCAATGCTGACAGCAAAATTTAAAGAGGGGAAATCCGATATCGATCACGTTATGATGCGCAATTGGGTTCTGGGTCAGGTACGTAAACAAGCCCTCGGCAACATGGATCTGGCCGAATTAAGTAAAATGATTTAAGGAAATGTTTTTGGGTAAACCAAACTAAAGTCAATAAGAATAATGGATAGCGATATATTTCAAGGTTATAAGGGAGAAGCCCTCGAGGTGCTTAAAAAATACCAGGTCAGGGTTTGGGGAACAACAAGGGTAGATACTACCCGCGGCATGTTTCAAGGTACGGTGCTGCCCCGATCTGAAAATGATGATGATCAGCATATTGTGGTTAAAATTATTACCGGTTACAATATCGGCATTGATGTTAAAACCATCCGCCACATGGAGGAAACCGGCTATAAAAAAGCCAACTACAAAATTCCTGAAAAACAGTTTCCTTATACGCCCGGATTACCTAAAGTTAAACTTTTTGGTACGGGAGGAACCATTGCCAGCCGGCTCGACTACCGCACCGGTGCTGTAATCCCGGCTTTTTCACCGGGCGAATTGTATGGTGCTGTTCCTGAGTTGGCCGACATCTGCAACCTGGAAACGGAAAAGGTGTTCGCGGTGTTTAGCGAAAACATGGGGCCAACACAGTATAAAGCCCTTGCTATAGCCATTGGTAAAGAAATTGAAAAGGGAGTCGATGGTATTGTCATCGGACATGGAACGGATACCCTTCACCACACAGGCGCGGCCCTTACATTTATGTGCCAGAATTTGCCCGTTCCGGTGGTGCTAGTCGGATCGCAACGATCATCTGACCGCCCCAGCTCCGACGCGGCCCTGAATTTGATGCACGCCATGAAAGCAGCCGGAGAGTCGGATATTGCCGAAGTCATGATCTGTATGTTTGGGCCAACCTCTGACGAGTATGGTCTGTTGCACAAAGGAACACGCGTGCGAAAAATGCACTCTTCTTATCGCAGTACCTTCCGCACCATTGGCGACACCCCGCTCGCCATGATCAGCAGAAAATCAATTAATCCGATAAAAAAGGTATATAACAAACGCCGTCAGGATAAAAATGTGCAGATACTGCCCTACTTCAGCGACAAAGTCACCATGCTGTATTATTATCCGGCCATGAGTCCCGATGTGTTGGACGCTATGGTTGATAAAGGCTACAAGGGGATTATCTTTGTGGGTACAGGACTTGGTCATGTGAACAAGGAACTATATCCTGCCATCGAAAGAGCTCAGGCCAAAGGCGTTCATATGTTTATGACCCTGCAAACCATTTGGGGTTATGTGCACATGTTTGTTTACGATACCGGCCGCGACATGATGGCTAAAGGCATTATTCCCGCCGGAAACATGCTTCCTGAGGTGGCCTGGGTGAAGTTAAGCTGGATCTTAGGGCAAACCGACGATCCTGTTAAGGTGAAAGAAATGATGCTGACTCCTGTTAACGACGAAATCACCACCCGCGAGCCTTACAATGGCTACTTGGTTTATCAGGGTGGTGTTCCTGAAGTGGAGGATTTTATCAGGAATGTCCATAAATAGAAGGACTTTTTTTAGGGGCATGCTTTTTTAAGATTTCAAGAGCGTCGATGTTAACTAAGGTGTTTTTTTGACTTCTTTTGTATAGATTTGCAACCTAACTTTGTAACTATGAGCGCCTCTAATCTTTCTCAGAAATTTGGAACTGCACCAGTCTTTTTTACGGCCATCAGCACCATTCTGGGAGCCATTCTTTTCTTAAGATTCGGATTTGCAGTTGGTTCTGTAGGTTTTTGGGGGGTTGTGGTGATTATTATTCTGGGGCATCTGGTCACCATACCAACAGCTTTAGCTATTTCCGAAATCGCCACCAACAAGCGGGTTGAGGGCGGAGGCGAGTACTTTATCATTTCGCGTTCGTTTGGGTTGAATATCGGGGCAACCATTGGCATTGCCTTGTACCTGTCGCAGGCCATCAGTGTGGCTTTTTATATCATTGCCTTTACGGAGGCGTTCGAGTTTTTTTTCAATTATATGCAAGTCACCTATGGACTTGATTTGCCCCGACAAGTTATCAGCCTACCGTCGATGTCTATCCTGGCTGTGTTGATACTCACCAAAGGAGCAAACCTGGGGGTGAAGGCCCTTTATGCTGTTGTGGCTTTGCTCGTGGTGTCGCTGATCATGTTTTTTATGGGGCACACCGAATATGCAGGAGAACAGAATTTTAATCTGTTAAGCGCAGAATTTCGCAATTCAGGCGATTTCTTTTTCATTTTCGCTATTGTCTTTCCTGCATTTACAGGCATGACGGCCGGAGTAGGCTTGTCGGGCGACCTGAAAAACCCGTCGAAGTCGATACCGATCGGAACAATATCAGCTACTGTTATCGGCATGGTCATCTACTTATTCGTAATTTATAAATTGGCTATGTCGGCAAGCCCGGACGACTTGCTTAACAATCAGCTTATTATGGGCAAGATAGCCATTCAGGGAGCAATTATCATTCCGCTTGGGTTGGCGGCTTCTACCATTTCGTCGGCTTTGGGGTCGGTAATGGTGGCTCCGCGAACGCTACAAGCATTGGCTATGGATCACGCCTTTCCTGCAAAAGGTATTAACCAGTGGCTGGCGAAAGGGCGCGCCAAAGACAATGAACCTGTTAACGCCTCTCTGGTTACGGTTGTGATTGCTTTGTTTTTTGTGGCACTGGGAAATGTTAACACCGTGGCAGAGGTGATTTCCATGTTTTTTATGGTCACTTATGGAGCCCTGTGCCTCATTTCTTTTCTCAATCATTTTGGATCTTCCCCTTCGTACCGGCCTTCGTTTAAATCGAGATGGTACCTTTCTCTCATCGGGTTTGTGGTGTCGATCTGGGTGATGTTCAAAATTAATACGCCTTATGCCTTGCTGGCTTTTGCCGGTATGGCCGGAATCTATTTTTATCTGAACTACCACCACAAGTACAGAAAAGGGTTTGCCTCTGTTTTTAGCAATGCCATATTTCAACTTAACCGAAACCTCCAGGTTTTTTTACAGAAAAAAAGCAGCACCAAATCGTTCAACGAATGGCGACCCAGTGCTATCTGCATTTCAAAGGATTCGTTTGAGCGCGATAAGGCCTTTAAATTACTTGATTGGATTTCTTATAAATACGGTTTTGGCACTTATTTGCACCGCATCGAAGGCTACTATTCTAAAGCCACCAACCAACAGGCTGAGGAAGAACTGCAAAAACTGAACCGGATCGTTCGCCGGAAAAACAGCCATGTTTACGTGGATACCATCATCTCCCCTTCCTACACTTCCGCTATTGCGCAGGCCATCCAAATACCGGGAATTGCCGGAATGGAAAACAACATGGTTATTTTTGAGTACGACAAGGAAAAAGATAGCAGCCTTGAGTTTATTATTGAAAATTACGCGTTGGTGAATGCCGGCAGCTTTGATGTGTTGATTTTAGCCAGCAGCCGCCGTGATTTGAAATACGAAAATGGCATACATGTGTGGATTTCAAGTACTGATTCGGAAAATGCCAACCTGCTTATCCTGCTTAGTTTTATCATTACCGGACACCCCGACTGGAAAAAAGCTGACATTAAAATATTTGATATCTGTCGTCCCGATGAAGAAAAACGTGTGCGCGAAGAAATGAAAGAGCTGGTTACTACAGGACGTTTACCCATCACCCTCTCAAACATCGAAGTGATTCCAAAAGAGGATGATGTTTCTGTCAAGTCCATCGTTAACCAAAAATCGAACAGTGCAGCCGTTACCTTGATAGGCTTCAGGAAAGAGACCCTCAAACATGCCGGAACAGACATCTTTAAAGGCTATGATAGCCTTGGAACAATACTTTTTGTAAATGCTTTTCAAGCCCGGAAAATCGATTAACGTGAGTCGGTTTTTTGCAACCATAATCGAAGCTTATTTTACTGAACTGTCATTAAAAAGTAATTTGCACTGAACAATTAGGTGAACAACACTTCCAAATTATTGTACAAAAACCCTTCCTGAGTATCGGGCAGTTCCGCTTTTTATCCACACCACATACCATCCCCGTTGAAGCATGCAGTCCTCTTTTTTTAGCTCCAGGGTCAGGGAGGAATGGTCTGCATCGAGGTCAGCCTGCCGTTTTATCAGTACCACTTTCCCACTTGCGTCGAAAAGGCTAACAGTTACCGGATTGGTTAATGCTTGTTCAAACCTGATCGTAACCCTGTCGTTGGTCGGATTGGGAAAGATGTCCAATTGATTTCTAACCGAATTGTCGGCAATGGTTGTGTTCACTTTTGGGTATGCAATGTTCGCCACCACACCTTCCACCACGGTTAATCCATAGGGAAAATCCTGTGGAAGCTGATACCATCCGTTATAAGTGCCGCCCCAGCCAAAATTTACATGGTAGTAATCATCGGTATTATATCCATCGGCCACCACGTTATGGCCTGAGGTAGAAGTTGCGTTTACCATGGCGAGCAGAGCCGGACGGGCGTCTTTCATGTTCTGCATGAGGGTGTCGAACAAGGTGGTGTCGCCATCCATCAACAAAACCGATTCGGTAAACCCAAACCGCTGCATCGACTCCATCGCCTGATCTACACCAAAAGTGCCCGATCCCTCCGACGAGTACACCTGATGGGCGGTAATTCCACAGGCAAAACTTAGTGCCGCAGCTTCTTGGTTCGAAATAGGCAGGTTGTTTTCAAAGTTCTGGCCGATGGTTGTTAGGTAGGTGTTGAGTGAATCGAAGGACAGAAAATCATGACTGGCGTAATCGTCGTCAATCCAATACCTGCGTCCGGCATAGCTATGATAATAATCGTCGTCATCGCCCAGCAGGGTGTTGTTTACCGTTTGGTAATAGTTGATGATCTGAGCCATGGCCGTAGCCGGACAACCTACATAACTTCTCCCGTTGGTCACCGGATCGAGGGGGCAGAACTGATCGTAAGGATAACTCTGGGTGTAATTGGTTTCTATCCAGCCTCCTGTGGCAGTAGTTCCTTCCGGAGGCCACTGAATAAAATCACGCTTTGGGTTAGGGGAGTCGGGTTGCAGACACCATTCCCACTCGCTCTTTATTTTGTTCCGGGCTTCAGCCGATAGCTTGTCGGCATGAAGCAAACGCAACCGGATATCGGTATACAGCAAATCTAACAAGGGATTGTCGGCATGATTCTCTCCGAAACCGTCCGTCAGCGAGTAAGCCATAACGGGAGGTAAGGTCTGTACAGAGGTGACTACAATGTAACCAACAGGTAGCAGATCAAAAACATAAAACAGGACTTCCTGATCATTGGGATGTGCCGTAACGCTCTCGATGGAGTATGCGGTTTCGGCATTAATTCTTTGTAATCTTGTCAGGGCTGCGCGGGTGGCATCATCCAACGTTATTTCCTGACCGTAAAACGATAAAGCTGTGGTGACGATGGCCAACAGCAAGAGGAGAAACTTTTTCATAACTAACAGGTTTGGTGCTACAATTTTACTACTTAATCTGGTAGTAACAATGACAAAATTATATCATTTTCGTTGTATAGGGAAGAAAAAAAATTCACCAAAACTGCTGATACTTAATCAGCTCTCATACCAATATGTCAGATAGCCGATGCTTTTATAGGTTACAATTTGAGCTTACAAGGCTTCTTTTACAGCCAGAATAAAGCCATGGATATCGGCGCTGGTGGTGTCCCATGAGCACATCAACCTGACCTCGTTGCGGTTTTCGTCCCAAACATGGAAAAAATACTGCTGTTGGACTTTTGGAATAAGGGTTGCCGGCATTTCGACGAACACGCCATTGGCTTCTACTTTGCGTGTGATTTTTAATTCAGGGATGCTTTCGATTTCGTGGGCCAGAAGTTGTGCCATCGCGTTCGCTTGTGTGGCGTTTTTCCTCCATAGATCCGCTTGCAGATAACGCGAAAACTGAGCCGAAATAAACCGCATTTTCGAATGAAGTTGCATGCCTTGCTTTCTCGTATATTGGAATCCTTCGGCCAGGTTTTTATTGAAAAACACTACGGCCTCGCCAAACATTAGGCCGTTTTTCGTGCCACCAAAGGATAACACATCTACCCCGGCATCTGTTGTAAACGAACGTAAATCCGCCTTTAGGCTCACCGCGGCATTGGCTATGCGTGCGCCATCCATGTGCAGGTACAGGTTGTTTTGGTGAGCAAAATCGGCCAGGGCTTTTACCTCGTCCGGCTGATAAACAGTTCCCATTTCAGTTACCTGCGAGATTGAAATCAAACCGGGCTGTACATGATGCTGAAAACCAACACTGTGTAAAAACGGCGCTATCTGGTGGGGCTCAATTTTTCCATCGTGGGTGTGTATGGTGAGCAGTTTGTTGCCGCTGAATTTTTCAGGAGCACCACATTCGTCTTCGTTCATGTGAGCCGAATGGGCTGTTACAATGGCTTGATAGGGTTTTAACAGGTGGGCCGTTCCCAATACATTGGCTGCCGTGCCGTTGTAAACGAAAAAAACGGCAATGTCCTCGCCAAAAATCTTTTTAAATGCTGAAATGGCATCTTTCGTAACAGGTTCGTCTCCTTCGCCGTAGGCAAAAAGATGCCCCCGGTTTGCTGCCGCCAAAGTTTCCATAATTTCCGGACAAGCACCCGACCAATTATCGCTGGCAAATCCTTTGTTTATCCTGATCATGATCAATTTTTCTTCAAAATTAACCAAAAACACGGTGTGTGCAACACTTTTTTTGTCGCCCTGTGCTATTCTTGGATGGGGTTTTCAATATTATAAATCAAATTAAGTATTAAAAATATGAAATACCTACATTTGGGTATTGTAGCTGGCATGAGTTGGCCTATTTTTGCATTTTTTTAGTTAGATATGGTTAACTTTTTCAGAAAATATCACAAGTGGCTTGGACTATTTTTCACCTTGGTTTTTATTCTGTTTGCTATTTCGGGCATCGTACTAAATCACCGGGAGTTGGTATCTTCGGTGGATGTAAACCGCAACTGGTTGCCTGAAAACTACCGGTATAACGAGTGGAACAACGCTGCTGTAGCCGGTACCTGCCATCTGGAGGCAGACAGCGTTTTAATTTACGGCAATATAGGTGTTTGGCTTACCGATGAAAGGGGTGAGGTTTTTGCTCCGTTTAACGCAGGGTTCGATGATGGAGTCGATAACCACAAAGTGAGTAAGGTTTTGAAAATGAATGATGGAAGGCTTTATGCTGGAACTTATTTCGGACTTTTTCAATTCCATTTCGATAAGCAGGCCTGGTTTCCTGTTGAAATACCCGTAAACGAGAAACGAATTTCCGATATTATTTCCCGCGGCGACAGCTTGTTGGTGTTAACGCGATCGTATTTACTTGTCAGTGAAAAAAATCATGAGCCGTTTAAAAAAGTTCAGTTGCCTTCTTATGCCGGTTACGACAACAAAGCCGATCTGTTTAAAACCTTGTGGATTATTCACAGTGGTGAATTACTAGGCCTTCCGGGGAAATTATTGGTCGATGCCATTGGGTTGATATTCATTTTCTTAACCCTCACCGGGTTGATATATTGGATGGTTCCGTTTATTAAAAAACACAGGAAAACACACCAAGCGAAAAAGCAGGATACATTGTTAAGGTTAAGAAGGTTTTCGCTTAAATGGCATAATAAAATCGGATGGACTACCTTGGTGTTGTTGGTCATCACCAGTGTTACCGGCATGTTTCTTCGACCGCCTTTGTTGGCGGCGGTTTTTAATGTTAGGGTAGGCAAAATTCCCTATTCCATGCTCGATACGCCCAATCCCTGGCACGACAAACTGCGGCGGATTGTATACGATCAGGAGCACAACCTGTACTACGTGGCTACGCTCGAAGGTATTTTTATTGCTGATGCAGCTTTGCAAAACGAGTTACAGCCTATTTCAGGACAGCCTCCCGTAAGTGTTATGGGGGTAAATGTTTTTGAGCTTGTCGACCCCCACACACTTCTTGTCGGATCGTTTGAGGGGTTGTTTTTATGGGATGTTTTTAATGGGTATCAGGCCGATTACATTAAAAAAGCACCAGTAGAGAAAAAAGCTCCGGGAGGGCCGCCTTTGGGCGAATTTCTGGTTACCGCTTACACGAATGATTTCAACCGGGGTGAATTGGTTTTTGATTTCGATAAGGGGGTAATGAACTTGAGTAATTCCGCCAACAGTCTTGCCATGCCCGAATCCATCAGGACACTGCCCATGTCGTTGTGGAACGTTGCGCTCGAAGTACACACAGCCCGCATCTACCAACCACTCGTGGGCAGTTTTTACATACTCATCGTGCCCCTCACCGGACTCGTTTCCCTGTTCATCCTTATTTCAGGCTTTGTGGTGTGGTATGTGCGATTCAGGAAACATGGCAGGTAAACCTTAATTTTATTGGCGTCATTCCTGGTGTTTTCATGCTGAACCAGGAAAATGAGTAATAACCCGGATTACTCTATATTCCGCATTTCTTTAGACATTGGAAAGGAAATGTGGAGGGTGCACACTATTCTGATATACACCACTTCAAAGTGCCATAGGCACGACCGACACTGTAACCCTGGATTTCAATCCAGGTTACAGAAAGAATAGTATCATTGCTGAGGTGAAATATCCTGCTTTAGGTTCTCATGCCAAAGCCAAAAGCCAACAGCCTCTCCAACACCAATTCAAGTCGTGTTCGGCGTCGGATAATTTTTACTTGTGCTCCATCTTTAAGATTGCAGCCTTTTGAAAGCAAATTTAGAACTCTTCACCTATGCTCCTTATAATCCATAGTGATACACTTCTCATTCTTGAAAGAGCGTTGATGAGAATGGAAAAAAATAGTCTTTTTTGTATGGCTGAATAAAAAAGATGTATATCTTTACCTTCATGAGGCAGAAACAGGTGTAGTAGTACAAAGACCTTGTTAGTCAAACAATTATCTTATTTCCCTGTTTTGCTTTTTTACTTTTATATAAAAAATGTCATACCATAGTATATAAAATATCATTCTTTTTTAGTTAAACATGCAAGCAAAATATTTTAATCCACTAAACAAGACTTTCTTAAAAAAGAAAGGCGAATCAATTGTTGACCAGCGAAACACCAACTATCTGTCCGTTTTGTTTTTTATGATATTATCTATCTTTTTTTCCGGAAATGGAATCGCTGAAGGTACAAAACAGCTTGAACCAATAGATGCACCTGCGAATTCCTACTGCCGACTTATAATTACGTATGACGATTATGACGACAGAATTCCTTTTGCATTAGTTGATTGCAGCGAAGAATACAGACTAAACATCAGAGTAGAGCATTTTGCAAGTGAGAAGATTTATTTTGGTTTTGGAAATATTACCGATTACGGCATCTTTCCTAGTTTATTGAATGATTTACATTTTCAGGTCAAGGATCCTGCTGGGAATATTGTAGCCGGATACACCCTCAAACCAACTCCCCATAACCCCGGAGAGAACGGTTTTATACAATCAAGGAACGAGGCACAAAGTGGACCTAATATCAACAACAGCAACCCCGGTGGTTATAAACCTCTGGTAATAACCCCGCAGATGAACGGCGACTACGTGCTTGAGTTTGCCATACCGGATTTTATTCAGGATCAAAGGAGGACATTTGAGTTTTTTGATGTGACTGTTGCAAATGGTAATACACCAATTGAAGGTCGTCTGTGGAGTAAGGCTTGGCAGCTAAGTTCAGGTAGTGTAATAACGGATGAAGGAGCCTCCTATTCAACCTTTTATATTTATTCAAACGACAGTATTACAACTACTTTCGACAGCAATGGCCTTGCAGGAGGAATTTGGACAATCTATAGCAATGAATGGGGGTGCAGCACAATCGGTACATGGCACAATCGCAGGACCTCAGTTTTTGGAAACGCTACTGTTTCACCTCAATACAAAATCTTCCTGAATGATCCTGACCCCTCATCTTATCCGAATGGCATTATTGGCGAAATGATTAGTGCAAGTGTATTACCCCATGTGTGTGATACGGTAATTACTTTTGCAGCAACAGTAAGTAAGGGTGGCAATATTGAAATACTGATAGATGTACCGCCTTTGAATCCGAATGCCATTGGTCCCGAAGATGTTCAGCTAGGTTATAGTGTTGAGGCCGGGTACAATATCCTTCTTCCTCCATGGGATGGAAAAAACGCCTATGGTATTCCTCTGACTAATGGAACCCAAATTGAGGCCCGCATAAATTTCCTTAATGGCCTTACCAATATTCCCCTCTTTGATGTGGAAGACAACCCTTCCGGATTTATAGTTAACTTGCTGAGACCCACACCTGCAACTGGCACTCCGAAGCTTAAACTTTTTTGGGATGACACCAAATTGCCTTCCCATTTAAATCCTACAAGCAATGTGATATATGGTTGCGTTTATTCAGGTACCGGATCTGTTTCGGGATGTCATGAATGGGATTATCCAGAGAGCGGTTTAGGTAATTTTAATACAATAAATTCGTGGTGGTACTATACAACAGATAACCAGTTGCTATTGACCATTGAGCTGGAACTGCTCCCGAGATTAGGTTTGATTACCGGGCCTGAAAACATATGTGCAGGTCAAGAAGCCACTTTCAGAACGACTACTATTCCCTTTGCTCCCAAATATATTTGGAACCTAACAGGCCCGGGTGTTTACGAAGAATTTATAAAAGATGCCCCTGACACAACTTTAAGCTATATGTTTGAACCCGATATGGAACAAGGGGTTTTTGAAGTATCAGTTTACGGATTAAATGTCGAATGTGGTAACGGTGAAAAAGTATATTTCAGCACCAATTTATTTGGAGAAGATCCTCCACTAATTATTGGATCTTCCTCCGTTTGCGTTTCATCCACCGACCTTTTCGAAATAAATGGATCTTTTACCGATGTCCATTGGCTGGTAAATAACGGAGACATAATTAGTTCACCCAACTCAAATCCAGTAAACATTGCCTGGCGTTTACCTGGAAAAGATACCATTCAGGTTTATTCTACCACCACCGAATGTGGGCAAAAACTGTCTGAACTGCCTGTTCTGGTTAACCCCGTGGCTCAAGTTGGATTCACCACTTCCACTGAGTTTATTTCTTGTCCGGGAATACCTTTGCTTTTTTCAAATACCTCCGTGTTACCCACAGGTACCATAAGTAGCTTCAGCTGGAATTGGGATGATGGTCTTATTGACAATACCTCTGCCAATGAAATAGAGCATAGTTTTCCGGATGCCGGTATTTATTCTGTGACCTTACAAGTTACTACTGATATGGGTTGCAAGTCCGAAGCCACAAAACAAATTGAGATAATTCCCTATCCGGAAGCCTCATTCAGTTCATACAGTAATTGTGTTGATCAGTCAATTGAGCTTCTTGATGAATCCATCGGTGTCGATCTTGAGTCCTGGCTTTGGGATTTTGGGCAGTCTCCCGTTACGGCAAGCCATCTTAACCTTCGTCAACCCGCAGCCGTATTTCACCAATCCGGCATGTTCTCTGTAAAGTTGTTGATTGAAAACAAGTACGGTTGTCGGGATTCTGTTGTGCAGCAAGTGATTATTCACAAGCCCCCCACAGCCGATTATTCCTACGAATACCCGTGTCAGGGTGCTTTGATCGAGTTTTCTGATCAAAGTATTCCTTCGGATACCTCCTTGTTTCAGTACATTTGGCAAGTGTCTTCTTCCTCCGGACTTGTACATAACTTCGTGAATAATAACTTTACAACGATTTTCGATGAAGCAAGGGAATATGAAGTCGGGTTAACTGTAACCGATGGTTATGGTTGTATTGGAACCATGACAAAGGTTATTCAGGTTAGCCCAAAACCAACTGGTTTATTTAACTATGTTGTAAACATTGTGGATAATCAGGCTGTTTTGAATTTTGAGAACCAGACAACGGGAGCAACCGTTTACTTCTGGGATTTCGACAATGGTTTCTCGTCAACACTGTTTGAGCCTCAAACCTCTTACTCTCAAGAAAGGGAATACAGTATTTTGATGGTTTCAACTAGTCATGATGGGTGCACAGATACCACCAAAAGCACTTATTATTTCGTACCCGGATTATGGATGCCTAATGCTTTTACGCCTGATGGTGATGGGCTGAATGATATATTGTTGCCTGTGACAAATAGAATTACATTCTCACATTACAGGCTTCAGATTTATAATAGATGGGGAACGCTGATATTTACAAGTATGGATCCACATATTGGATGGGATGGGACACACAACAGTATTCCATGTGAAACGGGGACTTATTCCTTCTTGCTGAAATATTCGAAAGAAGCTACGATAAATTCTGACCTTTTTGTAACAAGTGGTCATGTTACCCTGCTTAGATAATAAGTGCCACACGTTTGTTCAAAAGTCCATCTGTCACTTTAGTTTTATGCCTTCGGTTTGACAAGGTGCTCAGTGCATGTGGGGATCTCATTTTATTGTTTCACATCAAGCCGCAATAATTTACTCTGCTTATTCGGCAGGTTAAATTCGTACACTATTTCATTTTCGTGGGTGCGAACACTGTATTTGTTGATAAAGGGCGCAATAGCTGCTCCTTTCAATTCACGAACATCCACAACAGAAAATTTACTCACCTCTCCGGTAACATCATTAACCTGATAGCAAGTTAAATACCCCCCATATCCATCATGATGCTTTTCCGGCTCATCAGTATCGGAAAGTGTTAGGTTATCAATATGATCGAGGAATAGAAAATACCTGTTACCTTCATATTCCAACTGATTGTACGATAAGCTTCCTTCGTAACCAAATGAACCCCACTGTCGTTTGACGAGTTTCTGCATCCAGGCAAGCTCGTCATTTGGCTTAATTTTAATAACAAGGATATCTTCTGAGTAATCGATAATCGTCTTAGGACCTTGTTTGGTACGCGATTCTTCTCCCACCAATACCAATGATCCATCAGAATCCTCAAGTATTTCGCGTAACACCAAATCGTTAAGCGAGGGTTTGCTGCCGGGTTGATCATTATCTTTTCGTGTTTTCTTGTCCCTGTTTTTATTGGCTATTTCCAATGAAAAGTCATAAAAGTGTACGTCGGCTGTATATTCACCCTTTTTTTGACTTACCACAAATAATCCGTTCGCTTTTTCAATATCGTTACCATAATTGTAGTATCCGGCGATAACTAATTCGTCATTTGAAGCTTTAAACAATTTAATGTCACCAATTAGTTTATCGTTAAACCTAATTGGAATCTTCCTGAACGTCAAGTTGTTAGGCTCAGAGTGAAGCAGTTCTAAACGATAATTGGGTGAACCTTTTACCATTTTTGCCTTATTTGAATTGTCGTTAAATACATAGGTCAGCAGGGTTACGCTTCCATCCGAATCAACTGCACAATCCAAATATTCCGTGCTTTTTTCGGGATAAGGCATGGTTTCATCCCTGAACCACACCTCGTTCAGGTTTTCATCGAACACATGCATACCAATCACCTCATAATTCTTGGCTGAATTGGACTTTGATGGGCTTTTGCAATATTTAACCAGAAAACGGGAACTGTCATATGAAGTTTGGAAATCGTATTTATTGGCCATTACCACCCCGGCTCTACCCGGTATCCCGGTATAGATTCCCTTCACTTTTCCATCAACCTCTAAAAGCAACTTTCCTTTTCCGGTGAACTGCCCAGTCTCGAAGTCAATTTCTCTATAAAGAAGTTGCTCCTTTTTTTGAGCCTTATCCCAATGCGCATAAAAAATGAAATATCTGTTATTGAGCTCCCCAATATGCTCAACTACCCAATCTTCAGGGAAATCGCGGTACAGTTTGCCGCTTTTTTTAACCAAAGTTTTTGTGTCAAACTTCATTAGGTTAACATCCATGTTGTCAACCTTTATCCCAAGCACCTCTCCATTTCGATAAAAATACTTGTTTTCCATTGAAAATACTGATTTATAAGTCTTTCCTAAGGTGTAATCAATCTTGGTTGTTTGGCTTATCGCCAGTAGTGGTAACAAATACAAAAGGAGAGCCTGAGTAAATTTTTTCATTTGAAGTATATTTATGGCAAATGTCGGATATTTTTAGTGGTTGACAAATTTTGCAACTAAATTAATTAGACTTTTCACCCGAGCTCACTCCCTCACTTTGAGCTACAATAGCTAGTGTCCTGATATCGTCATTCTATTTGCCGATAAAAGCCCTGATGCAATCGGATAGTTTCCAAATCCAATTCTGTAGTAACGCTGAATTTCGAAGTGGGAATCTCGTTCTTAAATCATCATTGGGTTTTTCACGTCGTAGGCGGACAGGCTAATATTCACTATTTCATTGAGACAACCCTCGAAAGCCCCGAATGCCATTGGGGGGCCAACACCACTTCAAAGCGCCATAGGCATGACCGACACTGTAACCCTGGATTTCAATCCAGGTTACAGAAAGAATGGTATCATTGCTGAG
>Ga0180009_10003007_pt1 | contig 19489 bp, 20 predicted proteins | sample OS_PC_MetaG_FD_123537 | JGI IMG/M metagenome (GOLD analysis project Ga0180009, IMG submission 123537) | Groundwater microbial communities from the Aspo Hard Rock Laboratory (HRL) deep subsurface site, Sweden - OS_PC_MetaG | ecosystem: Environmental > Aquatic > Deep subsurface > Groundwater...
TACTAGTTGGCTCCACGGAACTTGATAAATTAATGGAATTTTCAGTCCCGGAGGTCAACGGCGTATTGGGAACGATAAAGAATAACGCCTCCTTCATTCAGCGTAAAACAGTAGAATTTAAAGACGCCATCGTGGCCACGGTCAGCAACGCGGGAACCATTGTAGAGGCCCTCCTGAAACTCACTTTTTTATATGTAGGGGTCTTTATAATTCAGGTGATTGCCCTACCTATAATGGTCTTCTGGCTGCTTGTAAAATTTGCCAACAGTCTCTTTGAGACAAATTTTAGGACAATAGTAAAAACAAATTTCGAGTATTAGCTATTTCGGTTACAGATCAACAATGATCTGAAGGAGGAAGGTGCAATGAAAAAGAAAGATATTCTAAAAAAGGTTTCTCTTTTTGTAACCGTTTCATTTCTTTTGGCCGGCTGCGGCAAATATATCCAAAATCGCAAAACAGCCGATTTCAAGATTTCATTGGCCGATGCCAAATGGGACGGGAAGAAAATACCTGCCGGGGAGCAGTGTAGCAAATTTGGAGGGAAGGCATCCACCCCAAGATTGCTGATAACCAACATCCCCGCCGAAGCCAATGCCATCATAATGGAGTATAGCGACAAAGACCATAAGCCGATGGATAACGGCGGACATGGAAAGATTGGCTACAAAATCAAACCGGGAATATCAGAGGTAACCATCCCTTCTGTTCCGGGACACACCTTCAAACTCCCCAAAGGTTTCTTTCTGGTTACTGCCCATAGTAACCCGAAGTGGGATAAGGCCGGGGCCTATATGCCCCCCTGTTCAGGTGGCAAAGGGAACCGTTACTACGTTACCGTAAAGGCTGTCCAAGTAGCTGAAGGAAAGGAAGCTAAGGTCTTGGCTGAAGGAATGATTCAACTGGGGAAGTACTAAGTCTCTATTATTAACTAATTTGGCAAACTAATCCCTCCAATAGGGGATAAAATTGGAAGCGCATGAGCAATATCTTCAGCGAAAATATATATTGGTCATTGGGAACTATTGTTATTCTTTTGGGGATAATCGTTACTCATTGGCTTGCCTCTTTCAGAGACAAGAATAACATTCTTGCTGCTGAATCAAATGAGCTTATCTCTGCCTTCGCTCCCGCTATAGCTCGAATTGAATCTGCCATTAAACACGTTGGCCATCAAGATAGTCCTGAAGTAAACGAGTTCTTGAAAGAAAATTTTGAGCTCCATTCCGCTGCTGTTAAAAAATTCAGCCTCAGAATAACCAGTAAACGCAGGAGAAAAGCATTCAAAAAAGCATGGGAAAATTACTGCGTTCTTGAGCCAAACGGAGGCTGCGTTAGTCTTTTTGCTGGTCGTTGCTCACCCGAAGGTAAATATTTAGAGCTTATAAAAGAGAAGATCGAAAACATTCTTAATTTTGCAAAATAAGTGAAGGTGGCCAGGCTTATAATATTTAACGTCTCAATCCTTAGCCGCCATTTCATTGTTTAGGGTTGAAATAGGTTGGTTGAGGGCAAAGCCTAAAACTTTCTGACTCAGAAATTCTACAGAACGGCAGAAAAAAGTAGGCCGAGGCTCGACAAAGGCGAGGAGTGAGGCGTACTTTTAGCGTACGCCGTAACGATGAGCCAAGGAGCAACAAAGGTATACGAATTTATGTCGCTCTGTCGGAGGTAACCTTTTTAAGGTATTCAAGAAACTCCTCCCCAAGATCCGGTCTATTCAGGGCAAACTGAACTGTCGCCTTGAGGAAACCGATCTTGCTTCCGGCATCAAACCTCTCCCCCTCAAACTTGTATCCTAAAATATCGCGGGTGGTGAGTAGTTTTCTCATCCCATCTGTCAACTGTATCTCCCCCCCCCTCCCCTTCTCCTGTTTTTCAAGAATAGGAAAGATATCTGGGGTCAGGACATATCGGCCGATAATAGCCAGGTTTGAAGGGGCGGCTGAGGCCTCAGGCTTTTCCACCATATCTTTAATCTTGTAGGTTGATTCATCGATGGCCTTATCGTAAGCAATAACCCCGTAGTTTGATATGGTTTTCATATCAACCTCTTCAAGGGCAATCACCGGCGTATCATACTGGTAATATTTTTCAATAAGCTGCCCTATGGCCGATCTCTCGGAACGAATAACATCGTCCCCCAACAGGACGGCAAAGGGCTCATCCCCTATGACTCCCCTGGCCCTAAGGATGGCGTGGCCAAGTCCGAGGGGTTCCTTCTGCCGAATGTAGCAAAAGTTGGCCTGTTCAGATATCTTGTCGACACTTTCCAGATGGCCGCTATTCTCCACACCAAGGGCCTGCTCAAGCTCTATTGACCTGTCAAAATGGTCTTCTATGCTATTCTTCCCCCGGCCGGTAATCATGATAATCTCTTCTATGCCGGCGGCAATCGCCTCCTCCACGGCATACTGAATAAGGGGCTTATCGACGATGGGGAGCATCTCTTTAGGCGACGCCTTGGTGGCTGGTAAAAATCTGGTGCCCAGACCGGCAACTGGAAAGACGGCTTTTCTAATTTTCATTATTAACCTTAATATAGGTGTTAACGATTAAAACCATTAGCAAGTAATTTATATCATAACACCTTGTTTGGACAAGGCGAATCTGAAGATTGCGGAGACCTGTACGGACAAAAAGGAATTGCAGAACAACCTCCTCTCCAATATACTACTTACCAGGGGAAAGATTCTCATCTCATATGTTCATACTTCGGCATAATACCTAAAGGGAAAATAAATAAGTTTAATGAAAAAAGATATCGGAATAGAAAGATACCTTATAAAGCATTATTCAGAGATGCTTACAAAGAATCCTCGCTCTCTCCTCTTTCTCCCTTTGGCCAATTCGTTCAAAATGAGGGGGAATCCCGAGATAGCCATAGAGATCTGCCAAAATGGACTAAAACACCACCCCAACTGCACCAGCGGGCGCGCTCTTCTTGGAGAGCTTTATTTTATCTGCAAGAGATATAAAGAAGCGGCCAAAGAGCTAAAGATAGTCACCCAGTCTGACCCTGAAAATATAGTAGCCAAAAGCCTCTTAATAGAAATATACCTAAATAATGGCCTGGCTGCCGAAGCGGCCGAGATGGGAAAAGAACTGGCAGAGATATGCTCGGTGGGGAATAGTCTAGATTACGTTAGAAGGGATATTAAAAAGCATATAAACCCTTATCAACGCAGGAGGAGCCAAGATACACAAGGGGGGCAGATTACACCCCCCCCTAAAGATACGGAAGTTGGCGGAAGCAGGGAGGCAGACGACCACCTAATAGACGACAGCCCGGCCTTCAAGGAGATAAGAACTCTCTTTTCCGAAAAAAAGAGGCGGCCGCCAATCTTTGAAAATATCTCATCTGAAATTCATGAAGAGAAAGATTAGATCCAAAGAGGATATATATATATCGCGGCGGAACTCCCTAAAAGACGCCTTCCCCAAATCGGGGATAGATATCTTCTTTACCTTTAAATCAGAAAACATACGCTACCTCTCCAATTTTTCGGGCGGCAACGGCCTACTCCTTGTTACCGAGAATAGGACTCTTCTCTTCACCGACCCAAGATATGGAGAAGAAGCGGCCGAAGAGACGGTTGGTGTTGAAGTAAAGATCGGGACTAATATCTTAGACGATCTCATAAAGGAATTGGAAACATATTCGCACAAGTCTATCGGTTTTGAGGCGGAAGAAATAACCTACTCCCAGTACGAAAAAATAATGGGTAGCCTCCCCTCGGTTCGCCTAAACCCAACCTATGGCCTGGTAGAAGATATTAGAATTATTAAGGATGAAGGGGAGATAGGGGAGATAAAAAGGGCCATCGATATAGCCGCCAAAGCCTTTAAGAAAACCTGTAAAAACCTTCTGCCGGGTGCTTCTGAATGGGATATATCGGCCAAACTTGAATATCAGATAAGAAAAGGGGGGGCCGAAAAAACCGCCTTTGACTTTATAGTTGTCTCGGGGGAAAGAGGTTCACTTCCCCATGGTATCGGAACCAAGAGGAGAGTAGAAACGGGGGAAATGATAACCATAGATTTCGGGGCCAAATATAACGGCTACCATTCCGACTGCACCAGAACCCTGCCAATCGGAGATTTAGGCCCAAAAGAGGCTGAAATATACAATATCGTTCTATCGGCTCAAATGGAGGCAATCAAGGGGGTAAAGGCAGGTGTTCCGGCTAAAGATATAGACAAGATTGCCAGAGACATTATCGAGGATGCCGGCTATGGGGAATTCTTCGGGCACGGCACAGGGCATGGTGTGGGTCTTGAGGTACATGAGTCACCAAGGGTGTCGGCCAAAAGCGATACGATATTAAAGGCCGGGATGGTCATAACGGTAGAGCCCGGCATATATATCCCCGGTTGGGGCGGGGCAAGAATAGAGGATATGATACTCGTAACCAAAGAAGGCTGCGAGATATTGACCTCAGGTATACCTAAGGCCAACTTGGAGGGGGTAATTTTAAGAATCTGAATAGTAAAATACCCTCCTCGTATGGTATCATTGGACTTCATAATCCTAATAGATAATCGATTTTTTACCAAAGATAAAGGAGATAACAGAAAATGGACTTAAATGAGATTAAAAAACTAATCGACATTTTCGAGAAGAGCGACCTTAATGAATTAGAGATTGAAAAGGACAACTCCAAGGTTCGCCTAAGAAAAGGGGGGGGATTTATTGAGACAGCCCCAGCCGTTAGACATGCCGCAGTCCCTGCGCCGGCGACCCCTAAAGCCGCCGCCACACCTAAAGGGAAGGTAATACCCGAAGGGGACAACTATATAAAGATTAATTCTCCTATGGTCGGCACCTTCTACAGGTCTCCGGGAGAGGGGGAGGACCCTTACGTTAAGGAGGGGGATATGGTTCAAAAGGGACAGGTTCTATGTATAGTCGAAGCGATGAAACTTATGAACGAAATAGAGGCAGAGGCCTCCGGTAAGATTATCTCCATCGTTGCTGAAAATGCTGCTCCTGTAGAGTATGACGAAACCCTCTTTGTAATCGAGAAGTAACTATGTTTCAAAAAATATTGATAGCCAATAGGGGGGAGATAGCCCTCAGAATAATAAGGGCCTGTAAAGAACTCGGCATTAAGAGCGTTGCCGTCCATTCAACGGTCGATGCCAATGCCCTCCACGTTAAATTTGCCGATGAATCTGTCTGTATAGGACCTGCCGCAAGCAGCAAGAGCTACCTTCATATTCCAAGCATAATAAGTGCCGCCGAGATTACAGGGGCCGATGCCATTCACCCCGGATACGGCTTTCTCTCTGAAAACCCGGCCCTCCCTGAGGTCTGCGAGGCCTGCGGTATTACATTTATAGGCCCTACCCCCGAAAATATAAGACTGATGGGGAACAAGGTTAAGGCCATAAGCATTATGAAAGGGGCCGGTATCCCTACCATTCCCGGGAGCGACGGCCAGATTGAATCGGCTGAAGAGGCGGTCATAGTCGCCGATAAGATAGGCTACCCGATAATCATGAAGGCAGCCGAAGGGGGCGGGGGAAAAGGACTAAGGGTAGTCGAAAAGAAGGAGGATGTCGCCAAGTCTTTCAATCTTATAAAGAAGGAGATAGAGGCGGCCTTCGGTGAAGCCAACGTCTATATAGAAAAATTCCTCATAAACCCCAAGCATATAGAATTCCAGATATTGGGGGACTCATCAGGTCAGATCATTCATCTGGGAGAGAGGGACTGCTCCATACAGAGGAGGCACCAAAAACTCCTGGAAGAGGCCCCATGCGCCATCATCTCCCCTAAGCAGCGTGAAAAGATGGGTAAGACAGCGGTCAAGGCGGCCGCCACCGTTGGATATGTAAGTGCCGGAACGATAGAGTTCCTTATGGATAGCGACGGTAATTATTATTTCATAGAGATGAATACCAGAATACAGGTAGAACACCCGGTTACCGAGATGGTTACAGGAGTCGACCTGGTAAAGGAACAGATAAGGATAGCGGCCGGAGAAAGTCTAAAACTTAAGCAGGAGGATGTAAAGATATTCGGACATAGCATAGAGTGTAGAATCAACGCCGAAGACCCTGATAAATTTATCCCCTGCCCCGGCAAGATAACCGCCCTAAACTTCCCGGGAGGCCCAGGAATAAGGGTCGATACCGCTATATACACCGACTATACCGTCTTGCCTAACTACGATTCTTTGATATGTAAACTTATTGTGCATGGAATCGACCGTGAGGATGCCTTGGCCAAGATGAATAGGGCCCTTGAAGAGTTCCACGTGGAGGGGATTAAAACCACCATCCCGTTCCACAGGAAGGTTTTGGCAAATAAAGCGTTCAGGGAAGGGCATTTTTCCACGAACTTCATAAGCGAGCATTTCTCTAAATAAAGACCCTATTGTCTCCCCCTCGGTTGGAGGAGAGCAGGCCTCCAATACTATAGATAGCGTGAAAAATAAAGCAATTATAATCGGGGGGGGGATAGCCGGTCTTACCGCAGCCTCCATACTGGCCAAGAACGGATTAGACGTAACTGTCGTAGAACAGGCCTCGGCCGTCGGCGGCTTTTCTCGATATTTGACCGATAAGATCGGTTATCATTGCAACGTCGGAACCGACATCCTATCCGGCTTCGGATATGGAGAGGTCTTTCATTGGCTCTTCAGAGAACTTAAATTAGGCGACCCCCTTGCCGAAGGAGGGATAGTAGAACCAATTTCTACCCCCCTGCAGCTTCTACTCCCCAAACACCGAATCAACATACTCTCCAAACGGGAGGATATGGCCGCAGAGCTGGGTAGAGAATTCCCGGGACACACAACTGATATCCTGAGCATATATGACAAGATGGATAGCCTGGAGGAGATTATCTTTAATGCTATCCCTGAGAGGCATCCCTATTCAATGCTGGATCACTACGATACAAATAAAAACTCCCCCATACTTCAATCTAACAGAAGGATGAAGGCCCTCTTTAACGCCGAAAGGCCTCTATCGAAAATAATCGGGCAACAGCCCAAAGAGATAAAAGACTTTTTCTCCATACAAAACTTTCCCATCATGGGTCAGAATAGTCACGACATCCCCCTAACCACCTCATCAGTATTGATAGGAAGGACAAAGAGGGGGGTCTACAAGATTAGGGGGGGATACGGGACGCTGGTCGACAAGTTAAGGGATAGTATCATCTCCCTGGGGGGTAAAATAGTAACCAACACGAAGTGCGACAACCTAATCATCAGGAAAAACAGGGCCTGCGGTATAGTGGGAAGAGAAGGAGACTCCCCGATTGAACTTGAATCAAACTACGTCTTGGCCTCCCTCCCTTTCTACCAGATAAACTCAAAGTTGCTGCCAAGTGGGAGCTTAAGTAACTATTTGGCCAAGAAGGGCAGGCCACCGAAGAGGGAGACCCTCGTCCCCTTTACACTGTTTATCGGGGTAGACTCAAAGGTCATCCCTGAACCTATGATGGAAAGGGTATTACTGCAGGACTCCGAAGATCAAAGCAAGATTCTTCATATCTATCTAAACCGGGACAACGATACAAAACACGCCCCAACAGGAAAAAGAACTCTAACGGTAACATCCTGGACCCCGATAATAGAGGGGGAGGAAGTTAGCCAAGAGAATAAAAATTTAAAGGCCGAAGAGATTATCTCCAGGCTTGAGGGGTCTCTGCCTTTTCTGTCCAAACATATAGATAGCTATAGTATCGTCGACCACGAATCGTATAAAAGCATAAGCGGCAAAGATGGGGTCTCTAAATATATAGGAGAGCGGCATCTCTACAAACTGCCAAAGCTACGGGCCAAGACCCCCATAGGCGGACTATACTCTATCGACGACTCTGCCCCTCTATTCCACAGCTCCGCCTGCACCGCCAAAGCAGCCATACACGCCGCAGAAACGCTCCTCAAGAGTCTATAGCCGTCCCCTTCTATTTGCCTGTTCAGCCCTTTTCCTGATATCATGTCCAGACATGTTTTAATAATTACAACCATACCAATAAGATAAATACTTAAATGAGAAAAATCGCATCAAAAGAGATAGAAGAGAAGGTTAAGGAACTCTGTATGAGCGCCAACTACAACCTTGGGGAGGATGTAATCAAGGCCTTTAAGAAAGGGTTGGAGCTGGAGGAGTCCCCGGTGGGAAAAGAGATTTTAAAGGCCCTCCTTGAGAATGCCGAGATTGCCCGCACCGAACAGATGCCAATCTGCCAAGATACGGGAGTGGCCATGGTCTTCGTCGATATCGGAGAAGATGTCTGCATAGAGGGTTCCATTGATGAGGCAATCAATGCAGGCGTAGAGGCGGGATACAAAGATGGCTATCTTAGAAAATCTATCTGCGATCCGCTGACCAGACAAAACACCGAAACCAATACCCCCGCCTCTATCTATTACAACATAGTTCCCGGAGACAAACTTAAGATAACAGTATCTCCCAAGGGGGGCGGATGTAACAATATGGGGCGTGTTACCATGCTCAAACCGGCCGACGGGGTTGAAGGGATAAAAGATTTTGTCATTAAAAGGATGTCTGAATCAGGAGCAAACCCATGCCCTCCGGTTATTGTCGGAGTAGGCATCGGAGGGAGCTTGGAAAAGGTTGCTATGCTGGCTACTGAGGCTCTCTTAAGGCCGATAGGGAGCAAGAACCCGGAGCCAAGACTAGCTGCTTTGGAAGAAGAGTTGTTGGAGAAGATAAACAACCTTGGAATGGGACCGCAAGGTTTGGGGGGAAGATTCTACGCCATGGCGGTACACATAAAGATGTTCCCCACCCACATAGCCTCGCTTCCGGTAGGGGTCAATGTCTGTTGCCACGCCAGCAGACACAAAGAAATCACAATATGAGAATTTAATGATGGATAACTTTATAAAGATAGTTCCCCCGATGGATGATGCGGTTGTCAGCAAACTTAAGGCTGGGGATATGGTCAAGATATCAGGGACAATCTATACCGCCCGTGATACCGCCCATAAGAGGATGGTAGACCTCTTGGATGCTGGGAAACCTCTCCCCTTTGACCCGAAAGGGCAGATCATATATTATGTGGGTCCTGCTCCGGCCAGACCGGGGAAGGTAATCGGCTCGGCCGGCCCGACCACAAGCTACCGGATGGACCCTTACGCCCCGCGCCTGATGGAGGTTGGCCTAAAGGGGATGATAGGGAAAGGGGGACGCGCCCCGGAGGTAATCGAGGCGATGAAAAAACATAAGGCGGTCTATTTCGCTGCCATTGGCGGGGCAGGCGCCCTTATTGCCCGCTCCATAAAAAAGGTAGAGATAATCGCCTATGAAGATCTTGGGCCGGAGGCGATTAGAAAAATGGAAGTGGAGGATTTTCAGGCTATCGTAATAAACGATATATACGGTAACGATATCTATCAGATTGGGCGCGCCAAATATGCCCGTAATGAATAGGGAGGCTCATGAATAGCGAGATATTCAGAGAATACGACATAAGGGGAATGGTCGGCACGGATCTAACCGACGAGGTTGTTACCCAACTCGGCCAAGGTATCGGAACAAAGATGAGACGTCAGGGACTCGTCAGGGTATCCGTTTCCCGCGACGTCAGACTCAGCTCGGAAGGTTTCTCCAAGGCCCTTATCAGTGGACTACGTTCAACCGGTGTCGACGTTGTTGATCTCGGCCTGACAGCTACGCCCATTCTCTACTACTCCCTCTTCAGCCTGGATGTTGAAGGGGGCATTATGATTACCGGCAGCCATAACCCGCCTGAGTTTAACGGCTTCAAGGTGGCCATCGGCGACAGCACCATACATGGAAAAGAGATTCAAGAGATAAGAGAGATTATAGAGGGGGGGATGTTCGCCAAAGGAGAGGGGAGACTCCTTGAAGAGAATATAGTCCCGGCCTATCTTGAGATGATCAAAGAACGGATAAAGTTCGGGAAGAAGCTCAAGGTTGTCCTAGATGCCGGAAACGGTGTCGGCGGCATGTTCGCCCCGCAGCTGATAAGAGACTTGGGGTGCGAGGTTGTTGAACTATACTGCGAACCGGACGGCCATTTCCCCAATCATTTCCCCGACCCGACCGTAGAAAAAAACCTGCTCGACCTGATTAAAAAAGTCAAAGAAGAAAAGGCAGATGTAGGTATTGCCTACGATGGTGATGCCGACCGTATCGGAGTAGTTGATGAAAAAGGGGGAATCATCTGGGGAGACCAGCTGATGGTTATCTTCGCCCGTGAGATTCTGAGCCGGAAAAAGGGAGCCAGGATTGTCTTCGAGGTTAAATGTTCCCAGAATCTCCCCAAGGATATCGAGAAGCATGGCGGAGTTCCTGTCATGTCAGCCACAGGTCACTCCCTCATCAAGAATAAGATGAAAGAGGTCGGGGCAGAACTGGCCGGAGAGATGAGCGGGCATATCTTCTTCAGCGACGGCTATCATGGCTTTGATGACGCCATCTACGCCTCCTGCCGCCTGCTTCAGATACTCTCTAACAGCGACCAAACTATCTCCGACATGCTGGCCGATTTACCCAAAACATTCACCACGCCGGAGATAAGGATAGACTGCCCCGATAGTGAGAAGTTCAATATAGTGGCCGATATGACCAAAGAGCTTAAAGAAAAATATAACGTAGTTGATGTAGACGGGGCCAGGGTTATCTTTGAAGATGGCTGGGGGCTGATTAGGGCCTCAAACACGCAGCCTATTCTGGTTCTTCGGTTTGAATCGCTCACCCCGGAAGGGCTGGAAAGGATGAGAGGTCTTTTCTATAACAAGATAAAGAATTATCCTGTATTTGTAGACTTAAAACCGTTTTAATAAAAAATGGGGAGTTGGAACCACAGATTAACACGGATAAACACAGATAAAAGACAAAAGCTGATGGCTACCGCTCAGCAACTCCGCCATTTGATTTTTAGGCTTTCTCAACAACTCCCTCTCCCCTAGCGGGAGAGGGGTGGGGTGAGGGGGGACAATTAATTCACCCTCCCCTTAGTCCCCTCCCCTCAAGGGAGGGGAGAAGTTAGTTCGCCATTTGATTTTTAGGGTTAAAAGGAGGGCATACGCCCTAACGAAAAATTGAGTAACAGCAAAGGTATAAACAATAAACAGATAGGAAAAATCGTGTCATATAGCGCCAGATTCGAATGTTTCGCCGGTTGCGGAGAAAGCTATCCCCTAAACGAGGTAGTCTACCGCTGCAAAAAGTGCGGCAGCCTCCTTGAGGTTGTCCACGATGTGGCTGAGCTTAAAAAGAAGTCGGCCGAGGAGTGGAAAAAACTATTCGAAGATAGGACAAGAAAAAATGTTTGGCCCTACGGAAGCGGTATCTGGGGGAAAAAGGAGTTGGTCTGCCCCGAGGTTGATAATGAAAACATCGTCTCCCTTCTTGAGGGACATACCAACCTATTCTGGGCCGAGAGGTTCGGACATAAGCTGGGGCTTAACGACCTCTGGATAAAGCTTTGCGGCAACAGCCACAGCGGGTCTTTTAAAGACTTGGGGATGACAGTCCTCGTCTCGATGGTTAAACAGATGATTGCCGAGGGGAAGGATATCAGGGCTATTGCCTGCGCCTCCACCGGCGACACCTCGGCTGCTCTGGCGGCCTACTGCGCGGCGGCTGGAATAAGGTCTATCGTCTTTCTGCCGAAGAATAAGGTCTCGATTGCCCAGCTTATTCAGCCTATCGCCAACAACTCACTCGTCCTCTCTCTGGATACGGACTTCGACGGCTGTATGAAGGTTGTTCAGGAGGTAACGGCCGACCAGCATATCTATCTGGCCAATTCGATGAACTCCCTCCGCATAGAGGGGCAAAAGACCGTAGCCTTTGAGATTGTTCAGCAGTTCGATTGGGAGGTCCCCGACATCGTAATCATTCCGGGGGGCAACCTCGGCAATGTCAGCGCCCTCGGCAAAGGTTTCCTGATGATGCAGGAGCTTGGACTTATAAATAAACTCCCCAAGATAGTGGTTGCCCAAGCCGCTCAGGCCAACCCGCTCTACCTAAGTTATCAGACAGGCTTTAAAGAGTTTGCCCCTGTAACCGCTAAGAAGACCCTGGCCAGCGCCATCCAGATAGGAAACCCGGTAAGTGTTGATAAGGCCATCAAGGTTTTGAAACAGTTCGACGGGCAGGTTGAAGAGGCCAGCGAAGAAGAATTGGCCAACGCCGCCGCTATGGGGGATAAATATGGTCTGTTCAACTGCCCTCACACGGGTGTCGCCCTGGCCGCCCTTATTAAGATGGTTGATCGGGGAGAGATTAAACAGAACGATAAGGTTGTAGTTGTTTCAACCGCCCACGGACTAAAGTTTACCGAGTTTAAGAAGGATTACCATACCGGGGCATTGAAGGGGATTGACAATAAATATGCCAACCTACCGATAGACCTTCCGGCCAAGACCGAGAGCGTTAAAAAGGCAATATACGATCATCTTGATAACGAGTAGCAATACTGGTTGCTAATCATAGACCGCCTCTCTTATTAACCGCCGAGGACGCTGAGAGCGGAGAGGGCTTAACCGCGAAACACACGAAATGCACTAAAAGGGGTTAAATACAAAGGCACGGTGCTTTTTAATCTTCCGCTGAGGGTGGAACCAACTCTGCCTTCTCCTCTCGTTCCTTTTTTCTTTCCCATACCGCATAGATGAATGACCCTACAAGTGAAACAAGCGCTATTATTACTGTTGTCAATCCTTCAACACTATATCCATGTGAGATAAGATAAAACGAACCTAGCAATCCCACTAGCCCCAAAATAAATCCAGCCACTAATCCCAAGTTAGAGCGCCTCACGTCTCCTGCAATGACTAATTTTTCTAATTCTCGCCTATTATGGTTTCCTTGAGCGACAAATTGCTCAATAATGGTTTCAGCGCATCCAGGCACAACTTTATCGTAATGTTCTAATAATTGTGGCGGGGGAAGAGGACCAGAAAAATGAGATCCTTGCACACAAGTAATTTGCGAGCCCTTCCTGTTTTTTACATCCCCATCATCAGGAATATTACCTTGCGCAGCAGAACGCTCTTCAGGAGATGAAAAAATCTTATTTTGAAGTTCTTCGCGTTGTTCGTCTTTTTCCGTCATCAAATTTTATGATTAATTTGTGTGTTTTCCAGCACTTGGCACATGTCGCTCCCTACAGAAGCCCAGTCAGATCGAATAGACCTTTCATCGGCTCTCGCTGACGAGGATGAAGTATTATATTTCTGTAAAGCATTTCCAAAATCGACAACTCGACCAACTCCTTCGAGAAATGAAGGTCTTGCGTATAAAAAACTTGTGATTTTAGCTTTTCTTGTTTTGCTCATTGCAACCTCCTTTTTTTCAATTTGGAATAACATTATATCATTAGGCATGGTTTTAACAACATAAGAATGTCAGGACTAAGCAAATGTATTGTATCATTATTCAGGTAGTTAGATATTATTTTACATCCCTCTTCATAAAAAGGGGAATTGTCTTTATCAAGAGCGGGAGAAAGAAGTAGGCCGAGGCGCAACGAAGGTGAGGAGTGAGGCGTATTAGGCATACGTCGTAACGACGAGGCAAGGAGTAACAAAGGGATACAAATTTATGCCGCTCTGTACCTAGAGAGACCAGTACGGTGAAAGCAGTTCCTTAAGATGCTGCGCCGTATAGTGATGATACTGCTCGATGATTGATATCTTAGACTCGGTTTCCTTCTCTCTAAACCTCATCTTCTCCCCATTTATCCCATCTATAAAATTGTAGACCCCCTTAGAGAGAAAATCTGTATTGTAGCCCCCTTCAAGGACGGCAAATATATTGTCGAACCGCTCCCGTAATATTTTGCCAATCTTATAATAGGTATCAAGGCTCAGCCTAAGGTCAAGGAGAAAATCGCTCTGATGAGCGTCAAAACCGGCCGAGACGGCTACCACATCAGGTTTAAACTGCTCAGCGATGGTCATAAAATCGTCTACGGCCCTCATATAGATGTCGTCACCGGCACCGGCAAATAAAGTGATATTTATCGTATAGCCCTTCCCTGCCCCCTCTCCAATCTCCACAACGTCGCCCCCCCCGGGAAAGGCATGCGACTGGTGGAGCGACCAATATAAGACCTTATCCGAATTGTAGAAACAGTGCTCTGTTCCGTCTCCAAGATGGCCGTCAAAATCGAGAATAAAGACCCTCTTCCCCATATCAACCAACCTCTTGGAGGCGATGGCAATATTATTGAAGATGCAGAAACCGCTCGATTTATTTGGAAAGCCGTGATGCCCCGGAGGACGAACAAGGGCAAAGCCATTTGTTTCGGAGGCCATCACCGCCGCACCCACCCCATATATAGCCGCCTCATAACTCCTCGCCGAAACAACTGTATCGGCATCCATATATCCGCCAACCTTGCAGGCCGCCTTAACCGAATCAACATATTCCCTCGAATGGATAAGCCCCAGATATTCCTCACCACTCGGAATCTCGGTCTCCTCAAGCTCGCCAAACGAGAGGAGGCGCTGAATACTCTCAGGATGATTCCCCGTATTATGCTCAAGAAATATTTTATTGTAGATAATATCCATTTTTATCTTTACAGTTATGCCATCTAACTGTTTGTTTTTAAGTTTAATAGAAGATACATAATATTAGATAAAGGGGACATCGGCAAGGATATTCAGAAAAGGAGAGACTTTGGCAGAGACAAATTATCGTAGGGGAAAAAGAATCTTATATCCCTCACATCTCCACCCAATAAAAGGTTTTGAATATTAATCAACTGAATAAGTTCACTATAAACGGAATTGCTGAAATTGGCGCCTTGAGACCCGTACCAAACCTGGTTTTCCCCAACACCAATTTCACAATTTTTAGGGTCACCCAGGGTGTGAACCATCCAACAAATTATAGGCCGGCAATCATAGATAGAGCACTCACCACTATTCCCAAGGAAAGGACAATCGGCATTATCATTTTTTGCAAATACAGTCTCCCGGCTATATTCTATTCCCGTTTTGAGGGAAATATATTCTGCCTCAAAGGTGGTAATACTCACCCCGTAAGCGCAACAGGCCGAACACCCCTTAGAACATTTCGAAAATGTCTGCGCAAAGATTGAAAATTCCGTCAGGTAATCATATATATGGGATAGCTTTTTGAGGGGGGTATCAGACGACTTCTCTATATAGTCATACAGCTCCTGGGCCTTTTGCATCAGCTCATCAGGAACCGGCGGCGCAACATTTTTGATAATTTCCATTTTTACGGCCTCTAATTACAGCATTGATTATCAGGCCTATAACATTATCTATAACGCCTTTTCTATAAGCAAACTTACTCTTATAGGATAACCTATATTTGCTTTTAAAACAGAGGTTTTTACAATAGAATTAGGATCAGTGATTGTTTCATCGTTAACTTTTAATGAGGAGAACGTAATGTCAGTCATAGGAGAAGAAGAGGAGCCGGTCAGGAAGGTTGAATACGTCGGCAATGTAAAAACAAAAGAGATACACCACCTTATGAACAGTCTCTACGCCTGCCAAATCTGGCAGATGAAAGAAGATGATAAGGTACTCTTCTATACATTAGAGGAAGCAAAGAAAGCCCTCGAAGAAGATGGATATAACGGTTGTAGGCATTGTTTAAGCGAGTACCATAAGGATTAAACATTATTAACCGCCGAGGACACCTCTAAAAACCTCCCTTTAGAAAAGGGAGGTTGGGAGGGATTTGAAACATATAAAACGCTGAGGCACTGAGATTAATTCCCTATAGAAGTAATCCCTAATATTATGTTAGTCTTGAAGATATAATAGCTTAATAAACAAGGGCTTTATTGTCTCCAAAAAGTTATTTCATGTTTGAGTGTGACTATGAGCAAAAAAATTATAGCTGATGAATCGGGCAAGAAGAAATGTGTCGTTCAAAATCATGGCAAGTTGACGAAAGAAGACATACATGATTTGGCTGTTTTTGAAGAAAGAAAAAATGAACCGACAATCAGTTTTGATAAACTCAAAGCTAAACTGAAATCCGATGGGCTAATTTAGGATTGACATTAAAATGGCTTAACTGCCGAGGTTTTTAACCACGAAACACACAAAAGACACGAAAAAAATATACCTCTTGTCCTTCCGCACTTGATGCGGAATCTATGTGGTTTCCAAGGATATAAACATTATAGACCTGACCATCGACCCTCGACAGGTGACCCTAGCCCTACTCAAAAGGGGATATTATCTGCATCAAAGTCTTCAACAACTTCGTCTAATAATTTGTCTTCAATAAAACGAGTCTTTAAGGTTGGATAATCATGACCCGTCGCCTTGACGTTGCTCCAGAATTCCATCCAAGTTTTTCCGTGTTCGTTTATATTGCTTTTTGTGCCAATGTAAAGCTCAGACAATATTTGATCTATGCCTCCTGCGTTTAGTATTTGATTTATATCCCATGAGCTATTTTTATATATTCCATCGAAAAGTAAAATAACATCCTCTTCATTAAAGTACTTACAATAAGGCACAAGAATTTTTGTTCCAATCCCGTAAGTTGCATCAAAGCTTCCAGATGATATAAATAGGTTCAAAGCGTATTTTTTAAGCACCTGAGATGTCGGAACCGACTCTAAAAACTTCCTGATTGCAAGTTGATCTAAAGTTCCAATCCGAGATTGGAGAGCTGGATTTATATCTTTATTGATGTTAGCCAAGCTAGGGATATTATACTTAATCAACTCTTCAACAGTCATTGACTCTATTAGGACTACTATTCTTATTTTGTCTGCTTTTTCTATATTATCCCATGCCTCAACTCGATTGATGAGGAAAGGAAATATACGCTTAAGCTTTTTATCGCCCGCATCGACCAGCATTGGACTTAATTTTTCTTTAAGAACTTCTTTATAGGCTTGCCCATTAATTCTACTGATGGCTCCTAGAGCAGCAGATATCCTATTAAACATAGGTTTGGCAATAGATTCATTATCTAGGAACAATCTTTTTATTAAAATTATAGTTAAATTTCTTATGACACTATCTCGTACTCGCCCCAAATAATTACCAGATGAAAGTACATCGAAAGCCAGCTCTTCATTCTGAGGGAATGATTCTTCTGTGATAACATTATATGTACGGTCTATCGCCACCTTACCTTTAACGGGGACTTGTATAAGCAAGTAGTTTGATGCTTGTACAATGTAGGCTCTTGCTAACTCAGGCGATGGGCTAAATTGACTACCATCTTCAGAAAATGTAGGATGGGCACAAATGTTTCTGTCATCATTCAACCTTTGAAGATGAGCTTTCTCGATAAAAGATATCAACTCAAGCTTATCACAAGCGTAATCTAATATTCCCTTCTCAAACGAGAGCATTTCACTGACATTATTTGCTGATATATTTTGTAGTCTACCGTATATTTCTTTTGCTGCAGTATCACCACTGATTCCAAGCTCCGCTATTTTTTCTATAATATCCACACAAACTGCTATCCATGTAGTTATGATTGCCGACCTATAAGCCCCGGCTCGGTAAGAGGAAATAGCTTCTTGTAGATATTTCTTTGATTTTGTATTACGGACACTCTGATAGAGCTCATCTAAGTCGCTAAGGTGAAGGTGCACGGAAATCTCCCATAATTGAGATTAAAGACCTAATAATTACCCATCAAATATAACACTATCTACTGTATTGAAAAAGATAGATAAATAATCTGAAGCCTACCTATCTTCAATCCCCGCCATCTCATTTTTAGGATTGGAATAGGTCGGTTGAGGGAAAAAGCCTAAAGCATGTCTGAGCAAGGCATAGCCTTGCGAGTTCTTTAGGCTCCGAGACCAACCGTTATTTCAAGCCGTTTAAAAAATGAGCAGACCGTCCTTCTTTGCTTCGTTTCTTGGACGAGCAAGAAATGAAGAAGAAAATATTCAAATTCATGGATTCCCGTTTTCACGGGAATGACAGGGCTAAAATTCCGCCCTCACCTTAAATCCTCTCCCCTCAAGGGAGAGGAGATTTATTTTAAGGAAAGAATTTGTTCCGCAATCTTGTCCGAGTTCAAAACCGAGTCGGCTATCCCAATTCCCCGATAGGCCGCTCCGGTCAGGTAGAGTCCTTTATGTTTTGAGACAATTTCTTCTATTCTATCAACCCTCTTCTTATGCCCTACCTCATATTGAGGCCAGACATTATTCCACCTATTAATTCTATTTAAGAGAGGTTCTTCGGCTATCCCCATTATACTTTTCAATTCTTCTCTGACCTTTTGCATGATGTCAGAGTCGCTAAGGGAAAGAATTTTATCATCCCCCCCTCCCCCTACAAATACCCTAATAAGAAGTGCGCCATCAGGAGCGCGGTGAAAAAATTTATTAGATGTTATGGTAATCGCCTTTATTAGGTTATCCCCGCTTCTCGGAATAATTATTCCGAAACCTTTCATGAAAGATTGGTCTATCTTTTCTTTCGGGTAGGCGAGGGTAATGGTTGCGGTGGAGGCGTAATTAATCTCTCTAAGTTTAGCGTCCAATTCAGCATCTGTCTCTTCAAGCATGTCGGCGGCGGAGTAGGCAGGGGTGGTGATGATAACCACATCGGCCTCAACCTCTTTCCCCCCTTTAGCCGATATTTTATATCCGCTTCCTGTCTCAGATATTTTCTCAACCTCAATATTAAGGTTTATCTCTGTATCTTTAAGTTTGCTCACAATCGCTTCGGGGAGTTGTTTCATCCCGTCCTTTAAGGTTACGAAAGGGGTATATGAAGAAGAACGCTTTCCTCCGGCATCGCTTCTTTTTGGGGAAAAGATGGCCCTGGTGATACTCCCATACTCTTCCTCCAACTGAACAAATTGGGGGAAGGTTGAGCGGATAGACATCGTCTCGGCGTTTCCGGCGTGAATGCCGGCCAGGAGCGGTTCGGTAATCTTATAGAGAAATTCTCCCCCTACCCTTCTTCGGATAAAGTTGGCCAGAGATTCATCCTCACCATCATTCTTCTTAGGAATAAAAGGTTCGAGGGCCATTCTCAGCTTCCCTCTGATTGACATTAGGGAACCGAAGAGGAGAGGTTTAATCATCGAGCGGTTTAGGAGGATAACCCCATCCGGAATATTGTGTAATCTCTTCTTGTGATAGACAGATATCCCCTTCTTCTCGCTGTTGGTATTTAGGAGAGAATCTGTGAGCCCAAGTTCGATAGCCAGTTTAATTGCGGCAGGTTTTGGGGAGAAGAAGGAATCGGGACCCCCTTCAATTTTGAAGCCATTGTAATCTTCGGTAGAGATATTCCCCCCGATACGATTGGCTCTTTCGATAATAGTTATCTTGATAGGAATGTTCTGTTCGGCGGCTCTCTTTTCAAGGGCGTTGGCGGCGGCTAACCCTGATATCCCTCCACCTACAATTGCAATCTGCTTCATATCTTAAACCGTTCCCGAGACGTTTCATAAATCGCCTCTATCAGGCTTGGGTCTCTGTTGAGCGATTCTGATCTGTAAAATTTAAGCCCCATATCTTCAACCAGCTTTCGGTAGCAGA
>Ga0180009_10003010_pt1 | contig 19481 bp, 21 predicted proteins | sample OS_PC_MetaG_FD_123537 | JGI IMG/M metagenome (GOLD analysis project Ga0180009, IMG submission 123537) | Groundwater microbial communities from the Aspo Hard Rock Laboratory (HRL) deep subsurface site, Sweden - OS_PC_MetaG | ecosystem: Environmental > Aquatic > Deep subsurface > Groundwater...
GGCAGTCCGGGTTCTAACCAGAATCAAAAAAACAGCATGATCCGATTAAGAAAGTTGGCCGGCGTTCTGGAACGCATCCTTAAGATAATCGTCAATATTTCAGCAGGGACGTCCGCCGTGATTGTTTTTGTGATGATGTTTCCCATCACGCTGGATGTTATCCTGCGCTACGTGTTCAACAAACCCCTGCACGGCACGTATCAGCTGGCGGAATTTATGATGGTGGGCGCTGTCTATCTGAGCATCGCCTACGTTCAGGCTCACCGAGAGCATATCAAACTGGAGGTGGCAACCAACCGGTTATCGCCCCGGATACAGATGCTGCTGGATATTATCGGTCACTGGGTGGGGATCGGCATATTCGCGGTCATCACCTGGCAAGCCGGAAAAGCGGCCTGGGAAACCTGGCGCATCGGCGATTACACCATGGGGATCGTTGAATGGCCCTTGTGGCCGGCCAAAACAGCGGTGGCATTTGGTTGCGGTTTGCTGGTGCTGCAGCTCCTGACAGACTCTATCCATGACACGGCCCGGCTGGTGCGGTTGTCGGAGGACCCGGGCCAGGATCCGTTACAGGAGGACAATTCATGATGACACCGGAAATGATTGGCTGGATCAGCATTGCCGCCCTGTTTGTCCTCCTGCTGCTGCGTATTCCCATCGCTTTTATCCTGGCCGCCATCGGGTTTTGCGGCTTCTGGGCGATTACCGGGATCGACCCGGCCCTGAGACTGGCCAGCCTGGTGCCCTATTCCGCCGTCGCAGTGCATAGTTTCAGTGTCGTCCCCCTTTTTATTCTTATGGGTCATTTTGTCTTTCATGCCGGATTTGCCACCGATGTCTATCGCAGTGCCCGTCTCTGGATCGGTCGCTTCCCGGGAGGACTGGCCCAGGCGACGGTGGTGGCAGGAGCCGCCTTTGCGGCAGCCTCCGGATCCGGTTTTGCGTCCTGTGCGACCCTGGCCAAAGTGACCATCCCCGAGATGACCCGCTTCGGGGTCAACCGCAAACTGGCGTTCGGGGTGGTTGCCGCAGCGGGCACCATCGCGCAGATGATTCCACCCAGCATCCTCATGGTCATGTACGGCATCATCACCGAACAGTCGGTGGGAAAACTCCTGATCGCGGGCATTTTTCCCGGTCTGCTGGCTGCGGTCAACTACATGGTGATGATCTACATCCGGGTTAAGCGGAATCCGGAGCTGGCACCGCTGATCCGGGAGAACGTGACCTGGAAGGAGCGCATCATCTCCATCAAGTCCATCTGGGGAATCGCCATCCTCGGTTTTCTCGTGATGGGCGGGATCTATTCCGGGGCTTTCACCCCCTCCGAAGCCGGCGCCGTGGGCGCATTCGGGGCGTTTGTCATGGCGCTGGCGGTGAAAAGGCTGAATCTGACCAATTTCAAAGAGTGTCTGATCGACGTGGCCCGCACGACAGGCATGGTTTTCCTGATCATTGCCAGCGCTTTCATGTTTGGCCGGCTCCTGGCTGTCAGCCGGATCCCCGTAACCATGTCAGAGGTTCTAGTGGGGTCCGATGTGCCCCGTTTCTGGATCCTGATGGGGGTCATGCTGATGTACCTGGTGATGGGTTTCTTTATTGACATGCTGGCCGCCATGTTTATCACCCTGCCGGTCATTTTCCCGGCCATCGTCGGTCTCGGTTATGACCCCATCTGGTTTGGCGTGCTGATGGTGCACCTTTGCGAAGTGGCATTGATCACACCACCGTTCGGATTGAACCTGTTCATCCTCAAGGGAACCATGCCCGGAATCGATCTGAAGGAGGTGATTCAGGGTATTTTCCCCTTCTTTATCGTGGATCTGATTACCCTGGCGCTCTATATTGCATTTCCCCAGATTGCGCTCTATCTCCCCTCAAAAATGATGGGGGGATGACAGGAAAAACAGGACGGACTCGACTGATCGACACCATCAAAAACGGACACGCCCATGAAGCTTGAAAAGATAGCCCCCCACGTTTACGCATGCCTGCAGAAAGACACCGGGTTTGGCTGGAACAACTCCGGGTTTGTCACGACCGGTGGCGGGCTGGTGATAGACACCTTCTGGGATCTGCCCCATACACAGCAGATGATCGACCTCTATCGCCAGGTGGGACCGCAGCCGCCCCGCTACCTGGTCAATACGCACCACAACGGGGACCATGTCTGGGGCAACCAGCTCTTTGCAGGCGCCGACATTATCGCACACCGGCTGTGCCGGGAGGCAATGGCCACGGGAATCAGACCGGCGGATTTCCAGAAGATTTTTGCCGACCCGGTCCCCCCCGAACGACAGTGGGTGGCGAATGATATCGCCGTCTACGACTTTTCCGGGATCGACATCACCCTGCCCAATCACCTGATTGAGGAGCGGCTCGATCTCGAGCTGGATGGCATACCGTGCCATATTTTCTACGTAGGGCCTGCACACACCTCATCGGACCTGATGGTGCACCTTCCCGAGCAGGGGATCCTGTTCACCGGGGACATTGTCTTCAATCAATGCACGCCCCTGGGCTGGGAGGGAACCAATGACAAATGGATCGACGCCATTGATCGGCTGATCTCCCTGGAACCGAAAACCATCGTGCCGGGGCATGGCGAGCTTTGTGGCGTGCCGGAGGCAAAAGAGTTGCGGAACTACCTGGAATCGGTCTATACCCAGGCGCGTCACTTTTTTGACAGGGGACTGCCGCCCCTGGAGGCAGCCCGGCAGATCGATATCGGACCTTATTTCCACTGGACGGAACCGGAACGCTTGATCTGGAACGTATCCAGGGCGTACCGGGAGTTTCGGGGGGATCCCTGGGACGCCCCGTTTGGCGATCGCATCCAGCTCTTCCACCAGGCTTACGAACTCAGACAGCACTGGGATAGGCAATAACCGTCCCCTGAACCGATTCTGCTGCCCGATCGCGACAATCCCCCGCCCAACCATTGACGAAAAGCCGGTCCTGACGCTAGGGTAAAGGTCGTGGAGCATCACAGAAAAACAGACAACCCCTTTTCAGCGACAGTGAACTGCTGACGCCCCCGCAGCTTGTGAGAAGCGCAACTCGCAGCTTCGAAGGGGGGGGTCGACCGTCATCCCGACGAAAGTCGGAATCCAGCAGAATTTTAACTGGACCCCGGCTTTCGCTGGCGTGACAAGACGTAGCAAACTGCAGGGAATTCATCCCAAATATGATTAACCATGTCCGACCATACATAGAGGAACCCCAATGAATAAAGTGATCATCACCTGTGCCATCATCGGCGCCGCCCCCACCCGGGACCAGAACCCGGATATCCCCATCACACCGGAAGAAATTGCTGATTCGGCCATTGAGGCCTGTCATGCGGGCGCAGGCATCGTCCATATTCATGTGCGGGATCCGGAAACCCAGTTGGGAACCAATGACCCGGCCCTGTTTCGGCGTGTGGTGGAAAGAGTCCGGTCCAAATGCGATGTGGTCCTCAATCTCTCCACCGGGCACGGGGGCGGCATGTTTATACCACCGGATGGAAAGATTACCGGCCCGGATGGTCATATTATCAAGGAGTATTTCAGGATCCAGACCCCGGAGCAGCGCGTGGAGCATATCCGGCAGCTCAAACCCGAGATCTGCTCCCTGGATATCGGCTCGATGAACTTCGGCCCCGGGCTCTTTATCAATGCCCCGGGTCTGGTGGACAATATGGCGGAAATGATCCGGGATATTGGCTCCAAACCGGAAATCGAGCTGTTTGATATCGGCCATATCGAAATCGCCCGGCATCTTATCAGGAGCGGTTTGATCACCGGAACGCCCCATTACCAGCTCTGTATGGGAACCGGTGGCGGCCTGGCCGCCACTGCCAAAAACGCGGTCCATTTTTCCGAATGTCTGCCGGGGGACAGCACCTGGTCCATTTTTGGCGTGGCCCGGACCCAGTTCCCCATGGTCGCCATGGGAGTCCTGCTGAATGGCCATGTCAGGGTGGGTTTCGAGGATAACCTCTACCTGCAGAAGGGCGTCAAAGCCAAAAGCAATGCTGAACTGGTGGAGCGGGCGGTGGCTATCATCAACAATTTGAACAAGGAGGTTGCCACCGTCGATGAAACCAGGGAGATCCTGGAGCTGAAATAGCCAGCAGCGGCTTGCCCTAAGCCGCTGAAGTGGTGGCGGCCCTTGTATTTGTTGAATTACAGATCCCACCCACAATAACACCTGGCATACGGGTCCGCACCTGGCGTTTGACAGAATTGACCGGGTCGCAGCCGGGTAGTGGCTGCAGCCATTGTTCTTTGAGAGAATGTAATCCCTGATCTTCGAGCCAATGGACTGACAGCGCCTCGCAAAGTCGGTGCTGAATCCAATGCATCCATGCCTTCCCTGGGCAGATTGCGGTTCGTATCAGCTCGGATACCGCCTATGCAGGTGCCGAGGCCATCGCCCGCGCCGATGTGCTCCGGGATGACAACCTGATCGGCAGTATTCCCTGTCAGCCTCAAATCACTGCCCGCCGATTCCAATATGATAATCAGGCACCTTATTGCCATTTACGCTGATAATGTGTAAATTTATCAGACACGATATTTTCAAATCACGGCGAAAATTCATTTGTATGGATTATTGCCCGTAAATGTTGGATCCAGACCATTATAATAATAATGTCTAATAAATACAATATTATACCAAATGATGAGGTAATCGATCTGTCTTCCGAAGAAGATATTGAGCGGTTTACCAATCCGGAAGCGCATGCAAAGAAAAATCTGCCAAAAGCGACCATTCACCACATGTTTGGCAAGTCGGAAGATCTTTTGAAGCTTATTCCGGATTCCCCGGCCTTTCTTAAAGGAATCCAATCCGGTGGTTTTAAACAGAATCCGGGTTTGTTTGGTTTTATTCAAAAGGGAGCACAAAAAAAACTGGATATTGCTGTTGAAAGGTCGCGAAGCAAACTAAATGAATTCCTGGAAAACCAGACAAAGGACCCCAGGAAGGATTTGAAAAGATATCTGGATAAATATGAAACATCACCGGATCTGCAATCCTTATGGGCAATCTATCTTTTCAATATCTCCAGAGATTTTTCGGATAGTAAGAACATGACCAAAACGGCCATCGCCCGGATGGATGAAGATCGATTGAAGAAATTAAAAAAGGCGCTGCAGGGTTTGATGTCCGCTATCTTCAGTGATTGCATTACCATTTACTATACCACCTGGTTTATCCAGGTTTACAACGAGTACCTGATCACCTTGAACCGGTTGTTAAAATATAACTACTCGATTATTTCCCAGGAGGTTGATAAGCGGTTTGCAGAGTTGGTCCGCACTGTGTACCAGGGGCAAAAAAGGGTGGCTTCCATGATCCTTAAAAAGGACGAGTTGGAGTCGTTCAGTTCCATGACGCGTGCGATTACCGGGTCGAGTTATGCGTTACTCAACCTGGCACCCAGTAAAATAAAAGAAACCATGGCAACCGTGGAAAAACCCCAGGAAAGGGAACTCGACGTTAAGGTCAGTGCGAATAACACCATGACCATGTTGATGAGCGTTCTGACTTTATATGCCCGCATTCCTGCATTTTCGCAGAAAAACCTGGTTCAAAATTTACTGAAACAGATGCCTGATCTGGATGAAGAACTGGAAATGCGAAAACAGGTTATTTTACTCACGGAGTATGTTGCCACCTGTAAATTAGCCTACGCAGTTGACGATCTGAATATGAAACGGGCAGCGATGAAGTCTGTCTATAAGTACGCCGTGGGTATTGCGGACAACCTTATTAAAGGATCTATTCCTTCCAAATGGCATGCGAATATCATTTTAAGAATCGGCTGGGTGGCTATCAATTCGAAGGATGACATCATTTTTCCGAAAATGGAATATCAGCAGGTCTTGAAAAAAGCGTATCAATACCTGGGATGGATTGTCTCCAACTGCACTATCCCGACCCAGCCAAAAGGAAATGAGAATAGAAAAGAAGACAAAATCAGGCAAAGCCTGATTAACCAGGCAATCCAATCCCGAACCAAAATAGCCGTCATCGGCAAAACCGTCGACCTGGCACTGGATGCCGTTTAGATATGGTTCTTTAATAGTGGCACACACCAATATGCCTGATTGTCATTCCTCTGAAGAAAAATGCAAACAGATTGATATCTGGTTTTATCTGGTGACAGCGTACCCATTTGTCAGATGGAGATCAGACGAAGACTTGTCAAACTAATAAATCGGTATCATGTCACCTGATTTATTTATGATTTCAATCGTCGGTGCAGCGGCCGGTGAAACTCACCTAGGCAAAAACATTGCTAAACCTGAATTTTAAAACAAAGGAAAATCATGCAAATCACTTTTATAGGAAGTAAAGCAACCAAAATGGGACACATCTTTAGTGGATTTTTCATTGTAATAATATTTTTGAGTTTCTCTTCTCCAATTTACGCAAATAGTAAAACTCGAGCAGATAGGCCAGTTCAGCTACATGCAGCGCATGTGCTTGGCTATGGTATGTCGGTCGGGTATTTCTTATTGCCAAAGGTTTATCTTGGTCTCGAGTCCTTTAGTTTGTCGGATAAAGGAGACGTTTTAGACGTTGAATTAGAATATAAATTTACAACAAACCAATTCATAGGGAGATATTTTCCCTGGGATCAATATGGATTTTGTGTTCAATTGGGATTTGTATCCAGAGACTGGCTGGTTAAAGGATCTAATGAAACGTACGTTGGTAACGATACCGTAAAAAGAGATACTGAGATTGATATTAAGTGGTCCAAATCGGCTCTCAGCTATGGTATCGGTTGGTTTTTAGTTGGTGAATCTGGGCTTTCAGGAGGTTTTGGTGTCGGGTTTATTACCGGAGGTTCTCCAAAAGTCAGTGTTACGGCCGCGGGGGCTTCATTAAATGACATCAAGTTGGAAGAAGATGAGACAGCGAAAACCTTAAAAGACTATACGGTGTTTCCATATACTCATTTGTCAATAGGTTGGAATTTCTGACCTGTTGTCATTTCTACCTGAGAATGTCGTTTGGGAGAAAAATGGAGAATTATGGTAAAATTCATTCTTTTCGCATTAATTTTTATTGCTGTTTTGTTTGTTGTAATCCGTGACAAAAAGCCTGTTGCAGCGAATGCTGAGATTATGATTAACGCTCCAATAAAAAAAATTTGGGAAATACAAACGAATTTATCTGGTTGGAAAAACTGGAACAGTGATATTCAAAGCATGCAGGTAACTGGAGATGTCGGCTTAGGAACGAATTTTACCTGGAAAGCGGGCGGTATTACTATTGAGTCTACAATTACAGAATATTCGCCATACTCTAAAATTGCCTGGAAAGGAAAAACCATTGGCATCAATGCATATCATACTTGGCAATTCACTGAGACAGAAAATGGTACTCTTGCGCATACCGAAGAAGCGTTTACAGGTGTCCTCGCATGGCTGATGCCAGGCACAATGCGAAATCAAATTGAAAAAGCGTTAGCACACGGTGTCAAAGTACTCAAACAGGTATCTGAAAATAGTAAGTCCTGATCATAATATCTGGTGACAGCATACCCATTTGTCAGATGAGGATCCAATATCTGGTGACAGCATACCCATTTGTCAGATGAGGATCCAATATCTGGTGACAGCATACCCATCTGTCAGATGGGGATCAGACGAAGTAGTACCAAAGTAATAAATAGGGTTCATGTCACCTGACTTACGGCGAGTTTCAGTGCCGCCGTTTCCAGCAGCACAAGGGAACAAAGTAATAAATAGGGTTCATGTCACCTGACTTACGGCGAGTCTCAGTGCCGCCGTTTCCAGCAGCACAAGGGAACACAGTATGGTTCAACCACCGGAATAGCGACCGGTAAAACGGGTCGACGGGCAACCCGATTGGATCGGGCCATGGCTGGGAAATTTTGCCTGCGGTCCCGGGCATCAGCCCAGGGCGACATCCAGGATCATCATCACCGAAAACCCGAGCATGGTGGCGATGGTAACGGTATCGATGTTGGCATGATTCCGCTGGGATTCCGGGATCAACTCCTCTACTACGACAAATATCATGGCACCGGCAGCGAAACAGAGGGCATAGGGCAGAACACCCCGCATATTCAGGACAAACAGGGCCCCCAGGACTCCGGCAATCGGCTCGACGATACCGGATGCCTGACCCATCAAGAAGGCCTTGCCCCTGCCGACCCCTTCTCTTCTGAGGGGCATCGAGACAGCTGCCCCTTCCGGAAAATTCTGGATCCCGATACCGATTGCCAGCGCAAGCGCGCCACCGATGGTTGCAGAAGGGAGATTGGCGGCAACAGCCCCGAATGCAACACCGACCGCCAGCCCCTCTGGTATATTGTGCAGGGTGATGGCAAGAACAAGAAGTGTGCTGCGCTGCCATGACGTCTGAACGCCTTCACTATCCTTCATTTCCAGACCGATATGAAGGTGGGGTAGAAATCGGTCCGTCAGCCGCATAAACAGCCCTCCCCCCATGAAACCGATGACTGCCGTCAGCCAGGGAAGCTGTCCCAGCTCTTCAGCCATATCCAGACCCGGTGCCAGCAGCGACCAGAAACTGGCGGCAATCATCACACCGGCCGCAAAACCCAGCGTACTGTCCATAAACTTCTGGTTGACCGTACGAGTAAAAAAAACAATCGCCGCTCCGGCTGCTGTCAGCGCCCAGGTAAAAAGCGTGGCCAGGAAAGCCTGCATAACGGGATTGAACTGCTGAATCGTTTCGATCATGGGTATGACTCACTGAAAGATTTGATTTCACTTCTAGCAAATTCGAGAAAGCGGCAATCGACACCCCCTTTCTCCGATGACACGGTTGTGCCTGTCAGGGCAGGTCAACGGTCACCACCCGGCCACCGTATTTGTGCACAGAGTCATGGGCCCGAACAGTGACCTTTTTGAACCGTGCAGGAATGACCACACCCGAAAGACCTCGGGTAAAGGGTTGTTCATCAACATGGGGATGTGCTAGAACCCTGGTGCCCAGTACGGTACCGTCCTCACCGACAATGTCCCATTTATCGGCATAGTGCTGCCATCCGGTGTCCTGGTGCAACACGGTCACATTGAACTGATAGGTCGCCTGCCCCTGCTTTCGGGCATCGACACCAACGACATCTGCTTCCCCCGCATTTGCGGCCAACAGCGGAACCAGCAGGCATAGAAAAATAAATACCAGACCTTTTTTCATATGGATCACCTCTATTTTCTGCGCTGCTTATTATGACCTGTTTTTCTGCGCCACGCTGATGCAGAAAACCTCCCAGTCATCTGTGGTAACAGGGGATTCACATTATTAAAGGTACCCCAATTGGGCTCAGGCGTCAATCATAAGATTCGGATTTCAGGAAGCCACCACCGGATTCAGGGTTTTCGCACCTGAACTGTCCAATGCCAGGTGTCCGGGTGCAAACGGCCCCTGAAGGTCTGTTCTGTCTCTTTCATCTCCTCTACCTGCCAGCCCGACAGCAGGTCCAGAACATCTTCCCTGTCGCAGAAATAGTGGACGTGCCGGCCATCCCCCTTATCCGGGTTGATATATGTGCGGGGTTCCACTTCTGTGCCCTTCCCGAACCATTCGTTACGGGTGCTGTTCAGGGTCAGGTAGACCCGTCCCCCGGATCGCAGCACACGAAAAACCTCCTGCAGCGTGTGGATCAGGTCCTTCCGGATCGCATGGTAAACCACATTCCAGGCCAGGATGAAGTCAAACCGGCTGTCCCGGTAGGGAAGGCTGCCCATGTCCCCCCGGGTGAGGGATGCAGCCAGACCTCTGGTCGCCAGCCATTGCCGGCAGTGTTCCAATCCATGACCTGAGGTGTCAAAGGCACAGGTCTCGAAGCCGGACCCGGCCAGCAGGATCGTGTGACGACCCAATCCGCATCCAAGATCCAGAACAGTGTGCACCCCTTCCGCCAGCAGTCGGGGTATGACTCCGGCCACGTCAGGATCGGGCAACATCCAGATTGACTCTGATTTGTCATCCGTCCATAACTGGTCCCACGTTTTTCCGGTCATCGAATTCCTTTCTGGTGACGAACCCCGACAGCATCACGGGTTACAACCGAGGGTGAATTCACTCAACGGTTTCTGTTTCCTGGCACAGACAAACCATCTTCTATAAGCATTTCGGTACCTTCCTGGTGAGCATCCCTGAGGATGTCCGCAGATCCGCCGGCATATCCTGTTAACCGCGCACAGAATCGCCCTCGCTGGCTTTGCGGGCGACAACAGCAAACTCATGGGATTCAGAATCATACGGCTTGCCGGCAATATCGGCAAAGCGTTCTGTAATGATAAAACCCGCTTTCTCAAATTCCGATTTCAGAACCCCAAAACTGAAGTACTGCAGCCAGTTATAAACCTCGAAGGTTCTGAAGGCCTCGACGATCGTATACTTGTCCAGGACCACTTTTTCGCGGTCGTACTTGAAGGTGTTGACAAATCCATAGTAGTCCGCTGCCGACCAGAAACCGCTGAGGAGCCGGTGTTCATAGGCGGCGCCCTCCTCCCGGTCGTTGAAGGCCGCTTCCGAAAACAGATCCAGCAGCAGTGAACCGCCGGTATCCAGGTGGCGGTGAAACACATTCAGCAGTGTCTGTCGCTGCAGGGGGCTCAATGCACAGAAATCGCACATGATCATGGTGATCAGGTCAAATCTTCTGTCGGACCGGTATTCCAGATAGTTCTGCTGCTGGTAATCCACGTCCAGCTTTTTCCGCGCCGCTGTTTCCTTTGCATACTGGATCGACCGTCTTGAAAAATCAATCCCTGTGACCGAGCGGCTTCTTTCCGCAAACCGCGTGGTGTATAAACCGGGTCCACACCCGAAATCACAGATACGGGTGCCGGATCGGATGTTAAAATGGCCGGTCATCCACTCGACCGATGCCTCGATAAAGGCGCTGTTCCGTGATGAGATATCCACACTGTCATCCAGGTGAAAGTGCAGCATCTGTCGGGACGTATGCTCATCGTCCCAGAGTCTGGGCGCCGTGTCGACGGCGAACACCTCCGGTTTCTGATTGATCTGTTTTAAGGTTTCAAACATCTCGGGGTTCCTGTCCGGTTGAATGGGATCGATTCAGGGGATCCTGGTGCATGGAGCTACCCTGAAACGGATACGGGCGTTTCAGGGTCTCTGCGCACACGACCCTGCCCCTGAACCGTTTGATAACGCCCGGACGCAGTGCCTGAACCATCCAGGCACCCGCCTTGTAGGTATGAACAGGGCAGCATTGGTCAGAATCCTTACTGCCCCCGCCCCCTTCTCACGGTGATCGATTCGCCGCCGACCCCCCAGTTGTCCGTCTCGATCTCTTCAATCACCACGAAGGTCGTTGCCGGATTTTTCCCCAGAATCTTTGCGAGGAGGTCGGTGGTACCCTTGATCAGTTCAGCTTTCTGGGCGGCGGTAGCGCCTTCCCGGGTGATTTTGATATTAACGAATGGCATGCTGCCCTCCTGGTTTGACTTTGATAGTTGCTTTGCATGATGAAAGGCCGAGTGATTCCCGACCGAAAGGCCCTCCCTCGTTGAAGGGCTGAATGTAAATCCTTACCGCTTTTTCTGCCTGTTCCGTTCCTCTTCGTCTGTCGGCATAATTCCGGCACCCGGACCACCGCGACTCACTCCGCCAAAAGAGGGACCTGTGTTGTGAGACCCGCCGCGTCCTCCGGAAGCCAAAAAATAGACCAGATAAGCGAAACCGAACCCCAGACCGGCACCCTTTGCCACGGCCACAATAAAACCGCGCCATTCAAAAATGGTAAATCCAAAATACAGCCCCATGACCACGGCAATGATGATTAATGCTGCGGGTAATGGTCGTTTTCTACCCAGAATAAAGGCTATTGCGGCTGCAATGACGATTTCCATGATCTCTCCTTAAATGGGAATATATTATGGACACCTTGATTCATTAAAATGTAACTATTCAGCTCAAGTTTCGCTGCAGAAGCCGGTACCTGTATATAATTGAACTCATTCTCGGCGGGTTCCTGCCCGCCTCCGAGGGCGGTCGTTGACTACGCCATCCTGGCTCCGTTTAACCACTCCCAATCCCTTCAATCACACACAGGTACCAGCTTCCAACGCAGAAATGTGGTGAATCGTTACATTTTAATTATCGAGCTTACCGGCGCCAAAGGATTGATCAAGGTGTCCTTATTTCAGATGTCAGGCGTCCACACCGGTTCATGCAACAGCCAGGCACGCATGCCGGCGACCGTTTCTGAAAATCAGGTGACCGATTCAAAGCCAACCTTAAACGACGGCCGCGAGACCGTTTTTTCAATCTCCTCGGCAGAAGCGTTGCAGCCGCTCATTTGCAGGACTACCCGCTTGCCCCTGATTTTTTCCTTCAGTTTTTCAGCAGCCATGATGGGTGAGGCGCCCGATCCCTCGGCCAGGTTGTGGGTATAGTAGAGGGCCATGGCCATGGCGTCGTAAATTTCATCCTCGGTCAGCAGAACAAATGCGTCAAGCCCCCGACTGTATATCTGAAAAGGGATTTCGTAAGCCACGCCGGTGGCAAACCCCCCTGCAAATGTCCGGTTATCGGCTTCCACAACCCGGCCCTCTTTCCAGGATTGATAGGCGGCAGGCGAGCGGGCCGCCTGCACGGCAACAATCTCAATTTTCGGGTTGAAGCAGCGCAGGGTCGTGATTGCGGCTGCGGCTTCACTACCGGCACCCAGCGGGACAATCATCATGTCGATGTCAGGCAGCTCCTCGACAATCTCAAGAAATTCCGTCCCCACACCATTGATGAGCAGCGTTTCGTTGGCAGGGTGGGCATAGTACAGGGCCTCTTCACGGCAGAGTGTCGCAACTGTCCGGGAGGCCTCCTCAAACGTCTTCCCCGCTTCAACCAGCCTGGCGCCGGTTTCCAGAATGGCCCTGTTCTTGACCGGGTTGTTGTTTTCGGGCACCACAACCGTTGCCTGAATGCCATACCAGGCGGCGGCCGTGGCGATGGAAATCCCGTGGTTGCCGGTCGAAAAAGTAATGACCCCGTCCCCGTCGATTCCTGCCAGATGATGCATCAGGTTGACACCGCCCCGAATCTTGAAGGTACCGGTGGGATTGTGGTTTTCATGCTTGATATACACATCTGCCGCGAAGTGTTCTGAAAGCGCCTGATATCGAATCAGCGACGTTGGTTTCAGAAACTTCCGGACGATGGTGCGTGCGCGAATCGTTTCCGTTATCGAGATGGGAATTTGTTTTAAGCGTTGCATCGGATTTTCCTCGTCAAGCGGATTTTCACGGCTCCTTTTTCAGGACAGCCGTCTTACTGAAGATGACACGGGGTCGGTCCACCACCTTGAGCCCGACACTGCAGGCCTTTTGGACGGTTTCCTCGAACGCGGATCTGGAAACATGAAACGGCGGTTCCACGATCAGCATGTGTCCCCCGGGATTCAGGATCGATTCGATCTCAACAAAAAGGCGTCCCTGGTCAGGCACTTCGTGGAGCATGTAGAAAGCCAGCACGAAATCAACCGTGCCTTCGATACCGATGGTCTCTTCTCCGGAGCGATGGATGGTAATGCGTTCTCCCAGGTCGGTTCCTGCAATCTTGTCCCTCACTTTCTGCAGCATCCCTTCCTGTAGATCGGAAGCAATCACACGCCCCGCCGACCCGACCCGGTGCGCCATCTCGATGGAGAAAAACCCCGGTCCACAGCCCAGGTCCAGGGCGGTCATCCCTTCCCGGATATAGGGGCCCAGTATTCTCCCCGGGTTCTGCACCCACCTGCGAATGCGGGTATCGAGGCTGCCGGCTAGCTCAACCGGGCATACCCGCCCGCTTCGTTTTTCTGCCATCCCTTTCTCCTTGAAAAACAGGTATCTATTCAGTTTGATTTCCGCTCAGCTCCGAAGGTATTGTGTTTCAAGAACCCTGGAATGGCTTTCAGGAGCTCCAGGAGGATTCATGCGTTTTTTGAAACACCATACCTTTGGGGCGTATATCAGGTGAATCGTTACAAAAAAAGATGACCCTCCTGCCTGATGCTAACCCATGACCACCCGACGCCATGCTGTCAGGAAGATCGATTGACGGTCGCAGTCAGAATCCCGGCGGCAATCAGGGCAGTTCCACCACAACGATGAAACCAGGACCGGATTTCGGATTTCTGCAGTTTTTCCCGGATCTGCCCGGCAAAAATAGCATAGAGGGTCGCATTCACAGTCGCCAGGAACAGGAACGTGATACCCAGAATAAACAACTGTGACACGGCATGACCATTCGGGGTGACAAACTGCGGCACAAACGCCACAAAGAAGACGATGCCTTTCGGGTTCAATGCCGTCACTATATACGTGCTCCTGAACAGCCGACGGTTGGTGGCCTGGGCAGGCAGAAACGTTTCCTGCCGGGAATCCGAATTCATGCGCCACATTTTTATGCCCAGATACACCAGGTAAAAGGCCCCGATCCATTTCAGAATCGAAAAGAGCGCTGCCGAAAGGGTCAGCACAGCCCCAAGACCCAGCAGCGATGCCGTCATGGCTGAAAAATCACCCAGGGTCACACCGGTGACGAGTGGAATGGTCGCCCTGCGGCCATGAGCGATCGCCTGGCTGATCACCAGGATGATGGTCGGTCCCGGTATAACCAGGATAATGGTGGCTGCAGCAACGAAAGCCAGCCAGATTTCAAAACTCATCAATACCCCTCTGGAAAACGACAATCACAATTCCGGACGATGCCGTGAACTCTTACCGTACAATTTTTTTTGTATTCTGCAAAACAGCAAAAACAATGGAAACCGGCGTTGACCGCTGTCCCTTATTTTTTCTGCGTGACATCATCGTCAGCCACCCGTTGATCATAAATGGCCTGGATCTGGTGGGACCGATAGATCTGTTTTCCGAAAGGCTGATTTCTGGCTGTTTCCACCATGGCAGATGCTACGGTCTTTGCTTCAATCGGTTTGTATTTTTTTAATGGACCGACAAAACCAAATGAAAGCCCTGTGGCAAGCTTCTGCCCGATCTCTTCCGCCGGACGCCGCTCCTGTCTTTTCCCCAGCAACAGGGACGGGCGGAATATATAAAACCCCCGGAAACCCAGCGGGTCAATCGCCTGTTCCACCTCACCCTTGACCCGGTTGTAAAACACGGAAGAATCCGGGTTGGCGCCCATGGCACTGACGAGCAGAAACTGCGTGGCACCACCGGCCAGGCTCAATGTTGCAATTTCAACGGGATAGGTATAGTCGACCTGATAAAAAGCCTCCCGGGAACCGGCTTTTTTGATCGTGGTTCCCAGACAGCAGAACACGTCGTCCACCTGGATCTCAGCCAGTGCTTCCGTCAGATCGTCAAACCGCACCTGATGCTGGATCAGTCTGGGATGGGTCAGGGAAAGCGGGCGCCTGACCAGCACCGACACCTGACCCCAGGTATCATCCTGCAACAGCAGATCCAGGCAGTGTCCGCCTGTCAACCCGCTTCCACCTAAAACCAATGCTTTTCTGGAAGGCATTTTCTGAACTCCTTTGTATGAAAAACACTCACCACAGAGACACGGAGATCACGGAGGAAAAAAAGCTGAGCTGAGTGACTGTCATAAAGCTGTTTCAATTGCTTGGAGCAGTTTCTTAGATGATCTTGACGAAGCGACGCGTCCGAGACCCCAACTGTTTGAGCAAAGCAAGTCCTGGATCATCTTGAAACGAATCCGCAATTGAAAGGGCTTTATGAAAGGCACGGGAAGGCATCGCTATTTTTCATCCTTCGTTTTGACCTGCTGGTCATGGGTGTTTGTATGAGAAAGAATTCATTCAATTGAAATCGTGTTTAATTGTAACTATTCACCTGTATACGCCCCAAAGGTATTGTGTTTCAAGAAACGCATGAATCCTCCTGGAGCTCATGGAAGCCCTCCATGGCTTCCAGGGTTCTTGAAACACAATACCTTCGGGGCTGAGCGGAAATTGAACTGAATAGATACGTTTATTTTAACTATCAGAGATTTTTACCCGGTTTAATCCGGCTGCTGTGTAATAAAATCCTCCGCAGACATCACCCTGGCATAGGGCGCCGAGAGCGCTGCCATGAATGCAGCATGGACCTTCGCCGCCTCAACGACGAGACCGCTGAAGGCCAGGTCCCGGGTGGCACAGGCATCGGCAATGACGGTGCATTGAAAACCCAGGTCAAACCCGGCGCGAACAGTAGCGTCGACACACATATGGCTCATGGCACCACAGATCACAATCTCCCTGATACCCGATCGGTTCAGCAGATCCAGCAGTTCCGTCTCCCGGAATGCATTGGGAAACTGCTTCGTCACCAGGGTTTCACCCTGGTGGGGGGTGACTGACGCATGGATGTCAACACCAGGCGTATCCGGCAGGAAAAATGTGGCCCCGGGTCGGTTTGAGATATGCTGGACATGAAATATCGGCAGCTGGTTCTTCCTGAAAACCGTCAGTACACGGCTGGCATTCCGGGCCGCCTGGTCTATCTGAACCAGTTCCATCTTCCCGGCGGGGAAATAGTCATTTTGTATATCGATGAGGATCAATCCCTGTGTCATGGCAATTCCTGTGAAAATGGGGTTGGCATTTCAGGCGTCAGTGATCTGTAACATAAAGGATACCCGGGACGACACCGGCAACAATACCCGGCAAAACCAGAAATACGATGAGTGCTTTGAAAAACATGATGGTTCTATTTCCTGATGTTGCCGATCATCCATGGCCCAATCCGTTGGTAGGGCTTGATGAGAATGGAAAAGCGAAGGCTTCATCCCTTTTCCCAATCCAGGGGCCGAACAGGGACCGGCGGGACAACTTCGTTTTCGGTGATGTCGGTGTCAGGGCTTTGGCCATATTCACAGCACAGATGACTGCTTCTCACAAACCGTGGTCTCCGGGAATGATGACAACGTATCCACGGCTTCCACCGGGATTTCGTTATATTCACTGAAACCGCTTTTTATCAGGTGGAAAACGAATTCCTGGTTGAAACCATAGAAAACGGGATAGGGAGTCTGCTCAAAACTGCTTTCAATCAGGTTGCGGTTTATCTGGTGCGTGTAGTCAACAAACCGGTCCGTGACATCTCCGGACAACCGAGCGTGTATATTCAATACCTTGACCGGTGCTGCGCAGGAAAAATCAAACCCCCGCATATGGATGATGCGCCGCTTCGGGTTTTCCCTGGTGCGAAAATGGATCTGGAGGCGCTTCACATCATAAACAACACTCCACTTGGTTTCGATGACAAATTTCAGCGCACCGAACCCTCTTTCCACCCGCCATTGAACATCTTCCAGCATGTTGAAGGCATCATCCAGGGGGGAATTTGAAGCCTCGGGCCGATAGCGCTTTACCGTTTTGGATGTACGAATGAATCGCTCAATGGATTTACTCTTGTCCCGCCAGGGTAGTCGATCGTTTTTCAGGAACGCAATCGAATCGGCATAGGGGCTGTTCGTCAACACCTTGTGCGGCAGGGATTGCTTCGAGTAGTGGATCTGCTTGCCACCCATAAATTCGATGACAACGCTGTTTCCCTTTTTGTCAGTGACAAACAGATGACCGGCCGGCGCACGTGATGGTCTTATTCTCAGGGTTGCGCGGCTGGCAATCACATCCTCCACGGTTTCAAAACGATCAAGATAAAACTGGATCAATTGAAACGCGGAAATGGAAGGTCTGTTATCCGGTCGGGGAGATTCGGAGTCCGCAAGCGCCAAGCCTTCGACAATCAAGCCGGCTTCGTTCATTCCCCCGAAGGGCCATTCCCTGCCAAACTGGTTGAAGGTGACGCTTCCGAATCGGGAAGTCCATCCCAGAGGTTCCTCAGTAACGGGATTCCGGTCGAAAAACGTCTGTATGGCCGTTTTCGAAACCCCGCGTTTATTGACAATGACATGGGCATCCGCCACCATCCAGTCAAAGTTTTTACCCACAAAAAGATCATCCCCATGCTTCAGCAGAAATGCGGTACAGGCGGTGCCGTCCTTCTCCATCAGCCGGATATTGAGTAGGCACAGAACCGCCACTATGACAATTATGCTGATCTTCTTCATGATTGTTTCGCTTCAGGTTGACTTTCAAGAGATGTTGACGATGGACATGCTGCGTCCTTTTTGTCGCCTCATCCCTATCCCTTACCATGAAGATGCACTTAGCGCAAAGTCCAAATCGGTCATCCCGAATCCGCCAGCAAATAGGGTGACAGAGGAAATAGGGTGACAGCATACCTATTTTCCAGAATGGGGTCCACACCCTGCTGCTCATGGAGCACACGCAGGTATTACATTTCCGGTAAAGGCTGAAGCAGGCTGCAGCGGTTGTTTTCCGTGTCAAGAAACGAGACATACTGGCCAACACCTGGAATTTCCATGGGCTCCCCCAGCAATTGGCCCCCTGCGTCGACGACCCGGGCCATTGAGTGATGAATATCTGCCACGCCGATCACAATGGATGGATACTGGGCCGGCCAGTCAGCCTTTCTCGGAAAAAAACCGCCATTGATAGAACCTGGCGGGATGTCTGGACAGTAATAAAAAAATGGGGTCCAGGGATTATTACCGCAATGCTCCAAATAGATATCACAGTCAAACGCATAGGCATTAAATTCATGGTTAATGGCTTAATTGGTTTATAAAGCAATTATTTCAGATATGTAAATGTTTCTCTCTAGCCTCAACACCGGGCTAAGCCGCCACACCTGCTGTTTTTGGCTGGTGTGGTCGGTCTTCAGCCTTTTGGACACTGTTATCACTTTTTGATTAACAAATCTCCAAATCGTGTGTATACTATTTTCAAATAATACACATTGGAGGAAAAATGAGAACAAATATCGTAATAAACGATGAACTAATGAATGAAGCGTTGAATCTAACCGAGTATAAAACCAAAAAAGCCGTTGTCGAAGAAGGTTTGAAACTGCTTGTAAGACTCAAAAAACAGGAAAAAATAAAGTCATTACGTGGTAACCTAAAATGGGAAGGCGACCTTGAGAAAATGAGGTTAGACAAATGATTTTAGTCGATTCATCTGTCTGGATAGCGTATTTCAACGGAGAGAAGACTTGGCAAGCTGAATTGTTAGATGAATTGCTGAATCGAGAACCAATCCTGATTGGTGATTTGATCCTGACCGAAGTATTGCAAGGATTCAGATTTGATAAAGATTTTAAAAAAGCCAAAGAATTCATGAATCCGCTACAGTTTTGTAATATGGATGGTTATGACAATGCAATCAAGTCCGCTCAGAACTACCGTAGCCTGAGAAAAAAAGGTGTAACTGTAAGAAAAACGATTGATGTGATTATTGGTACATATTGTATTGAAAACAATGTGTTGATTCTACATGATGATCAAGATTGTAACCAGCGGTCCAAAGTGGAGCCATTGCCAGCGATTTAAATGGAGCCACTCTGGACAGAAGGCGCACCGGTGCACATCGGTTTCGTGATAAAACCGCAATTCTCCTCCCCCAATGGCAC
>Ga0180009_10003011_pt1 | contig 19478 bp, 15 predicted proteins | sample OS_PC_MetaG_FD_123537 | JGI IMG/M metagenome (GOLD analysis project Ga0180009, IMG submission 123537) | Groundwater microbial communities from the Aspo Hard Rock Laboratory (HRL) deep subsurface site, Sweden - OS_PC_MetaG | ecosystem: Environmental > Aquatic > Deep subsurface > Groundwater...
CGGGTATCAAGGGGAACTCTGGGTGGAGGTTTTCCTGGTGGCCGGGGTGAACGATACGGAAGCGGAACTCTGCGCCCTGGCCAGGGTTCTGACCCGGATTCCCCACGCCCGGGTGGTCATAAACACCCTGGACCGGCCGGGCTCCGAGCCCTGGGTGGAGGTCCCGGAGCCCCGGGTCCTGGCCCGGGTCCAGGAGCTTCTTTGCGCCAGAACCCTCGGGCCCCCCGCCGGGAAGGTCCCGGGACCGGGCGGGGGCGAGGGGGAACGTTTCCTTGCCTTTATACGGCGGCGTCCGGCCACGGTCGAGGATCTGGCCCGGGCCCACGGCATGGAAATCGAAAAGGTTCGCGATATCCTGCGCCCCCTGGTGGAAGGGGGGAGCGTGGTCATGGAAGAGCGCGCCCGGGGGGTTTTTTACCGGGCTTTGAACGCGCCGGCCTCCTAGCCGGCCAAATCCAGGAGGTCATTCATGCCGTTATATCTCTGGGAAGGCCGTGGAAAGGCAAACGACAACCGGAAAGGGGAGTTGGAAGCTCCGGACGAGAACGCGGTAAAACTCCATCTCAAGCGTCTGGGCGTCACACCCCTCAAGATCAAGAAAAAGCCCAAAGACATCTTCGCGAACATCGCCATGTTCCAGCCCAAGGTGACGCAGACGGACGTCATCGTGTTCGCGCGGCAGTTCTCCACCATGATCGACGCCGGCCTGCCCCTCATCCAGTGCCTGGACATCCTGCACACCCAACAGGAGAACGCGACCTTCAAGAACATCCTGAAGGAAATCAAGAGCGGCGTGGAAGGCGGCTCCACCCTGGCCGACACCCTGCGCAAGTATCCCAAGCAGTTCGACGAACTCTTCGTGAACATGGTGGCGGCGGGCGAGATCGGCGGTATCCTGGACACCATCCTCCAGCGTCTGGCCGCCTACATGGAAAAGGCTGCGGAGCTGAAGGCCCGGGTCAAGGGCGCCATGACCTACCCCATCATCGTGATCTGCGTGGCCGTTCTGGTGGTGGGCGTCATCCTGGTGTTCGTCATCCCCGTTTTCGAGGACATGTTCGCCGACTTCGGGTCCGCCTTGCCCGTGCCCACCCAGATCGTGGTGAACATATCCGCCTTCGTGAAAAGCAAAGTGCACTACATGATCGGGGCCTTGATCGTCCTCGTGTACGCTTTCCGGAAGTTCGTGGCCACGGAAAAGGGGCATTACATTGCGGACGACATCCTGTTGAAGGCCCCGGTGTTCGGGCCCCTGCTCCGGAAGGTGGCCGTGGCCAAGTTCACCCGCACCATGGGCACCATGCTTTCCTCGGGCGTGTCCATTCTGGATTCCCTGGACATCGTGGCCAAGACCGCCGGAAACAAGATCATCGAGGGCTCCATCTACAAGGTCAAGGCGGGCATCACCGAGGGCCGCACCATGTCGGACCCCCTGGCGGAAACCAATGTGTTCCCCTCCATGGTGGTCCAGATGATCTCCGTGGGCGAGCAGACCGGCGCCCTGGACGCCATGCTCGAGAAGATCGCGGACTTCTACGACCGGGAGGTGGACCAGGCGGTGGACAATCTCACCGCCATGATCGAGCCCTTCATGATGGTGTTTCTGGGCGCCACCATCGGCGGACTCGTGGTCTCCATGTACCTGCCCATCTTCAAGATGGCCGGTGCCGTGGGCGGATGATTTTGTTCCGGAGAGGGAAGGGGCCGTGGACGGGGAGCCCCGCCCCCTTCCGCCGGAAGGCCGGGGATGGGCGGCCGGGGCTGCCCGGTTTCATTCGGAGGACGAAAAAAAGGGGGTAGGGGAATCCATGCCGGTGCAGACGGCCTTGGGCCAGGGTGGGCAGGTGGCGGTTCTGAATGAGGACGACGACCTGGGAAGGCGCCTGCAGTGGCTCATGTTCCTGCGGGTGCTGTTCACCACCCTGTTGCTGGGGGCCACCATCCTGGTCCAGTACCAGGAGCAGCCCCTCCTGGACCGGTCCCTCCTGTGGCTTTACGGCATCATCGCCGGAACCTACATCCTCACCTTTCTGTACGGCCTGGCTTACCGCCGGGTGCCTATGGGCCCCTTCGCCTTCGGTCAGGTGGTCATGGACACCCTCCAGGCCACCCTCATCATCTACGTGGCCGGCGGGTATGCCTCGGTTTTCTCCTTCCTGTATCTGGTGGTCCTCACCTATTCCTCCCTGTTCCTGACCCGCCGGGGCACCCTCATCGTGGCCGCCCTGTGCAGCATCGAGTACATCATCCTCATCGACCTGGAGTATTTCGGGGTCATCCCCTCCTTTGACGTGGAATCCGTGCTGGCCATGGGCCAGGTCACCTGGAACCGGGTGGTTTTCAAGATGATCATGACGGCGGTGGCCTGCTTTCTGGTGGCCATGCTGTCATCCCTTTTGTCCGAGCAGGAGCGGGCCACCCGCAAGGAACTCCGGGCGGTGCGGGAGCACATGAAACGGGTGGACAAGATGGCCTCCATCGGCGAAATGGCCGCCCGCCTGGCCCACGAGATCAAGAACCCCCTGGCGGCCCTGGTGGGCTCCGTGCGTCTGCTGCAGGATGATCTCCCCTCCGAGAGCGCGGACAACCGGGTGATGAACATCATTCTCCGGGAGGCGGACCGTTTGAACAGCCTGGTCACGGAGTTCCTCATGTTCGCCCGGCCCGCTGTCGGAAACCCCCGGGCCATCCGCCTGGCTGCGGAGACGGCCGATGTGGTGGAGCTTTTTGTGAAGCACGACCTCGCCGTGGACCGGTTGAAGGTCTTCACCGATGTGCCCGGGGATCTGTGGACCCTCATGGACCCCAGCCATTTTCGCCAGATTTTCTGGAACCTGCTCCTGAACAGCGCCGAAGCCATCACCGGAGCCGGGGAGATCCGGATCCGGGCCGAGGCCAGCGATGCCAACGTCCTCATCCGGGTCACGGACACGGGGGGAGGGATAGACGAGAAAGTTCTGGGCCGGGTCTTCGAGCCCTTCTTCAGCACCAAGTCCCGGGGCAGCGGCCTGGGCCTGTCCATCGTGTACCGCATCCTGGAACCCTACGGCTACCGGCTGGACGTGGAAAGCCGCCAGGGCCAGGGCTCCACCTTCACCGTGGTGCCCAGGCGGATACCGCCTCCGGGCCCCTGATCCGCTGTTCTTTCCCCTTGGGTTTTCCCCCTCCCCGTCCCCTTGGCTCTTGACACTTTCCGTGGCCTTGCATTACCCATAACAGTTTGACCGGACGATCCCGATAATAAACGTACGGTCTGCGGGGCAACGGCCCGGCGGGCCGGGGGAAAAGGCATTGGCGACCAGCGAAACCGATATCCGCAGACAAAAGCTCGAAAATCTCCGGGGCGCGGGCAAGGATCCCTATCCCAACGATTTTGCCGTCACCCACACGGCGGCCCGGATCCTGGATCAGGCCGCCGTTGACCCGGAATCCCTGGGGGAGGAGGGGCAGGTGTTTTCCACGGCCGGCCGCCTCATGGGGGTGAACCGGTTCGGCAAGGCGGCCTTCTTCCGGTTCAAGGACCGCACGGGCCAGATCCAGGCCTACGTGCGCCGCGACAAGCTCCCTGAGGAGGTCTTTGCCCTTTCCAAGGATCTCGACATGGGGGACTTCATCGGCGTCACGGGGCCGGTGTTCAAGACCCGGGCCGGGGAGTGGACCATCCTGGCCACGGATCTTAAGCTCCTGGCCAAGGCCCTGCGCCCTCTGCCCGAGAAGTTCCACGGCCTGAAGGACCCGGAAAAGCGGTACCGCCAGCGGTACCTGGACCTCATCATGAACCCCGAGGTCCGGGAGACCTTCGTGCGCCGGAGCCGCATCACGGCGGGCGTCCGGGAGTTCCTGGCCTCCCGGGATTTCCTGGAGGTGGAAACCCCCATGATGCAGGTCATTCCCGGGGGCGCCGAGGCCGAGCCTTTCCGCACCCACCACAATGCCCTGGACATGGACATGTACCTGCGCATCGCTCCGGAGCTGTATTTGAAGCGCCTGGTGGTGGGGGGCATGGAACGGGTGTTCGAGATCAACCGGAACTTCCGCAACGAGGGCATCTCCACCCAGCACAACCCTGAGTTCACCATGCTGGAGTTCTACCAGGCCTACGCCACCTACGAGGATCTCATGGACCTCACCGAGGAGATGCTCTCCTCCGTGGCCGCGGACGTCCTGGGGGCCACCCTGATCACCTACCAGGGCCAGGAGATCGAGCTGGCCCCGCCCTACCGCCGCATCAGCCTGGCCGAAGCCCTGGCCCGGATCGGCGGCGTGGCGCAGGAGGATCAGGGCGACCGGGAACGGCTCCTGGAGATCGCTCGGGAGCGGGGGGTAACCCTAACCAAGACCGCCAAGATCGGCAAGATCCTCACCAAGCTCTTCGACGCCCTGGTGGAGCCCAAACTCATCGCCCCCACCTTCATCACCCATTATCCGGTGGAGATATCGCCCCTTTCCCGGAGAAACGCCCAGGACCCGTCCGTGGTGGACCGGTTCGAGCTGTTCATCGCGGGCCGGGAGCTGGCCAACGGATTTTCCGAGTTGAACGATCCCGACGACCAGCGGGGGCGCTTCATGGACCAGGTCCGGGAGCGGGATGCCGGGGATGCCGAGGCCCACTTCATGGACGAGGACTATGTGGAGGCCCTGGAGTACGGCCTGCCGCCCACGGCCGGGGAGGGCATCGGCATGGACCGGCTGGTCATGCTCCTCACCGACGCCGCCTCCATCCGGGAGGTCATCCTGTTTCCCCACATGAGAAACGCCGACAAGGGTTCCCGGTGACGCCTATGTCCTGGGAACTCTTCATCTCCGGCCGTTACCTGCGCTCCCGGCGCAGGGAGGTCTTCGTGTCCATGATCACCGCCATCTCCGTGGGGGGGGTCATGGTGGGGGTCATGGCCTTGATCGTGGTCATCGCGGTCATGACCGGATTCACGTCGGATCTGAAGAACCGCATCCTCTCCGTGACCCCCCATGTCTCCGTGTTCCGCCAGGGCGGCAATTTCACCGAGTGGCCCCGGGTCATGGAAGAGCTTGTCGCCATGGAGGGTGTGGACAACGCCGCGCCTTTTATCCAGGGCCAGGTCATGATCCGGGGGCCCCATGGTTCGTCCGGCTGCGTGGTGAACGGCGTGGACCCGGCCCGGGAAAAAGGGGAGAACGGCATGGCCCGGCTGGTGGCCGAGGGCAGCGTGGACGACCTCACGCCCCCGACCGGCTCCCCCCGGGCCCCGGGGGTGATCCTGGGCGCGGAACTCGCCCGGTCCCTGGCCCTCATGGAAGGGGACCCGGTGTACATCCTCAGCCCCCAGGGCGTGCTCTCGCCCCTGGGCCCCATGCCCGCCATGCGGCGCCTCACCGTGGTGGGGATTCTGGAATCGGGCATGTACGATTACGACGCCTCCTTTTGCTGGACAGACCTGGCCACGGCCCAGGGCATCCTGCGCATGGGGGATGCGGTTTCGGGCATACGTCTCACGGTGGAAGAGGTGTACCAGGCCAGGAACCTGGCGGACCGGATCTCCGGCGAGATGGGGTTCCCCTACTGGGCCCGGGACTGGATGCGGGCCAACCAGAACCTTTTCGCGGCGCTCAAGCTGGAAAAGGTCACCATGTTTGTCATCCTCACCCTGATCGTCCTGGTGGCGGCCTTCAACATCGCGGCCACCCTCATCATGATGGTGACCCAGCGGCGCAAGGATATCGCCATTTTGAAGACCATGGGCGCGTCGGCGGCCTCCATCCGCAAGATCTTCGTGGCCAACGGCATGGTCATCGGCCTTACGGGCACAGCCCTGGGCATGGGCATGGGCGGGCTCTTGTGCTTCATCCTGGACCGTTATCCGTTCATCAAACTGGACCCCAACGTCTATTACATCTCCACCCTGCCCGTGCGCCTGGAGGCTCTGGATGTGGCGGCCATCGCGGCCTCGGCCCTGGTGATCTGCTTCCTGGCCACCCTGTACCCGGCCTGGAAGGCGGCCCGGCTGGACCCCGTGGAGGCGCTCCGGTATGAATGAAACTCCTGAAACCAGCCGGGAGCCCTTTGTCCTGGCGTCCGGCATCACCAAGGGATATGCCAAGCACTCGGGCTACGTGTCCGTGCTTTCGGACCTGACCCTCTCCGTGGAGGCGGGCCAGTCCATGGCCGTGGTGGGGGTGTCGGGCATCGGCAAGTCCACGTTTTTGCACATCCTGGGGGCCCTGGACCGGCCGGACGAGGGCCGTGTGCTTTTTGGGGGCCGGGACGTGTTCGTCCTGCCGGATCAGGCGCTGGCCCGTTTCCGTAACGAAAATGTGGGGTTCGTGTTCCAGTTCCACCACCTGCTCCCGGAGTTCACGGCCCTGGAGAACACCGCCCTCCCGGCGCGCATCGGCGGCCTTTCCCCGGCCGAGGCCCGGGACCGGGCCGAGGCGGTCCTGGACCGGGTGGGGCTTTCGGATCGCCTCACCCATCGCATCGGCGAGCTTTCCGGCGGAGAGCAGCAGCGGGTGGCCGTGGCCCGGGCCCTGGTCATGGAGCCCGAACTTTTTCTGGCCGATGAGCCCACGGGCAACCTGGACGTGAAAACCGCCCGGCGCATCCATGAGCTTTTGTGCGAATTGAACGCCGAGAGGCGCATGACCATGATCCTCGTGACCCACAACCAGGAGCTGGCGGGCATGATGTCCCGCCGGGTCACCCTTCTGGACGGCCGGGCCGTGGAGGAGTGAGCCGGTAGACGAGCCCCGGACTTTCGGGCTCCATACCGAAAACACCCATGAACCCGTCCCCAAAAAAAGGTTAGCGACATGAAAAACACGCAGGTTCGCCCGGTGCGGAAGGGGGCCATCGGCGCCTCCCTTTTCCTGGTCCTGATCATGGCGATTTGCGTCCCCCTGCCCGCAGCGGCCCAGGACGCCCGGGTGGCGGTCCTTGGGTTCGAGGTCCACGCCACCGGGGAATACGGCTACCTGCAACAGGAAATCCCCCGCCAGATCAAGGAGCGGTTGGACCAGGAAGGCATCCTGGCCCGGCTGGGTCTGGAGGGCCTGGCCCCGGGGGAATCCCCCCAGGGGATCTCTCCCGCCGAACTGGGGGAAATGGCCGTTAAGAACGGGGTTGAATTCCTGATCTGGGGCAGCTTCTCCCTGTTCGGGGACGCCTACAGTCTGGACGCCCGCCTCCTGGCCCCCGGGGCGGACCAGCCCGAGCCCTTCTTTGCCGAGGGCCAGGGCATGGAGACCCTCCTGGGGTCGGTGGCAGGCCTGTCCAGGGACCTGGCGGCGAGGATGATGGGCCGGGTGAAGGTGACGGGCATCAAAGTTACGGGAAACAACCGCATCGAGGCCGATGCCATCCGCCGGGTCATCAAGACCCGGGAGGGGGAGATGTTCAGCCAGGAGGCCGTGACCCGGGACATCCGGGCCATCTTCAACATGGGGTATTTCGAGGACATCCGGGTGGAGTCCGAGCCCGCCCCGGGCGGCGTGGCCCTGGTCTACCAGATCCGGGAAAAATCCACGATCCGCCACATCGAGTTCCACGGGAACCGGGCCTTCAACAGCGACGAGGTCCGGGCGGCCCTGGACTTTTCCCGGGGGTCCGTGGTGAACGCCTTCAAGGTGGCGGCCAGCGTGAAAAAGATCGAGGACCTCTACCGGGAAAAGAGCTACCACAACGTCCGGGTGACTTATGAGATCGTCCCCGGCGAGGAGAACCTGGCGGACGTGGTATTCAACATCGAGGAGGGGAGCAAGGTCCGCATCCGGGAAATCCGTTTCGTGGGCAACCGGGCCATGCCGGACAAGAAGTTCAAGAAGGTCATGAAGAGCAAGAAGAAGGGGTTCTGGTCCTGGATCACCCAGTCCGGCAACCTCAACCGGGAGGATCTGGATCAGGACGCACTGAGGATTTCCTCCTTCTACCAGAACAACGGATACATCGATGCCAAGGTTTCTGACCCCGAGGTGGACATCCGGGCCGACGGCATCTACGTCGTCTTCAAGATCGAGGAGGGGAGCCAGTACAAGGTGGGCCGGGTGGACGTGGCCGGGGACCAGGTGAAGCCCCGGGAGGAACTCCTTGCCCTCCTGACGATCCAGCCCGGCGAAATCTTCAGCCGGGAGGTGGTCCACCGGGACCAGACCCGCTTGACGGACCTCGCCTCGAACGAGGGCTATGCCTACGCCGAAGTGATCCCCTCCACCTCCAGGGACAAGGAGAACCTGGTGGTGGACATCACCTACACCATCAACAAGGGGCTCCAGGTCTACTTCGAGAGGGTGCTCATCACCGGCAACACCCGCACCCGGGACAAGGTCATCCGCCGGGAGCTGCCGGTCCAGGAAAAGGGCCTGTACTCGGGATCGGCCATGAAGCGGGGGGTCCAGAACCTGACCCGCCTGGACTACTTCGAGGACATCCAGGTGGAGACCCTGCCCGGCTCGGAGCCGGACCAGATGGTCCTGAAGCTGAACGTGAAGGAAAAACCCACCGGAGCGTTCACCTTCGGAGGCGGTTATTCCAACATCGACAACGCCTTCTTCATGGCCACCGTGGCCCAGAGAAACCTCTTCGGCCGGGGCCAGACCCTGGATTTGAAGGGCCAGATCGGCGGGAGCTCCAGCCAGTACAGCTTAAGCTTCACCGAGCCGTGGTTCATGGACACCCGCCTTACCGTGGGCCTGGACGTCTATGACCAGTCCAAGGACTACGACACTTACGACAAGAACTCCCGGGGCGGTCGCATCCGGATGGGGTACCCGATTCTGGATTACACCGGCCTGTACTGGTCCTATGGCTACGACATCACCAACATCCGAAACATCAACACGGACGCCTCCGACAGTATCAAGGACATGGAAGGCGACAACGCGGCCAGCAAGGCGTCCCTCAGCCTGATTCGGAACACCCGGAACCGGTTCTTCAACCCGAGCCGGGGTTCTTACAACCGGGCGTCCATGGAGTACTCGGGAGGAGCCCTTGGTGGGGACATCGCCTTCGTCAAGTACACCGGGGAGTCAGGCTGGTACTTGCCCCTGTTTTGGGGTACAGTGGGCTTTCTCCACGGCGAGGCGGGCTATGTGCGGGGGCACTCCGGGGGGATACTCCCCGAGTACGAGCGTTTCTACCTGGGGGGCATAGACTCCCTCCGGGGTTTCGAGTGGCGGGACCTTTCCCCCATGGACACGGACAGGGCCCTCATCGGCGGCAACAAGTTCGTCCAGTTCAACGTGGAGTTCATCTTCCCCATCATCGAAAGCGCCGGGCTCGTGGGGCTTGCCTTCTACGATACGGGCGATGAGTACGACAACCACGAGAATGTGGATTTCGGGGCCCTCCGGGAGAGCGCGGGCTTCGGATTCCGCTGGTATTCCCCCATCGGCCCCATCCGCCTGGAGCGGGGCTACATCCTGGACCCCCAGGGCAACGAGCCCACCAATGGCCGATGGGAATTCTCCATGGGCGCCGCCTTCTAGCCGCCCGTGGGCGATGGGTTTGGAGACGGGTACAGAGACAGCCCGGCGAAAGCCGGAAAACGGGCGATTTTTTCACGTTCAAACCGACAAGGAGACAAGAGGCATGCGGAACAAGTGGATGACCCTTTGCGCGGTGGTGCTTCTTTTTGCGGGAATTTCGGCAGCCCAGGCGGCTGATGTGGCCAAGATCGGACTGGTGGACCTCCAGCGCATCCTGGATACGTCCGCTGCGGGCAAGGCCGCCACCGAGGAAATCCAGAAAAGTGGCGAGAAGATGGAGGCCGAACTCAAGGCCAAGGGCCAGGAGATCGGCCAGCTCCGGCAGGATCTGGATCGCCAGGCCATGGTCATGAGCCGGGAAGCCTACATGGAAAAGGCCCGGGAAATCCGGATCCGAACCAACGACTTCAAGGAGGCCCAGCAGCTTTACGCCGATGATTTCAAGCGCCAGGAAGCCGCGCTCATCGCCAAGATCAAGGCCGATGTGTACAAGATCGTGGAGGAGATGGGCAAGAAGGAAGGGTACACCATGATCCTGGAGAAGAAGGAGTGCGGGGCCATGTACGCGCCCGACGCCCTGGATATCACGGACCGGATCATCGCCCAGTACGACAAGTCCTACCAAAAGAAATGACCCCGGATCATGGCGCCCACCCTGGGAGAAATCGCGGACAGGCTTTCGGCGAGGCTTACGGGCGGGGACCCCGGAACCCCCGTGTCCGGAGTCGCGCCCTTTGACCGGGCCGGACCCGGGGAGATCACCTGCGCTGCCTCGGCCAAGCTTTTGGCCCGGGTTTCCGGGAGCCGGGCCGAGGCGGTCATCGTGGGCCCGGGCGCGGGGCCATCGGCGGTTCCCCTCCTAGTTGTGGGAAATCCGCTTCTGACCTTTGCCCGGGCCATCGCCCTGTTCCACCGGCCCCCGGCCCCGGAGCCGGGGATCAGCCCCCACGCTGTCGTGGGCCAGGGCTTTGTCCACGGGGAAGACCTTTTCGTGGCCCCGGGCGTGGTCATCGGGAAGGGGGTCCGGGTGGGGGACCGGGTGACGCTCCTTCCCAACGTGGTCCTGGGGGACGGCGTGGTCCTGGGGGACGATGTGACCATCCACCCCCAGGCCTGCGTGCTCTGGGGCTGCACCCTGGGGAGCCGGGTGGTCATCCACGCCGGAGCGGTCATCGGGGCCGATGGGTTCGGGTTTGCCGGGGAGGCGGGAAAGCTCCACAAGATCCCCCAGACCGGCGTCGTCACCCTGGGCGACGATGTGGAGATCGGCGCCAACAACACCATTGACCGGGCCACCTTCGGGGCTACGGCCATCGGCAACGGGGTCAAGACGGACAACCTGGTCCACGTGGCCCACAATGTCACCGTGGGGGACGACACGGTCCTCATCGCCCAGTGCGGCATCTCGGGCGGCACGGTCATCGGCAAAAACTGCGTCCTGGCCGGCCAGGCCGGGGTGGCGGGGCACCTCACCATCGGGGATTTTGTCATGGTTGGCCCCCAGTCCGGCGTTGGCAAGGATCTGGCCGCCGGCCAGGTGGTCACGGGCAGCCCGGTCATGCCCCACCGGATCTGGCTCCGGGTCCAGAGGCTGGTGGAAAAGCTCCCGGAACTGGCCAGGACCCTGCGGAACCTGGAAAAACGTGTGAAGAACCTGGAGGGCGGCGATGGACAGCATCCTTGACATATCCCGCGTCATGGAATACCTGCCCCACCGCTACCCGTTCCTTCTGGTGGACCGGGTGCTCTCCGCCGAGCCCGGCGAGAAAATCACGGCCTTAAAGAACGTCACCATCAACGAGCCGTTCTTTTCCGGTCACTTCCCCGGGATGCCGGTCATGCCCGGGGTTCTCATCATTGAGGCCATGGCCCAGGCCGGGGGAATCCTGGCCTTTTTGTCCAACCCGGAACGCGAGCCCGGGAGCATCATCTACTTCACGGGCATGGATCGGGTGCGGTTCCGCAGGCCCGTGGTTCCCGGGGATCAGATCATGCTGGAACTAACCATGGGACGTCAGCGGAGTTCGGCCATCATGATGGACGGCCGGGCCCTGGTGGAAGGCGTCCTGGCCGCCGAGGCCCGGCTCATGGCCATTTGGAGCAAGGAATGATCCATCCTACCGCCATTGTGGACCCCGGCGCCCGCCTGGCCGAGGGCGTCTGCGTGGGGCCCTTTTGCGTCATCGAAAAGAACGTCCACGTGGGGGCGGGCACGCGAATCGAGGCCCACGTCACCATCGGGGAATATACGGAGATCGGCGCCAAGTGCCATATCTTCCCCCACGCCGCCATCGGCGGACCTCCCCAGTCCGTGCGCTTTGCCGGGGAGGAGACCTGGGTGAAGATCGGCAGGAACACCGTGATACGGGAGTATGTCACCATCCACCGGGGCACGGGTTTCGGCGGCGGCCTCACCCAGGTGGGGGACGACAACTACCTCATGGCCTACACCCACATCGCCCACGACTGCATCACGGGCCGGGGGGTGTTCTTTGCCAACAACGCCACCCTGGCAGGCCACATCACCGTGGGGGACTACGCCACGGTGGGGGGGCTTTCGGCCGTGCACCAGTTCTGCCGCATCGGGGCCTACGCCTTTGTGGGCGGGAAATCCGCCGTGGCCAAGGACGTGCCGCCCTACGTCATAGCTGCGGGCGACCGGGCCGTGCTCCACGGGATGAACAAGGTGGGCCTGAAGCGTCACGGGTTCCCGGACCCGGTGCTGAACGCCCTGAAGCGCTCGTACCGCATCGTGTTCCGGATCGGCCTCACCTTGAACGAGGCCATTGAGCGGGTGAAGGCCGAAGTGGAGCCCCTGCCCGAAGTAAAGACCTTCCTGGAGTTTCTGGAAAGCTCCACGCGGGGCGTCAGCCGGGGCCGCCGGACCCGCGAGTCCCAATGGTAACAAGGGATGGAGAGGCAAAAAGTCCAAAATCTACCCAAACCGTCATTGGGGAGAAGGCCTGAATCCCGTTTTTTCCAAGTGAGACAAAAGCTCTGGATCCCGGCCTTCGCCGGGGGGACGACTTTTTGCAGGGCCATCAATATGGAGTTTTGACCGGAAATCCATGACCAAAGAAAAGACATCCCAAACCCCGGAAAGGGTCGGGCTGGTGGCGGGGAACGGATTGTTCCCCGTTATTTTTTCCCGGGCTGCCAAAAGCAGGGGCCTTGCGGTCTTTGCGGCGGCCCACCTGGGAGAGGCCCCGGAAGAACTGGCCGGCATGGTGGAGGACACCTGCTGGGTCCATGTGGGGGAACTCCGCAAGATGGTGGATTTTTTCCACGCCCATGGCGTTGCCCGAGCGGTATTGGCCGGGGGCATCACCAAGGCCCGGCTGTTCACGGATTTCAAGCCTGACGACCTGGCCCTGGAAGTCCTGGCCCGGCTTGACCACACGGCGGATGACGCGGTGCTTCGCGGCTTTGTCCTGGCTCTGGAGGAAAACGGCATCCAGGTGCTGGCCCCCACCTTTCTGGTGCCCGAACTCCTGGCCCCGGCCGGTTCCTGGACCCAACGGGCCCCGGACGGACGGGAGGAAAAGGATTTGGCCCTGGGGCTCGCCCTGGCCAGAAAAATCGGGGCCCTGGACATAGGCCAGTGCGTGGTGGTGTGCCGGGGGACCGTGGTGGCTGTGGAGGCTGTGGAGGGTACGGACGCCACGGTGCGCCGGGCCGGGGCGCTGGGCGCGGCCGGGGCTGTGGTGGTGAAGGTGGTAAAGCCCATCCAGGATACCCGTTTCGATCTGCCGGCCATCGGTCCTGACACCATCCGAACCATGGCCGAAGCCGGGGCCACGGTCCTGGGGGTGGAGGCGGGCAAGACCGTGGTTTTTGACCGGGACGAGATGGTGGCCCTGGCGGACGAGGCGGGCATTGCCATTGTGGGCATGACGGATTCCTGAGCAGACCCGGAGCGGGGAGGAGAGGGCGGGGATCGCCCTGTTTGAGTCATGGCGGATTTACGAACAGCGGTTATTGGCGCGGGATACCTGGGGCGGTTTCATGCCCAGAAGTACGCCACCCTGCCCGGAGTCAGCCTGGTGGGTGTGGTGGATGTGGATTCCGTTGCCGCCGGGGCCGTGGCCCGGGAGGTGGGCACGGAAGCCTTCACAGACCACAGGGAGCTTCTGGGCCGGGTGGACGCGGTTTCCGTGGTGGCCCCCACGCCCCTGCACCACGCCATCTCCCGGGATTTTCTGGCTGCCGGCTGCGACGTGCTCATTGAAAAACCCATGACCACTACCCTGGCCCAGGCGGACGAACTCATCGAGATGGCCGAGTCCCGGGGCCTCATCATCCAGGTGGGGCACCTGGAGCGGTTCAACCCGGCGGTCATCGCCTTGCGCCGCGCCGTTAGCCGCCCCCGGTTCATCGAGGCCCGGCGGCTGTCCACCTTCAAGCCCCGGGCCGTGGGGGTTTCCGTCATCCTGGACCTCATGATCCACGACATCGACATCGTAGCCGCGCTTTCAGGCTCCACGGTCCGGCGGGTGGAAGCCGGGGGGGCCTGCGTCCTCACGGACCGGGTGGATGTGGCCGGTGCTTTTTTGGAAATGGAAAACGGATGCGTGGCCAGCTTGACGGCCAGCCGCCTGGCCCCGGAGGATCAACGGGAGATCCGGGTGTATGAAAAGGACGCCTTTGTGGAGGTGGACTTCATCCACCGGAAAATCACCGTGGAGAGGAACTCCGGTAAGGCCGGGGAAGATGGTATGCCCGGCACCGCCAGGGATGTGAACACCTTTGATCAGGCCGATGCCCTGGCCGACGAGATCGCGGCCTTTGTCCACAGTGTGAAAAACCGCGAGGCCCCGGAAGTCACGGGGGTCGTGGGCCGTCAGGCCCTGGCTGCGGCCATCGCCGTGGCCGAGAAGATCGAAAAGGGCGCGGGCCGGTGAGGGGGAACCCAAACGCGGCGCTCCCGGAAAGCCAGGCTTGACCCCATGGACCAGCCCCGCCCCCCCAAGGTCATGATCGTGGCCGGCGAGTCCTCCGGGGACCACCACGGCGCGCGCCTGGTGCGGGCCCTGGCCGGAATGGTCCCGGACGCCTTTGTCTTCGGTATCGGCGGCCGTGCCCTGGAGGCGGCCGGAGTCCGGCTCTTTGCCCACGCCCGGGATCTCTCCGTGGTGGGCCTCACCGAAATCGCCGGAAAACTCCCCGAAATCGTTCGCGCCCTGTGGACCGCCACCGAAATGCTGGCCCGGATGCGGCCGGATGTCCTCATCCTCATCGATTTTCCGGACTTCAATTTCCGGGTGGCCCGGGCTGCGAAAAAGCTCGGCATTCCGGTGCTCTACTACATCAGTCCCCAGGTGTGGGCCTGGCGCAAGGGCAGGGTGAAGACGATCCGCCGCCTCATGGACCGCATGGCCGTGATCCTGCCCTTTGAGGAAGCCTTCTACCGGGAGAGGGGAGTGGACGCCACCTACGTGGGCCATCCCCTGGCCGACGAGGACGAGCCCGGACCCGAGGCCCCCCCCATCCTTTCCCCTGGCGACCCGGGACCCCTGGTGGGACTTTTGCCCGGCTCCCGGAGCGGTGAAGTGTTTCGGCATTTGCCCATCCTCCTGGAGGCCGCCCGTCTGGTGGGGGAGAAAATGCCCGGGGTGAAGTTCGCCATCCCCCTGGCCCCGGACATCTCCGGGGAGTGGATTCAGGGCATGATGGGGGAGGCGGCAAAGAGCGCGCCCCTGCCGGAGATCCGGCTTTTGCCCGGGGGCATCCGCGCGGTGCTGACCCAAAGCCGCATGGCGGTCACCGTTTCGGGCACCGTGACCCTGGAGGCCGCCCTGGCCGGGCTTCCCATGATCATCGTGTACCGCATGTCCGGCCTTTCCATCCTGGCGGCCAAAGCCCTTATCCGGGTGGATTTCATCGGCCTGCCCAACCTCATCGCCGGACGCCTGGTGGCCCCGGAACTGATCCAGGAGGATGTGAATCCAAAGCGGATTTCCGGGATGATCCTGGACTGGCTGGGAAACCCGGAAAAGCTGGCAGCCATCCGCCGGGACATGGAGCAGGTGCGGAAAAACCTGGGCGGCCCCGGCGCATCCGCCCGGGCGGCAGCCCTGGCCGTGGAGCTTTTGGGCCAAAACCGGGAACTTCCCGGCCCGCCGGGAGCCTGATGCCGGGCTGCGCAGGTATCTATGGGCAACGCGGCCCGGGCCGGGTTCCCCCTTTGGAAAAGGGGGGCAGGGGGATTTTTTTCATGCCGCAGCGGATGGAACTCGACTCCGCTGGCCTCCTGGAAAGCGGAAAGAAACAGGTCTGCGGGAACTGGACCGCATCACCCTGGCAGCTGAACGGCGTTTCAGCCAGCAAACCTTCTGACCAAGGATTTTCATGAGCCTTTTTCCGCCCCTGTCCTCCAGGCTGAAGTCCCGTCACCAGAAGCTTCTGGCCCTTGTCCGGGAAAACACGGGCCGGCTTCTGGGGGCCATGGCCTGCATGATCCTCATGTCCGGTTCCATGGCCGCCGTGGCCTACCTGGTGGAACCGGCCATGGACCGCATTTTCGTTCTGCGCAACGAGCAGGCGTTGAAGCTCATCCCCCTGGTGGTGGTCCTGGTGTTCTTTATCCGGGGGGCCTCCTACTACGGCCAGGAATACCTCATGGGCTGGGTGGGGGAGAACATCATCAAGCGCCTGCGGGACATGCTCTACGGCCGGATGATGGACCTGCCCCTGTCCTTTTTTCAGGGGGAGAAGACCGGCGAGCTCATGAGCCGGATCACCTGGGACGTGAACGTGATCCGGGCCATGGTCACCACGGCGGTGACTTCGAGCCTCAGGGACTTCTTTTCCGTGGTGTTCCTCACGGGGATCATCTTCTATCAGGACTGGAAGATGGCCATTTTCGCCCTGTTCATCCTGCCTGCGGCCTTTTATCCCATCGTGCACTTCGGCCGGAAGGTGCGGCACCTCTCCACCGGTTGCCAGGAGGCCATGGCCGATCTGAACAGCCACCTCCAGGAGACCTTCACAGGCAACAAGGTGGTGCGCGCCTTCAACATGGAGAAGACGGAGAAGGAGCGCTTCTTTGCCAAGACCCACAACCTGTTCACCCTGTCCGTACGCCAGGTCCGGGCCAAGAGCCTCACTTCGCCCATCATGGAGTTTCTGGGGGGCGCGGGCATCGCGGTGGTCATCTGGTACGGCGGGTACCTGGTCTTCAAAGAAGCTAAAACCCCGGGCCAGTTCTTCTCCTTCATGGCCGCCGTTCTTTTGCTTTATGACCCGGTGAAGAAGCTTTCCCGCTTGAACAACGCCATCCAGGAGGGCCTGGCCGCCTGGGACCGGATCTTCGACATCCTGGAAACCTCCTCCGAGATCATCGAGCCCGAGAATCCCGAGGCCCTGGCCCCCGGACCCCACACCGTGGCCTTTGACGGTGTTTCCTTTGGATACGGCGACATCCAGGTCCTGGAAGACATCCACTTTACGGTGAAGCCCGGGGAGGTGGTGGCCCTGGTGGGGGCTTCCGGCGGGGGAAAGACCTCCCTGGTGAACCTCATCCCCCGGTTCTACGACGTGCTGGCCGGCAGCGTCACCATAGACGGCCACGATATCCGGAACCTGTCCCTGGCCACCCTCCGGGGGGAGATCGCCATCGTGACCCAGGAACCCATCCTGTTCAACGACACGGTTCGGAACAACATCGCCTACGGCAGGCCCGGGGCCTCGGAAGAGGAGATCCTGGAGGCTGCCAAGGCCGCTTTTGCCCTGGATTTCGTGAACGGCCTGGAAAAGGGTTTCGACTCGGTGGTGGGGGAGCTGGGGGGCAGGGTCTCCGGGGGCGAGAAGCAGCGCCTGTGCATCGCCCGGGCCCTTTTGAAGGACGCGCCCATCCTCATCCTGGACGAGGCCACCTCCAGCCTGGACACCCAGTCCGAGCGCATCGTGCAAAAGGCCCTGGAAAACCTCATGGCCGGGCGCACGTCCTTTGTCATCGCCCACCGCCTGTCCACCGTGCGCCATGCGGACCGCATCCTGGTGGTGAAGGGCGGCCGTATCGTGGAGCAGGGCGACCACGAAAGCCTCCTTGCCGCTGGTGGCCCCTACGCCCGCCTGTGCGCCATGCAGATGGAGGGCCCAAACGGGAAAGACGACCATGCCTGATCTGTCCGTGGTGATTCCGGCCTACAACGAGGAAGACCGCATCGTGCCTACCCTCACGGCCACCCTGGACTACCTGGCCGGGCGCAGAGCATCCGCCGAGGTGGTGGTGGTTTCGGACGGGTCCACGGACCACACCGCCGACGTGGTGCGGGCTTTTGCGCCGCCGGAAAACGTTTCCCTGCGTATGCTGGAGTACAAGCCCAACCGGGGCAAGGGCTATGCCGTGGCCTATGGCATGACCCGGGCCAAGGGCGGCCGGGTGCTCTTCATGGATGCGGACTATTCCGTGCCCATCGAGGAACTGGAAAAGGCCGAGGCCCTCATGGACCAGGGCGCGGACGTGGCCATCGCCTCCCGGGCCCTGGCGGAAAGCCAGGTCGAGGCGTACCAGAATTTGCCCCGGCGCATGTCGGCCCGGATCTACACCCTGGTGCAGAACACCTGGCTGGGGTTTTCCTATCCAGACACCCAATGCGGGTTCAAGATGTTCACCCAAAATGCGGCTGCCGACCTTTTTTCCCGCCAGAAGCTGACCTCCGTGATTTTCGACGCGGAGATCCTCTGGCTGGCCAAACGCCAGGGATTTCGGGTGGCCCAGTTTCCCGTGAAATGGACCCATGTGGAGGATTCCCGCATCCAGTACGATTCCCTGAGGAAAAGCCTGTTCGTGTTCCAGGAACTGTTCCGCATCAAGGGGCTCCACAGGCAATGAGGCGTGGACCGGCACGGACCCCCTCTTTGAAAAACGTTCAAGCAGCCCCCCCCTTTGACAAAGGGGGGCAGGGGGGATTTCTTTTTATTTTTTCAGGTTTTTGTTCTTTTTCACCCGGTTTTTCGGGAGCTTGCCTAAACTTGATGAATTCGTAAAAAGTCGTCATCCCGGCGAAGGCCGGGATCCAGGCTTTTTGTAACACCTTGAAATCGCTGGATTCCGGCCTTCGCCGGAATGACGGTTCGGATGTTTTTTGGGCTTTTTACGAACTCATCAAACTTGCCCAAAGTCCGAGCAAGGGCTTGAAGCAGGAGAGACAGGTTGCCGGTCATCGGGTTTTTCCGGCAGGCGCGGTATTTTCAGCCGGACTCCAGGCATAAGGGCGGATACTCCAACAAAGATAAAAAACCAAAAAAAGAAATCCCCCCAACCCCCCTTTGAGAAAGGGGGGAATGGCTGCCCGGCTTTTTGTCAAGGGGAGGCTGCTTCCCCTGGAAAGCCTGCCTTGGCAACCAGGTACGTAAGACCGGATGAACCGTTATTTTGACAACCTCCCGATCTTTTCCGCACCGATCCTCAGGCCCTCTCCCTCTTTTTCCTGTTTTTTTCTCCGCAAATTCCGCGTAATCTGCCCATGACTTTTTCTCCGGAACCCTCAACCCAGGGAAAGGCCCTGCCATGGAACTGATCCGCCTTTTCGAGCCTGTGACCATCAACGGCATGGTCCTCAAAAACCGCATTGTCCTGCCCTCCATGGGCCTGGCCTACACGGACCGGCAGGAGTTCAACCCCCGGCTGGCCGCCTTTTACATGGAGCGGGTCCGGGGCGGGGCCGGGCTGATCACCGTGGGGCCCTGCGGCATCGACAAGGCCGGCTCCGTGCCCTTCATGGTGGATCTGGCCCACGATGGCAACCTCCCGGCCCTGGGGGATTTTCTGGGAGAGGTCCACGAATCGAGCGACGCCAAGGTGGCGGTGCAACTCCTGCACATGGGCCGCTACGCCCTGTCGTGGCTCTCGGGGGAACCCTGCCTGGCGCCCTCGGCCATCCCCAGCCGCCTCACGGGCGAGACCCCCCGGGAAATGACCAAAGAAGACATGCGCCGGGTCCGGGGCGAATACGTTTCCGCTTCCCGGCGGGCCGTCTCAGCCGGGTTCGACGTGGTGGAGATCCTCGCCTGCACAG
>Ga0180009_10003012_pt1 | contig 19478 bp, 18 predicted proteins | sample OS_PC_MetaG_FD_123537 | JGI IMG/M metagenome (GOLD analysis project Ga0180009, IMG submission 123537) | Groundwater microbial communities from the Aspo Hard Rock Laboratory (HRL) deep subsurface site, Sweden - OS_PC_MetaG | ecosystem: Environmental > Aquatic > Deep subsurface > Groundwater...
ACAGGGCGGTGATGCATGCCCGTGCGACGGAGAGCCGCGCCCTCACCCCCAGCGAGGGCATCACCGCAAGTGATCGAAAACCCGAGGGCGCCACTATGGGATCAGGATCGCATCCGCCGGGGTGTGCGGTAGCCGGCCGAGCGTTTGTGGATGAAATGAGACCCACTTCTAAGCTGGTTCGGATTGTCACAGGCTTGCTGGTACCGGCACTGCAGACAATCTCGTCCAGCTCAGTCCACATCCACCTAATCGTGGGCAGCGGACCCAACTTCGCCTCCAACATCTTCAGGACAGCTGAAGCCAGCCTTGGAATTGTCTGCGAATACTCTTGCATGCCGGGCTCGACGGCCTTGGCCATGAGCATCGCCTCCAACAGCAACACGGGCCCCAACAGGACACACGAGCCCAGCTTGATCAATGCCCAGGCAGCCTCCTTGGGCATGTTCTCAATCTCGTCCGCCGACGCCATGGCATCGAACCCCTCCAAGAAGATGGTTCGCTGTTCGTGGTCGGAGAGCACTGCTCCTACGGCCTCGTGTAGTTCGCCGACGCGGGACAAGATCGCGTTAGGAGCTGTCGCCTTCCAAACTTGGCCATGTACTTGCTGAAGTTCTTGTTGTTTTTTGACGTAGCTGAACTGAAGTCCTGCAGAAAAGAGTCCCAGGTCAAACCACAGATGCCCTACTTCTGAGCCCTGCGTTTCGCGCATGACCTTGTCAATAGCTTGGGCCTCTTGCGTGAGCAACTCGCCTCTCGTTTTTTCTCCCGCCTTTTCTGTCCGCCATTCCTGGCAAGCGGCTTGATACTCTTGGTACTCCATCGGATCCATCGGACGCACGGGGACTTCTTCCTCGCGACACTCGTAGTAGCCACTGCTCCGGCGAGTCAGCCAGCGTGCATACCTGCACTCGGTCAGGTAGGGATTCGTGAACCCGGGCTCGTTGAGTTCGTTCGCCGAGAACATGGCGATTGTTCCATCGAAGAAACCGGATTTCAGAACTACACCTCTATATGAAGGGTTGCCTCCTGCCTCGGAACCAACTATCCAATGGGCGGTTTCACAACCATAGAAAAAGGTGCGGCCGAAGCCATCTGGTGCAGTGCGAATCTCTACAAGGAACTGTCCATCACTTCCGGGCCGCACCTCTCGGTCAGAAACGGACTGCTCGCCTCCGCCTGCTCCGCCGAAGAGCTTGTCGAAGATCCCCATCGTCAATCACCTTCCCCGTCGGGCACAGTGCTCGTGCTCCGAGCGAACTCGGGATAGCCACCGCGCCAACGCTTGCAAAGCACGGCCCCTGACGCTAGAAGGGCTATCCAGCAAGAAGATCCGATTGCGGCTCATTGACAGAAGCTATTTCAGCAAATCTTCGATAGCACGAATCATGGATTGTGTTTGATCGCGCAACGCTGATGGCATCTGTTCTATGTTTCCAACGAAACCGTGCTTCCACCTCATGAATAGCTCATTCGCGATGAGCTTTCCCATCTCGCCTTGAGTTTGAATAGTCTGCGATACCATCTCGTACATCTCCAGCGGATTGTAGGATACGGCATCGCCCGGCGTTGCAGTAGACTGACAGGAGTCTTGGTGACAAATATTCAGGTACTGTTCTGTAATCCCAAACCGTCGCAAATGTGGGTGTGCGGTTAACTGATTGCTGGAGCCGCCGCCACCACCGCCGCCAAATAGCCTATTGAAGAAGCCCATTGCTCTCCCCTTTCATTGTCTACGTCATTGCAGTGCCTCAGTTGAATAACTCATTCATCTCTCCCCTTCCAACGGTCGGTGAGTTGAGCTTGAGGGGTCTTCGATAACCAACGGACCAACTCACTTGCGTATGCTTTGGCTCGATCTGTCAAATTTGACGCACTGTCCATCGAGAGCAGCGCCGTCTTGTGTACGATCTCGTTTCGTAGGCGGCGGAGCTCATGCAGGTTGCCAGCTTCAGGATCGTTGATCTTGCCGTTGTTTCTCAGGTGCTGAATGAAAGCGAAGTTGTGGTCCTGCTGCCGGAAGTCGAAGCCGATGCCAAAATGAAGGTCGAGAGTCTTGAGCAAGGCCTCGAAGGCCATGGCTCCGAACAGCATGGAGCCGAGACCGTCGCCCTCGTCAGCAAGCTCTCGTGCCCGGCGTATAAGATCTTCAGTTGACGGCCCGCCGACAACGCTTCCCTCGTCCACCTCTCTGCGCAGGCGACGAACCCGATAGTAGTGCTGCTCAACGGTCGCCAGGATCCAGTCAAGATCCTGCCGCATCAGCTGCCCAAAAACAGCGGAGAACAGGGCGTCCTCGAGAGCCTGGGCCTGCTGCCGATTACGTTTGAGGATCGCCAGGCGGTTGGCGATGTCGATCTGTTCCAGCACCCGGTTGCGCTGTTTGCCAAGGTTGTCCCGCTCGGCCTTCACTGCACGGTCCCTTTCGTGCTTGTGACGGGCATAGGCAGTTATCGCGGAACCCACGACGACAATGGCCAGCGCCGGGGCGAAGAGGTGGCCGAAGGCCCAAGGGAGTGTGTGCCAGCCCGCCGCCAAGACAGCTGTGCCGAGCGATGTACCGAGAAAGCCATGCTTGGCGAGCTGTGTTGCGAGGTCCTCGACCACTTCCGGTTCGCCGTCGTGTGAGGCGTCGGCGAAGGACAACTGCCATCGCTCTTGCTGGAGCTCCGATTCGAGCTTCTCGGTCAGGGCACGCCAGGAGCTGGCCGCCTCTGCACCGGCCTTCGTTGCTGCGGCATCATAGAGGGACTGCAATGTGTCTTCGCTCAGGTACTGTTCGCGGATCTTCTCGACTTGGGACTTCTCCATGTCCAGCGGCTCGTAGTCGAGCTTCGCGCCACCTTTCTTTCCGTCAGTCAGGCGCGAGGCCGACCATCGGTAGGCATTCCTGACGCCATGGGCTCCACGCCAAAGGCCGCCGACGAAACGCCCCCCGGCGTCCTTCAGCCCCGTCAGCGGGTGATGCTCCTCACTCAGTCGTTTGACTATCTGTTCCTCGCGTTCCCGCAGCGATTGGTCGAGGCTACGGTGGAGAGTTCCCACCATCTGGTCGGTACATTTCTCCGCGTGGTCCTGGATGCGGTCTCTCTGGTCCGTGAAGTTGTTCTTGAGCCCCAAGATGTGTAACCTCAGCTGCGCGAGCCGGTGCTCCGCACGAGAAAGCGCGAGCGCGACCTCGGGCGATTCGACATCGAGCTTGTGATCGGGGAAATGCACCAGCTCGGTCTCGAGCTCGCCAAACGTCTCGAAGATCCGTTCCGGGATAAATGGTGCTTCGGCCCGCAGCCGCCGGAGGCGGGCCTGGTCGTCCAGCGACAGTGTCAAGGCTCCCCTGACGTCAAGCTCCGGGGATTTCATGAGTCCCCCTTCGAGCGACATGCCGATGCCGCTCATCGGTTGAAATGCTGGCTTTTCGCAATGCCGTACTTCTCCATGCGCTTCGACAGCGTCTGGTAGTTGTTGTAGCCGAGCCGCGCCGAGGCCTCGGCGATGGTGCGGGACTCTCTGCACGCCTGCTGGATGAGCTGCATCTCGATCTGCTCGAGAAACTCCACGATACGGAAACCATCGTCGGGCAGCGAGAGGGCAGCGAGCATCTGGTCGGTGGAACTTTGCGGCCCCATGCCAAGGGCAGCGACGATATCTCGGCGTTCGATGCGGTCGCCCTCGGCGAGTGCGAGGACGCGACGGATCACATTCGATAGCTGGCGCACATTGCCAGGCCACGGGAAGGAGAGCAGCGCACGCTTGGCGCCCGTGCCGAGGGTCTTTGGTGTGTATTCGGGATCCGTACCGGCGAACTCGTCGTTGAACCGGCGGACGAAGTGATCCGCAAGGACCTCGATATCGGATGGCCTCTCGGAAAGCGATGGAAGGGTTAGCATCACCTCGTTGAGGCGGTAGAACAGATCTTGTCTGAAACCGCCGTCTGCAACCCGCTGCCTCAGGTCCACATTGGTGGCGGCGATGATCCGCACGTCCACGGAGATGTCATCTTCTCCACCAATGCGCCGGATAACCCCCTGCTCAACTGCCCGGAGCAACCGTGGCTGTAGATGGAGTGGGAGCTCGCCGATCTCGTCCAGGAACAGCGTGCCGCTGTTCGCTTGCTCGAACAGGCCCTTGCGACGCCCTGCGGCGCCGGTGAAGGCGCCACGCTCGTGGCCAAAGAGCTCGGCTTCGATCAACGTCTCGGGAAATGCGCCGCAGTTGACCGCCACGAAGGGGCGGTTGGCCCGCGGACTGGAGAAATGCACGCCGCGGGCAAGGAGCTCTTTGCCTGTTCCGGATGGTCCCACGATCAGCACAGAGATGTTCAACCGAGCCAGCTGCAGCGCCTTGCCGATCACCGTGCGCATGGCATCGCTGCGATGGATCAGTGCCTTGAAGGCAGACTCTTCTATGGCACGTTCGAGACTGAGCGTCCGAACCTCGGCCTGCATGGAGTCGAGAGCGGGCTGCACAACCTCCACGTCGAGATCGAAGGGGATGGTCACCGCCTCAGCCGGGGGGCGATCAGCGACCTCGGTCGTCTGAAATGTTGTCGCCGGGAAGATCCCCGTCTGTGTGATGAGGATCCAGGTGGCGTGCATCTGAGGAGTCCCCGGAGAGAGGTGGATGCCGTAGGCCACGTCCTTTTCGCCGTGCATCTCGCGCACTTGCCGACATACGGCCCTGACGCCGGTGAATAGCTCATCGTATGAACGGGGGTCCGTGAGCTCCACCAGATGGAACTCGACCCGTAGGTCTGGGTGAAGCTCCGCAAGAGCACGCTCCATCGCGGCCTTACGGCTCGCGTGGCCGCTCTGATGAAGGATGTGGAGCACGTCAAATCGCTCGTTGGCGAGAAGGGTCAGCACAGGGCCAGGTCGCTCGTTCGCATGAAGGGCCTGGTCACAGAGCCTCCGCGCCTGCTCGACTTGATCGCGCTCCAGCAGGTTGCTGACGTCCCGAACAACCGGGTGCAGACGACGCTGTCCGGCGCTGAAGGGGTCCTGCATCCCCATCCAGGTCAACAATACGTGCATGATCTTCAGAAGATAACATCTGATATGCAGAATATAACAGTCCTTATTTTTCTGCTGCCAGGACGCCTGGAACTGCCAGTTATTGCAGCTGATTGATCCGGCACGTGAAGTGCAATTCTGCAACGAGCAGGAGGTTCAGAAACATGAGTGATCGAGATGACTCCACGATCCCCTTCTTCCCCATCGGGTTCATACTGCTGGTCCTCGTCCACATCTGGTGTGGATGGTGATGTCAGCCTGCCTGCCTGGATCGGTGCTGATCGAGGGGCTGCGCCGGAAGGTCGGCGGTGTTTTCGCAGGAGAACCCCAGCGCAGCGGCCCGATCACGGCTGTTCCACTTCTGGAAACCGCTGGACGACGGACCACCAGCCCGGGCGCGATGCCGCTTTCACAGGCGCTCCGAACTGGCCTGGTGGTGGCCAGTGAGTGCGTCCGCGCTGCTGTCGGCAGGTTGCTGCTCGAGAACCAAAGCGGTGACCGCTGGGTGATGGGTCTGCTGGGAGAAACCCTGCTCGGCGGCAAACAGGATCGTGCTCTCGACGCCTCCATCTTGGTCCCTCCGTCTGCCAGAGTGGAGGTGCCGGTCAACTGTGTAGAGCAACCGCGGTGGTCGTGTGTCGATGCGTTCGAATCATGCACGAGGATCTCGTCCCTCAGTGTCCGCACCGTTATCTCCCGCGAGTCGGGGACAAGGCTGGAGCACAGACAGCGTCGAGTCTGGCGAGCTGTGGCACATACCACTGCAGATCTTGGAGCCAAACGCGGAGTGCTGCGCGATGCCTTGCGTGTGGCTGACCAGGTAGTCGGGCCACTTGCCGACGCGATCCATGTTCAACCCGACCAGGTCGGCCTCTCGTTGTTCCACGGCGACCGGCTTGTCGCGTTGGAGCTGTTCAACGAAAGAGAGCAGCTGGCGCACTACCATCCCGACCTGGTCCGCTCCGTCCTGATCGACGTCGTGCGTCTTGTTTCCCATGATCTTGATAGCGGCTCAGCGGACGCCGGGCTCGCCCAAAAGACCTCCGAGGTCCTCGACGCCATCGTGAACGCGGTCTGGGAGCAGAGGTCTTCTGTTGGCGGTGGGCAGCAGCTGTGTACGCGGGTTGGTGGACAGTCGGTGAGGGCGTTGATCGGGACGACCGGGCTGGAATACCTCGGCGCTCATGCAGGACCTCCGGCTGTAACGCTCGCACAGGGGCTGGGTGACGGCCCCTTTGAGCTTCGCTTCGAGTGCGATGCGGCCCCCATGGGGCAGGTGAACGTCGGTCAGGGCAAGGTTGTCGTCGGACGGTCGGGTTCCTGCTGCGTTCAGGTTCCGGAGGAGACCGTGTCCAGGCGCCACCTCCAGATCGATTTCTCGAACGCGAAAACAGCGGTCTTCACAGATCTGGGAAGTAGCAACGGCCTGTGGATGGAAGGCGAACGAGTGCTCTTCGCCGAGGTCCCACAGGGTACCCCCGTACTGCTTGGCAAACACGTGTCGGTGTCGTGGCGGTTGGCAAGATCACAGGATGGCGACCGATGAAGGTTGTCTCCGACAGCACCGATCTTGCTCGTGGGTGCAAGTCACTTTCGGAGTTGGCGTGCGCGACCCTCGTGACTTGGGTTCAGGCCGGCGACCACGCTGCATTTGACGAGCTCGTGAGACGCCACCGGCACCGCATCTTCCAGGTGGCGCTGGCGCTGACCAGGAACCGCGACGACGCTGAAGACGTCACGCAGCAGTCGTTCCTCAACGCCTTCTTGGCACTGCCGGCGTTCGCCGGGCGCAGCCAGTTCTCGACATGGATCCGCCGCATCGCCGTAAACCAGTCGCTCAACCTGCGTCGAGATCAACGTCGCCGCAGAGAGATGGGCCTGAGAAATCAGCGAGAGGCCAGCCGCAATGCGCCTCCCAGGGCCAGGTGGCGCGTCGCGCTGCACGAGCACCTGAACGCCATGGAGCAACTCCCGGAGCATGTAGCAGCCGCGCTGATGCTGGTATCTGTCCTCGGTTTCACCACCGCAGAGGCCGCCAAGGCATTGTGCTGCGCACCGGGCACAGTTGCCTGGCGCATCCACTATGGACGGAGACTGCTCAGGCAGTCCCTGCACCGATAACGGAGGGAAACGCAATGGAGAATCAAGTGATGAAGAAGCTAGCCGCCGCCTGTCTGGCCCCCGGAGCGTTGCAGGCCGGCATGGCCCTGCCCGACGTGGACATCGGGCTGCTGGGCATCGGGGCGCACCGAAGCCCGATCTTTCACAGTGCAGCGATCCCTTTGGCAGCCGCCTGCGGGATGCGGTGGTTGCGGCGGAAGATCCATGCACGGAACCCGAGTCTCGCCCGCTGGGTTGGTGGAATCGGCGACACGGTGGTGGGACTCGGGGCAATGGCCGTGGGCGCCCATCTCCTCATCGATGTCTTCCAGCCCAAGGCCGTTCTGTTTCCTCTGATCGGCTCCCTGGTCGGAGGAACGCTTGTGGACGATGGTCTGTGGCTGGGCGCAAACGGGCTGGCATCCATCGCCATCGGGATCCGGTGTCTCAGGAGGGCCTGGCTCGACGAGAGCGAGCACCTGGCGCTTGCGGAGCCGGAACATGCGTAATCCGATGAGCACCGCCTGGTTGCTGGCCCGCAGTGCTCCTCGTCTGACATTGCTGATCGCCCGGGCCTTGAGAGACCCCGGCATCACCCAGGGCACCAAGTCTCGAGTGCTGGTCGGCGGGCTGTACGTCTTCTCTCCCCTGGACCTTGTGCCCGAGTTGCTGCTTGGCGGCATTGGATTCACCGACGACGGCATGGTCATCATCCAGCTGTTGGATCGACTCCTCAACCAGGAGGACAGGGCCGTCGTGAACGCTCTCTGGGGTGCGAACCACGAGGACCTCGAGCGCCTGCGGATATGCTTCGGCCGCTGGTCAGCGGTGATCGAGCGATGGGTCAGACCCACTGCGTCCGCAGTGGCGACCAGGGTGGTGTTGGGCAGCCATCATCCAGGACGGCCAACTTGAGCGAACCTGAAACGCCTAGTAATGTCGCCTTATTAACAGGCGACGGTGCAAGGGAGTGGGTGCCAATGAAAGGATTTTGGGTCAGCCTCGCGGACCTCGTCGGAAGGCTCGTTGCGCCTCCGGGTTTCTTGGTGGAGTGGCTGGGATCACAGCAGGTAGAGGAGCTCGATGCACGAGGCGTGGACATGTGGCGGGAAGGGCGGATCGCCATCATGGTTGAAGCCGATCTCTCCACCTCACTTCCAACGTGCTTCGACCAGGAGCAGGAGAACGTCCCCTTCCAGCGGCTTCGATTCCTTCGCAATCCACCACGCTTGGAAACGTCCACCACGCTCGCCATGTTGGAGCGAGCCTACCGGGGGGGCTACTTCGCAGAAATCCTCAAGGCCGGCTCCAGCTCGGGAGCCCCAGATCTTCAGTTGGAGATCTACAAGGCCGCTTCTCTCTCCGAGATCGGACGGTATGCGGAGGCGCTCGAAGTACTCGAGCGAGTTGCTGACAAGACGCTCCCCGTAGAGCTCGGCTTTCGACGGTTAGAAGCGCACATGGCCACACTGCGGCACTGCGGCCGGCCAGCAGAGGCGCTCGAGATCTGGCAGAGGCACCCCACAGTTGGCTCGTCATCGGTACTCTTGGAAGCCCGACACCTCATTGCCGGAGCAACCGCCCGCTTCGCCGCTGATCGCAGAGATGCCCTGGCGCTTCCTGCCCTCGACCGGGCAATTGCCTTGCTCTCCCAGGAGACCGCCGAGGAGATGTCGGAAGCTCTGATGCACCGGGCTCGTTTGTTGCGCGGCGATGGAAGGCTGGATGAAGCCGAATCATCGCTGCTGCAGTCGCTGGAGTGCCTCACCGGCAGCGATGCTCTTCACCTATCTGGTCGAGTCTTCGGAAATCTGGCCGGCATCTACCTGGATCGAGAGGACAAGACGTCCGCCTTGGTCGTCGCCTCTGCGGCGGCCTGTTGTTTCCGCCATGTGGGATGCCTACACGACCTGCTCAAGTCCCTGAGCATCATCGCAACGGAAGATCCCGACTCGGACCGCAAGTCGCGGTACATGCGCGAGGCCAGTGAGCTGGCCGACCTCCTTCGGTATCCATGCCCTGCCGTTGCACTACCCTTGCACCAGGCAGCAGACGCCTGCAGCCCGGACGACCTGGCATGTATCAGCTCCGGTGGGGGGGTCGGCACGAGGGTCCTCAGCAGCTGGAGTCACGAGCAAGGAAGCCGCGTGGGCTTGGAGCCGGAGCAGATGCTGATCTGGACCATCCTGGGCGCCAAGATGTACCACGCGGCGGTGCGGAGAGGCAGGCCCGCGCTGATCCTGGATGGGGATGCCATTGTCGCTGCTGCCGATCACTGGTTCGGAGCCATGTACCAGAAGGGAACCGACGAGAATATCCAGTACCGGGGCATTCTGCACTACCTCGAACACGAGTTCCCGGGAACCCACCTCCAGTTCGCGGCAACTGCACTGAGCATCTTCCGCACCCAGGTCAACGTGCCCCTCGATGGCTCTGCCGAGAAGACGGTCTTCAACATCATTCTGGATGCGCTCTTGATGGGCTTCCGTCTGGAGTTCGCCTTTGACAACGCATGCGCCGACGTCCTGGAGCAGAGTCAAATGGAAGGAGGGCTCGAAGAGATACTGAAGCTCCCGCAAGCCGAGGGGGCCGCCGAGGTTTTCGACTTGCCGGCCTTGACCTCGCTGCTCGTCCCAGATGCACTGCCGTGGCCGACCGACCAGCGGTGCCGCTGCGGCGCCGATCTCACCCGCTTCATCCACTGTTGCACACCAGAAGAGCCGTTGGTGATGGCCGACTACCGGGGCAAGCTCCGTCCGGGTTTCCAGATCGAGCGCGAATGCTGCGGTGCGATGCTGAGCGGCTTCCGGTGCGATTGCTGCCATCAGCTCTACACCTGGGACTTGGGCGTGGATGAAACCAGCACCAAAGGAAATGGCTGATGGTCGAGCTCCTCGGCATCGGCATCCTCGTCCTGGTTGTGATCGGTGTCGTCTCAGCCCTGGCTGGCGCATCCACGTCTCGAACCACGAACAACCCACGAGCGAAGGATTATGCTCCAGCTCCACAGGCCCCACGTCCACAGACCTTCCAGCCCAGTTCAACGAGTCCACCTCGGCCGTCGGATCCAGCCGCAGCTGGTGACACCGAAACGGGACCAGGAAGCCCGCGCAACCACTATGATGTGCTCGGCGTCCCGCGGGACTCGTCGAGCGAGGACATCAAGAAGGCATTCCACCGAAGGGCCAGAGAGCTACACCCGGACCTCAATCCCGGCATCGACCGCTCGCATTTTCAGCGGCTGCAGCAGGCGTTCTCTGTGCTGAGCAATCCCGCCAGCCGCGCCGAGTACGATCTTCTCTTGCAGACTGGTGGAGCATTCGAGCGCCTCGAGCCGCTGATGCGGGCCGGACGCTTCGAGGATGCCTTTGCCGCGGCGCACGAGATCCTCGCTCAGGCCGAGACCGCAGACCTGCTGTTGATGGTAGCGACGGCCTGCATCGAGACCGGGCGCATTCACCTGGCGCTCGACTACCTCTGCAGGGCGGAGGCCATCGCTCCCGACAACCTGTTCGCCAAGGCACAACGGGCCGGGACCTATCTGCAGATGGGGTACTTCCAAGCGGCGCTAGACATCGTCGAGAGGGTTCGCCCGCGCTGGGATGAACTACCACCGCTCGCGGAGATCGCGGCGTCAAGCCTAGCCAACCAGGGGCGTTTCCGTGAAGCCACCCAAGCCTACAACGCTGCCCGTGAGCTGTTTGGCGATGTTCCATGGATCGTGATCCCCCACGGACTGGTGGCAGCAGAAGACGACGATTTCGAAACGTCCGAGGGCAGTGCCCGCTGGGTCGTGGAGCACCTCAATGAGCTGCCTGTCGATGCCAGGCAGTTTGCCATAATGCTCTTCCTGGCGATGGTTCACCTGCTGGTCCGACGGCACCGTTTCGAGGAGGGGCATCATTGGGTCTACCAAGCGCAACAGGCTGGCCTCGATTGGGACACCGCCTCCGGCGTCAACAACCAGCTCACGGAGCTGCAACGACTCAAGGCGAGCGACGACCTGCCCGGGAACTGGCGTCCGGGCGAGTCGCTGTTCGACAAGGCCAAGGAGGGGTGGCACGAGTACCAGAGGAAGAGTGCCATCGAGGCAGAAGCGAAAGAGATCGAGGCGTTGCAGAAGGAGATCCTGACGGCGGTGGGGAAGGATGCCTGCGCCTTGATCCACAGCGGCGAGTGGGAGAGCCAGATCGCAAAGGACGCCTACGCGGCCGTCTGTGCGAAGCTCAAGACCATCGAAGAGCTCGAGGGGCAGCTCCGTGAAATAGACAATCGTGAGCGGCCAGACGGCATCCTGCAATCACTGCTGGATGCCGGAGGAGCTGCCATCAAGTCCAGCGAGGTGAAGAGCAAGATAGCCGGGGCGAGAACAGACATCGATGGCATCTACATGTCCTGCACTCGGTCCTTGTTCAAGGCGAATGTACCGGATCGATGGAAAGGACAGGCCGCCCGACTTGACCGACTGAGCTTCGAGCTCGATGCGCTCAGACGACAGATGCGCTTGATGAAATAGGAGCAGCACGATGTCGTGGATGGATGTCCAAGGCAAGATCTACCACTGCCTCGAATGTGGAGCGAGCATTCCGGTCGAGCATGAAGGGGGGCGGCGTCCCACCCAGGTGTCCGACCTCGTCGTGTGGGAGCAGATGGAGCTGGCTGGCCGCCATGGCGGCTCGGACGACTATCTGCACGAGGAAGGGCTGTGCCCCGGTTGCGTGGACGCCCTGGAACAACGTGAGGCGCCTCGATCACCGGCCGCGAAGATCGCCAAGCTGCACGCGGAGCTGGTTGACCTGGCCTCGTCACTTCAGAGGCGCATTTTCGACGCGATCCAGGAGACGGCGGGGGAGTGGCTAGAACGTCTGACGCAGTCCGAACTACGCTCGATTGATCCCGCGGCCTTCTCGACCACCCTGGGCAAGGCCTCCCGCGACTCGGCACCGGAGGAGATCCACGAATTGGCGTGCAACTACCTCGAACAGTCGAACAACGCACTGGGGGGCGTGCTGCGCGAGCATCTGCACCAGGCTACGGGGCTTGCCGAAATGGAAGAAGAGTACGCCGGCCGGGTAGGCCCATTGATCGACAGACTGGTGGCCGTCATCGACAAGGTACCGATGGAAACAGCAGGCCTCGACGATTCGCCCGCGGTGGTGCTCTTCTTCGCCAAGGATACCAGTGCCAGGGAAAGCCTGAACCCATTGGTCGAGTACGAGGCGACCGTCAGGCAGCCTGTTGATCCCGGATCTGGGACCTTCTTCGTGTCCACACCGCTTGCCCAGACCCAGCTGAACGGAATGGCGAAGGCGTTCTTGCCGGAGAACGTCACGAGCATAGTCGAGGACGTGCTGGCGCAGATCATCGCTGGGCGCATTGCTGCTATGAAGTCGTTTCGATGAACTAATCCTACACCGCGTTATTTTCGGCTCACTTCAGCCAGCTACCGGCGGTCATGCCATCCTTCTCCTCTTGGGCGCGACTACCTCGCGGTCCTTCAGCGCAGCCCGCTGCTCTGGGCCGGCTGCCCGCCTCGCAGACTTGAGGTGCTTGTCTCGGTTGTAGCTCTCGTATTTCATGATCAACTCCAAGACGCGGTCGGCGTACTCGGTGGCGTTCGCAGTCGCGGCCAGCGCGGCGAAGTAGGCGGGGAAGACCTTCTCGTACTCGACGCCCACCTGCCACGACCCAGCCTCGTCGGCGAAGAAGATGAAGTCCTGACCGTCGTCGATGCGCCGCAGGAGATCGAATAGCAGGTCCATCGCCTCCCGTGCTTGACGGTGGTGGCCCTTCCCGGCGACCTGCACGCTCTGCTCGAAGAGCCTGTTGACCTCCCGGATCCACCCGCGCGTCCCCTCGGACATCTCCCGGTAGTTCTTCGAGTTGACGTTGAAGTCCTGCCGGTAGCGCTCCTTCAGGCTGTCCGCGTGGAACTGCTGGACCGTCTCGAGTAGCCGCTTGGCGGAAATCGATTTCCTCGACTTCTCGGCGACCGCGTCGAAGTCCACGTACTCGCCGAAGACCTCGATGATCTTGGTCCTCGGCAGTACGTCGTAGGCGAGGCCGAGCATCTCGATCAGCGCGTCCTTGTTGAGGCGCTTCAGCGGACGACTTACCTTTTCCCAATTCGGCAGCGGTTGGTGGCGGGCCATGTGTCCCGAAGTACCGGCGGGAGGGGCCCCAGTCAAGGGATCTGGGCAGATGCTCTCTTACGCAGCAAAGGGAACTCACGATCTACTTGTGCGGGGGACAAGAAAAACGTGCATTTAGCTGCGGTTACAGGCTGCGTCGATCGGTTGCTTGGAAGCGTTATGCGCCGCATGGCCTGTGGTGATCACGCGCGATGTCCAAGGATCGGGTCGGGCGGGGAGCAAGGGGGAGCAAGGTGTGCGTCGTTGCCATTGCCCTCCGCCCTGCATAGGATCGATTCGTGATCCGCATCGACCCGGATACCGGAAGCTTCCAGCTCGAGGGCATCAACGAGCCGCTCGAGCCGCGGATGAGCTACCGCGCCTTCGGCGAGCATCCGGCCTGTGCGGTCATGCCCGAGATCCGCTCTCGGCGCAACGTCAACCACCACGAGCACAAGCTGCCTGAGAGCCGTTTCGAGGGCTGTCGGGTCTGGGGGACGGCCAGCTTCACCAACGGCGAGCTGGACTCGCTCTGGCTGCAGGTGCTGGCCGACGAGAAGGACGGCAAGCTGTTCCGCTACGAGCAGGATGACCCGAATCTCCTCGAGCTCCAGGAGCGCTGGCTCCGCGAGGTCGTGGGTGTGGAGAGCCGGGAGTACCCCTGGGGCCTGGTCTGGAACCGCTTCAACATCAACGCCGGTTGGCACGACATCGCCATCTTCTTCAAGGAGCGCTCGGCATGATCTGGCTGGCGGTGCAAGCGTGACCAGGGTCGGCACACCGGCGGGACTATCGTTCTCTCCGCCGCCAGTTCCCGCTGGCTCGCGCTACGTACGTGTCTACGGCAACGTCCATGATCTGGTGGCACGTCGTCGGGCCGAAAGCCTCCAGAAGGCCGGGCTCGATGCCTACTGGGAGCAGGATCAGCAGGACTCCGGGCGCATGGGTCCGCTGAATACGCTCGAGTATCTCTGTCAGGTGTATGTGGCAGAGGCACATCTGATCTGCGCCTTGATCTTGCACCGGCTCTCCTTCAGGGGGGTCAAGGGCTGGCAGCGGATGTCGCCGGTCCGGCGGCGCCACCTGGCCGAGCGGGCGCTGGTCGAGGGCATGTTGGTCCTCCAGGCCACAGACGACGATGCGTTCGACCGCGAAGGGCTGCGTTGGTTGAAGGAGCAGTTGGGCCTCGGCGACCAGGGGATCAGACGCCTGCTCGATCAAGCTCGAGTCGCGTATCAGCGGATCAACCGACGAGACGTGCGCTGGGGCCTCGTGCTCACCGTCGCCTTGATCCTGGTGGGCGTCGCGTGGGGCATCTCGGGCGGGACATTCACCCGATGGCAGGTGATCGTCTTGCTCGTGCTCGGCGGCGTGTTCGGCGTACACACCCTGGTGGATTCCCTGCCGCGATGGCTCCGCACGCGCTCGTTCGGCGTCAGACCTGGCGATCCATACCGGCCGGCCGCAACGGGCCCCACAGCCACCCGCGGGCCCGCGGCACCTTCCCGAGTTGGCGCCGACGAGCCGGAAGATCTGGATCAGGTCGAACGCGAGCTGCTTGAGAGTCCTGCGGCCGCAGATGACCCAAACCTGGCGCTCTGGCGCAGCATCCAGCAGGCAAGAGACCGTCTCAACCAGGAAGACGCGGCTGGGGCGTTGAAGGTGCTCGAGTCCTTCATCTCCACTGATCGCGTTGGTCGTCACACGAGCTGCCGAGAGTTCTACGAAACCATGCGGGTATGTCAGGAGGCCCTGGGGCTGGACTCCCGGCAGGCGGCTGCCGACGCTGTTGAACGGCGGCTCGACTGGCACGCCGCGCTGCAGAAGGGCGAAGAGCTGCTGCGAGCGGGCAGGGCCGAGGAGAGCATCGTCTACTTCGAGCGCTCGCTGGCGGACAACCCTCTGGAGGCCGGCACCGCGTCGGGTGTCGAAGCCGCTCGAGACGGTATCAAGGCAGCGAAGGCCACGCTCAAGGCGCTTGAGCGACGCAATCGTCGCAAGTGAGGCCGGCGCCCAAGCGCCATCGCCCGGCGTGCCGGGCCGCAACGTGATCTCCGGCTGCATCTTCCGTCGCTGGCAGCCTCACGTGGTCGTTGATGCAGACCTTCGCAACCTACGGTCTAGCCGCAGCAGCAGCCGATACCAGAGCCAGGCCAGCAACACCGCCAGCGGAGCCGCGACGGCGAAGGCCACGAGCGGCTCGACCTCAATGTCGATACCGAACAGAGAGAGCGCCGTGGCGAGCCCCTCGTGCCGGTCGTCGAAGCCGCTGGCTCTCGAGATGATCTTCTCCACCGGGATGACGTGGTTGGTGACCCAGAGGTTGATCCACATCAGCCCGACGAAGATGGGCAGGATGGTGACAGCGAAGAACCACCTCACCGCGCCGTGCAGCTTCTTGCGCCGCAAACCGAGCCAGACGCTGGGGAGGTAGGCGAGCACGAAGAGCAGGGACGCTGCGATGATCAGGTTGGTACTCACCTCCAAGATCCTACGTTTCCTCCCCTTCCCGGCGAGGCGTTGCGGGCACAAGCTCAGGGATCTCGATCCCCGTCCCGCCGACGAACATGCGAAGCCCTGCGACAAAGGCGGAAGCCACAGCGTGATCTCGCTCATCGTCGTTGAGGCAGGCGGACCAGTTGGGGACGTCCACCAGGACGCGCATCTGCTTCCCCTTGCCCGTCGAGTGGATCGCCAGCCGCCCACGCCAGATCTCGAACGTCGCCTTTTCAACGCACGGCGGCCACTGGTATCCCCCTTTCGCGCGGAGCAACAGCGAAAGGACGTGGCCACCGAGCTCTTGGGCACCCTCCTGCTTGGCCCCGTCTGTGACGACGGATACCTCGATTTGGTCCAGCACCGAGTGCTGCATCGTGAAGTAGACGAAGAGGCCCTTGTATCCGTGGTCCCTCTTCCACCCCAGCCGCTCAATCGCCACTTCCTGAACCCCGTTCCAGTAGCGATCGAAGGGAGCCGACTGGCCCTGCGGCGCCTCAAGGAGCTGCTGCCACGCAAGGCCGAGGTTGTCCTGGACCCACATCCCCGGCAGGCTCCTCCAGTAGTCGAGGAAGTTGCGGGTCAACGTCTTCTCGAACTCGCCTCGCTCACCGCGCAGGGCGCCATCCAACGCGGCGCAGGCATGAGGCCAGAGGTCTTTCCAGCGCAGGTGGCCTGCTGGCGGCCATGCCAGTCCAAAGCCAAGCTGCTCCGCCAGCCTCCCGGTGTACACCTCCCGGTCCATCGCGGATGGATCTCGCGTCACGTAGTAGAGCAGCACCCGCGGAAGGCCGGACGCCGGAGCCTTGGGCCAGGCCGCCGGTTCTGCGCCGGTCGAGATGCCCTGCATGTATCTGGCTGCCGCGTCCAGGTACTTCTCGATCTGGTCGATCTTGGTCCCCTGCGAGGTGGTCCGGATCCCTTTGCCGGCGTCGACCTTGTGCTCGAACCAAAGCTCGAGTTCCGGGTTGGCGAGCACCATGTCGAGGATCGCTTCGCCAGCAGCGGTGGGACGCCCCACCTGGACTGATACCTTCCACGACCTGGAGAGGAGCTGCTCCCCGCTCCAGGGCTGGATCCACGAGAGGAAGGCGTCACGGAGTTCCTCGTTGCGATCGAGAAACACGCCAAGCGCCGCAGTGAAGAAGTCCTCACGCCCGAACGAACTCCCTAGCATACGAAACAGGTTCTGCACGGCCCCTCCTCGCTCTCCGTACTGGCCCGGTGCGCCGACTGTCGAGGCCAGGGCATCCAGGACGGTCTCCATCGCCCGGACATCGTCCGGGCGGTAGGTGGCAACCAACAAGGCGAAATGATCCTGTACCACCTTGCACAGGTCAACCACGACCCGGAGCCCACCCCTTCCAACCCATCCACCCGCCAGGGTTTCCAACTGGGTCGTCGGCTATTCGCCCTGGTCGTTCACCACCTCGACCCGGACGGCGAACTTCCGCTGGATGGGCGCCGTGATCCGCACGAGCCGCGGTGCAAGGGCCATCGTGAGGTCGCTCGCTAGCTCGGCGATTTGCGACATCCGAGTGCCTAACGAGGGGATGAACTCGTATGAGACGACCACGGGGCCGGGAACAACCTCCGAGATGCTTCCCTCTATTCCGTATGCGGCGAAGATCTTGACCAGGTGCTGCGACTCCTCGAACAGGAACTCGTTGTCCGGCGCCTGCCGGTCATGTTCCTGCTGTCGCGTCTTGCTCTGGCGCACGGTGCCAGCACCACGATTGCTCACTTCACGCCTGCTTGCCTTGGTCATGGTTCCCTCTCGCACTTCCAGCATAATGCGACGATGTGCAGCGATGCTACACACTGGGGATCGATCCTCTGATGATGAGCCGAGATCTGATCAACCGACGAACCTTCCTTCGATCGGGGTTGGCGGGCACCGCGCTTGCCGCGCCTGGGCCGTGGACCATTGCTGGCTGGCGCCCACCGGAGGCAGGAACCTCCGCCCTGATCCTGCGGGGCCGCTGTCGTGACGGGGCACAAGTGTGCATCTGCTGCGTCGGCCGGGCGGCGGACACCGAGAGCGCCGAGTTCGCGTTCTTGAGGATGCTCATCGGGTATCCCCTCGAGCGCGTCGACCGGGCGTCGGTACGCGATCGCACGCTCGTCACTATCGGCCGGCATGTTGCCGCAAACGCTGTCGGCGCCGATGTCGTCTTGTACGTGGTAGACGTCGTCGATGCCACCGAGCTGGCCCAGGTGCAGCAGATCATCCGCGCGGCGCGACGGCACGGCATGGAAGCGCCGCTCGTTGTCGCCATTGGCCGGTTCGGGAAGTTGATCCCCGCACCGTTGCTCGGCTGCGACGCGGTCATCCACGTCAGCCATCTCAGCGCCGACGACACGATTTCCACCGCGGCAGCGGTTCTGGCCGCTCACAACGTGCTCGACGGCCTCTACCACCACGGCTTCATTGGCTACGACTTCGCCGACGTGCGCCTCGTGTTGCACGGCTCGGCCTTCATCGCTGTGAGTCGCTGTTTGCACGGCGACGTCGGTGGATTCGATGCGGCTGACCGAGCGCTGCGGCTACTCCGCCAGCAAGGTGTCAACCTGAGCAGAGTGGCCGCAGTCAATCTCGGGATCAACGGCAATGCGGAGACATCGCTCGTCGAGATCGGCACGCTGTCGGAGAAGGTCGTTCGGGCGGTGCCCGATCGGGCGAACATCATCTTCTACTCGACGATCCAGGAACAGCTTGGGGGGCTCGTCGAGGTGTCGCTCGTGGTCACGAGTCACCACATCCCTTCTTGAGCGCTGAGTCCGGTCAAGTTGTCAAGGACCACCTCCATCGCCCTCACGTCGTCGAGGTTGTACTCAAGGAGCTTGTTGATCACCGCCTGGTCCTCGCGCTCCAGCCACTCTCTGTACCACGCCTCCGAGTTGAGGCCGCCGGCGTCGTCGGACTGCCAAGCGAACCCGAAGATCGGCGCGACCTCCTTCAAGCCATACGTGGCGACGGGTAACGCAAAATGCTCCTGCACGACCTGGCAGAGGTCAACCATTCCCCGGTCCAGCACGCGCCACCCACCCTCGTTGCCGCCGTACTTCCGCCAGAGCTCGTCGGCGAAGCCCCGCTCGTATGCCGTCCAGGTGTAGATCACCGCCCCCTCGTGGTCTGCCAGGTAGTCAAGCAGGGCGTGCCAGGCAGAGCACTCGTCTTCGAGTCGCCGGGCCATGAAGGATCTCTCCTCCCGTGCGTCGCCCTTCCTGACAACGAGGCCGTGGAGATAGACCAAGTCGCCGTAGGTTTCGATGTCGTAGTGCAAGACCAGCGGCGGAACGGCGAGCAGCGAGAGGCCACGCGGGATGGGCCGGCCCTCGACGCGAGCCCGCGCATGAGTGCAGATGATGGCTGCCGCCTGCTCGTCCACGCCCGTGATCGCAGCGATGCGGTCCTCGGACACGGCCGCCAGGTCGATGTAGCTGCGGTGACCCGCGTCGACGAGCCGCCGCGCGGTGTCCCCTGTGGTGTAGCGCACGAGGCAGACGCATGACCGCTCGACCCACTGCTCGTAGCAGTGGTCCACCCAGGGGCACATGCCGCACTCGGCGCAACGGAAGCCCTGGGTCTTCACCGTCCCGTCTCGGACCTCGAGCATCTGCCGGACGAGATCGTCGTACTCTGGCTGGAGTGCGAGCAGGTCCACCTCTGCGACCTCGCCAGTGTTGAGCCAGACTCCGGCTGTCGTTGGGCGGGCGCCGAGTATCGGGTCAAGCATCGCCG
>Ga0180009_10003013_pt1 | contig 19475 bp, 13 predicted proteins | sample OS_PC_MetaG_FD_123537 | JGI IMG/M metagenome (GOLD analysis project Ga0180009, IMG submission 123537) | Groundwater microbial communities from the Aspo Hard Rock Laboratory (HRL) deep subsurface site, Sweden - OS_PC_MetaG | ecosystem: Environmental > Aquatic > Deep subsurface > Groundwater...
GCAGGCGCCCCTTGATAAGCTTCGTTTTTCGTGGTCATCGCCCACAGTATCCGGGCGTTTTTGTTGGCTAGGGGAACCGCAGCCTTGTTAAAGCCGCGGCGCTCGACCAAGGCCTGCAGCCACTGGCTGAGTTGATCCGTTTTGCCAGCACAGTTTTTGACCACCGCGCGGGCACCATGAATTAAGTTGGTTCGGATATAACGATTACCCCGCTTACTGATCCCCAAATAGCGGGGTTTATCGTGCCCGGGAACCAGGCCCAGATTCGCCGCATAATCTCGGCTACTGGCATAGCCTTTGCCGTCCCTCTGTGTCAGGATAGTTGTTTCTGATCGAACGCGAAGTCTTTCATAAAAAGAGCCAGAAGCTTACCCGTGAAATTGCCTTGGGTATGACCAGTAGACCCGCTGAACAAGCGAATGCTCAACGACTACTCGCAATTAATCGTGGGCATTGGACCATCGAAAATTCGTGTCACTATATTATCGATTGGAATTATGACGAAGATCGCTGCCAAATTTCAAATGGCAATGGCCCTGAGAACATGACGCGACTACGCCGGTTTGCAGCCGGGGTGATCAAAATGTTCGCCAAAGGAAAGACGAGCGTGACTGAAAAAATGCAGCAATTGAACCGTAATATCCGGTTGGTTTTTGACTATTTGCGTATGACTCAGAATTCTATACGCGGCGTCACGCCTTGCTTAAAGGGTTAACGCAAATTTACCGTGTGATTGGAATGCAATTTGTCGGTCACAGACGCCGGATAATGATAGAATTCCCTGTTTTTCCAGCAAGATGTATTCATGCGATTGATTAGAGGATTGGCTCACATTGAACCTCTGCCGAAAGGTTGTGTGCTGACGATAGGCAATTTCGACGGTTTGCACTTAGGTCACCGGGCGGTTATCGACAAATTGGCACGGCAAGGCCGGGAAATGGGCTTGCCGTCGGTCGCTTTGATATTCGAACCCCAGCCTTTGGAATATTTTCAAGGAAGAAACGCTCCGTCGCGTCTAACTCGATTACGGGAAAAAATCATTCAGTTCTCGGCATCGCCTATTGATCGAGTATTGATACTGCGTTTTAATCGCTTCTTTGCCGATTTGGAGGCCGAAGATTTTATCGAAGATATTTTGCTGAAACGGCTGAATGTCAAATATCTCGTGGTCGGCGACGACTTTCATTTCGGCAAGGCGCGGCGCGGTAATTTTGCGATGTTGAAGGAAAAGGGCTGTGAGTTCGGTTTTCAGGTCGAAGATACACCTTCTTATCAAATAGATGGGCATCGGGTCAGTAGTACGATGATTCGTGATGCCTTGGGTGAAGGCGACCTGGATTATGCCGCCGGCATGCTCGGGCGTTCTTATTCGGTTTGTGGTCGAGTGGCCTATGGCGATAAGATAGGGCGCACGATAGGATTTCCAACCGCAAACATTCAGCTATCGCGAAAAAACACACCGATCGAGGGCGTGTTCGCGGTTGTCATGACCGGCATCGATGGACGGGAAATACCCGGTATTGCCAATGTCGGCACGCGACCAACCGTGGGCGGCGGTTCGAAGGTGATTTTGGAGACCCATTTATTCGATTTCAACCGCGATATTTACGGGCACTATGTCGAAGTGCATTTCAAGAAGAAAATAAGAAATGAAATGCGTTTTCCTTCGCTGGACGAACTCAAGGCGCAGATCGTCAACGATGTGGACGAAGCTAAAAAAATTTTACTGATTTAACTCAAGTTAACGACGATGGATTATAAAACTACACTGAATTTACCTAAAACGGATTTTCCGATGAAGGCCAATCAGGCGCAACGCGAACCGGAGCGGCTGGCGGCTTGGAACGAAATCGATCTGTATCAGAAAATTAGGGAAGAGTTTGCCGGACGCCCTCGATTCATTCTGCATGACGGCCCGCCTTATGCGAACGGTGCGATTCATATCGGTCACGCGGTCAATAAAGTTCTGAAAGATATTATCGTTAAGTCCAAGTCATTGAGCGGATTTGATGCGCCTTACGTTCCGGGGTGGGATTGTCATGGCTTACCGATCGAACTGATGGTCGAAAAGAAAGTCGGTAAGGCCGGCGGCAAAGTTTCCGAAGCCGAATTCCGCAATGCCTGCCGCGACTATGCGGCTAAGCAAGTCGAGATGCAAAAGGGCGAATTCATTCGCTTGGGCGTATTGGGTGAATGGGATAACCCTTATTTAACGATGAACTTTAAATTCGAGGCAGACATCGTTCGCGCACTGGGTAAAATCAGCAAAAACGGCCATTTGAGTAAGGGCGCGAAACCAGTGCATTGGTGTACCGATTGCGGTTCGGCGCTGGCCGAGGCCGAAGTCGAATATGAAGACAAGCATTCGCCTGCGATCGACGTGCGCTTTCAGGTCGTCGACGAAGCCGCATTTTTGGCGCGCTGTCATCATGTGCCCGAGCACGAAGGCGAAGGCCCGCTCTCGGCCGTGATTTGGACGACCACGCCGTGGACCTTGCCGGCCAACCAAGCTGTTGCATTGAACCCGGAATTGGAATATGCGGTCGTGCAATGCGAAAAAGACGGCGCAAAAGAACGTTTGGTCTTGGCCGAAGCCTTGATGAAGGATGCGATGCTCCGTTACGGCATTGAGGAATATCATGTAATTGCCTATTGCAAAGGTGATGCGCTGGAAAATCTGCTGTTACAGCATCCGTTCTATGAGCGTAAAGTGCCGGTTATTCTCGGCGAGCACGTCACGGTCGAGGCGGGCACCGGCGCCGTGCATACCGCTCCCGGCCACGGTCAAGAAGACTATGTGGTCGGCCTGAAATACGATTTGCCGGTGGACAATCCGGTCGGCGACAACGGTGTGTTCTTGCCGAATACCGAATTGTTTGCCGGCGAGCATGTCTTCACAGCGAACGACCATGTGCTCGAAGTGTTGGCCGAGCGAGGCAAGTTGGTGCATCACGAATCGATGCTACACAGTTATCCGCATTGCTGGCGGCATAAGACGCCGATCATCTTCCGCGCGACACCGCAATGGTTTATCTCGATGGAGAAAAACGGCTTGCGCGATAAGGCCTTGGAGGAAATCAACAAGGTCCAATGGATACCGGATTGGGGGCAGGCCCGTATCGAAGGTATGGTCGGCGGACGCCCGGATTGGTGCGTGTCGCGTCAGCGTACTTGGGGCGTGCCGATCGCGTTATTCGTGCATAAGGAAAGCGGGGATCTGCATCCGAACACCGAGGCATTGATCGAACAAGTGGCTCTTCGCATCGAACAAAAAGGCATCGACGCCTGGTTCGAATTGGATGCGGCTGAATTACTCGACGCTGATGCCGAATATTATGAAAAAATGCAAGATACGCTCGATGTCTGGTTCGACTCCGGCGTGACGCATTATGCCGTACTCGATGCCAGGGATAATTTGGATTTTCCGGCCGACTTGTATTTAGAAGGGTCGGATCAACATCGGGGTTGGTTTCAATCGTCCCTCTTGGCATCGGTCGCGATGCGAGGTGTTGCGCCTTACAAGGCGGTATTGACGCACGGTTTCACGGTCGATGCGGACGGCAAAAAAATGTCCAAGTCGAGCGGCAATGTCGTCGCGCCGCAAACGATCATGAAAACCTTGGGTGCTGATGTGTTGCGCCTGTGGGTTTCGGCGACCGACTATCGCGCCGAAATGAATGTCTCGGACGAAATTCTGAAAAGAACCTCTGATGTTTACCGGCGCTTGCGTAATACGGCCCGTTTCTTGTTGTCCAACTTGGACGGTTTCGATCCGGCTCTGCATACGGTTCCAGCGAACGAACTGTTGGCATTGGACCGCTGGGTCGTCGACCGCGCTTATTGTTTGCAGCAAGAGGTCGTTGCCGCTTATGAAAGCTATCAATTCCACCAAGTCTATCAAAAAGTGCATAACTTCTGCGCCGTCGACCTCGGCGGTTTTTATCTCGACATCATTAAAGATCGGCAATATACCGCGAAAGCGGACGGTTTGGCGCGTAGGTCCGCGCAAACTGCGATGTATCATGTCGCCGAAGCGTTAGCCCGATGGTTGTCGCCGATTATCAGCTATACCGCCGACGAAATTTGGCACTATCTGCCGGGGCAGCGTAGTCAGTCGGTGTTTCTCGAAACCTGGTACCAAGGCCTTTTTGAGTTGGACAAAGATTCTCCGATGGACAGAGATTTTTGGTCAAAGGTAATGGCCGTGCGCGAAGCGGTCAGCAAGGAATTGGAGCGGGTGCGCAAAACCGGTGCGATTGGGGCATCGCTCAATGCCGAGGTCACTTTGTATGCCGACGAGCGTAACTTCCCGGTATTGAAACAACTCGAGAGTGAATTGCATTTTGTGTTTATTACGTCGGCGGCAACGGTTCAAGTGCTGGCATCGAGTCCCGATGATGCCGTACAAGCTGAGTTGGAAGGGTTAAAAATCAAGGTCTCGGTATCCGATCACGCCAAGTGCGTGCGCTGCTGGCATCAACGCGCAGATATCGGCGTCGATCCGAATCATCCTGAATTATGTGGACGCTGCGTCGAGAATATCGTTGGCGACGGCGAAGTCCGACGTTTCGCTTAAAATAAGGACGGGTCGAATGTTGAAATGGCTTTGGTTATCGTTTGTCGTGCTGGTTCTGGATCAAATTACCAAACTGGCGGTAGCGGCGAACATGCAGCTTTATCAATCGATTCAAGTAATACCTTTTTTTAATCTGACCTATGTGCATAACACCGGCGCGGCCTTCAGTTTCTTGAGTGAGGCCGGCGGCTGGCAGCGTTGGTTTTTCGCCGCGTTGGCCTTCGTGATTAGTGTTGTGATCACGGTTTGGTTAGCAAGGCTCAAGCGGCATGAAACCCTGTTGGCGGTTTCGTTGGCCTTGGTACTCGGCGGCGCGGTCGGCAATCTGATCGACCGACTCGCCTACGGCTATGTGATCGATTTTCTCGATGTCTATTATCAAGACTGGCATTGGCCGGCGTTCAACATCGCCGACTCGGCGATTACGATCGGTGTCGCGTTGATGATTGCCGAATCGTTCGGTATTGGCAAAAAAGACGAAGCCTCGTGAAAAAGCGGTGGTAGGGTACATATCGCGTACCTTTTGATGAGTATCCATTCCGATTTGTTCGAAAGGCGTCTCGTAGCGCACCCTACATTAACAAATCGAACAACCTATCCCAATCGAACGACGGACCCGGGTCGGTCTTGCGGTTTGGTGCAATATCGCTATGGCCGGTCAACGTTTGTTTGGATAATTTCGGATAATGTGCAAATAAGCATTTTAGCGTTGCCGCGAGTTGTTCATATTGTTCGTCGGTATAGGGCGATGTTTCGGTTCCTTCGAGCTCGATGCCGATTGAAAAATCATTACAGCGTTCCCGACCTCGATAGCTTGAAAGGCCCGCATGCCAGGCGCGTTTGTCGAATGGTACGTATTGCTCGACTTCGCCGGTCCTTCGGATCAGCAAATGCGCCGAAACTCTTATTTGATGAATGTCTTGAAAATAAGGGTGATCGCTGGGGCATAATGTATTGCTAAACAATCGGTCGATATGGGGCGTACCGAATTCGCCGGGCGGTAAGCTGATGCAATGAATCACAACTAGCGAAATATCGTCGGGGTCGGGGCGTTCGTCATGATTCGGTGAAGGCCTTTGCTTACAATCATCGAGACAGTGATTGGTGAGTTTCATGGGGTTTTATAATTATTCGGAGTACGAAAGTATGAACCAATCGTCCATTGTTGAGCAAATCCAACTTTTTCTCGAAGAAGATATCGGTACCGGGGATATTACCGCGCAAATTATTCCCGAAAACAAAAACGCTCGGGCTGAAGTCATCACGCGTGAAGACATGGTTTTATGCGGACACGCCTGTTTCGACGCCGTGTTCCGGTTCTTGGACGAAAATGTACATATCGAGTGGCTAGTCACCGAGGGTGATAAGGTCTCCAAGGATACTGTGCTATGTCGTTTGCAGGGTAATGCTCGTGCCTTGTTGACAGGTGAACGAAGTGCGTTAAATATTCTACAAACAATGTCAGCAACCGCGACGCAAGCTAGAGGATATGCCGATGCGGTAGCCGGAACGGAGTGCCGTATCCTCGATACGCGTAAAACTCTACCCGGTTTGAGAAAACTTCAAAAATACGCAGTGGTTTGCGGCGGTTGCGTTAATCATCGGATCGGCCTGTTCGACGGCATCTTGATCAAGGAAAATCATATCATTGCGGCGGGTTCGATTACCGCCGCAGTACAAATGGCACGCGAGCTATCCGAATTGCCGGTCGAAATCGAAGTGGAGAATCTTCAGGAGTTTGAACAGGCGCTTGCTGCCGCACCGGACCGGATCATGCTCGATAATTTCAGTCTTCAAGATTTGAAGGCCGCGGTTAAGCTCAACGGCGGCCGAGTCGGATTGGAAGCGTCGGGTAATATCGATTTAAAAAGTGTTAAAAAAATTGCCAAAACCGGTGTCGATTTTATTTCGATCGGCGCATTGACCAAAAATATCAAAGCGATTGATTTGTCGATGCGTATCAACCTGGTGAATTGACATGAGCGAAAAAATAGCGGATTTATGCCGGCTAATCAGTCACGGCGTTTATGTGGTCGGCGTGCGCGACGGCGAAAAAACCAATGCCTTCACCGCCGCGTGGGTCATGCAAGTGTCTTTCGATCCGGTTATGCTGGCGCTGAGCATCAATCCTGAGCATTATTCTTATCGACTCCTTGAGGCCGGCAAATGCTGTTCGGTCAATGTTCTAGGCAGGGATCAAATGACCATGGCCGAGCATTTCGGCCGCTCCGGGCCCGATAAAATGTCGGGATATGTTTGGCAACAGGAGAAAACCGGCGCGCCGGTATTATCAGAAAGTCTCGCCTATTTCGATTGCGAGCTCAGTCATTTCACCGATGCCGGCGATCACCGCATCGCTGTGTTGAGGGTCGTCGATGCGGCGATGCTTAGAAGCGGTCCCTTGATGCTCTACAGTCAGACCGGCGATATGGATGGCAGCAGCGAGCTATACGACGAATAACGTCATCAGAAAAAGATAACCCTAAAAAGAGAGAAGTTGGCATGTGTCGTAGACCGTTCGTGCTGAGCCGAGTCGAAGCACGAACGGTCTACAACACTTTTACCTGCTTGGTGAAGCTTCAAATTATCCCTCACCCACCCCGCGCCTCGAACTTTCATTTGTTGAGGCAATTGCCAGTCCTTCATGAGCGTTAGAATAAATTAATAATTTAACCTGACCCCTTTTTTCACTTTTTTCATGAAACATCCGGTTGTTGTAAGTATCCATACATTTTGTAAGTATTCATACGTATAGTTTTCAGATGACGATTCATAAATACTAAACCCCCGATAAAACAGAATAATCTTATATCTTAAGAGAGGGCTCCCCCCATGATGAATCGTACCTTTAATTTTAAGGACTCATCTTCAGAATCCCATAGAGAAATTAGCCGTAACATCGCTTTCCATGAAGCGGGCCATGCTGCCGCTATACATTTGGGCAACCAAGAGAAAGGATTGCCGCCGGTTTTTTTTCAGATATGTGTCAAACCGTTAAATACCGACTTTCAGTCATCCGAGTGTTTAGGAGATCGATCGGCTCGATATATGGCTAAAGTAGAAGGCGGCCGCTTGATTCATACGATAGCAACATCGTTTCACGAAACGACAAAATACTTTTCTAATGCACAAAAGCTTGCTTATCAGTGTGCTTTTGAAGCCGATATCATCAATTTACTCGTTGGACCGCTTGCTGAGGCCAGATATATCGCATTGCGCGACAATGAACCCATTAATTCTCGGCTAGTGAATATCGAGGCGCTGCAATATTATGGCGGATCATCCGATTTGGAGCTAGTCAACGAGTATCTTGACTGCTTTATTGTGACTCGGGAACTAAGAGAGAGAAAACTCAAGTCGCTCTTCATGGATGCATTCAGTTTTATCAATGATAGGTCAAATTGGCTCGCAATCACTGCGCTGGCCAACTTTGTTTTATCGACCGATAGAAATGTCCTTCAATTTGAAGAAATTGGATCAATACTTGAACAGGGCAAGTTACTGACAAAAAACTAACTCAAAGGCGCTATCGACACCTAGTCTAGGTTCATTGTTTTCAATAAATTCGAGGGGGGTTAGCTGTTTTATGAAAAAGATGCCCCATAGTGCTATTGATGATAGTCATCTGCCTCAGCATGCCGAGCGAACACTCACTAAGATGTCGGCGGCAATCGTCCAAAAAGCGACAGGTTCCCAAAATCTACAACGCCAACTAAAAGTCCGCCCGGGCGAACGGAGCAAGTTGCGAATTGCGCCGAGTCAGCTTGATACCTCGTTTAAACGTTACACCGAGCTCGACGATTTTGTACCCACTGCTTATTTTATACTGGCCGAAGATAGCAGCATTATCGGTGCTAATCAGGCGGCAGAGCGGCTGTTTGGCATGTCTCGGTCGACCTTAAGCCGGCAACGTTTTGCAAAACTAGTCTGCGAAGAGTTTCAGTCTACCTTCAATGCTTTTTTGGAGAAAACTTTCGCAATCGGGCATCCTCAAAGTTGTGAGGCGATGTTAAAAATTGCTGGGCGAGTGATTTGGATAGAAATTAAGGCCATTGCCGATCCGACACTTCAAACCTGCCGTGCCGCAGTTTCGGACATTACCGAACGCAAGCAAACCGAGCGTCGATTACAAATCGCCACAATGGCCTATCAGGCGATAGACGAAGCCATTTTGATTACCGACGCCAGTTACCGTATCGTTGCCGTCAATCCCGCTTTCACAAAACTTACCGGCTACACAGAAGAGGACGTCGTCGGTCAGTTCGTGCAATTTTTAAATCCGAGTGCCATGACAGTCGTTTCTATTTGATTATATTGAAGGCCTTGCGGAAGACCGGACATTGACAAGGCGAGATTTGGAAGCGCCGCAAGAATGGTGAAATCTATCTTGAATGGCTGAGAATCAACACTAATTACGACAGCAACGGTAAGGTGCTGCAGCGTGTCGCGATAGGCACCGACATTACCGCTCGCAAGCGTGCGGAAGAAGCGATGTGGAAGCGGGCAAACTTCGATCAGTTGACCGGTTTGCCGAACCGATATTTATTTTATGACCGCGTGCAATTAGCCATCAAAAAAGCTTATAGGGAAGGCCTGCCAATGGCTTTGATGTTGCTTGATCTCGATCGGTTCAAGGAAATCAATGATACCTTGGGGCACGACATGGGAGACATCCTGCTGTTGGAGATTGCATGGCGGCTGAGCCATTGCGTGCGCGAGACCGACACTGTGGCACGCCTGGGCGGCGATGAGTTTGCAATAATTCTGAATGAACTGGAGGATCGTGTCAGCGTCGAACGCATTGCTCAAAGTCTATTGACGCAACTAGCTGAACCGTTTTTGCTGAATGGCGAAATGGTCTATATATCCGTTAGTGTCGGGATCACATTTTTTCCGGAAGATGCTTCCGAAATTGAAGCATTGTTAAAAAATGCCGATCAAGCCATGTATGATGCCAAAGAGGCGGGCCGTAACCGGTTCAGTTATTTCACGCGCACCATACAGGAGGCTGTTCGATCCCAAGCCATTTTAGCTAACGATTTGCGAGATGCGCTTGCTGATAATCAGTTACAGTTGCATTATCAGCCCATTATCGAATTGGCAAGCGGAGTAATTTATAAGGCGGAGGCGCTGATCCGCTGGCGACATCCGCAGCAGGGATGGCTTAACCCGACGGATTTTATTGCTGTTGCCGAGAAAACAGGATTAATCGTTGAAATGAGCGATTGGGTATTTAAAGAAGCGGCACGACAAGTGAAGCTCTGGCGAAGATATTTTGATAGGCGTTTTCAGATCAGCATCAACGGTTCTCCAATGTTATTCCATTGCGCCGGCGATCATCAAAACAGTTGGTTCGAGCATTTACGACAAAAGGGCCTCACGGCAGACAGTATTGGGGTCGAAATAGGCGAAGGTGTGCTGATGGACGCTTCGCATGTCGTTTCAAACACGTTGTTTTCGTTCCGCGATATCGGTATGCCGATCAGTATCGACGATTTTGGCACCGGTTGCTTGTCATTGTCCTGCTTGCAGAAATTTCATATCGATTATCTGAAAATAGATCGGTCGTTTGTCGGCAAGTTGTTGGATCAATCAAATGAATTAATGTTTTGTGAAGCGATGATCGCTATGGCGCACAAGCTAAAGATCAAGGTGATCGCGGAAGGAGTGGAAACTAAAGATCAGTGTGGTCTACTCAAAAAAATGGGTTGTGACTATGCTCAAGGTTACCTATTATCAAAGCCCTTATCCGCCGAAGCCTTTGAGGCGTTGCTAGCGAAACCTGAATGAGCTGTTGAGTGTAAAACAGTATTGAGCGTTTCCGTAATCGACTCCCGATTTACCCGGTCAATGTTTAGAAAAAATCATGTAGTGAAACAATTTTAACGCTTGTAGAGAAACTGTTTATCGATGAAGGATTAGGGCTTATTGTCAGTCGATGTAAAGATAATTTATTCGCGGAGCCAATACCGATTGCTTAGCTTGATGTAACATGGACACCCGGCAATGAACATTAATAACGAGAGCCGATGACCGACGCACGATTTAAAATTCAATCCGTTTTCTTTTATTTAAGCAATCAACCAGCCGTGTTGCGATACGGACTGACGGTACTGGTCGTCGTTACCACCACTATCGCAACCATTTATGTTCCAGTGATAAGTGAGCGGGCGGCATATTTGTTATTTGCTTTCGAGATTAATCTGGTCTCTTTCTGGTTAGGGAAGAATTCCGGCTTTCTTGCGGCGGCTTTATCTTTGATCGCGGTCAATACACTGATATTGTTCCCGACCGAGACCGAATTCGACGACCTATTGATATTAAACGTAGCCTTTTGCTTCGTTTCAGTGGTTATGGTCGCGACAACCAGCTTTTATAGGAGTCTTACCCATGCGCTATGGGAAAGTCGACAAGATTTGGATCGCGCGCAAAGGGTCGGGCAAATCGGTAGCTGGCGGCTGGATATCAAGCGTGACGAATTAATATGGTCCGACGAGAACCACCGTATTTTCGGTATTCCGATAGGCACGCCGAAGACCTATCAAACTTTTCTAGCCATCGTGCATCCGGAAGACCGAGACTATGTCGACCGGATGTGGCGAGAGGGGCTGCGCGGCGAGCCCTACGATATCGAGCACCGTTTATTGGTAGATGGCGCAGTGAAATGGGTTCGAGAAAAGGCTTGGCTGGAGTACGATAAAAAGGGTAATTTGCTGGGCGGGTTCGGGACCACGCAGGATATTACCCATCACAAACGCAACGAATTGGCGCTGCTGGACAGTCGGCAGCGCTATGCCGACATAGTCGAATCGGCTATCGACGCGATCATTACTATCGACACCGATCAACGCGTTTTACTGTTCAACTCCGCAGCGGAAAAAATGTTTGGTTGCCGTGCGGATGAAGCCATCGGCGGTACTATCGAGCGTTTTATTCCCGAGCGATTCCGTGCCGGACATAGTAAATATATCCGTGGATTCGATAAGGCAGGAGTTGCTCATCGAATAAAAAATGAACTCGCCTCTATTAGGGGCATAAGAGCCGATGGCGAGGAGTTTCCGATCGAGGCTTCTATTTCCAAGTGCGAGATAAACGGCGAGAAAACTTTTACGGTGATCATGCGCGACGTGACCGAGCGCGTGAGTGCGGAATTGGCCATGAAGGAGCGGATAAGGTTACAGGATCAATTAACCAAGGTTGCCGCAACGGTGCCCGGAGTCATTTGTTCATTCCGATTACGCCCTGATGGCTCGGCAAGCATGCCTTATGCCAGTCCATTGTTCGAATCGTTATACGGGGTCAGTCCGGATGTTGTAGTCGAGGATTTTGGTCCTGTTTTCGACCGCATCCATCCCGATGATCTCGTTCATATCCATGAAACCATTGCCGAGTCCGCCCGCACCCTGCAAGCCTGGCGAGACGCGTTCCGCTACAATCATCCTATAAAAGGCGAGATTTGGATCGAAGGTCATTCGATGCCGCAACACGAGATGGACGGTAGTATGCTCTGGCATGGTTATATCCAAGACATTACCGACCGTAAACTGGCCGAATTGACATTGCGCGACCGGGAGAAAGAATTACGTTTGATCATAGATGCAACGCCCGCGCTGATCTCTTATTTGGATACCGAATATAGGTATATGCGGGTCAATGCGACCTATGAAAAATGGTTCGGTATCACCGAGGATACTATCCTTGGCCGAAAAGCACCGGATATTATCGGTAAAGACGCCTGGCGCATCGTTCAACCCTATTTCGAACGCGTCCTCGCAGGGGAGCAGGTCAATTTCGATCAACAAATTCCCTATGGGCATGGAGAGCCGCGCTGGGTCCAGGCCACTTATATCCCTAATACGGATACGGCCGGAAAAGTCAAGGGTGTTGTCGTGCATGTCGTCGATGTCACAGATAGAAAGCTGATTGAGAAAAAAATTGCCTCACTAAACCGGAGCTTGGAGCGCCGAATAGAAGAGATGCAAGTGATTTTCAATACCGTGCCGATCGGACTGTGCATTGCCGATGGAACGAACGTCTACGATATTCGCGGTAACCCGGCGCTTGAGCGGATGCTCGGCTTGCCGATGAGGGTCGGTCTTTCCAGCCGTAGTGAAGTATTGAGCGCCATTCGTGTCATACAGAACGGGCTCGAGCTGGCAAACGAGGACTTACCGATGCGTCGCGCCGTTCGAGGTGAATTAGTTAAAAACCAAGTCATCGATATTATTCGCCCTGACGGGCAACAAATAACTTTACTGGGCAATGCTTCGCCCTTGTTTAACGAAGAAGGCGAGCCGCGCGGTGCCGTGGGGGCTTTTCTAGACATTACGGCGCTCAAACAGGCCGAAGATGCGTTGGAAAAGAGTCAATTGCAACTCCGGCTGTTTGTCGAGCAGGCGCCCGTGAGCATTGCCATGTTTGATCGAGAAATGAATTATTTGGTCACGAGTCGTCGGTGGGTCGAAGATTTCGGTCGGGGATATGTTGAATTGACAGGCCGCAACCACTATGCGGTCAACCCGGATCTTCCCGCAGAATGGAAACAAGTCCACCGAAAAGTACAGGCCGGAGAATTTTTGAAAAACGACGACGACCTATGGATTCAAGCCGACGGCAGTCGCCAATGGTTGCGTTGGGCAGCCCATCCTTGGACAAATCCGGCCGGAGAGATCGGCGGTATTATTATTGCCTGCGAGGATGTCACGGCACATCGACAGGCCGAACAAGAATTGCGCAACACCGAAGCTCGACTCGCTCTGGTTGTCGAAGAGGTCAATGCCGGATATTGGGACTGGGATTTGACTACCCGTCAGTTATTTTTATCGCCTGAAATAAAAAGGCAAATCGGTTATGACGATAGCGAATTACTCAACCGGCAAGAGGATTGGGAAAGCCGCTTGCATCCGGATGATCGCTCTTATGTCATGGCGACGATAGAAAACTTTATTGCCGATCATAAGCCAAGCTATGAAATGGAATTTCGCCTGCGTCACAAAGATGGCTCTTTCCGTTGGATTCATTCTCGGGGAGTCGTATTGAACGATCAAAGTAATCGCGCCTATCGTATCCTAGGCATCAATTTAGACATTACCGACTACATGAAACAAAAGGAACTGAACGAGCGGCGCGACAAAATGGAACAGTCGTCTCGATTATATGTGGCGGTCCAGACGGCCGCGGCATTTGCCCACGAATTGAATCAGCCACTGTCGGCCATCTCCTCTTATGCCGATGTGGCGCTGCATTTGTGTCAAACGGATAAGCCTAATTCGCAAAAGCTCTGTCAGGTAATGGAAAAATGTTCACAGCAAGCGCAGCGAGCTGGCGAAGTGATACGGCAATTGGTGAACCTATTGCAAAAAGGGGAAAGCGATAGCGAACCGGTAGATATCAATTCCTTGATCCATGAAGTGATCGATTTAATGAAAACCGACGGACTCTCTGACGAATTTAAAATTGAGCTGGAACTTGCCGTTGATATACCTCCGGTTAGGGCCAATGCTCTGCAAATAGAAAAGGTATTGATCAATCTAGTACGCAATGGAATGGAGTCTATGTTGGAACTGAAAGAAAAGGCCGAAGCGATCATCGTGACGACGCATCGCGATGAGGCCGATCCAGCCATGATTCGGGTGACAGTGCGCGATAGCGGTAAAGGCGTCGAAGATCCGGCGGAGCTTAGAGCTATCTTTCAGCCTTTCCATAGCACGAAACCCGCCGGTTTAGGCATGGGACTAGCGATAAGTCGAACTTTGGTCACGGCTCACGGCGGAAAAATGTGGGCCGAACAAAATGCGGGCAACGGCCTCAGTCTCCACTTTACATTGCCATGCGCGATATAAGCACTCAAACCTACTACGTTTTTATCGTCGATGACGACGATGCGGTGCGCGATGGTCTCGGTCAAGTCATGGAAGTCGCCGGCTTTAATTATCAAACTTTCGAGAGCGCTGAGCATTTTCTGCAAGCTTATTGTCCGGGCAAGAACGGATGCTTGGTTCTCGATCTCAATATGCCGGATATGACCGGCGACGAGTTACAAACCGAATTGATCCGTCGGGATATTCATTTGCCTATCATTTTCCTGACCGGTTATGGAGACATACCCACGACCGTTCGCGTCATCAAAGCCGGAGCGGTTGATTTTCTGACGAAGCCCGTTTCCAGTAAATTATTAATCGAACGGGTTCGGGACGTCCTAGAGCAAGAAGCCCGGAAGAATGAAGATTCACTACTGGCTGATCAAGCGCTCTGTAGGCGCTTAAGCGGTCTTACCACCCGCGAATCGGAAGTGATGTCGCTGGTGGTCACGGGCCATTCCAATAAGGAAATTGCAAGGCAACTGGGCATCAGCCATCGTACCGTCGAAGTACATCGTGCGCGAGTCATGGAAAAAACCGGTGCGACCAGTCTACTGGAGTTGGCCCGTTTATGTGAAACTTGTCGACTTACTCCAGAGAATACCTTGCCTTCTGAACCGGAATAAGTGTAACTATTCAGTCCCTGGCAATTCTCGTTCCCGCGCTCTGCGCCCATCGTTATGCATAAATTGTAGGGTACGCTGCGCGTACCTACTCCCTTTATACTCAAAAAATTGCTAACTTTATGAAAGTATTGGGTGTGGCTAGCGAGGATGTCGGCAGCAAGGCAGATTTTTGCTCCTGCAAAATCTGCATTCACGCTATCCCTAGCGTTCGATTACTGCCGTCAAGCCCCCATGGGTGGGGGTTTGCCCAGCACCTAAATTCCATAGTTCATTGGCTATGGTTAACTATGTGGGATAATTCATCCAGCACCTAAATCAAGCCATGATTTTGAAACATTGCGAATGACCTCGGGAATTTAGGTGCTGGGTGAACGGCGGTCCTCGATAGACACATCCCATACCTTTTATTCTTCGACGGTTTTCGATCAAAAGGGAGTAAGGCCCGAAACCCTACCCAAGTCAAGCCATAAGAGCTTGGGTAAATATTGGCGGAGTCGTCATGGTACGCACAGCGGAACCCGACGCAGATCCCAAATCCAGGTGCGCGATGCGCACCCTAAACCTAGCGCTTAATAACCTATGATCACCAACAATTTCCAAGATATTTTGAGATTAAAAATCGGGAACACAGAAAATAGCTAAATGGCTTTTTTCGACAGTCTAGGTCCGGGTTTAAAAAACCCCGGTTTCTTGGTCTGTAAGCTTAGCCCGTGCAGCCTCGATTTAGTTTTTTCCGGACTCTCCAACTTTCCGGTTTTTATTTTTCCAATATCTCGGGAGACGGTTGAAAGTCTTTGTTGTTGTGTTGAGGACAAGCATAAAATCTGTATCTTTTGCCGTCGACCGTTCTTTCTATGACTTTTAAACCCGTTGATCGGCGGCAGCGCTTACCCCTCGACGTCGTAGCATGGCATTGTTCGCCGTTAACGGTAAGGTCGATAATTTTATCGCTTGGCGCCGTTTTAACTTCCGGCTCTTTTTTGACCGGCGCGGACGGTTTGCTTGCTTTCTTTTCGGCGGGTTTGGCAGGCGGCTCTTGTTTGCTGACAGTTGTAGGCTCTGGCTGTTTTACTTCAGACACGACGGGTTTCGCTGCTGCTTTCGTTTCTTTTACAGCAGGTTTAGCTGGTGTCGCTACCGTTTTAGCAGACTCTTTTTCGATCCGACTCGACAAATAGCGCTCGACTCGGGTCGGTGCGACTTCTTTCTGTGTGTAAGTTACGGGTGTTTGGTTTGGCGGGGCTACGGTTTTGCCTTCCAGTTTGGCGAGATAGCGTTCGACGCCTCTCATGTTGGCCAAAGCAGCAGCTTCCGCCTCGGCTTTTTCTCGCGCTTCTTGTTCCAGCTTTGCTACATACCTTGCGACACCGGATAATTGTGCCGTTTTCGGTTCGTCTGTATTAGATTGTGTTTCCTGAGCGGCTTGCGGTTGTTCTTGTTGTTTCTGTTTCGCCATGTATTTAGCCACGCCGGTTAATTCTGAAGTCGCTTGTTCCTGTTGCGCTGTTTTATTAGACCGTGTTGGTTCCGCGTTAGCGACCGAGGGTTTGATCTCCTCTTGTATATACACGGAAGGATCATAACGTTCTTTAGCTTCGGGCAATTTAAGCCCTGCTAGGTTAAGTAGTTGATCCAAAAAATTCATTGCCATCTCGAGAACCTCTGTTTTTATTTTAGTTGTTATAGCAAAAGACCGATATTTTCTTTCGCTCCGGAACTTATAGTTGCCGGTTGCTAAGGATAACCTAGTAGCTCGGGGTGAGCAATTAGGACTTGGTAGTGTTCTGGTATTTATATGTCCAATCTTCATCGACTCTTCTTTGTATCGAGTATCCAGAAGAGGCAACGAGCGGTTGATCTCCCTCTTTTCGCCCGAGGACTCACGGATATCTCGATATTTTCGGTTCGGTAAAGAGGCGCATTATTCAATCAAGTCGAATCCTGAAGCGAGATTAGCCAGGGGGTGCGAGACGGAGGGTCGACATGGAAGGCCAATGCTTCCGGTTTGTGTAATAGGCCGTGCTCGCCTGACGCATTCGGATTGAGTTGCCGTTTATCGATAAAATCGATCATTCGTCTGCAGTTGTAAATGACTAATACTCGGTGATCGTGAAGGCTATTGTAAATTAAGTAAGCGACATTTTGCTCGTTGTACTCGGGGTTTCGATCGATCATTCGCCTGAGCGTTGTTTTATCGTTGTGTGCTAGATTTTTTAGTAGCGAATCGTCGTTGGTTTTACTCAGCGAGATGAGAGATTTAGCGAGCGAGCCCGACAGTTGATGGGTTTTGAGTAATTTGACTTCGCGGTCGGGTAAATTGAAGCTTTCGGCGATCAAGTAATGCATGCCCGGTTCGCTGTCGTTAGCAAATAGAGAAATTTTATCCAGAGCAGGGTCTTCTAAAGCATCGAGAAATGACTCAGGGGAGCGAATGTGTTTATAAACTGTAATGACCCAGGGTAAGGCTCTGCCGGTTTTTTCGAAGCGTTGTTTGACGCTGTCGATGACGGTGGAACGGATCAGTTCATGCTCGCGATTGCCGGGCTTGACGATAAAGGCATCGACAGCGGTGATTTGCGTATAAAAGCCCGCTTGTTTGAATTCATTGATAATGCCTGAATAGCGAGGCGAATAAGGGATGCCTGTGCCGTCGTAGAGTATGTTGATCCGCTCGAGTTTGGCGCGACGGGCTACCGCGTCGCGCAATCGGTTGGCGAATGGTTCCACATAAACATAATCGTCGCTATGGTGGTTGGCGGCGGTCAGCACTTTATAGAGATCGCTTTGCTTTCTGAATTCATCGAGCGAAGCGATTACGAAATTGTCCCCGCAATGGTTTTGCGCGATTTCCTCCACTGCGCTTTTTCCGGAACCGGCGCCGCCCATTGACATAAACAGTCGCGGCTCGGCGACCGGTGTTTTACTGCTGAAAATGTCGTTTTCGGCGCGGTCGAGAATGGTCACGATTTTGGCGAGTCTAACATAGGCAATTTCAACACTTCGCTGCAAACGTTCGTCGCCGTTTGCGGCAATCAGCAATTGTTGTTTTAATAGTTCGTTGTTGGCCAGATTAAAAATGCTTGCCTGATTGCCCGCGCATTGCTTGACCAATTCCAATAATTCGGCATGACTAGGCGAGCGCAAGCCGGTCAACATGTTGACGTCAAGGCAAAATAGCGGCGCCTCTCCTTGTTTGCCGACGGTTATTCCGTCTATTTCGGTTTTTTCAGGTGTGCGCAGGGCTTCGCTGCCGGGCAGGTAGCCGACAATGTTATCCGGTGAGCATAAGGGATAATCGGCAATGTGTTTGCCGGCGGTAAAGAGTTCTTCTTGTATGCTGTCCAACGGCACCAATCCGCCGTTGACCGATACCAGACATTGAGTGCCGTTTTCGGTGACATAGGATAAGAAAGGGATTCCCGAGACGAAGGTTTTGTTCTCGGGCCAAATTCCGTAGCCGTTGGCTTGGTTGATTAATGACTGGTTGCGTAGCGGGTTGAGAGAATGATGGAAGGCGCGCGTTAGCGCTTCAATATCGCTTGACGTATCGTGCAGCGCGATGGCGTCATGTTGATCGATACGGCGAAAATCGATGCCGTGTTCATAAACGGCTTTAAAGGCCGGTAGTCTTCCCATGATGGTCATGAAAAAATCGAGCGTGATGCGATTACCGTAATCAAAGGGTCTAACGATGCGCATTTTTAAGTAAAAATCGGCCAATCTTTCGTCGATGTTGTCGGCGTTGATGACAAAGCCATTATTGTCGAAAATAGCCGTATCTCTATTGGCTTCTTCGTCTAGTACCAAACGCCCGATGGTTTTACGAAATTTCAGGCGCTTATCGGCATCGGTCATCGTACCGGGGCGGTGCCGAATCGTGGCTTGGTCTTTCCAGTCTTGAAACAGTTCTCGATGAATTCTTGAGAACAGATTGGTCAGATAAGTGACCCGTTTGGTTTGGTCATGTGAGATAGTTCCTTCCGCTTCTCGCTTTAAATCGGCAAGTAGAACGGTACCCCTAGCAGTTGCTAATGCAGTGCGTAATTTTTTCAGTCGGTGGTAACCGGAAAGCTGGACTTTGGTGTCATTCATCGTATACCTTTCGTTGGTCAAGTGTCCGCCCGGAAAAGGCAGGTCACAGTCTTTTCAAGACGACATCCATTAGGGCATTTACAAGCTCAGGATTTTACAAGAACAAGAAAGGCATGGCCGACTTATTTCCAGAAATTCCCAATTTGAGAATAAAAAAGGGTGCGGAGTGTGCTTGGCGAGGATGTCGGCGGCAGGGAGCCGCCGCCAAGCCCCCATGGATGGGTTTACCCAGCACCTAAATTCCATAGTTCATTGGCTATGGTTAACTATTTTGGGTAATTTAGGTGCTGGGTTTACGGCGTTCCTCGACAGGCATACCCC
>Ga0180009_10003014_pt1 | contig 19471 bp, 18 predicted proteins | sample OS_PC_MetaG_FD_123537 | JGI IMG/M metagenome (GOLD analysis project Ga0180009, IMG submission 123537) | Groundwater microbial communities from the Aspo Hard Rock Laboratory (HRL) deep subsurface site, Sweden - OS_PC_MetaG | ecosystem: Environmental > Aquatic > Deep subsurface > Groundwater...
ATCAGGAGCAAAAACAATAATTCATTTAGTAGATCCTAAGCCAAGAGTTTTTATTAAATTAGACCAAAGAAGCATGATAGAAGATAATACTCAAATGAATTATGCAGATGTTACTATAATTGATGAAGATAGTAAAAAATGGGATATTAAAGTTACAACAAGTATGGGGAAGTTAATCCCAATTGGAAGAAGTGGTGAATTTAATACATTAGTAGATAGTATCAATGAAAAAAAGTACCATTTTAATTGGAAACCTCCAGAAAGTGCTGTTGAACTTATTGATGCCATTTTAGAATATGCTATAGATCATCATAAAGATTGGACCTCCTATAAAGAAGGATTAGTTGAAGATACAACAGAATTTGCTTTAGGTGCTTTATCTGATCAGGTTGAAGTCAATGTTGCTACAGGTGCAAATCTGAATAAACTAGGAAAAGCAGGGGAAAAAGTCTCAGAGTTAAAAGATGAATATGATGATTATAAAGGACAATATGATACTTGGAAAGGAAATGTAGATCAACTCCAAAGGGATGTTAATAGAATAAGAACTTCAACTTCAAATTATGAGAGATTTCTCAGAAGTCTAAGTATTGGTTTGGAAGGATTACAAGTATTTTATGGAACTAAAGGGTTTATTACGGACAAATTAGGAGATTCTCCTGATAAATCAGATGCTGTTGGATATTTAGAAGGAGTAAGAGACAAAACAATTGATTATGGTGTTGATTCATTACAAGCTGGGTTAAGGAATTGGGCTAACTTAGTCAGAGAAGGTAGCTTAGATACGCTAAGAGTACCGGTACATATAGTTGTTAAAGTAACAGATGATCAAGGCTTTTCAACTAGTAAAGATGCAATATTTCAATATACTTATCACATAACAGAATGATGAAAAAAACAATAATAATCGGGCTGATAGTGATTTTATTAGCAATGAATATAGTATTTGCTACACCCGCTGAATCATTGCAGGATTATTATGAAGCAGACAAAAATGAAGATATTAATAAAATGCTTGAACTAACAGATTTTTCTAATGTTGATTCAGAATTTAAAGAAGAAACTAAGAAAAGCCTAATTGCTTTAGCCGAGATTTTTGATACTACTTATTATGAGATTACTGATACCCGGGAATTCATAGATGAAGAAAATGCCCTGGTGTATTATCATTTGAAATCAGAATTAACAGATTTTTCTGGAGAAAGTGCAACAATTGATGAAGATTTTGTTGCAGTAATGCACAACCCTGGAATATGGAAAATAGTATATGTTCAACCAAAAAATTCTTTTGAACAAAATATTGGACTAAGAGAAACTACTATGGTTATTGGTGAAAATTATGTTGAAGAAATTGATTTCTCAGAAATAGCTGGGGAGATAGATGTTGTGAAAGATGAAAACCAAGAAGACCAAAAGAATTTAATGAGTGGATTAGTTTTTATTTTAATTATTATTGGGATTATAATCACTGTTATTGTACTGGTAATTAAAAGAAAAAATAAATTTATTTTTTAGATTCTAATTGGTGGCAATCTTTTTCTAATTAATAGACACGACGATTGAGTTTAACATGAGTTATGCGATAACTCATTGCTTGCATCTAATACAGCCATACATCGGCAACATTTTACTAATCCTTTTTGACAGGGGATTTTATTCAAAAGAGCTTATGTATGAACTTGGAGAATTAAAAATTCCCTACCTTATCTTTGCACCTAAAACAGATTTTATCAAGGGGGAACTAGAAGAAATGAACCCTAAAGAAACGAAACTCATTAAACATGAATACGAGCTTAACCGCGATAAGTCTAACTTTTCATTTGAAACTTTTGTTGCATTCTTAAAAGAGATATACGATAAAAGATTGGAGAAAGATATAGATTGGGCATTTGCAACAAATGTAGAAGAGATAAAGCTTGATGAAATTATCAAAACATACAAAAAAAGATGGAGGATCGAAACCGGATTTAGGGTGCAAGATGAAGCTGAAATAAAGTGCAAATCAAAAGAGATGAAAATAAGATATTTCATATTTGTATTTCAACAAATACTGCAAACCCAATGGGTTTGCTTTTACAAGGAGGATGCGAGTTTTAAAGAGTTTATAATAGAAATGCAAAAGACCTGTAAAGATTTGGTCACTCATCCCAATAAAAGATATGGAAAAGTCTGAAAGCAATTGTCAGAAAGCTTTTAGCGGCCGCCTTTATCTTTTTGAGGGAAAGCCTTTTGAGGTATTTGGTAGAAACTTCTTTTTACCTAAAATTGAACAGCCTTCGGAGATACTGAATATATGCAAAGTTTTTTAAAGAGCAATCGCCTCTCTACCAGAATATGTGGCCCTTAATTATAGGATTGATATTTGTAGCATTAGTCACAGTTCTTTACCTGTCAGGCCTTTTGCTGCCAGTTACATTGGTTGTGGCAGCAGGCGTGTTTTCATTCCTTTTCTACAAGTTCTTCATAAAAAAGTTTGACCCTTATGAAGCTGTATTGGTTTACCGCTTTGGCAAGTTCCACAGGGTAAAGCCAGGCGGATGGGCCATTGTCATACCTGTCTTTGAAAAAGTAGGAGCTGTGCTGGATTTAAGGGAGCAGCAGGAGCAGCTTGACATACCTGTAATATCAAGGGAAGGGCTTGAGATAAAGATGCACAGCCTTGTTTACTTTTACATAAGCAATGCAGTAAACGCAGCCTTGGGCGTGCAGGACTACAGAAAAGCCATGATTGACCTGATTGAGAGCAGGGTAAGGGACATTGCAGGAGAGTTCACATTCACGCAGCTTTTGATTAATATTGAGGATATTGCGGCATTGATGACAGAGCAGATTCAGCCTTCGCTTGAAAACTGGGGCCTTACTGTAAATTCATTTGAAATATCAAAGCTCGAGCCGCCGCAGCAGGTGATGGATGCCTTGAGAGGCAAGAGGGTTGCGGAAGAATCACTGGAAGCAAAGAAGTTCGCGGCAGAGGCAAGAAGAATATTGACAAGCGCTTTGGGCAAGGGAACTGAAAGCTTTGATGACAGGACTCTTTCATACCTGTATGTCAAGGCATTGGAGAACATGAAGTCATCCAAGATGATGATTCCTGCGGAGTTCATGGATATTGTAAAAGGCGGCGGCACTAATTCATTGGCAAAAGGCATGATTTCAGGCACCACATTCAACAAGGCTCTTAACATGATTGGCGATGAAGTCACAAAAGAGTCAGCAATAGGCAAGTCAGAGCTGAAGGAAAAGCTGGAAGAGGCTGCAGGAGAGCCAAGCGACGAGAAAAAGGCAGTTGCAGGGGATTCTGCAGACGGCAGCCTGGACGGCAGCACGACTGAAGAAGGTTCTTTTTAAAATCCGTTATCTTTAAAAACAAGCAAACCCTATGAATACATATGGGTCTATTCTCAAGAACGCTTTCAAAAGAAAAAGTGTATGAAATTATACTGCCTGTTGCAAAGCAGATAGCGAGAAGCAAGGAAGGCGCGCTGTTTGTCATAGGCCCTGCAAACAAGTTCAAAAAGCTTTATGACCCTTTGTTTCCGCAGGTGCTTGAAAAGGTGAATTTAAAGCAGGCAGGCATGGGCAAGGTGCTTGAAAAGCTTGCTACTTTAGACGGCGCTGTTGTCATATCAAACACAGGTGATTTGCTTGCATACGGTGTGAAGATTAAGAAGTCAATACCTGTTCCTGGCTATGGCACAAAGCACGCTGCAGCTGCAGGCATCACAACGCATGTCCAGGATTCAATAGCAGTGCTTGTGAGCGAGGAAATAAACTGGGTAAAGGTGTTCAAGAACGGGAAGATAATATTGGAGATGGATTCTGAGGAGAATCCAAAATCAATGGAAAGCAAGATAATTTCTTTCTTAAGCGAGGGCGATACTGCTTTATTGACAGCAGCAGGCATATCAGCTGCGATTCTCGGCGGAGCTGCTGTCGCGCCAATCATGATTGCAGGCGGCACATATTTGGCTATTAAGACAGCCACTGGAATTATCAGGAAGAATTGGCGCAAGAAGTGAAATTCTGGCTTGAAGCAAGAGGGGAAAGTAAATAAATGCCCCTCTCCTTGTTTTTATCATGAATTATGACTTATTGGCATTATTTGCATTCTTTGGAGTGCTTTATCTTTTCTATTTGAGGAACAAGGAAAAGTTTACAGTTCAGGGCAGAATCCTGTATATGTACAAGACAAAGCTCGGGCTTAATTTCATGAAGTCTGCTGCTGAAAAATATCCGGGGCTTTCATGGTTTATGGGCTGGTTCGGGATTGTAACAGGAGTTGCAGGCATGGTTTTCATATTTGTTTACCTGATAAAAGCCACTGTTGAGTTTGTTGTCACTCCTTTAGCTCTTCCTCCTTTGGCGCCTGTTTTGCCGGGAGTTGCAATACCCGGCGTGCCAACGCTTTCATTCCTGCACTGGGTGCTTGCAATATTCATTGTTGCAGTCCTGCACGAAGGCGCCCATGGAATACAGGCGATTAGAAACAAAATCAAACTAAAAAGCTCGGGCTTTGCATTTTTAGGCCCAATACTTTTGGCTTTTGTAGAGCCTGACGAGAAAGCCATGGCAAAATCAAATCCTTCAAAGCAGCTTTCTGTGTTTGCAGCAGGCCCTTTTATAAATATTCTTTCAGGTTTTATTTTTCTTGCTATTTTTTTATTTGCAATAGCCCCTGCTTATTCATCCCTTTATGATATTGGCGGAATCAATGTGACAAACCTTACTATTGATGCGCCTTTGGCAAATGCAGGGCTTGCAGCTCCGTTCCTGATAACAAGCATCAACAGCATAAGGCTTGACAGCCCTTCTGCGCTTTTGGATGCAGGCATTGAAATAGAGCCGGGAAAAGAAGTTATTATTGAAACAAGCAAAGGAGAATATACAATCAAAGCTGATGCAGACCCTAACAATTCCACAAGGGGCATTATTGGCATAAGCAATTCTGAATTTATTGTTCAATTAAAAGAAAGCAGGAGATGGGTTGCGCCTTTGCTTCCTGCTATTAAATGGCTTAACATGCTTGTCATGTGGCTGTTTATCATAAGCATCGGGGTTGGCTTGTTTAATCTTCTTCCTTTGGGCCCTGTTGACGGCGGAAGAATAATGTTCACGCTGCTGTTTGCAATATTTAAGGATGAGGCTAAGGCAAAAAAGGCATGGGGCTTTTTCAGCGCAGTCTGCCTTGTATTGATTTTCATTAATCTTCTTCCATGGATTATAAAATTATTCTCATTTATTGTTGCGCAGGTAAGCTGGGTTGTTGGTTTATTCTAGCGCTTTTCAAGAACATTGATTGTCCGTGTTAAAGACTTGTGTATTGGAATGTTTATTCTTTTAATTATCTTAAACTTTGACTTGACAGAAATGCCGTTGGGAAAGATAATCACTAATCTGGATTTCTTTTTCAAAATATTATATGCATTTGCAAGGAACTCTGAATAAAGCTTTTTCATGTTTTGCTTATGCAATGAAGATGCTTTTCCATACGGCGGGTCTGTTGCAACTGCATCTGCTTTTATTTTTATTGTTGTTGCATCTTTTTTCAAAAGCTTATAGCTTTTTATCTTTAATGCCTCAAGATTTGTTTTTGCCTTTTTCAGCATATCCGCGTCAATGTCAGAGCCAATGGGTTTAAGCTTCATAAGACCTGCCTCAATCAATATCCCCCCTGTGCCGCAGAACGGGTCAAGAATAATGCCTTTTTTTATCCCAGTTAAATTAACAACAGCCCTTGCAAGCTTTGGGTGCAGCGAGACAGGCGAGAATGCAGGGCGTTTGTGCGCTTTCCTTGCATGAAATTTCTCAGTATTCTCATTTAATAACAAGCCGCAGTAAACATTATCTTTCTGCTGAATAAACACAAAAACGCTTTTTGGGTTTTTGAAATCCACTTTTGGGTTTTTCAATTTTTTCCATATGATATCAGCAATGCGCCCTGCCATGCTCTGTTCAATATGCACTAATCTCACAAAAAAGCTGCCTTTGTAATATTTTTGCCATTCAAATTCCTTAATCTTCTTTTCAAGCTCATTCTTTTTGCATGAGAAGAGAAAAACAGCTGATATTTTTGTAAACGCAGGCCTTGAATAGTCAAACTTCTCAGCGTCTGCAATTAAAACATTCCCATCCTGCTCTATTGCTTTAGCGCCTGCAAAAAGCTCAAGCTCTGCTTTCGCAAGCTCACAGCATTCTCCTGAAAGCAGGAGCAAGTGTTTCATATTCTCTTTCCTGTCTTGAGGAACTCTATTTCCTTTATCTGCATTGCAGGCTCATGCGGGGTTTCAAGAACAACAACTGAGTTTTCTGGAATGCAGCGCCTGAAATATGCAATGTCAAAGTCGCCCCAAAACAGCTCCTTGTGATCAACCCGTTCCCTCAATGAACCGCCCATTATGTGGAAATATTTTGGCTTAAGCTTAAGAAAGCCATCTATTATTTCCTTATAATTCTGCCCTGTTGCAGTCTCTGTGAGGGTTGCGTGGCCGAAGTCAAGGCAAATTCCGCAGCCAAGCTCTTTTATTATCCGCGCCATATCTTCTGCAGTAGAGCAAAGCTCGCTTCTTTTTTCGCTTTCCGCAGGAAGATTCTCAATTAAAAATCTTTTGTCTTTGTACTTCTTTAAAAAATCAATTGCTGTCTGCAGCGAGCCAGGCGCCTTATATGCGCCAGGATGCACGACAATTGTAGGCGAATCAAACAAGTCAGCTGCTTTCATTGCAACTTCCATGCACTTTAATGTCCTTTTATGAGCACTCTTGTCAGAGGGGTTTGAGCCCTGCCCCTGGTGCGGCGCGTGTATCCTGAATGGTATGTCAAAGTCAGCAAAGTTCTTGTAAACTTCATCATCAGGCAATGGAAGGATTTCAACAAAATCAACAAAGCTTGCAATTTTCCTTAAGTATTCATACCCTATTGCGTCAGTGTATGTTTTTATTCCTATCTTCATGAGTGTGTTATTGGATATGTTGTTTATAAGTATTATCTTTCCGATGCCACTAAAAAGGCGGCAGGGGAGCCCTGAACCCAGGATATCCCGCCTAAGGCGGGGCGTATGGGGGAGAAGGTTGTCCGAAGGAGAGGGGGCGGGGGTTTCCGTCGTCGTTTGGCCGCTTGCCATTTGCCAAAGGCAGGCGGAATGTTTATAAAAGTCAATCTGCTAATTGTTAATAAATTGAATATTAAAGGCAAAAGAAAGGTTAAATAAAGTTTTAAGAAAAATGGCGCATGATATCTCAAATCCTGAAAATGCATTGGTTGTATTCCAGGGCAGGAAAATAAGGAGAAAGTGGTTTAATGAGGAATGGTGGTTTTCAGTAATTGATATTATAGGGGCATTGACACAAACAGACAGGGCTAGAAAGTATTGGTCTGACTTAAAAGTTAAGCTCATGGAAGAAGGTTTTGAACTGTCCGAAAAAATCGGACAGTTGAAATTAATAGCCGAAGATGGTAAATTAAGGCCTACCGATTGTGCCAATACTAAGAATATGTTCAGAATTATCCAATCTGTCCCCTCGCCCAAAGCTGAGCCATTTAAGCAATGGCTGGCGCAGGTTGGTTATGACAGGGTTGAAGAGATTCAAAATCCAGAATTAGCTCAAAAACGTATGAAAGAACTCTACAAAGCCAAAGGCTACTCTGATGATTGGGTAGAAAAGAGAGTAAGGGGAATTGCCATCAGAGATGAGCTTACAGACGAATGGAAGAAAAGAGGCTTGCTTGAAGAAAGGGAGTATGCAATTTTAACTGCTGAGATTTCCAAAGCAACTTTCGGCATGACTCCTAGTGAGTATAAGCAGTTTAAGGGGTTGAAAAAAGAGAACCTGCGGGACCACATGGATGACTTGGAGCTGATTTTTACAATGCTTGGCGAGGCATCCACCACAAGAATTGCGAGAGATAAGTATGCTAAAGGGTTTATTGGAAATAAGCAGGCGGCAAGGGAAGGTGGGGCAGTTGCAGGCGTGGCAAGAAAAGAGCTTGAACAGAGAAGCATTCGCAAGGTATCCACTTCGGAGAATTATCTCTCTGAGCCTCAAAAGAAGAAAAAGCTGGAAGATAAGAGCAAGAAATAGCTTTGCGCTCTTTCAGCGCACGGGACGGTCCCCGTTGCGTTCGCCCACCCAGCCTTATGTCTGCCTAACGACTGTTAGGCGAAGATAGCCAATATCGCGGATTAAATGCCGGTTTCAGGCGGTCTTTTGCAGGCCGTTTCCGGCTTTTTCCGGCTTTTTCTCTTGCTCTGCTTATTTGGCAGCCAATAACAATTAAATATACCTTCTTCCTTCTATTCTTGTATGGGGGTAAATATTGCGCAGCTTGTAAATTTCAGGAATGTAAAGCCAACTGAATTAAAAGGAAAAATTATAGCAATAGACACTTACATACAATTGCACCAGTTCATGCGCACAATGCCTTTTTTAACAGACAGCAAAGGAAACACAACAACGCACTTGTCAGGATTATTATACAGGACAGCAAGGATTGCTGAAATGGGGATAAAGCCGTGCTTTGTTTTTGACGGGCCTTTTTTATTGCCAGGCGAAAAGCCTGATTTGCCGCTAAAGCCAAGAGTGTCAGAGACAATAACAGAACAAATGGCAAAAGATGCAAAAGAGCTTATTTCATTGATGGGAATGCCTGTCATCCAGGCTCCTGCTGACGGCGAGGCGCAGGCTGCTTTTATCTGCAGCAATGGGGATGCGTGGGCTATTTCTTCGCAGGATTATGATTCGCTTTTGTATGGAACTCTGAGATTAATCACAAACCTTGCAATGTCAAAGTCAAGGAAAACATCAGCAGGCAATAAAGTAATAATAGGAATGCACATGGTTGAATTGAAAACCCTGCTTAAAGAGCTTTCAATAAATCATAAGCAATTGATTGCGCTTGCAATGCTTGTGGGCACTGATTACAGCAAAGGTATATATGGGATTGGCCAGAAAAAAGCCTTGAAATGCGTTTTGAAATACAAAAATGATTTTGAAACAATGTTCAAGGAGCTTGGATGGAAGGATGAGTATAGCTGGAAGGATATTTTTAACCACATAAGCAATATGCCTGTTGAAAAGAATTATTCATTAAAATGGAAAAGCCCTGATGAACATGGATTAATTGATTTTCTTGTAAAGCAAAGGAATTTTAATGCTGAAAGGGTTAATAATGCAATAGAGAGGCTGAAAAAATGAAGTTTAACAGGAAAATGCTTATTATAATATTCTGCATATTTGCTGTTTTAATGTATTTATCATCATCAGTCAGGATTACTGCGTTTGACAGCAATATGTACAAGGCATTTTTTACTGCAAAAAACATTTATGCTGATTTGCCTGACGCAGATGAAAGAGCAGGCAATATCCTTGATTATCTCAATGGGAAAGAAGCGCTTAACACAACCTTCTTTAATGAAAAAGAGGCAGCTCACATGAAGGATGTAAGGGCGCTGTTTGCATTCAGCCTTGCAACGCTTTTAATATCAATGCTTGTTTTGCTTGCAATAGCTGTTTTCGCATTCATGAAAAAAGACATTGATTTGCTATGGAAATGCGCCTTATTTGGAGGAATTTCAGGGGTTTTATTTGCTGTTTTATTGTTTTTGCTGTCATTGAACTTCAGCTCTTTTTTCGCTTCTTTTCACAAGGTGCTATTTACAAACAGCCTTTGGCTCATGAATCCTCTAACAGACAAGATAATTGCGCTCTTGCCTGAATCATTCTTTAGAATGGCTGCAAAGAGAATCTTTTTAACTTTCGGAGTCTTATCTTTTGGCATGATGGCTGCAGGCATTATCATCAGATGGATGGGGAAAAGGATGAAAAATGTTTGAGCACAATCTTAATCCTGTTTTATTGAGCTTTGGGCCTTTTGAAATAAGGTATTATGCCTTAGCTTACTTGTTTGGCGCAATATTGACTTATTTTCTTTTGAAGAAGATTGCAAAGGAAAGAAAAGTAAAGATTGAAGAAAGGGAAGTTCTTGATTTTGTCGCATACACCCTGCTTTCAATAATTATTTTTTCAAGGGTATTTTATGTAATCTTTTATAATTTCTCCTACTTTATTTCAAACCCTCTTGAGATAATTGCAATATGGCGCGGCGGGCTTTCATTCCACGGCGGATTGGTGGGGGCTGTTATATCAGGCATCTGGTTTGCAAGGAAATGGAAAATAAGCTTTTGGAAGCTTGCTGACATGGTTGTTATCCCTGTTGCAATATGCCTTTTTTTAGGCAGGATAGGCAATTTCATCAACGGCGAGCTTTACGGGAGATTAACAAATGTGCCATGGGCTGTGAAGTTTAAGGATGCGGAAGGATACAGGCACCCCTCGCAGCTGTATGAAGCAGGAAAAAACCTATTCATGTTTGCAGTATTATACCTGGTAAGGAACAAGAAGCTGAAAGATGGAGTTATGTTCTCATTGTTCATTGTAATGTACGGCGCATTGCGCTTTTCAATAGAATTTTTCAGGGAGCCTGACCCCCAGATTGGTTTTGTAATATTTAATCTCACTACAGGGCAGCTTCTCTGCATTGCAATGCTCATTCTCGGATTGCCCCTTTTGCTGTACTTCTTAAGGAAGAAGTAATCTATTAACGTTTATTGTGTTTTTTGTTAATAAGAATTGTTGAAAATAACATAAATGTTAATATAGGCATAGCAGGAGAGGAGCTTATTCAAGGATTTTTCCATTTGCGACAGAAACGTATTTAAATGAAGCCAGCGTGGATATAAATGAATGGAAAAACCCCATATAAAACTAACAATTAAAAAGATTGCGGCCGCTCTTTCAAAAAACAGGAAAATCCTGGCTGTGTATCTCTTCGGCTCTCATGCAGCAGGCAAAGCAACGCCCCTCTCAGATATAGATATCTGCGTTATTGCGCCGGGGATTAATGAAAAAGAAAAAATGGAAATCCTAAGCAATGCTTACAGGAACGTGGACATTGTTATGTTTGACGAGCTTCCATTTGCAGCAAGGTGGAGGGTGCTTAATGAGGGTGAAGCCCTCTATGCAAAGGACAGGAAGTTTGTAGAATCGCTTAAATGGCGGGCTTTTAAGGACTATACAGATTTCAAGCCAATACTAAGGAGGCATATGCAGAAGCTGCTTCCCGGAGTTCAGTATGTATGACCTTGAAAGGATAACGCGCATTATCGGGGATATAGAGCGATACTTTAAGGATTTGGAAAATATGAAAATAAAAAGCGCCGCATCGCTTAATAAAGAGAGATTTTATTCGCTGTCTATGATTCTGTTTGCAATACTGAACAGGGTGATTGATCTTGGGGAAGAAATAGTAAAAGCAAAGCAGCTGGGCTTGCCTATGTCATATAAGGAAATTTTCCAGCTGCTGGAGAAGGGCGGAGTTATCAATGCATCTCTTGCAAGGGAGCTTGCAGGGCTTGCGTCAATGAGAAATGTGCTTGCCCATGAATACTACAATGTTTCAAATGAAACTGTCTATAATGCTTATAAAAGGGCAGGCAGTATTGCAGAGTTTGTAAAAATTGTCAAAAAGCTTGTTAATTCAGGCAAAAATAATAAGGCATGATGGAACGAAGTGAAAATGGACAAAAAGGTAAAAGTATACTCAACGCCGACGTGCCCGTACTGCGACATGGCAAAGCAGTTTTTGAGGGACAATGATGTGAAGTTTGATGCAGTTGATGTTTCAAAAGACAGGGCTGCTGCCGCTGAAATGATTGAGGAGACAGGGCAGATGGGCGTGCCTGTAATAAAGATTGGGGGAGAATACATAATTGGGTTTGACAGGGAAGCGATTAAAAAAGCTTTGAATTTAAAATGAGAAGCATAAATTATCAAAAAGTGCTATGCTTCTCAAATATCCTGCGGAAGAACAAATGTTCCGCAGTATAAAATAAAAAAGGAGGTTGAAAATGGCAAAAAAAGCAATGGAAGGGCCAAAAGCAAAGTGCCTTACAGGAAGAAAAACACTTTTGTTCTTAGGGGCTGTGTTTTTCGGGGCATTAGGGTTTGCGGCAATGATACAAGGGATATTATTGCAGGTAAGCCTGGGTTTTGCATACGGGTTTTTTGCATACCTGCTCGCGCTGATTTCGCTTGGAGCAGCAAAATGCCTGAAGTGGAAAGCATATGAGAACTGCTGCCCTTCATGGCACATGATGAAGCATTAATCTTTTTCTTCTATTTTTTTACATACCAGCATTTCATCCTTTGAAGAAAATAAATGGCAGGTTTCTTTTCCTTCCAGTTCGCTTTCATACTTTTTTCTCTCTTCCCAGTATTTTTCAGGGCTTATCTTGATTCTTAATATTACCTTGCCGCAGCCTGCTTTTTTCAATGCAGAAAAAATGTTTCTTATGCCTTTGCATTTTGCCTTAATTTCAAAAACAGCCTTGAAGAACACCGATGACAGCTTTTTTTCAGATGTAAGGTATTCATTGCAATTGAATAGCCCTTTTAAGGGGATTTCAATGCCTGCCTTCTTCACAGCGCCGTCAGATTCATACAAGTAAGAAAGCGGCTTGCTCTCTTTAAGCTTTTTTCCTTCATTCTCAAGCCTTTCGCCTGTTTCAGCAATAACAGCAGATATTTCGCATTTCTTAAGCTTTCCAAAATAAAGATTTAAGCGGTTAAGCTCATGGTTGACTGACAAATATTCTCTCTCGCAGTCTAATTGCACCTCCTGTATCTGAGGCGGCACTTCAATGCAGATATCTTTGGAAATTTTCCCGTATTCCTTAATTACCTTCATTATATCAGGCTTTATGCTTTTGATGCTTCTCTCTTTTTCCTCTGCTTCGCGCTCTGTCTCGCAAAACACAATGTCTGCTTTCTTTATTTGATTAATAACTTTTAATGCGTCTCCGTGAATGAATTCAATGTTGTTTATTCCCAATAGATTTGCATTCTTCACTGCATACTCATGCTTTCTCTTGTCAATTTCAATTGCGTAAACCTTTTTGCAGGTTTTTGCCAATGCAATGCTCTGCAGCCCTATGCCAGATCCTATCTCAATTATTGTATCGCATTTTAATCTTTTAGCCCTGTAATTGGCTGCTGTCTCATTTGTTGCAAACCTTAAGTCATTTAACGCCATGTAAAGGTTTTTATGGCTTGTCTTCTGAATTTTTTCATTTCTCAGCCTTGCAGCGGCGATTTCACAGGCCTCTTCCGGAATATTTAACGCAGCCGCTATTTTCTCTTTTGGGATTCCCTGTTTTAAAAGAACCTCTGCCTTTGCAATGGCTTTTTCCATATTATGGCTTCCTCTTTCTCATAAATATGAACCATCTGATATTTATAATGATTAGCAATACAATTAGGAATATCCTGAGCCATTTATTTGGGCTTTATCTAAACCACAATCTTTAAATAGTTGATAGTAAAGTAATATACTTATGTCTCAACGATTTATTAACAGGGAAAAGGAGCTTGGATTTCTTGAAGAGAGGCACATGTCAAAAAAGCCCGAATTCATCGTGCTCTATGGGAGGAGGAGGGTTGGCAAGACTGCGCTGGCTGTAAAGTTTTTAGAGGGCAGGAAAGGGATATACTTTCTCTCTTCAAAGGAAGGGGACAGGGAAAACATAAGCTCTTTTTCAAGGGAATCTGCCATTTTCCTTTCTGAGCCTGCTTTTGCCGATGCCGAATACAAGGACTGGTTTTCTATTTTCAGCGCGCTTACTTCGCACATAAAATTCAGCGGGATTGAAAAAAAAGAGAAAATAGCGGTAGTTATAGACGAGTTTCCGTACCTTATCCACAGCAATGCCGCAATACCTTCAATATTCCAGAGGATATGGGAGCTGCTGCTTAAGGAAAGGAATATCATGCTTATACTGCTTGGCTCTTCAGTAAGCGTGATGGAGTCAGACGTGCTGGGCGAGAAAAGCCCGCTTTACGGAAGAAGGACAGGAGACTGGAGCGTTGTGCCAATGCAATTCTCAGTGCTGCCGAAATTCCTTCCGGGCTGTACAATGGAAGATCTTATCAATACATGGTTCGTAATCGGCGGGATGCCTGAATACCTGCTGCAATTTGACCCAAAGCTCGGTTTTTTCGGCAATGTTGAGAAAAACATGCTAAAAAAAGGATGCTACCTTTACAATGAAGCTGAATTCTTAATGAGTGAGGAATTTAGGGAATCAAAAAACTACAAGCTGATACTCAGGGCTATTTCGTTTGGAAAGAACACGGCAGGGGAAATATGCGGCAATACTGGCTTGGATAAGGGCATGGTGTCAAAGTATCTGGAAGTGCTTAAAGGCTTGCGGCTTATATTTGAAGAGTTGCCTGTAACTTCCTCCAGACAGTCAAAAAATAGGCGTTATTCTATAGCTGACCCTTACTTTAATTTTTGGTTCAGGTATATTTATCCGAACAAGAGCGAACTGGAATCATTTAGGGAATCTGAAGTGCTTGGCGCTGTAAAAAAGGACTTTGGCAATTACTCCGGCAGGCTTTTTGAGCAGTTTATAATGGAGAACATGCGTGATAAAACCCTGCTTCCGGAAATTTCATTTTCAAGGTTAAGCCCTTGGTGGCACAAGGACAATGAAATAGACATTGTGGCAGTGGATGATGAGAAAAAAGAAATAATGTTTGTAGAATGCAAGTGGAAAGATAATGTTGATGCAAAAAGTATACTCAATGGGCTAAAAACAAAGTCTGCCCTGGTACAATGGCATAATGGCGAAAGAAAAGAGCATTTTGCAGTGTTTGCCAAAAGCTTTAAAAACAAGAGCGCAGGGTGCTATGATTTGAAGGATTTAAGCAGGATGCTTGCTAAAGTGCGTTAAATACTTACTGCTTTTTCCTCTTTTTATAGATTATCCACCCTATATTTATCCCAATCAATATAAGGACCAGGAATACAATAATGCTTTTATTGCCTGATTCAGCGCTAACAACCTGCCCTGTAACTCCCAAAGGCGAGAAGCTGATGCTGTCCAATGCCAGCACAGCCTCAAACTGCTTTTCAACATACGCATCCTTGCCATAGTATATTTTTAAGGTTACATAATACTTTCCTTCTTCTATTCCCTCAGTATCCCAGTATGCTGTAAGGCTGCCTTCCTTGCCAGGCTCAATGTCTGATGAAGCTGTCTTTATGTCTGCGGCAATATCCATGTTGGGCTTTTTCACAACCATCTGGCCGTATATGTTCAATATTTCATTCCAATTGCTCTTCAGCCAGAGCTCAATCTTTGCAATCTGCCCAAGCCTGAAGTTTTTCGCTGTTATGCCGAGTATTTCTATGGCTGCTTGTCCTACATTAAATGCCTTTTCCAGCGTTATTGACTTGCTGTCATACATAATAACTGCATTTGCATTATATCTTCCCTCATCCCTTTCCCCGCTCCACACTGCCTTTAGCACTGCGCTTCCTTTTGATTCAACAGCTATTTCCTGTGTCTGCAGGGTTGCTATTGCCTTGCCGCTTGGGTTTGTTATTGTGATATTTGCCTTGACGCTGCCTATTCTTTCTGTTCCTATGTTAGAGACAGGTATGAGGAAGGTTGTTGCTGTTTCCTTGCTTCCTGGTTCAATCTCTATACCTGTAGCACTCAAATACTTGCCTTTTTCAGGCACCTTTATCCTTAATTGGGTTATCACGCCAACCATTGTGTTTATCTGCAGAGGCTGGTCTGATTTCTCATCAATCATTGGGATTATTGAAATCCTTATTTCCTTTGTTCCCGGGCTCTTGAACATCTCAGGCAGCCTTGCCCTGTAATCAATATGCTTCCTGCTTTCACCTGCTTTTATCTCAATGACCTTCTTCTCAAGGTATATGTCTGTGTTGTCTGCATCGCCTTCTATTTCAAGCATAACCCTCATGTCTTTGCCTTGGTCATTGATTATGTCGAAGCTTAATTCATGCTCTGCATTGGGTACGAAGTCAATTGTTGTTCTTCCGGGAGATACGCCGATAGCCGCTGTTAATGGCAATAGCATGGCAGCTATAAGGATGGCCATCATTAGTATTTTTACTGCCTTATTCATCCTGCATACCACCCTGTTATTGTTAATATGGAGCTTTTTGCGCCGGAAGGCTCGTCTGATGGAACCTGCACATGCACGTGTATGTTTGCCCTGTCCTTGCTGGTAGTGTAATTGAGCTTGTTGATTAGCGTCATATTCACTGCAGGCACCTGCGCCCAGCTCATCTGGCTTCCTGCCTGGCTGAATGCGCCTTCATAGCCTGAGGTTTCATTTGCCATGATGAGATAATATGCGCTGGGCATTGGCGCAGAAGCAGAAGTGAACAGCCTTGTAGCGGATGAAATGTTTATTGTTGTAAGCACATTGCCTCTGTTTTCTATCAGCAGAGGTTTCGGGCTGTTGTCTGTTGTGTTGTCCCATGCACCGGGAGCCATAACGCTGAAGTTTACAGTGTCATTGATAAGGTTCAGTATAACTTCTGAGATTAAAGAGAAGTTTGACTGGTTGCTTATTGTGCCGTACTCTTTCCCGTCATATGCTATTACAGACCAATTGTAGTAGTACTGGTCATCGCGCAGGTAATACAAGCCCTGCGCTTCTGTAAGGTTAAGGCTTGTTGCAGTTGTGTTATACATCCTGTCATCGCTTGGAGAGCAGGAGCTGGTGTTGAACTGGTAGCATTTTATTGAAATGTTATAGCTTACTGAATCGCCGTCAGTGTCTGCCACAGCAAGCCAGCGGAAGCTCACGCTCCTGTTTGTCATTGTTATATTGCCGTGCGTTGGTGTGTCAAGTATTACTTTTGTAGGCGGAGTATTGATTGTTATATTCGCCCTTGTGCACATTGTTGCGCCGTCGTCCTGGCCGTCATTCGGCGTGAGGCAGGCTGACCATGTTTCTCCTGCGGAAGTCATTGAGGAGTGTATGAAGTTCGTCTTGTTCTGGTAGAGAGCGAGGATTTGTTCTGCTGTAAGGCTGGCATTATAAATCCTTACAATATCGAGAATTGTTCCGCTGGCAAGCTTGTAATAGCCGTAATCGTTCAACAATTTATTGAATGAACCTATGTTTAGCACAGTCGTGCCTGACTGCTTTATTTCTTTCCCGGAATGCGTGTTATTTATTACCTTTAAATCTCCATCAACATATAAATATGATATGCCATTGTCTAGAACTCCTACAAGATGAGTCCATTTTCCTGCTGTGCAGTTGTTTAATGCATATGCTCTTGAATAATTAAGCGGATACCCGCCAACTCCGAAGTATCCCTCAAGCAAGTAAGCTGTGCCATATATGCTGAGGGAATACGCCCCTGCTGTTGCCCCGCTTCCCGCTGTATATTCTTTGTGTATAATCTTTTGATAGCCTGAACATGAGCCTGGCTTTATCCATGCTTCCAGTGATACTTGGTATCTTGGCTCCTGATAGCCATAGATTTCAATCGTGCTGTTTTCTCCTGTAAAGTTATATGCTCCCCTTCCATCAACTCCTGCATTTGGCGCCCATGTGATATTGTTGATTACTGCCCTTGCTGTTGTTAATCCGCTGTAATCTGTGAAAGTGCCGTTGCCATTGGCTGACAATGTGCCGTTTGTGCTCCCGCCTTCAAACGGCGCATTAAAGAGCATTAAATTAGTGTTGTTCCTGTACCAGTTCCAGATGTTGGTCACTGCGTCATTGTCAGCGTCTGCTGTTGACACATTAAAGGCGGTAATGTTTTCAGTTGTGAGATTGGTTCCATAAGTGGTATTTATAGTTGGGTAATCATGCGTTGGTATGCTGTTTACAATAAATATTCTCTGCTCAGTTGAATTCAAATTGCCAGCCTGGTCAACGACGTATGCCTTGTATGTGTAAGTGCCTGAATACAAGGAAGTGAAGTTGTGGTAGAGCTTCCAGATGCCTGCTGAGTATGTTGCGTTGATTTCCTCTGGAGACAAGGCCCTCGTGAATACCATTACCTCATCTATCGTGCCGTTTGTATAGGCTCCGCCATATCCTATTCCTTCTCCGTCAGTATTGCCATTATTAATCGTCAGGGCACTATCTGCCTTTTGTTCGCCGTTTACGTAAATTTTTACATAAGTGCCGTTTGCCACAAATCCTATATGCTGCCATTGTTCCGCATTAATTACTCCCGTGCCTGTTGCTATATTTGTTGTATCGCCATAAACTCTTATGGAACTGGTAGTTAGCCCTAATATCCAGTTATTAGTTGCATATGTGCCTGAATTGCCTGACTTGATTATATCCTGCCTGCCAGTGGAAACAGTAGATGGCTTTATCCATGTAAATACTGAAATTATATCGCTTCTTGCTGCAGAAACATTAATACTAATATAATCATTGCTGCCGTCAAACTTGTATGCTTTGCCTCTCATACCTGTTGTCAGGTTGGGACAGTTGGTGCAAGTCCCGTTATTCCCCCAGCTGGACGAGTCTTCAAACCACGTTCCGTTTGTGTTCTCAAGGCGCCACCAACCAACCAGCGACCTGTTCCAGTCAATGAAGGCGGAGTAGTTGTTTGAGGCTTCTGTTATTGTTGTATTCACATAAGCTTCATTGTAATAAGTAGGCCTCTTTGTGTTGTTCAATACAGAGCTTGAATGGAATTCAATGTTGGGGTTTATTATGTCAACCCGCAACGTCCTGTTTTCAGTTGAAGCAGTGCATCCTTCTGCAGTGCATGCCTGGCATGTCCAGATGAAGTTGTTTGTTGACAATGTGCTGTTTACAAAGTGCGCAATGGCTGAATTTGCTGTTGTTGAAACAGTCATGCTCCTGTGCCATGTTTGCGTGTTGTTGTGCCACAGCGAGATGTTTACCAGAGGTATGTTTGAAGATGCAAAGCATTCGAACTTCACTGTGTTGTTCACATACCATCCGTCAAGGGGTGAAGTTAGGTTCACGTAAGTGTATGCAGAAGCAATAGTCACGTTGTTGCTTGCAACAGGCGTTCCGTCCTCGTATTTGTCAGCAGGCGTTACGACGGCATACCAGATATCTCCTGCAGTTGTTGCGTCAGAGTGCGTCCTGTTGTACATCCCGATGCCTGAGTTGTAGAGCATGGAAATTTCAGAGGCAGACAGGCTTCTGTTCCAGACAACAGCATTATCAATGGAACCATTGAAATGTTGAATTCCACTAATAAAAGCCCCAAACCTTAAAAATGAACCGGCATTCCCGTTAGTAAAGTTTTTTGTATCACTTAAAACCCCGTTTTGATAGCCTTTCATGGTATAATTATTCATATTTGTGCTATTATCCCATGTAAGCACTATTTGATACCATGTATTTGCAGCAGAAGCCGGAAGTGCAACATAAACTGATGGTTCTCCTTTATAAACATAAAAAACACCACTAGACCTGGTTATATAAGTTCTCGTATTTAAATCGCTAGCAACAACGTATGCGCCACCAGTGGCGGCATCATTTGCTTTTAACCATACGCTAACAGTACCTTGTGCTGGCGACATTTTTGTTGCAGCACCGCTCGTATAAATAATATCATCAATCCCGTCAAACTCATAGCATCC